>Ga0208879_1000061_pt1 | contig 109862 bp, 88 predicted proteins | sample Knorr_S15_td_Bot_FD_185605 | JGI IMG/M metagenome (GOLD analysis project Ga0208879, IMG submission 185605) | Marine microbial communities from Southern Atlantic Ocean transect - Knorr_S15_td_Bottom_ad_5009_LV_A (SPAdes) (version 2) | ecosystem: Environmental > Aquatic > Marine > Oceanic...
ACTAAACTCCTTTTTCAACACGAAGGTTATCAATAATAAACTGCTGACGATCGGGTGTGTTTTTACCCATATAGAACTTCAACATTTCGGCGATGGTTTGTTCTTTACCTATCATTACAGGTTCTAAGCGAATATCCTCACCGATAAAGCCTTTAAATTCGTTTGGAGAAATCTCACCCAAACCTTTAAATCGAGTGATTTCTAATTTCCCTTTTAACTTCTCCATTGCCGCATTTTTCGCCACCTCGTCGTAACAATAAATAGTTTCCTTTTTATTGCGGACTCTAAACAATGGCGTTTGAAGGATGTATAAATGCCCTTGGCGAATTAGTTCTGGGAAAAACTGCAAGAAAAAAGTGATTAACAATAAGCGAATGTGCATCCCATCAACATCCGCATCGGTTGCTATTACCACATTGTTATAGCGTAACTCTTCTATACCATTCTCAATATTTAATGCAGCTTGAACCAAGTTAAATTCCTCGTTTTCGTACACGATTTTCTTAGTCAAACCGTAACAGTTTAAAGGCTTCCCTTTTAAACTAAATACCGCTTGTGTATTTACATCTCGTGATTTCGTTATAGAACCACTTGCAGAATCCCCTTCGGTAATAAATAGAGTTGATTCTAGACGGCGTTCTTTCTTAATGTCGTTGTAGTGAACTCTACAATCGCGCAATTTTTTATTGTGAAGATTCGATTTCTTAGCTCTTTCTCTACTGAGTTTTTTTATCCCCGCTAAGTCTTTTCTTTCTCTTTCAGTTAATAATATCTTCTTCTGAAGCGCATCTGCAACCTCTGGGTTTTTATGAAGATAATTATCGAGCTGACTCTTCACAAAATCGTTGATGAATAATCTTACTGTAGGCAAATCAGGACCCATATCGGCAGAACCTAATTTTGTTTTTGTTTGCGATTCAAAAATAGGTTCAATAACCTTTATACTTATCGCAGCGTTTATCGACTGACGAATATCCGAAGCTTCATAATTCTTTCCGTAGTACTCACGAATGGTTTTAACAACTGCTTCGCGGAAAGCCGCTTGATGTGAACCACCCATGGTGGTATTTTGACCGTTTACAAAAGAGTGATACGATTCTCCATATTGATTTCGCATATGCGTCATCGCAATTTCTATATCATCTCCTTTTAAGTGAATTACCGGATAATGCGTTGTCCCTTCCTCAATCTCGTTATTCAATAAATCGAAAAGACCATTCTCTGACTGAAATTTTTCTCCATTGTAAACCATGGTAAGTCCAGTATTCAGATAGGCATAATGCCACATCATCTTCTCGACATACTCGTTTACATAACGGAAATTGTGAAATATGGCTTCGTCAGGAATAAAGGAAACTCTTGTTCCTTTCCGTATCGAAGTCTCTTGAATCTCTTCTTCGAGGGTAACTTCACCTTGCTGAAACTCTACAACCTTTGTTTTTCCATCTCGTACAGATTGAACTTTAAAATAATCGGACAAAGCATTTACAGCTTTGGTACCAACTCCGTTCAATCCGATTGATTTCTTAAAAGCCTTGGAATCATATTTACCACCTGTATTAATTTTCGATACACAGTCGATTACCTTACCCAAAGGAATCCCTCTTCCATAATCTCGAATGGTAACTTTCTGTCCTCTAACTGTTACCTCTATATTCTTCCCATGTCCCATCACATATTCATCGACGCAGTTATCTACCACTTCTTTAAGAAGAATGTAAATACCATCGTCGTGAGCAGTACCATCACCAAGCTTACCAATATACATTCCGGGGCGCAAACGAATGTGCTCCTTCCAGTCTAGCGACCTAATGCTATCCTCTGTGTATTGATCCTCTGCCATTAGAATTTATTGAGTGTGTTATAAAAAAAGAAAGTAGCATAGATTAAACTATACTACTTTCTAAATGTAATTATTTTATAGAAACCACTCGCTTTTTCAAGCGAAAGCTCTAAACAATTTTATGAACAATTAAACATTGAAACGGAAGTGCATAATATCACCATCCTGAACAATGTACTCTTTACCTTCTACAGATAGTTTACCCGCTTCTTTACAGGCCAATTCTGATCCTAAAGACACGAAATCATCATACTTGATAACCTCTGCTCTAATAAAACCTTTTTCGAAATCGGTATGAATAACACCCGCTGCTTGAGGAGCAGTAAAACCTTCTTTAATTGTCCAAGCTCTCACCTCTTTTACACCAGCGGTAAAGTAGGTCTGTAACTTCAACAAGTCATAAGCTGTACGAATCACCTTCTTTACTCCTGGCTCTTGTAAGCCCATATCATTTAAGAATTCTTGACGCTCTTCAAAAGTCTCCAACTCCATAATATCAGCTTCCATACCTGCAGCAATCACAAGCATTTTACAATCCTCACCTTTAATCGCTTCTTCAACCGCTTTCACATAATCGTTTCCACCTACTGCATCATCTTCGTTTACATTACAAATGTATAAGATGGGCTTCTCAGTCAACAACATCAAATCAGCTACAACCTCTTTCTCTTTATCAGTTAAATCGATAGAACGCGCAGATTGTCCAGCCTCTAAATGCTCTTTGTACTTTTCTAGAAGAACTAATGTTTTAGCTGCATCTTTATCTCCTGTACGTGAACGCTTCTTTGTAGTGTCAATTTTCTTATCTACAGCTTCCAAATCTTTAATCTGTAATTCTATATCGATCGTCTCCTTATCGCGAACAGGATTAATAGACTCATCAACGTGTGTAATATTATCATCGTCGAAACAACGCAAAACGTGAATAATCGCTTGCGTCTCTCTAATATTAGCTAAGAATTTATTCCCTAAACCTTCACCTTTACTTGCTCCACGCACCAAACCAGCAATATCAACAATCTCCACGATTGCTTGTTGCATTTTTTCTGGTTTCACAAGTTCTTCCAACCTCGCCATTCTGTCGTCTGGAACAGGAATTACTCCCACATTTGGTTCAATAGTCGCAAAAGGATAATTTGCCGCTAACGCTTTTGCATTGGACAAACAGTTAAATAAGGTTGATTTACCAACGTTAGGCAATCCTACAATTCCACACTTCATAGCTAAATTTTAGTGCTGCAAAGATACATTTTGATTAGAAGTTTCAAATTGATTACCTCAAAATAGTTACAGCACCGGTAAAATGTTCATATTCTAACTCAAGAACATAGAAATAGACACCCTCTACAACTTCCTCAGAATGATAAAAACCAGCCCAAGGCTCTTTATCTGGATATATAGAGTAATAAACTTCCGTCCCCCAACGATTATATATCCTCAAAACGGCACTTTCACAATCTCTAATTCCGGTAATTAGCATTAAATCGTTATATAAATCTCCATTAGGGGTAAACACATTAGGTATGATTATATTTTCATAAATACCCTCAACAGAATACTCAACGAAGTCACTTATTGAATTCGAACAAAATTCATTATTTACCAATAAAGTCACATCCAAATCATTTCCAGGTTGAAGTTCCAAAGATGGATTTTCCTCAAAACTAACCAGTCCGTCACCAAAATCCCAAAAATAATTATCTGCAAACTCAGATTGATTTGCAAAGACTACATGATGCGCACAAGTATCGATTACATAAAAAAATTGAGCCAGGGGATTCTGTAAAAAATTAATTGAAATTATTTCGGAATAAGACTCCAAACAACCCAAATCTGTTTCTACACTTAACTCTACCGAATAGGAACCTTCATCAAAATAGGTGTATGTAGTTTCAAAATCATTGCTCGTTGAACCATCCCCGAAATCCCATTCCCATCCCAATACATCATCATAACCTGACAAGTTCGTTGTGTTTTCAAACTGAACGTAGCCCTCCTGACAATCTTCATATGGGACAAGTCCAAAACTAACCTCAGGAGGTAGAGCAACAGTTACAGATGCAGTTGTCGAATCTACAAAATTACACGACAAAGGGTTTGTTGCCACAAGCTGAACTTCGTACACTCCTTCATAATAATACTCATGAATATCTACCTCCTCATCAGATGTTAAGCCATCACCAAAGGACCAATTCAAGGAAGTTGCAGAAACAGAAGTATTTTCAATTTGAACTTCCAGATCATCGTTGCAATAATAAGTAACCTCAAAATCAGCATTCACTTCCGGCAAAGCTTCTATCTGAACCGAGATGTAGTCATCTGTTGTACATTCAATAGCACTAATAGCCTGTAGCATTACCTGATACGCTCCTTCATAGAAAATATAAGACAAATCTTCGGTTCCTGCTACCTCAACTCCATCTACATACCAATTATACGAATCTGCATTCGTACTCAAATTATCAAAACTTACAAGCAAAGGTGTACAACCCAAAATTTGATCTGCTTCAAAAACCGCAGAAGGCTGAGGATATACAGACACCCAGGCTAGCTCCTCCAAACTAGACTCACAACCGGTAACATTATTTACAACGGTTAGCGATATATCATAAACTCCAGGCTCATATTGTATGGTGGGATTCTGAATATCTGAACCTGTACCGTCCCCCAAGTCCCAGTCGAAGTTCAAATCAACTGCAGGAACAGATGTATTTGCTAAAAACGAAACATAATCCGGTTCACACACCTCATTCTCAGAAGCCTCAATGGATATAATATCATTTCCGGCAGTCATTAAAGTTGATGAATAGACTTCTTCACAATCTAAATATGACACCGTAAAGGAAACCACCTGTGCCCCATCAATAGTAAACTCAATATCCGTTGGAGACAAGTCATTTGAAAATTGAACTACTGCATTTGGACCAAAATCCCATGAAAAGCTAGCTGATGGCGGGATAATTCCATCACCAACAAAACTATAAGTAGCTTCCTCATCACAATCTGTTTCTGGAGTTTCAAAAAAGGGAAATAGATCAGGATAAAGAGAAAACTCTACAGTTGCTGTATCCGAACAATAAGAATCCGGATTCGCAATTAAAGTTACCTGATAAGAACCACTGTCGGGATATGTATAACTGGGTTCCATTTCCGAAGAATTATCAGCTAAAGTTGACTCATCACCAAAATCCCAATAATATTGAAAGGCATTTTCACTATTATTCTCAAAATCCACAGCTAATCCTTCACAATAGATATCGGCAATAGGAACCGAAGAAGTAGCTATTTCACAATCAATAACCAGAAACCTAAAATCTCGTATTACCTCACCTAAGTATACCCCATTACGATACTCTTCTACCTTTACACCTATCACATAATAACCTTCTTGTAAAGGTGTGCCGGTTATCAATCCTGTTTGAGAATTTATAGCAATTATAGGATTAGAATCTATGGGGTAGATATCAGAATAGCCTGTTTCCCAAATTACCTGTGGATATGGCGGTGCATAAGTTTCAATTGGATCCATATTACTTGAACCATGATAAGGAGCGATAAATGAATACACTAAAGAATCACCATCTATATCTGATGCTGACTGGCTAATTTCTATCTCAGTATCCAAACACATAGCTAAAGGCGGGTATGTATCAAAATCAGGAGAACTATTACATTCAGCATTAGAAGACGAAGGTATATAAGCAACCAAAGAAGATCCAAAATCTTCCGGGTCTTCAATATTTATTACTTGTTCATTTCTACAACACCTTTGGTAAACAATTTGGTAACCATTTTCATTATCTGGAAGCGTAGTTACAATTACATACGTACCTTTTTCAACACACAATTCCGGAGGAATGGTCATACACTCTGACGTAAACTCATCTACAACATACTCTGCAATAGCTGAACCATGTTCAAACACATCATATAAGTTATTATTCATATTGTATATAGTAACCACACCATCCCCATCAAACCCGGTACCATTAGTGTTGGTTGAACCACAATCTCGATAAACAACAACCTTTATCTCATATTGATTTCCACCAATACAAGTATAAGTTAATTCTCCACCAATCAAATGAGTCGCATTTAATATGGATGGGATTAAAAACAATATGACCGCAATAAAATTCCGCATTCTTAATCTAAATTATAAAATCCTTACACTCTTTAAACAAGGCTTAAATATAATATAATTATAAAAAAAAAAGACTCCAAGAGGAGCCTTTAACAATTTACAACAAGTTTATCTACTTGTAAATATTGGAAATTCTCGCATCATTTCGTTTACCTTAACTCCTACTTGCTCAAGTACTTCTTCGTTCTCAAAGTTCATAATCACCTCGTCGATTAAATCAACAATCTGCACCATATGCGCTTCATTTAAACCTCTTGTGGTTAATGCGGGAGTTCCCACACGAATACCAGAAGTAATAAATGGAGATTGATCATCAAAAGGAACCATATTCTTGTTCACGGTAATATGAGCTTTCACCAAAGCGTTCTCAGCATCTTTACCTGTTATATTTTTAGAACGTAAGTCAATCAACATACAGTGATTATCTGTACCACCCGAAACCACATCGTAACCTTTGGCTACAAATGCATCTGCCATAGCACTTGCATTTTTCTTCGTTTGAAGAATGTATTCGAAATACTCGTCAGTCAATGCTTCGCCAAAAGCAATTGCTTTAGCCGCAATGATGTGTTCTAAAGGTCCACCTTGCATTCCTGGGAATACAGCAGAATTTAACATGGCCGACATCATTCTTACTTTCCCTTTAGGAGTTTTGATTCCCCAAGGATTTTCGAAATCTTTAGGAACCATAATCATTCCTCCACGAGGACCTCTTAAAGTTTTATGAGTTGTAGTCGTTAATATATGACAATGCTCAACTGGATCGTTTAAAACACCTTTGGCTATTAAACCTGCAGGATGCGAAATATCTGCCATTAATACAGCTCCCACTTTATCTGCAATCGCTCTAAAACGCGCATAATCCCAATCTCTAGAATAAGCCGAAGCCCCACAGATAATAAGTTTTGGCTTTTCCTCAAGAGCAATAGCCTCCAACTTATCCATGTCTACTCTACCGGTTTCTTTTTCTACTCCGTAGAAAGAAGTTTTATACAACTTACCCGAAAAGTTTACCGGAGAACCGTGTGTTAAATGCCCACCGTGAGAAAGGTCGAAACCTAATATTTTATCGCCAGGATTTAAACAAGCATGATAAACCGCTGCATTTGCCTGAGAGCCCGAGTGAGGTTGTACGTTTGCATATTCTACTCCAAATAGAACCTTCGCTCTATCAATAGCCAATTGCTCTACTTCATCAACAACTTCACAACCTCCATAGTATCTTTTCTGAGGATACCCTTCGGCATATTTATTCGTCAAACAAGATCCCGCCGCTTCCATTACTTGGTCGCTCACGAAGTTTTCTGAAGCAATTAACTCGATGCCATAAACTTGGCGTTCGTGCTCTTCTTGAATTAAGTCGAAAATTTGCTGATCTCTTTCCATCTTTCTTTGTGATGATTAATGTTGTGTTTCTTGATTTCGGATGCAAATATAATCCTTATTTTTGTTCAAAATTTAGTGAAGATGATAAAAGCAAACGATCCGAACAGAAAATCGTGGATTGAAGTCTCGAAAGACTCCGATTTCCCTATACAAAACATCCCTTTTGGGGTTTTCAAAAAATCTGATAATAATACTTGTGTTGGTACTCGTATCGGAGATACAGCTATAGACCTAAACGCTCTTCAAAGCCTTAACTACTTTGAAGGTATTGCTTTAGATTCAAACATATTCAATCAAGAAACGCTAAACGCTTTCTTAAAATTGAACAAAAGCACTTGGCGTGCGGTAAGAGATCGTATTGCCGAAATATTTGACGCAAACAACACGATGGACCAAGCGCATAAAGCTTTAGTCCTATCTACCATTAAGGATGTAGAAATGGCTATGCCAGTTCAAGTTGGTGATTATACCGACTTTTACTCTAGTCGTCAGCACGCTCATAATGTTGGCTGTATGTTCCGCGACCCAGATAATGCACTATTGCCAAACTGGTTACATATCCCTGTAGGATACCACGGTAGAGCTTCTTCTATTGTGTTATCTGGCACAGACATTCACCGCCCCAAAGGACAACAATTGCCTTTAGGTGCCGAAGTTCCTGTTTTCGGTCCTTGTAAATTAATGGACTTCGAATTGGAAATGGCTTTTGTAACTGGACAAGGAAAAGAAATGGGCGATACTATTTCTACTACCGAAGCCGATGATTACATTTTCGGGATGTGTATTTTTAATGACTGGTCTGCAAGAGATATTCAAAAATGGGAGTATGTACCGCTAGGACCATTCTTAGGTAAAAGCTTTGGATCATCTATCTCTCCATGGATCGTAACACTTGATGCACTTACACCCTTCCGTGTGGAAGGCGAAAAACAAGAACCTCAAATTCTTCCTTATTTAGAATTCGAAGGAAATAAAAACATCGACATTCATCTTAAAGTTCAAATTACATCAGATAATTTCGCACCTCACACCATTTCGCGTTCTAACTACAAGTATATGTATTGGAACATGACCCAGCAATTGGCACATCACACCGTAAACGGTTGTAACATTAATGCTGGAGACATGATGGCTTCTGGAACTATTTCGGGAAATACGCCTGAAGCATATGGTTCTATGCTAGAATTATCGTGGAAAGGAACAAAACCTATGACGATGCCTGATGGTACAGAACGCAAATTCATCAATGACAACGACAGCGTAATTATGAAAGCACATTGCCAGGCAGATAATTATAGAGTTGGTTTTGGAGAGGTAAGAACTAAAATCCTTCCTTCGAAAAAATAATCTGGAAGTCTGGAGACAGAGCTCAGGAGTCAGTTAAAAATAAGACATAATAAGAAATTAAGAATTCAGATAAGTTAATATTAAACACTCCTATTAAGTGTTTAAATCTTAAATTTTAAACTTTCAATTTTTAATTCAAATAAAAAGCCATGAAATAAGCTTCATGGCTTTTTTCATTTACACAATTTGCTTAAGTTTATAGAAACGATATTGATTGATGGAAGAAGTTGCCGTAGAAAAGGAAAATGCAGAGATCGTAAAACGGTACAAAACCTTATTACGCTCTTGCAACAGCGATATAACTCGAGAAGAAAAAAAACTCATTAGAAAAGCATTTAACCTAGCGGTTGAAGCTCACAATGGTGTTCGTAGAAAAAGTGGTGAACCCTACATTTACCACCCCATCGCTGTTGCTCAAATTGTAGCCAAAGACATCGGCCTGGGCGCAACTTCTATTGCCTGCGCTTTACTCCACGATGTTGTAGAAGATACCGATTACACCCTCGATGATATCGAGAAAATGTTTAACCCTAAGGTTAGACAAATTATAGATGGGCTAACAAAAATATCAGACCTAGGGGAGCAAGACGCCTCGATTCAAGCTGAAAATTTCAGAAAAATGCTACTCACACTTTCTGATGATGTTAGAGTAATCTTAATTAAACTTGCCGACCGCTTGCACAACATGCAGACGCTAGATTCGATGCCCAGACACAAGCAGCAAAAAATTGGTTCCGAAACCTTATATATATATGCACCCTTAGCGCATAGATTGGGCTTATACTCTATAAAAACAGAGTTAGAAGATTTAGGTTTAAAATTTACCGAACCCGAAGTTTATAGAGACATAGCTAGGCAGTTAAACGAAACTAAAAATGCTAGAGTACAATATATACAACGCTTTACAAAACCCTTAAAAGCCACCCTCAAGAGCCACGGACTACTATTTTCTATAAAAGGAAGACCAAAATCCATATTTTCTATCCGTAAAAAGATGAAAAGCCAAGGAGTTTCCTTCGATGAAGTTTACGATAAATTTGCCATACGCATCATCTTAGATTCTGAACTGGGGAATGAAAAATCGGACTCTTGGAAAGCATACTCCTTAATTACGGATCATTACCGTCCAAATCCTGACCGCTTACGCGACTGGATTTCCACGCCTAAAGCCAATGGTTACGAATCTTTACACACTACCGTAATGGGGCCTGGTGGGAAATGGGTTGAAGTACAAGTACGAACTACACGTATGGACGAAGTAGCTGAGAAAGGATATGCTGCTCACTGGAAGTACAAACAAGAGGGGAAAACGAAAGAAGGGAATCTTGACGATTGGATTAACCAAATTCGAGAACTGCTAGAAAACCCCGAATCAAGTGCTATAGATTTCTTAGAAGAATTTAAACTCAACCTTTTCTCAAAAGAAATCTTTGTTTTCACTCCTAATGGCGATTTAAGAACACTCCCTAAAGGTGCTTCTGTTTTAGATTTCGCTTTTGATATACATTCACAACTAGGAGCAAGCTGCCTAGGATGTAAAGTTAATAATAAGTTGGTTCCACTAAGCCACAGACTTAACAGTGGTGATCAAGTAGAAATTATTAGCTCCATAAAACAAAAACCAAAAAAAGCTTGGTTAAATTTCGTCATTACTGCTAAGGCTAAAAACAAAATCAAAAGCTCCTTAAAGGATGATAAAAAAATAATTGCTAGTGAGGGGAAAGAAATTCTTGAAAGAAAACTCAGACACCTAAAACAAAATTTAAATGATAATATCATTAATGAACTTTGCACTTATTTTAAATACAAAACTAGCTTAGATCTATTTTTCGATGTGGGTACAGGAGTACTTACAAGTACGTTGATTAAAGAATTCGTTGCTAACAAGAATAGTTGGTATCAATATTTAAAAAGTAAGATTTACAGAAAAACAAACAAACCTTTAGAACAACAAGAAGAGGCTAAATACGACTCATTAGTATTTGGCCCAACAGAAGAAAAACTTAACTTCATCTATTCTAAATGCTGCTCTCCTATACCCGGAGACGAAGTTTTCGGATTCACCACAATTCGTGAAGGAATCAAAATCCATCGTCACGACTGCCCCAATGCCATTAGATTGCAATCTAATTTTGCTTATAGAATATTAAAAGCAAAATGGGTAGACAGCACAAGCAAAACCTCTCTTGCATTACTGAACATTAAAGGGATTGATCGTGTAGGCTTAGTAAATGAGGTTACGCAAATCCTCTCCAACAATCTAAAAGTGGATATACAATCGATTAACATCAGTAGTATTGATGGAATTTTTGATGGACTTATCACAGTGATAATCCACGATAAAAAAAACTTAAAATTAGTAATCGAAAACATAAAATTAGTAGAAGGAATTGCATCTGTAAGTCGTAAATTTAAAAGTAGTTGATTTCTGAGTTGAATTAGAAATTAATGCTTAATTTTACGCGTTGTTTTTGACTCCTATTTTAATAACAATGAGCAAGAAAATCCAAGAGCAAGTAAAACAGGTATTCACTACCTATCTAGAGCAAAACGGGCAAAGAAAAACTCCCGAGCGCTTCGCTATACTCAAAGAAATTTATGATTATAATGATCATTTCGACATAGAGACACTCTATATCAAAATGAAAAATCAAAATTATAGAGTTAGTCGTGCTACTTTGTACAACACAATAGAGCTACTACTGGACTGTAATTTAGTTCGCAAACATCAGTTTGGCGAAAACCAAGCTCAGTATGAAAAGAGTTTTAGCAACCGACAACACGATCACCTTATTTGTACCGAATGCAAGAAAGTATTGGAATTTTGCGATCCTCGAATCCAAAACATTACCAATGCTGTCGAAGAAGTATTCGGTTTCAAAGTGGTGCATCACGCATTAAATATGTATGGCACGTGTAAAGAATGTGCCTCAAAATAAACTCGCAACTCTAAGCACAAACACAAAATGGCTGTTGATGTTCTCTTAGGTCTCCAATGGGGAGATGAAGGAAAAGGAAAAATTGTTGATGTATTAACATCAAACTACGATATTATTGCACGCTTTCAAGGAGGTCCTAATGCAGGTCATACCCTAGAATTTGATGGGATAAAGCACGTATTACACACGATTCCTTCAGGTATTTTTCACCCTACCGCACTTAACGTAATTGGTAATGGTGTAGTTATCGACCCGGTAATTTTCAAAAAAGAATTAGAAGGTTTAGAAAAGTTGAATGTGAACTTTGATGGGAAACTATTAATTTCTAGAAAAGCACACTTAATCTTACCTAGCCACAAATTATTGGATGCTGCTTCTGAGCAAGCAAAAGGTAAATCAAAAATTGGCTCAACCTTAAAAGGTATAGGACCAACTTATATGGACAAAACGGGTCGTAATGGACTTCGTGTTGGAGATATTGAATTACCTGACTTCCAAGAGCGCTATAACAACCTAGTTACAAAACACAAACAATTACTAAACCACTATGACTTTGCATACAATGTAGAGGCCATGGAAAAAGAGTGGTTTGATGCGATTGAAAGATTGAAAAAACTTCAATTCATCGATAGTGAACACTATTTAGAAGCTGCACGTAAAGCGGGTAAAAAAGTTCTTGCAGAAGGAGCACAAGGTTCCTTATTAGATATTGACTTCGGTACATACCCATTCGTGACATCATCTAATACTGTAGCAGCAGGTGCTTGTACAGGTTTAGGTATTGCTCCTAATAGAATTGGTGATGTATTTGGAATTTTCAAAGCTTACCTTACCCGTGTTGGTAGTGGTCCATTCCCTACGGAATTGCTCGACAAAACAGGTGAAGACATACAAAAAGCAGGAAACGAATTTGGAGCTACTACAGGTCGTCCACGACGTTGTGGATGGATTGATCTTCCAGCTTTAAAATATGCTATTAATGTAAATGGTGTTACTAAATTAATGATGATGAAAGCGGATGTTCTTAGTGAATTTCCTACAATCAAAGTCTGCACACACTATAAATACAACGGAGAAGTTATTGACTACCTTCCATACAATATCGAAGGAGACAAGATAGAACCGATATACAAAGAGTTCCCATGCTGGAAAGAAGACTTAACAGGTAAAACTGAAATGTCTCAATTACCTAAAGAACTAATCGACTATGTTGAGTATCTAGAAAAGGAACTTGAAACACCTATATCAATCGTTTCTGTAGGGCCTGATAGAACACAAACCATACACAATAACAAATAAAAAACAGTCCTGGCAACGGGACTTTTTTATGACCAAGCATTTTACATACTACTTATTTCTTCTTTTAATCTTAAACTGTGAGTTTGCAAATTCTCAAACACATATTGAGATTATTAATGCCGATGAAATTTCATTTAACAAAAAAATTAATGAAGATAGACAGGTATTAATTGGTCATGTAAAAACTAAACATCAAAACAGGTATTTAGTATGTGATAGTGCTTACTTCTATTCGAAAGAAAATAAAATTGAAGCTTTCAGCAATATTCATATATGGCAAGGAGACTCGCTAAACCTAAGAGGAGATCACTTAATTTATCATGGAGACCATCAATTGGCCGAAATTCAGAGAAATGTCCAATTCAATCACAATGAAATGGAATTAACTTCTGAGCAATTGAAATACAACTTTGAAGTTGAAACTGCGTACTTTGATCATCAAGCGGAAATTAGTCAGCATGAGAAATTATTAAAGAGTAACCGAGGAATCTATTATGCTAAACTAGAAAAGTTTGATTTTTTTGACAAGGTCATTGTATTTAATGGAACTGAAACATTAACTGCAGACACGCTATATTACTGGCTAAAAACAGAATATGCTGAATTTAAATCAAATGGGACCATTAAAAACAATTCTATAAGTGTTTCCGCAAACAAGGGTTGGGTAAACCAAAGTGAAGGTTCTGCATTTTTAAGTGACCAAATTAGTATTACTGACTTAGACACTGATTATGTATTACATGCAGACACTTCCGTATTTACGAATCAGATGAATTATTCTGTATCTTATGGGCATACACTTCTCGTTTTACCTACCAATGAAGATTCTCTATTCCTAACTGCCGACAGCATAATACACGACAATAGAAGTAATACAAACATATTACGCGCTTATTACAATGTTGCGTTCGAAAGCAATCACACTTCAGGCAAATGCGACTCTTTAAATTTTTACACCGATAAAAATTTAATTGTATTAAATAAAGAGCCGGTCTTATGGCTAGATGAATTTCAATTATCTGCAGACACAATTCGTATAGAATTAAAAGAGAATACAATAAAACAAGTTATTTTAAATCATTCTGCATTTATTAGCTCGGAAATTGATAGCCTATCTGTTAATCAAATAAGTGGTGAAACCATGTTTGCACAGTTCCGAAATAATGAGCTCAACAATATAAAAGTTGAAGGAAACGGTGAAAGTATATACTATGTACAAGATGATAAGGAAGAGCAAAATATAGGCGTGAATAAAATTATTTGCAGCAATATGAATATATATATGGAGGATAGAAAAATAAAAAACATCAACTTTTATGAAAAACCAGATGCTATTCTATCACCTATTAAGAACATTGTAGCTAAGAACTTCCTTTTAAAAGGATACAAACAACATGCTAAGTGGGAAGTAATTGAAAAAATTCAATCTAAAACCCAACTATACTACGCATATTAATATTTTTTCACTTTCTTTACTCCTGAAAAACAATTGGCACAATTATTTCTTGAAAGTCAAAGAATAATAACCAAATGCTTTGAGGTAATTGAATTTTTATTAAATTCACGCTCTCAAAGAGACGAAAATAACAAAGAAACTAATTTCAACAGGTATGAAAAAGATTATTCTTTCATTAGCAGCAGTATTAGCTTTTGCTCTAACTTCTGATGCACAAACACGTAAAGGAACTGTATTACTAGGTGCAGGTAGCCAAATGTCTGACACTGAATGGACAACTCTTGCTATCACTCCGAAAATAGGTTACTTTGTACAAGATGGTATCGCTATTGGTGCATTAATCAATTTCCAAAGTGATAATGTAGACAAAGGTGATTACGAATTAAACAATAGCCTTGCTGAAATCGGTGTTTTCGGTCGTTACTACGTATCGAACAACTTATTTACTGAAATTGCTTTAAGTAGCAAGACTGCAAGTACTGAAGAGTACTTATTCATCGAGCAATTTGCTCAAGTTTATATTGAAGATATTCCTCAATTTGGTGCTGATGGTAATCCTTTAATGGCGTGGCAAGATATCGAAGAAGTTGTTGACAACTCTGACAAATCTTTAAACTTCAACTTAGGCTTAGGTTACACTATCGTTTGGAGAGAGCACTTCGCTGTTGAACCATTCATGAATTTAGTGTTTGTGAACGGTGAACGTAAAGTATATAACTCTGCTGATCGTTTAGTTGAATCTCATGATCTTAAAGGAACTAAGTTTAACTTAGGTGTTAACTTTAGCTTATTCTTCTAAGAAGAATCCCATATATAAAAAAGCTCCCGCATATGCGGGAGCTTTTTTTTTGGTTAAAATTACACAGAGTGGATGCCGTTTCACTTTATAAACAGTGAACAGTGAATAAAAAAGTCCAAGCAATGCCTGGACTTTTGTTTGTAATTCTAGTGTGTAGAAAAAGGCTTAAGTATACCTTACAGGTATCTTTTTTGCCACGATTCTTTAAGTGGCAAATCCCACTTATTCAATAAATCCTGCTTAGTGCTAATGAGATTATTAAACACTCTAGTGTTTTCGTTTATAGATTCTGTGCTTATAAGCTCTTTAAAGGCATTTAAGCTAACAACCTCAACACCTGCATCACTTTTATAAGCTATTGCAAAACGATCGAAGAATGAGAGTTTAAATTGCTCTCCAAAGGTTTTAAACAATCCCGTAAAGGAATCTATAGAACATCCTGAAGCAGATTGCTTTTGCTCGTCGGCAGCGATAATCACAAAACAATTGTGAAGGATGATATGAGAAGCATGCATCTGAGATCCATGTGTAGACCATTTCTGAACAAAAGTCTTCAATTCAGCATTCATTATATCCTGTTCGGAATCAGTAAAGCTGCTGTCGGATTGAAAAACCCAAACACGACTATGTAAATCTAAATCATCAAAGTTAACCCACATATTATAAATCTTTTGCTGTAGCGATCATCTCAGCTATATCTAAGACTTGCACCTCACCTTCTTTATCCTTATTCTTCACTCCATCAGTCATCATGGTATTACAGAAAGGGCAACCTGTAGCAATAATATCTGGTTTAGTTTCCAAGGCCTCTTCTGTGCGCTCAATATTTACATCCTTATCACCTTTCTCGGGCTCCTTGAACATCTGAGCTCCACCAGCACCACAGCAGAATCCACGAGATTTACATCGTTTCATCTCCACTAACTCAGCATCTAACTTTTGAATTAAATTACGAGGAGCTTCATAAACATCATTTGCTCTACCTAAATAACAAGGATCGTGGAAGGTTATTTTCTTTCCTTTAAAAGCACCGCCTTCAATTGTTAAACGACCTTCGTCTAATAAAGATTGAAGTAACTGAGTATGGTGTATAACTTCAAACTTCCCTCCTAATTCTGGATATTCGTTTTTAATCGTATTAAAACAATGAGGGCAAGTAGTAACAATTCGTTTTACATCATATGCATTCATCACTTCGATATTTGCCATTGCCTGCATTTGAAATAAGAACTCATTACCAGCTCTTTTCGCAGGGTCTCCACTACAAGATTCTTCAGTTCCTAAAACTGCGAACTTATAGTCGATATGATTTAATATTTTAACGAAAGCTTTGGTAATCTTTTTCGCTCTATCGTCAAAACTACCAGCACAACCAACCCAAAATAAAACATCCGGATGTTCTCCTTTAGCCATCATTTCTGCCATTGTAGGCACCTGTATTGTTGTTGTATATCCCATATTACGCTTCGTCTTTCCAGTTTAAACGATCCACAGCAGGAAACTGCCAAGGAGCACCATTATTCTCTACATTACTAAACATCATATTCAACTCGGTAGGAGCCGCAGATTCCTCCATAACCAAATACCGTCTCATATCTAATATGATAGAAAGAGGGTCTATATTTAATGGGCAAGCTTCTGTACATGCATTACATGAAGTACAAGCCCATAATTCTTCGCGACTGATATAATCATCTAACAAGAATTTCCCATCGTGATTATCAGGTCCATTCTTTGCAATATTTTCACCGTACTCTTCTAATCTATCGCGAGTATCCATCATTATCTTACGAGGAGATAATAACTTACCCGTTTGATTGGCTGGACATTCTGCAGTACAACGACCACACTCGGTACAAGTGTAAGCATTCATCAATTGCACCCAATTTAAATCGTTCACATCTTTTGCTCCAAAACGCTGAGGTTCTTCGTCCTCCTCTCCTTCCGCAGGAGCCGCAAATGGATCAGCATTAGGATCCATCATCATTTTTACTTCTTTTGTTACGGCAGCCATATTTGTAAAAGCGCCTTTAGGCTTCAAATTAGAGAAGTAAGTATTTGGGAAGGCCAATAAAATATGGAAATGCTTAGAATAAGGAATGTAATTTAAGAAAGCCAATATTCCGAGAATGTGAAACCACCACATACCTCTTTCAATTAAAAATGTAGTCTCAGGATCTAGAGCAGAAAACAAAGGTGCAATCCAAGAACTTATTGGGAAACTTCCGGCTTGGGTATAATGTGGATAGGCAGCATTTTGAAGATTCAAGTCGGTTGCCTGCATAATTAAGAAAGCAGTCATCAAGAGAATTTCAAAAATCAAAATCAGATTAGCATCTGTTTTAGGCCATCCATCCATTTCCTTCATTACAAAGCGCTTAATCTGCACAACATTTCTTCTGATTAAGAAAATCACACAAGCTACAAGCACTAAAAAAGCAAGGATTTCGAAAGAACCGATTAAGAAATCATAGAAAGCTCCCATAAAGGAAAAAACACGGTGAGTTCCTATAAGTCCGTCAATAACAATTTCTAAAACTTCTATATTGATGATAACAAAACCAAGGTATACCAAAATGTGTAAGAAACCGGCAACAGGTCTAACCACCATTTTAGATTGTCCTAAAGCTACACGAGCCATAGTTTTCCATCTTTTAGCTGGATTATCTGATCTATCAAGACCTCTACCCAACATAATATTGCGTTTGATTTTTAAAACGTTCTTACCGAACAAGAAAGCTGCAGCTCCAAGGAAAACTGCAAAAATGAGATTAGAAATTCCCATAGCTAGTTTTTTAGTTTATTGTATCTAGATCGCCATTTTTACGACCAAAAAGTGAAAAGTGAACATAGCGCTTTGGATTCGCACGCATGTCTTCGAGCAACAAATCTAATTGCGCCATAGACTCGCTCATTTCTGTATATAATTTCCCATCTTGAATCAACTTCCCTAAACTTCCTCTTCCAGAATTCACATTCTCCAACAAAGTATCTAAACTACTCATTGTTTGATCAACTTGAGTAACTGCACCCTTAATATCACTATCTACCAAATTCTTAGTGAAAATTGACATGTTTTTCAATATGTCTTCAAAATCTTTTCTCTGAGAATTTAACACCTGTGATAAGGTATCTATATTTTCGGCCGCACTCGTAATACTTCTATGGTTCACTTCAATTAAATGACTTGCTTTTGCAGTAAGATAAGTAATAGACTTTAATGTGGAATCTAAAATGCTAATCAATCGCTCTGTACCATCTCTAATTGGTACAAACTGTTTTGTTACTTGTTCTGTTAATGAAATCTGAATATCACCATCTAGAGTGTCTCCTGTTACAGCAAGTACTTTAGACGAGCCCATTTCTAGCTCCAAGCCTTTAGCCCCCATAATATCCATATCGTAAATCTTTACTCTGGTATCGATACTAAAATCTAAGGGTTTAGAAATATGAAATCCAACCAATAATTCACCTCCATAAGATGCATCAAAAGTGATTTCAGTTACTTGTCCAATTTTGAATCCGTTAATTGTAACAGGCTGCCCAATCTCTAAACCATGTACATGCTCGTAAAAGGCATAATAGTCGTGTTTGGCAGTGAAAATATTTTTCCCTTTTAGAAAATTGAATCCCCAAACAAAACAAATTACTGTTGCTACCGTAGTTAAGCCAATTACTAACTCTTTACTATATCTCATCTGTTTTTATATATTAACTTCAAAAATACAAATTATTTAAGTAGTTCTAAAGCCTTAGAGACATTGACCTTAAGGTTATTATGCACTCCTACAACAAAGCAATCTTTAAACCCTTGATTTACAAGATAATTTTGATGCACTTTAACTGCCTCTAAATTAGAAAAACAACCACTAAAATACCTATACACTCCTGAATCTTCTATAAAATAAGGCTTATCTAAATCATTTAACTTGTTCTCTGCAAGCTTATTTGACGAACTAAACACTTGAACCGACAAGCAGGTGGGATTTGGATTTTCTATAACGACTATCAATTCATTATAGTCAGAAACCTCTTTATCTCCGCTTACTATATCTTGTACAATGCTTACATCTTTAATCACTCCTTCTTGCTCCGATTTATACTCTTTAAAAGCCCTATATATTGCTGAAGCCATATAAACTTTACCCTGTTCAGAATTTAAAAAATCTTCTTCTTTATGGTTGGTTAAAAAACCTAGTTCTACTAAAACTGAAGGCATTGCAACCCTGCTAGTTACATATAATGGCGCTTGCTTCACACCTCGATCTCTTCTATTTACCCGTTCTCTAAACTGTGTTTGAATTTTATCAGCTAAGAGCAAACTATTCTTTTCATACATTTTTTGATATAAGGAAACTTCAATTTGGTATTCGGGACTAGAAATATCAAAGTTTCCGTAATTCACTTTATCTTCTTCCGTTTTTATAACTGGATTTTCCTTTATCGCTATCCTTGAATGCTTGCCGTGATTTACCCCTACGACAAACGATGAGCATCCATTAGCTTGAGCATTCGTAAAGGCATCACAATGAATTGAAATAAATAAATCTGCTTTCTCAGTATTTGCAAGAGCTGTGCGTTCATACAGTTCAGGAAATACATCTGCATCTCTAGTGTACACAATTTCTACTTCTGGCATAGACTCACTTATATAAGCTCCTAACTTTAAAGCCACATCTAATACTATATCCTTTTCTTTACTAGAATAACGACCAGTTCCTAGATTACCTGGATCTTTACCACCATGACCAGCATCAATAACAATTTTATTTACGGCAATATTAGATTCAGATGAATATAAATAAGACCAAACAGGTATGGAGTATAAGGCAAGAAATATCGCTATGATTCGTTTCACTTTTGGTAACTTTTTTTAGTTAGTTTTGCTTTATAAGTTTAAACAAAAATAAAAATAAAATTCACTTTTGTCGGTAAAGTCTTCATATAGCATAATAATAATTGCAATTACCTGTCTAATAAGCGTGTACAATGTATCTGCACAAGACTCAAGCCAATTTAAATCTAATGGGTTTCTTACTTCTGATGTTAAATATTTCGCAACAGACTCTAGCATAATCAACCTTCAAGAGAAGAAGGTCTTGTTGTACCATAAAGCACAAGTAAATTACGAAGACATAGAATTGAGTGCTGAATACATTGAATTAAACTGGAGCAACAATACGGTATACGCAATTGGTCTACCAGACAGCACCGGGAAAATGATTGGAAACCCCATTTTTAAAGAAGGTGGTAAAACCTATTATTGCACGAGTATTCTATACAACTTCAATACTAAAAAAGGAAAAATAAAGGGAATGAAAACCCAAGATGGAGATGGTTACATCCATGGGAATCAACTACTGAAGCAGGCGGACAACTCCATGTTTGTAGAGCAAAGTAAATACACGACCTGTTCTAATGATGAGCCTCACTTTTATATAGGCGCGAAAAAGCTAAAAATTATTCCCGGTAATAAGATCATTACTGGACCTGCAAATTTAGTTATTGCAAATATCCCTACTCCACTTTTCATCCCCTTTGGTTTCTTCCCCATGCAAGACAAACAGAGCTCAGGGTTTATCATGCCAACCTATGGATACTCTACAAACAGAGGGTATAACTTCAGAAATGGTGGTTGGTACTTTTCTGTAAATGAACACATGGACTTAGCATTAAGAGGCGATATTTACACTTTAGGTTCGTGGAAGCTAAAAGCACAAAGTGCTTATAAAAAAAGGTATGCTTACAGTGGGAACTTTAGTTTAAGTTATGCCAAAAACATTCTTGGCGAAGAAGGTTTATCCAATTTTGAAGACAAAAGAGATTTCTTCATTAAATGGAGTCATAAACAGGACTCAAAAGCCCACCCTTACAGTCGTTTTAGTGCAAATGTAAATGCAGGCTCAAGCACCTTTAATCAATTCAATACCTATCAAAACAACGATTATTTAAAAAATACGCTTAGCTCTAATGTTTCTTATAGCTACTCTTGGCCTGGGAAACCATTTAATTTCTCAGCAAACCTTAGGCATAGTCAGAATACTCTTAACAAAACCGTAAGTTTAAGTTTACCCGATTTAGCTTTTAGTATGAATCGGATAAATCCTTTTGAACGAAAGGAGGTATCAGGTAAAAGAAGGTGGTATGAGAAAATTAATATGCGCTACTCATCTACGGCAAAAAACCAAATAGAATCTTCAGACAGCTTATTATTTAGTCCTCAAACGCTAGATAATATGAAATATGGTATTCAGCACATTATTCCAATTAGTAGTTCTTTTAAAATCTTCAAATACATTAACGTTAGCCCTTCTGCAAACTACACAGAACGTTGGTATTTTAACAGAATTGAAAAATCATGGAATGAGGATTCGCTATATGTACAGAAAGATACCATTAGTGGAATTCGTGCTGTAAGAGATTTTAATACCAATCTTAGTATGAATACTAAAATTTACGGTTTGTATCAGTTTAAATCTGAAAAAATAAAAGCGATACGACACGTATTTAGTCCAAACCTCACCTTTTCTTACAGACCCGATTTTAGCGAAGAAAAATGGGGTTACTATGACTGGACTACCATAGATACTTTGGGGAATGAACAGCAATATTCGTACTATGAAGAAGCTATTTATCGAAGTGCTCCTTCAGGGCAATCTGGAAACATAAGATTAAGTATTGACAACAACCTGGAAATTAAAATACTTAACAACAATGACTCTATCAGTACTTACAAAAAAATAGCCTTGTTTAAAAACTTAAACTTCAGCGGTAATTATAATCTTGCAGCTGACTCGTTTAACCTATCAAACATCACTTTTAACGGAAGAACCGTACTGATGCCTAAAATGAACATTAAGTTTAATGGATCGATCAATCCATATCAAATAGATAGTAATGGATCGAGGATACATAAATATGCTTGGGATGATAAACTATCGATGGGTAGACTCACCAATTTCAGTTTTACTATTGACTGGAGAATGAATAGTACGGACAAGGATAAAACTCTAGAAAGACCACAAGGTGCCACAGATGAACAATGGGATATGATTCAGAATAGCCAAAATGATTACGTTGATTTTAATATTCCTTGGGATGTAAGTGTAGATTATAAATACACTTATAATAAACCTGCATTAGAAAAAACCATTAGACAAACTCTCAACCTAAAAGGAAATGTTCGTTTAACAGAAAAATGGAAAATTGGATTCCATTCGGGCTATGACTTTAATACTAAAAAAATATCCTATACTTCCTTAGACTTCTACAGAGACCTACATTGCTGGGAAATGAGGTTTAACTGGATTCCATTCGGGTTCCACCAAAGCTATAACCTAAGCATAAATGTAAAGTCGGCAGTATTACAAGATTTAAAGTTAAATAAGCGTAAGAGTTTTTATGATTTTTAAAGGTGGGGAATAAACAATAACTAACTTCCACATCGTATAAAGGTCATTTTATTCTTTAACTTATAATCTTTAAATTCAACCTGATTCTATTAGAATTATATATGAAGAAAAACATTGCCATTCTAAGAGGTGGTGACTCCTCTGAAATAGCCATTTCCTTAAAAAGTGCCGATGTCGTTTATAAACATATCGACACTGAATACTATACACCCTATATAGTACACATTGAAGGAAAGGATTGGGCTGTAATTCACGAGAATCAAAGCTATCCTATAGATAGAAATGACTTTTCTTTTTCGATCGAAAAAGAAAAGATTTGTTTTGAGGGTGTATTCATGGCGATTCATGGTACTCCTGGAGAAGACGGTATTCTTCAAGCTTATTTTGACTTATTAAACATTCCTTATAACTGTTGTGGTAGTTTTGAAGCTGCCATCACTTTTAATAAGGCGATGTGCAACGCACTCTTAAAGCAATTTAATATTCTGAGCGCAAAAGCTATCATCATAAATAAAGGCGCTGAATATAATCTAGACATCATTCAAAACGAGATTGGCTTACCTTGTTTTGTAAAACCTAATAGAGCTGGTTCGAGCTTTGGGATTTCTAAAGTTACAAAAACAAATCAATGGGAAGATGCGATTGCTTATGCGTTTAAATACGATGAGCAAGTTATTATTGAAGCATTTATTGATGGCACCGAAGTTACCTGTGGGCTGATTGAAAAAGAAGGTGAACTCATTAGCTTACCTCTCACAGAAATTACCACAGAAAACGACTTTTTCGATTACGAAGCAAAGTACGAAGGGAAAGCAGAAGAAATTACTCCGGCAAGAATCAATGACGAAAACAGCGATCAAATTCAGTTGATTAGCAAAAATATTTATCGCACCTTAAAATTAAAAGGAATAGTGCGAATGGATTATATCATAGAAAACAAACAAGCATTTTTAATCGAAATCAATACGATTCCGGGTTTATCAGAAGATAGCATCATTCCACAGCAAGCACAATGCTATGGAATGAGTTTAAAAGAGCTTTTTAGTATTTCAATAGAAAACATGTTTAGCCATGATAAAGCCTAAACACACACATATCAAAAAAGAATTTAGTGCTGAAGAATATGTTCAGGGGCTAGCTGATGGAAACATCAGCATGTTGGGACGCGCCATAACCTTGGTGGAAAGCACTAAAAATGAACATCAAAAGCTAGCTCAACAAATTCTAGAACAGAGTATGCCAATGACTGGGAAATCGGTTCGAATTGGGATTACTGGTGTTCCAGGGGTTGGCAAAAGCACCTTTATAGAAAGCTTTGGAAAGCTCATCACTTCCATGGGCAAAAAGGTTGCAGTCTTAGCTATAGACCCGAGTAGCGAACAAGGTCGCGGTAGTATTTTAGGTGATAAAACGCGTATGGAGCAATTGAGTAGAGATGCTCTTGCCTTTATCCGACCCTCTCCTACAGCAGGATCATTAGGTGGAGTAGCGCGAAAAACCCGTGAAAGCATTTTATTGTGTGAAGCTGCGGGTTACGAAGTTATCATCGTAGAAACCGTTGGCGTTGGGCAATCGGAAACTGCCGTACATTCGATGGTAGATTTCTTCTTACTATTAATGCTTGCTGGCGCAGGAGACGAGCTGCAAGGGATTAAGAGAGGGATTATGGAAATGGCGGATACCATAAGCATTACCAAAGCCGATGGCGACAATTTAAACAAGTGTAAATCGGCGGTGGGCGATTACAAAAGAGCCATTCACCTCTTCCCTGCTAAAACCAATAATTGGATTCCTAAAGTTCTAACTTGTTCTGCTTACGAAAACTTAGGAATTGAAGAAATCTGGAATACTATTTCTTCCTTCGTAAATCATTGTGTAACGAATAATCACTTTGAAGAAAATAGACAGAAACAAGCACATTTTTGGTTGCATGAGAGTATTCAAGAGCAATTAGGGAATTACTTTTATCAAAACCCTAAGGTGAAAGCTGAAATTGCTCATTTAGAAAAAGAAGTCGTAGATGGTAAAATCAGTCCCTTTATCGCTGCAAATAAACTAATCGACTTATTCCGTAAATAAAATGGAAACACCCTCAAAATTAGTAGAAGTCATTGATATAGCTCTGGCAGGATTCAGAAAAGAAAACGAAGCTTTTGTAATTTCTATTTTCCATAAACAAGATGAGATATTACAAATCATCAACAGAAATATGGCTGATGAATGTAAAGCTGAAAATGGAGATTTTGGTATCGTTTTATCTATTTGTTTCGACCCTCAAGAAGACCAAGAGCTTTTACACCGTTTTACGCATTCACACTTCAAGTTTGAATCTACTCCGGCTGAAAATCAAGATGATAAGCTAACATACTATTTCTTACCGCTTGCCGAAAACTCAGAGAAATCTTCAAAGATTATTTGTAAAATGTTAGAGAAAATCTTCTTGATAAAAAGCGCGCAAGACCTAAGCTTTGAAGTTTACGAAGTGGAGGATTAATGACTGATTGATGATGACTGATATACTTGTCACTCTGAGCTTTTCGAAGAGTAGACTATTTACAAGTATAGATCCTTCGACAAGCTCAGGATGACAAGCAATTTATTTGCTTATCGAAGCACAATCACTAATTGATCATTATTTAATCAGTCATTAAACAAAGTTTGCTCTATATAGTGTATCAGAGAGTGAATTACTTTAATGTGAATTTCTTGTACTCTATCGGCATAATCAGAATGAGGCGCACGTATTTCAACATCCGCTAAAGATCCTAAAGCACCACCCGTTTTACCCGTTAGTGCAATCACTTTCATCCCCTTGTCTTTGGCTACTTTGGCTGCATTAATCACATTAGCAGAATTGCCACTGGTACTAATCGCAAAAAGGACATCACCTTGAAAGCCCATTCCTTCGATATAGCGCGAAAAAACTGTATCAGCGCCATAGTCGTTTATTACGCAAGACATATAAGACGGATCTGAAATAGACATGGCTGGAAGAGAAGGTCTATCGCCTCGAAATCTTCCAGAAAGCTCTTCGGCTAAATGCATTGCATCGCACATAGAACCACCGTTCCCACAGCTAATCAACTTTCCTTTATTCTTAAAAGAGGCTACTATTAAAGCTCCAGCCTTTTCAATAGCTTTGAAATTGTTTTCATCGGCTATAAAAGAGGCGAGAACTTCTTGAGCTTCTATAAATTCCTTGCGAATAGTATCCATGCTTGTTTAGTAACAACTATTAATTTAGAATTAATAATTAAGCCTATTTATTGAATTCTAACAAACCTCTATCTAACCAATCTTTAAAGAGCTTAACAGAGCCATAATCTTGGTAGTTTGCGGCTTCAATTAAAGAGTTTTCATCGTGATCTAAAAATATATAATAGGGCTGAGAATTAATCTTATACTTCTCTGCTTGCATAACCATCCATTTATCACCAACGGTTCTCACCTTTTTAGTTTTTCCCGCAATTGTAGTTTCATACTGATCGGTTTCTGGCAATTTAGTACGCTCATCTACATACAAAGAAATCAAAACCATGTCCTCCGATAAAATTTTCTTTACAGCTAGATCAGACCATACCTGTTCTTCCATCTTACGACAGTTTACACAAGCCCAACCCGTAAAATCAAGCATTACTGGTTTACCCACTTTACGTGCATACTCCAATCCTGTTTCATAATCGTGGAAGACCATAATTCCCTGAGGGCCTAAATGATGCCCATCATCCTCTGAATGATCTGAAACTGCTGCACCGGCTTTTGTATTACCTACACCATAAGGTGATTCGCTATAATGCATTGGTGGTGGGAAAGCATTAATCAATTTTAAAGGAGCTCCCCATAAACCAGGAATCATATAAACCGTAAATGCTCCGGTAACAATCGCCATAAACAACCTTCCAACCGATACATGTGGTATATTACTATCGTGAGATAATTTTAGCTTACCCAATAAGTACAATGTTAGTAGGGTAAAGATGATAATCCAAATCGCAATAAATGCTTCTCTTTCTAATAAATGTGACTGGAGTACTAAATCTGCATTAGACAAGAATTTAAAGGCCAATGCTAGCTCTAAGAAACCTAAAACTACCTTTACCGAATTCAACCAACCACCAGACTTAGGTAGTGAATTTAACCAGCCTGGAAATGCAGCAAAGAATGCAAATGGTAGTGCAATGGCAAGCGAGAACCCGAACATTCCAACGATAGGTCCAATATAAGAACCTCCAGAAGCTGCCTCAACCAATAGAGTACCTACAATAGGTCCTGTACACGAGAAGGAAACTAATGCCAGGGTAAATGCCATAAAGAAAATCCCTAACAAACCTCCACGGTCTGAAGCAGAATCAGCTCTATTAATCCACGAATTCGGCATCGTAATTTCGAAAGCTCCCAAGAAAGAAGCAGCGAAAATAATCAGCAAGAAGAAAAAGGCAATATTAAAATACACATTGGTTGCCATATTATTCAATGTATCAGCTCCAAAAATAGCCGATACTGCAACTCCTAATATTACATAAATTCCAATAATTGAAAGTCCGTAAATAATTGCATTTTTAATCCCATCGGCTTTATTTTTACTTTGCTTGGTAAAGAAACTAACCGTCATCGGAATCATAGGGAACACACAAGGTGTTAGCAGTGCTACAAATCCACTTAAGAAAGCAATAAAGAAAATACCCCAAATACCCTCGTTAGAGGCTTGAGTTCCTAAACTAATCTTTTTTGCAGCAGGTAAAACAATTTTTATATCCACCCACTCAGGAGGTAAACACATGGCATCGTTACACACCATAAACTGAAGCTCTCCTTTTAATAAAGTAGACTCTTCGGTGAGTAATTTTATCCTTTGAGTAAAAATAGCTTCCGTATCGAAATACCTTAATATGCTTTCAAAATTTTGATCGTATTCCTCATGAGACGTACCTTCCTTAACCTTACCTTTAGTTTTAAAATTCTCATTCTCGAAAAAAGTAAAGCTCGTTGGAATGGGTCCATCTCCCGCATCTTGAGAATATAAATGCCAACCTTCATCAATGTCGGCACGAATAATTAAATCAACTTTATTTTCATCTACAACTTCAATTTCAAAACTCCATTTTACAGGATCTTGAATTTGGCCAAAGCTAGGCGCGGCAATAAATAGCGCGATTAGAAAACTTAGGATATTTCTCATTGTGATTATTTTTCTAGTTCTTTTTTGATAACCTCAAACAATTCGTCGGGTCTTTGTGTTCCAATTATGTACTCTAAACCATCTTTATCTGTAAGTAAAATAGCATCCTTACCACGTGTATAAAAATGAATTCTGCCCTTGCGATGCAAATTGTATACCGGACGACGCACATAATACAAAGAATAATTAATTTGCTGTATAGAAAGTATGCTCGACATATCAATTTTCACTTTTCGGGCAGTCCATAAGCCATCAAATATCAAGCTGCCATTCTTTAAAGTAGTCTCTAAATGAAGTACATACATAAGGAGTGCAGATAGAACTAGAGTCCCTATACCTAGGTAGAGAAATATATTCGCTGATTCTAAATTAGGCTCTGAAAAATAATAGGTTACAAAGAAAAATAAGGCTAAAATAATTCGCCTTAAGTTGGAATATTTACTGTAGCCTAAGTATTGCTTTTCCTGAAAAGCTATTGATTGCTCCATTTCACAATTCATTTAGCTCGACAAGGTAAACCTTTTGACTATTTTCTACAAGTTTAAAACGCTCGTCCATACGATGTCCAACGACCCAAACAATCTTATTAGCAGAACACAATAGCCAAGTATTTTCTTTTTCAAAAAGACTCATCTTTTTATCAATAAAAAAATCACTTAGCTTTTTCTTCCCGCGCATTCCTATAGGATGAAAAACGTCACCTTTTTGCCAATGACGCAACTCTAAAGGGAAAGTAAGTTGTTCAAAATCTAAGGCGGCTACAAATGAGCTTTTACTTATTTCAAAACCAGTTGCAGACTTGCAATGAAAACTTAAAGAAATAGGTTCAGAAAGCTGCTTTGTATTCTCTTCGATAGAATAAGTACTTTCAAGTTTCTCCTCTTTGGTTTTTAAAACCAACACTTCCCTATCCCTTAATAAGAGATGTGTTTCACTCGAAATCACTTTCCCTGAAACTGCACTTAGTAATTGCTCTATGGCTTTCCAATCGTTAAATCCATATTCGGAAATAAAGTGAAAAACTACATCTATTGGTGAAGGGTATTTCTTGAGTTCAGATAAAACCAAATGTTGTTCTTCTAATTTTTGAATAAATAGGTTTCTGCGTTCTTTTTCATACAGAAAAGATAAGTTCTGTTCGGCAGCAGCAAATCGTTCTGTGTTTTGCTGAAACGTATTCGATAAAGAAGGATTGATTTCTTTTAATACAGGAAGGACTTGATGACGGATTTTATTTCGAGAATATTTCACCGAGGCATTACTACTATCCTCTCTATGCAAATACGCTTTCTCTTTCATCCACAATTCTAAAGCTTGTCTATCGCAAAATAATAGAGGACGAATTATATATTGGTGCTTGGCTAAAATGCCATGCATTCCTTTTAAACCGGTTCCTCTAGACAAGTTCAACAAAATGGTTTCTATCTGATCGTCTTGATGATGAGCAGTAGCAATAAAATCGATATTATTTGCGCTTCGAATTTCTTCGAACCAAGTATAACGTAAATCGCGAGCTGCCATCTGAATAGAAACACCATTGTCCTGTGCATACTTTTCGGTATCGAAATGCTTGCAATTAAATGAGATATCTAAAGAATGACAAGCTTCTTTTACAAATTGCTCGTCGCCGTTTGATTCATCACCACGCAAATTGAAATTACAATGCGCTACTTCTATCGAAAATCCCGACAAATGAAACAAGTGCAATAAAGCCATAGAATCGAGTCCACCGCTTACAGTAAGAAGAATTTTGTTTTCTTTACTTAAACCAATTTTCTCGCAATATTTAAGAAACTGTTTCTGCATATTTTCCTTCGAGGACTTCAAATAAAGCTTTTGCTTTTACCAAACATTCTTGGTATTCCATTTCGGCGTCGCTACCAATAGTAATGGCACCTCCTACCATAAACGAAAGATACTTATTTAATGCGTTGTATTGTATACTTCGGATAACTACATTAAAATCGAAATCTCCAGTAGGACTTATATAGCCAACAGCTCCAGAATATAATCCACGTTTAGTTTTCTCAAATTTATCGATGAGTTTCATGGCGCTAATTTTTGGAGCCCCCGTCATAGAACCCATTGGGAAAGTTGCCTCGAAAATCTCTTTTAAAGAAGTTTGCTCCTCAACTTCACAACTAATGGTCGAAATCATTTGATGTACCTGATCGAAAGTATAAATCCCAAAAAGCTCGTCTACTACAACCGAGTTTTTTTTTGCGATTTTAGACAAGTCGTTGCGGACTAAATCCACAATCATTACATTTTCCGAACGTTCTTTTTGATTTTCGTAAAGTTCCTTTTTCAAACTCTCATCTTCTTCTACATCCCCCCCACGCTTAGAAGTCCCTTTTATGGGTTGAGAAATAATTTTAGAACCTGTTTTTTTTATGTATCGTTCTGGGCTAGCAGACAGCAAATACTTAGCCCCTACTTTGTAATAACAAGAAAAGGGTGCTTTAGAAATCGCATTTAATCGAGCAAAAGTTTCAAATGGATTGAATTCAGTTTTTTCAGCATAAAACTCCTGACAATAATTCATCTCGTAAATATCTCCACGTTGAATATGGCCTTTTAACAGGTTTACATTTTCAATGTATTTATTTTTTGAAACCCTATTTTTAAGCAGTTGGGTAATCGCTATTTCAGAAAATTCAATAGGCGATTTTAAAATACTTAAATCGAATTCTGAAACAGATGCATGCTTGTAAATAGCCAATTTCTCATTTTTGTAAATAAACAAATACTCAGGCAAAAAGAAATGTAAGTCTGGAAATTGAATTTTATCGGAATGGGTAGATTGTAAATTTTCCAAGCCATTTTTAAGGTCGTAGCTCAAAGAGCCAAAAATCCAATCCTTGTGTTTTTCATAAAAAAACTGCAATTCCGAAAATGCATTTTCTGTGCCAACAGAAAGCATATCTACAGCACCAACAGCCAGCATCCAATCAAAGGAATTAGATTCCGAAGAATTCCCATCGAGCAATAATAGAGTAGTAGCCTTTTTAAAAAAGCCAAGTAAATTATGTTTTGTTGCCAAGGAATCGCTGAATGATATATGTGCTTGAAATTGCATGGCGCAAATATAGTGTTTCGATATAGGATATATAAAATGAAGCTTTACATTTAATTTCAGGGTAATAATTCGTACATATAAACTCTTAAAACTCTAATATGATGCATACTATAAAATTACTATTATTCTTAGCCCCAATTATCCTTAAAGCGGGAACAATTAATGAGTCTCTTATAGAATATGTCTGTATAGATCCTTCTGCAGAAAATTATTTCGCATTAGCCGACCCAAATCATGAAAACTGGAATGACAGTTACTTAAACCCAAATTCTAGTAATTACAATTTTGTGTTTGCTCAAAATTTCGAAATTGACAATTCATTTTGTGAATACAGTACTACCGAAACTTGTCAAAACATAGATTTCCCTGCAGGATGGTCGATGTTTTCAACTTATATTGAAGATGGAGATATGGTAATGGAAGATGTGCTAGCCCCTCTATTTAGTGGGTGTAATATCTGGATAATAAAGGACTATCAAGGTCACGTATGCTTATGTGAATTTTTAATGTGTAATTTATACTGGATTACAAATCAAAATGGATATTTAGTTAAACTCAGCGAGCCACAATCTATTAGTATTTGTGGATTACAATTACTTCCTGAATCTACACCTTTAACCATTTCTGAAGGTTGGAGTATGATATCATACTTAAGAACAAATCCTGCAGATGTAATTGAAACACTTTCAGATATTGCTGAAGAAATTATAATCGTAAAAGATAGCTACGGCATGGCATACCTACCGACTTGGAATTACAACGGAATCGGCAACTTAGAACCCGGACAGGGCTATCAAATAAAAATGAGTTCTGAGCAGGTTTTATTGTATGATGCGAATGATTAACAGCTCAAATTGACACAAAACTTAATCCAATCAAAAAAGCCGTTCTGAAAAATCAGAACGGCTTTTTGAATATAAAAATTAAGAGCTTAAATATGTAAAGCTCTTTTATCGGTAGCATCTAAGGCAGCTTCTTTAAAAGCTTCGGTAAATGTTGGATGTGCATGACAAATACGAGCGATATCTTCAGCAGAAGCTCTGTATTCCATTGCTACAACAGCTTCGGCAATCATATCAGCCGCACGAGGCCCAATCATGTGAACTCCTAAAATTTCGTCGGTATTCGCATCCGCCAATACTTTTACAAAACCATCTGTATCGTTAGAAGCTCTAGCTCTACCAGATGCTTTAAACGGGAACGAACCAGATTTGTATTTAATTCCATCTGCTTTTAATTGCTCTTCTGTTTTTCCAACAGCAGCAACCTCAGGCCAAGTGTAAACTACACCCGGAATCAAATTATAATTCATATGTGGTTTTTCGCCAGCCATAAACTCAGCTACAAAAACACCTTCTTCTTCCGCTTTATGTGCCAACATTGCTCCACGAACTACATCGCCAATTGCAAAAATATTAGCCGATGAAGTTTGTAAATGCTCATTTACATCTACTCTACCTCTATCGTCTACTTTTACGCCAGCATTTTCTAAACCTAATTTATCGGTAAAAGCGCGTCTACCCACAGCAACCAAACAGTAATCTGCAGTAAATACTTCCTCTTCACCTTTCTTGTTTGTTGCTTTTACAACAACCTCATCACCCTTACGCTCCACAGAAGTAACTCCACAGTTTAGGTTGATGTTAAACTTTAAGTCTTTCTTTAGAACTTTACGCAATTCCTTACCTAAAGCTTTATCCATTGTAGGAATTAATGCATCTGCATACTCAATTACCGTTACGTCAGAGCCTAATCTTCCGTAAACAGAACCTAGCTCTAATCCGATAACACCACCACCAATAACAATTAAATGCTTAGGCACTTCGGTTAAATTTAAAGCTTCGGTAGAAGTAATTACTCTTTCCTTATCTAAGGTGATAAAAGGAAGCGAAGTTGGTTTTGAACCTGTAGCAATAATTGTTTTTGCAGCTTCAATTTGTGTAGTTCCTTCTTCTGTAGCAACATCAATATGTGTAGCATCGGCAAAAGAGGCCCATCCTTGAATCACATCAATTTTGTTTTTCTTCATCAAGAAATCAATCCCACCACACGTTTGCTCGATTACCTCATTTTTGCGTTTCATTAACTGAGAAACGTTAATTTTTGGTGCATCGATCTCTATACCGTGATCGGCAAAGTTATGCTTAGCATTGTGAAAATGTTCCGAAGAATCTAATAAAGCCTTCGAAGGAATACAACCTACGTTTAAGCAAGTACCACCTAAGGTGCTGTACTTCTCTATAATAGCAGTTTTTAAACCTAACTGTGCGCAACGAATTGCCGCTACATATCCTCCAGGTCCTGAACCAATTACGGCAACATCATATTTTTCCATGGAATGCTCTTTATCTTGTTTTTATTAAAGTGCAGCGCAAAAATACGATTGTTCTTTTAAATGAAAGAATGATTGATTGAAAAGGTGTTAAGTTTTGAGTGTTAAGTTTTGACTTAAAAAATGTCATCCTGAGCCTGTCGAAGGACAGGTTTATTCAACAAACTCTTCGACAAGCTCAGAGTAAAAATGCACCTCCACCGTCTACAGACCTTCGTCAACCTCCGAACTATACAATAGGCACTGACCTTTTAAATTGTGCGCCGAAGGAAATGAAGGTATCTGTACCCGAAACGCCTTCAATTTGGTGAATTTTCTCGTAGAGCACTTCGCGCATATGCTCATTATTTGCCGCAAATACTTTCACGAAAACTGCATATTTACCCGAAACGAAATCGCATTCTACCACTTCGGGAATCAATTTTAACTCCTCCACTACTTTATGAGCAAAATGGGCTTCTTTAAGAACTATACCCGTAAATGAACAAGCACCATAACCAAGCAACTTTTCATCTATCGTTAATGTGGCATTTTTTATCAAACCGCTCTCTTTCATTTTAGCTATTCGCTGATGAATCAATGAGTTAGAAACCTTCAGTTCTTTTGCAATTTCTACATACGATTGTCGCGAATCAGACTTTAGAAGCCTTAAAATCTCTTTATCTACAAAATCAAGTTGGTTAATTAACTGCATGCAAGCATTGTTTTAAGTTATATTTTTCAATATCCATTCAAATATAATCAAATTGACATAAAAATATGTGATAACAAATAATTAACCTTAAAGTAAGACTACATCAGAATCAATCTAACTATTTTTGCAGGAGATTAAATTAATATCTAGAGATGAACAAAGAAGAAATTTTAGCACGTTTGTGGGAAGGGTATATTGAGATTACACCTTCAGCAAAAAAAGTTTACGATTTATTCAACGACATGGTTGAAGGAGCAATTGAAAACGATCACATTGCGATCAGAACTTTCAACGATCCAAGAGTAAACATCGATGTATTAGCAAAGCCATTTCTTGCTGCTGGATACGAGCCTTGTGGTGAGTATGAGTTTAAAGCAAAGAAATTATTTGCCCGCCACTTCCAACATGCAACAGATGCTAAAGCACCAAAGATTTTCATCAGCGAGTTAAAGCTTGAAGAAATTTCTTTAGAAGCGCAACGCTTAATTAAAGCAACTTTAGATACTGTAGACTCTTCAGTTTTCGAAGACCAAGACCTATTGTTCAAAGGAAGAGTTTGGGGACAACCCTCTTACACCGTATACGAAACCTTAAGAGCTGAGTCAGAATACGCAGCTTGGATGTATATCTGTGGTTTCTGCGCCAATCACTTTACTGTTTTCGTGAATCAATTTGAGCAGTTTAAAGGCTTAGAAGAAGTAAACGAATTCATTAAAGAGAAAGGTTTCAAGATGAATATTTCTGGTGGAGAGATTAAAGGAACTCCAGAGCAATTACTTGAGCAATCGAGTATTCTTGCTGACGCCCGCGAACTAGACTTCATTGAAGGTAAGCATACCGTAACAACTTGTTACTATGAGTTTGCTAGACGTTATGCTATGGAAAACGGTGAGCTTTACAGTGGTTTTATCGCTGCTTCAGCCGATAAAATTTTCGAAAGCACAGATTTAGTACAGCAATAGTTAAGTTAAAAATTGAAGCTTGGAAAGTTAAAGATTAAAACTATTAACCTTTAACTTATAACTTTCAACTCATACAAAAATAGGAGGCCTTACCTCCTATTTTTGTATGAGGGAAATTGTATTTTTGGCCTATGATACACAGTAAACTCACAGCTTTAGCAAAGCAAATTCAGGGGAAGTTTTATTTTGACGACACCATGCGTAAACTCTACGCTACGGATGCTTCGGCTTATAGAGAAATGCCACTTGCCGTTGCTATTCCTAAAACCAAAGAAGATTTATTAGAACTCATTCGTTTTGCAGATGCAGAACAGGTTTCTATAATCCCTAGAGCAGCGGGAACTTCTTTAGCTGGACAAGTTGTGGGTAGTGGAATCATCGTTGATATTTCTGAAGAGTTTCGTCAGATTGTAGAAGTTAATAAAGAAGAAGGCTATGCCATTGTGCAGCCTGGAGTAATCCGCGACGAACTTAACCTTCACCTTAAACAATTCGGACTTTTTTACGGTCCCGAAACCTCTACTTCTAACCGTTGTATGATTGGTGGAATGGTGGGTAACAACTCTTGCGGATCGAGATCGCTTATTTATGGTTCTGCTCGAGAGCATTTAATTTCTATCAAAGTGATTCTTGCCGATGGAAACGAAACCGAATTCAAAGCCCTGACTAACGAAGAGTTTGAAGCCAAAGCAAAGGGTATAGGAACCGTTTCTGAGCTTGAAACTGCTATCTACAAACACGCCAAAGAACTATTCTCTGATGAAGAGAACAGAGCTGAAATAGAAAAAGAATTTCCCAAGAAAAGTATCCCTCGTAGAAATACAGGTTATGCTATCGACTTATTAGCAGAAGCGAGTCCGTTTACAGGTTCCAAGGAACAATTTAACTTTTGTAAACTACTTGCAGGTTCTGAGGGAACATTGGCATTTACTACGGAATTAAAACTCAATTTGGTTCCTACGCTTACAGAACATCAAGCGTTAATATGTATGCATTTCGACTCTATAAACGAGTCCTTATTGGGGAATTTAGAAGCCTTAAAATTTAAGCCTACCGCCTGCGAATTAATAGATCATTATATTCTGGACTGTACCAAAGAAAATATTCAACAGCAAAAAAATAGATTCTTTGTAAAAGGCGATCCTAAAGCTGTTTTGGTCGTTGAGTTTGTAGAAGAAACTGCAGACAAATTAGAAAAGGTGGTCTCAGATTGCCTTGCGCATTTCGAAGATGTAAAACTCGGTCATCACTTCCCTGTTATAAAAGGCGATGACATAAATAAAGTATGGACTTTACGAAAAGCGGGCTTAGGTCTATTGTCGAATATTCCTGGCGATGCTAAAGCCGTAGCTGTAATAGAAGACACGGCAGTAGATGTAAATGACTTACCGGCTTTTATAGCCGACTTCAATAAAATACTAGAGAAAAGAAAACTTTACTGTGTGCATTATGCTCACGCAGCAACAGGAGAACTTCACTTACGCCCTATCATCGATTTAAAAACCGAGGAAGGGAATCAACTCTTTAAAACCATTGCTACCGATATTGCGCACTTGGTAAAAGAATACAAAGGCTCTTTGAGTGGGGAGCATGGCGATGGTCGTTTGAGAGGAGAATATATTCCTTTTATGATTGGCGAGAGAAACTACCAACATTGTAAGGACATCAAAAGCACTTGGGATCCAAAAGGGATTTTTAATCCTGGGAAAATTGTAGACACTCCGTCTATGAATACCTTTTTGAGGTATATGCCAGGCTATAGCACTCCAGAATTTGATACTGCCTTTAGCTTTAGCAAAGACAAAGGAATGCTGCGAGCGGCAGAAAAATGCAACGGATCGGGAGATTGCAGAAAAACAGAATTGTCTGGCGGAACCATGTGTCCTAGTTATATGGCTACACGCGAAGAAAAACATACTACGCGTGCAAGAGCTAATATCCTAAGAGAAGTATTAAGTGATCCTTCTCAAGAAAAGCCCTTCCAAAACGAAGAGATAAAAGATGTTATGGATCTTTGTATTTCGTGTAAAGGCTGTAAATCCGAATGCCCCTCTAATGTGGATATATCGAAGTTAAAAGCAGAATACACCTATCAGAATTACAAAGAAAAAGGAGCTCCCTTAAGAGCTAAATTATTTGCCAATGTTACCCGAACAAACAAAATTGCTTCTTTCGCGCCTAGCTTATATAACTTCTTCATGAAGAATACCATCACCTCTACCATTGCAAAGAAAATGATGGGTGTTGCTAAAGAAAGAAATATGCCATTGCTACAAGAAACAACACTTGCAAAATGGTATAAAACCAATCCTCAAAAAGGCGATTTCACTAATGGTAAATTGTATTTATTCAATGATGAGTTTACCAATTACAACGACACACATATAGGGATAACAACGATTAAACTATTGAATTCTTTAGGCTACAATGTTGTGATTCCTAAGCACGAAGAAAGTGGACGGACTTTTATCTCTAAAGGATTCCTTGCAGAGGCAAAAAGTCTTGCTCGAAAAAATGTAAGCCTTCTTTCGACACTCGTTTCAGAAGAACATCCTCTTGTAGGTCTAGAGCCTTCGGCAATTTTAACGCTGCGCGATGAATATTTGGATTTAGTAGAAGATCAGAAAAGCGCTCAATATTTAGCGAAGTATACCTTAACCATTGAGGAGTTTTTAGCTAGAGAAATAGAAGCTGGAAAAATCACCTCTTCTAGCTTTACCGACAAAGCAGAACATATACGTTTGCACGGACACTGTCATCAAAAAGCCTTATCCTCTTTAGTGCCTTCTAAAATAGTATTAGGACTGCCTAAAAACTATAAAGTTCAATTAATCCCATCGGGATGCTGTGGTATGGCAGGATCTTTTGGTTACGAAGAAGAGCATTACGAAGTCTCCATGAAAATTGGTGAATTGGTACTTTTCCCTACACTTAGAAAAGAACCTAAAAGCTCAATCATCTGTGCACCAGGAACAAGTTGTAGACATCAGATTAAAGATGGTACGCAGAGAGTAGCCTTACATCCGGTGGAGATTTTATTTAGGGCTTTGGTGCTTAGCAGTTGACAGCTTTCAAGTATCAGTTTTTTTTGTCACATTGAGCTTGTCGAAATATTTGGCTATGAGAGTGTACTTCGACAAAAGCTCAGCATGACAGTTTGCAGTTAGAATTTTTTAAATCTGCCGCCTGTTAAACAACATTTTTCTTTCTTTACACAATGGAATTAAACAGTGAGCTTTGGAATAAACGCTATCACAACAATGATATAGCTTGGGATATTGGACATATATCTACGCCTTTAAAAGAGTACTTTGATCAAATAGAAAACAAGGATCTCAAAATTCTTATTCCGGGATGTGGAAATGCATATGAGGCTGAATACTTAATTCAATTAGGCTTCAAAAATGTATTCCTTATCGACTGGGCACAAAAGGCTTTGGATGAATTTCAAAATAGAAATCCTGAATTTATGAGCAAACATTTAATTTGTGGAGACTTCTTCGAACATAAAGGGGCTTACGACTTAATTATAGAGCAAACTTTTTTCTGCGCTATTAACCCTAGCTTAAGAGAAGACTATATTCTTCAGATCAAAAATCTGCTTATAGAAGATGGCAAATTAGTCGGATTACTTTTTAACGATAAGCTATATAGCAATCGTCCTCCTTTTGGTGGAAAGAAGAGCGACTATTTAAAGCTATTCTCCAAACACTTTCAGCAGGTAAGTATGGAGAAGGCCTATAATTCTATTGCTCCTCGCAAGGGACGAGAACTATTTATTGTTATTAGTAATAAATAATTTGAAGATTTGATACTTTTCAACCTATAACTTTCAACTCAAATCTTTAACATAGCCTTAACAATATAGAAAGCCATATTCTTTGGTAGTTAGCGACTTTCTTTTAGTTTTGTAATTCTTAAAAATAAAGGAACATAAAACCATAAGCATGAAGAAATTAATTTTAGGAATCGTATTTGCTGTTGCAGGTACATTCGCATCTCAAGCACAAGAAATCTCTTTTGAAAAAGAAATTCACGATTTCGGTACCTTCGAACAACACGGTAACGGAACCTATGAATTTAAATTCACAAATACTGGCGACACTCCTTTAATCATTTCCAACTCAAAAGGTAGCTGTGGATGTACTGTTCCGGTATGGCCAAAAGAACCTATTGCTCCGGGAGCGAGTAATGTTATTAAGGTGAAATACGACACAAAAAGAATCGGTGCTTTTAACAAGAGTATTACGATTACCTCAAATGCTAAAACAACTGGAACAAAGGTTATTCGCATAAAAGGTAAAACCCTAGCTATGGAAGGGGCGCAAACAACTCCGGTAAAAAAACCAGTTGGAAATTCTCCGATTGCAAAACCTAAGAAATAAGTTATTTATTTCATAAATTTTATGAAATTTGTCTCGCAGTAAATGCGGGACATTTTTTTTGATTAAAAGTTAAAACTATATCATGCCAAATATTTCAGCCAAAGGGCTTCGTATGCCAGAATCGCCAATTCGTAAATTGGTTCCTTTTGCAGAAGATGCAAAGAAAAGAGGTACAGAAGTTATTCACCTTAACATTGGGCAGCCTGACATCAAAACTCCTGATATAGCGCTCGAAGCCATTCGGAATTTCGAACCTAAAGTTGTTGCTTACAGCCACTCGGCAGGATTCCAATCGTATAGAGAGGGATTAGCTAAGTATTATAAAAATGTTGGGGTTGATGTCAATCACGCTGACATTTTAGTGACCACTGGTGGTTCAGAAGCAATTACTATTACCTTAAATAGTATTATGGATGAAGGGGATGAAATCATTATTCCAGAGCCATTTTATGCCAATTACAATGGGTTTTCTACTTCCGCAGGTGTTATCGTAAAACCAATTACTTCGAGCATTGAAAGTGGTTTTGCGCTACCTTCAATTTCTGAGTTCGAAAAATTGATTACGCCAAATACGAAGGCAATCTTAATTTGTAATCCCGGAAATCCTACAGGATATTTATATTCTCAAGACGAATTAAACTCTTTAAAAGAAATCGTTTTAAAACACGATTTATTCTTAATTGCCGATGAGGTGTATAGAGAGTTTACTTACGATGGAAAGAAACACATTTCTGTTTTAGAGATGGAAGGATTGGATCAAAATGCCATCGTTATCGATTCTGTTTCGAAACGATATAGTATGTGTGGAGCGCGTGTAGGGTGTATGGTTTCTAAAAACCAAGAACTCATTGCTACTGCCCTAAAATTTGCACAAGCAAGGTTAAGCCCTCCTACATTTGGTCAAGTTGCAGGTGAAGCTGCTTTAAAAACTCCAGAATCATACTTTACTGAAGTTATTGAAGAGTATGTAGAACGTAGAGATGTGCTGATTGAAGGTTTAAATAAAATTGAAGGTGTGATTTGTCCGAATCCTTCTGGAGCCTTTTATTGTATTGCTCAATTGCCGGTAGACGATGCCGATAAGTTTGCACAGTGGTTATTAGAAGATTTTAACTGGAATAACAAAACCGTTATGGTGGCTCCTGCTGCAGGATTCTACTCTACTCCAAAAATTGGAAATCAACAAATTCGTATTGCTTACGTACTCAATACTTCTGAACTAAAAGATGCGGTTCGTATTTTGGACGAAGCTTTAAAAGTTTATCCGGGTAGACAAGGGTGATTAGTGAAAATCTAATACTTAAGTCCGATTACTCCTAAATAAAGTAAATAAAGACCTCGATAATTCGAGGGCTTTATTTTTTAATGATAATGTACTTGATCTAGGCAATTTTGAACGATCTCGCCCATAGACACACATTTTAAGAATGATGAATCAGCATAATGTTTTGCTAAATCTTTTTTCAACGATACAATATAATCGGGTAGTGACAATTCATCATGTTTCATCGCTTCCATCAACTCTTTCACTTGGTATTTAGCTAAACGAAGTCGCTTTGCCATTAAAGCTCTTTCTTCTAGCTTATATTGCTCAACCGTTTCGGCAGACATATGTTTCATAGCTAGATCTACATATGACTTGTTCTCTTTATAATATTGCGGAAAATAAATATTCTTACGCCCTTCAAAAGACTGCTGATCAAAATCAATCGCTCGAATTCTATATTGAACCTGATCAAAATCGGGTGTCATATCGACTACAAAATTGTACGAACGCATATCTCCTAAAAGGCGAATAAAACAACGCTCGTTAAATTTTACGAACTCTTTTGCCAAACGTACTTCATTGTGCCCATCTTGTTTGAGGTTCACTTCAACAAACTGATCACCCGGGATACCAACAATATGTTCTTCGACAATGGTGTCGTTATACATGAGGTAATTAATTTTATTAGGCGATAAAATATGTTCTAACTCCAAGCCGTAAATACGCGAAGCATCAACCTTCTTTACATAAAAGTAATCGTAATTATCATTGAGATGATTGATAATCTTAACACGAAAAGGTTGGGAGTTCCCAAAGGCGCAAAAATCTATTCTATCGACCGAAAGATGATCAATATAAGTAACGCCATCGGATTTTAGAATGGAATAAATCTCTGTTAAACCCTCGTTTAATTCTTTCATTTCCGACTCCGAATACAATGCAGTTTCCCAAAGTGTTCGGTTCCCATCCAGATCTTCTAAAGGTATTGTGGTAAAGTAATGCCTAAGGTCTGCATAGCGAACTGGTATTTTTAACTCCCTAGAATATTTCCTTAAATAATTCATTAATGGATTATTTATAGGATAGAATGGTTTTTTACGGGAAATATGATTTTCGCTCATTCGATGAAATTAGGTTTTTTTTCGTGAAACGGTAGAGGTAAACTGTAAGACTTGTAGATTTCAGCAATTAGGTATTAAGTATCAACTTTAAGTAAAAATAAATCCTCTATGCTTATCCGTTACTTTACAGCATGTAACAAAAGGGTATCTGTCAAATATTTGGGATAGTAAATTTAAGATTCTTTTACCTTCTTGTTCATTTTTGCCTTGACGCAAAAACGAACCAATTGAAAATCATGAGCTCAATAACAAATTGAGTAATGCGAATAAAAAAGTCAAGACTTATCTTCTTTTTTTACGCTCCTAAATCTCAATAATGGCAAACAAAATGAACTCAATTCCTTCCTACGGTCGGAATCTCAAACAGCATTTTGAAAACGCTCATTTTTTTACGTTTTCTTCACTAAAAGAAGAAATGTCAGAAACAACATTTTATTTCATCTGAGAATCTCCTTTTTTTTCTCTGAGTTACTCTGTGTAACGATCTTCAAAATAGATGATTCTTACAATATCCTGCAATCTTACGGATAAGCATAAAATTCTATTAGTTTATCGGTCTTCTCGGATGTAGTCTACGAATACTTTAAAAAGATACTTGCTGCTATGAAACAGCAAGTATCACTCTTGAAAAAACAAACACTATGAAACTTTAACTTTTTCTAGAGCTTTTAAAGTTTTTAAAACCGAATCTGGAGTTACCGAAATAGAATCGATTCCTTCGTCGGCTAAGAATTGTGCAAAGTCGGGGAAATCTGAAGGTCCTTGACCACAAATCCCAACTTTAACCCCGTACTCTTTTGCAGTTTTAATCAAATTAGAAATGGATCTTTTCACCGCTGGGTTGCGCTCGTCATAAATGTGAGCCACTAAAGCTGAATCTCTATCGAGCCCTAAAGTTAGTTGTGTTAAATCATTCGAACCGATAGAGAAACCATCAATATGAGGCGCAAACAAATCGGCACAAATAATATTTGAAGGCAATTCGGCCATCAAGAAAACCTCCAAACCATTTTCTCCTCTGCGTAAATCGTACTCATCCATTACCTCGTAAACCTTATGTAACTCTTCTACCGTTCTACAAAAGGGAATCATTACGGTAACATTGTCTAAGCCCATTTTTTCTCGAACCCTTTTGATAGCTTTACATTCCCAACCAAAAGCAGGTTTATAAGTATCCGAATAATATCGAGAAGCACCACGCCATCCAATCATTGGATTTTCTTCGCTGGGCTCAAAATACTTCCCACCCAACATATTATAATACTCATTGGATTTAAAATCTGAGAATCGCACAATTACTTTATTCGGATAAAAGGCTGCGGCTATTTTAGCAATTCCATATGAGAGGCGCTTAATAAAGAAGGTCTCCTCATCTTCATACCCCTCAATTAACTTCTCTATTGCTAACGTTAATTCAGGATCTTCTAGTAGTTTATGCTTCATTAAGGCCAAGGGATGAACTTGAATATAATTATTAATGATGAACTCTTCTCTTGCCAATCCAACACCTGCATTTGGGATATGACTGAATTTGAAAGCCATATCTGGAGAAGCTACATTCAACATTATGGGTATATCAACTTCAGGCAAATCGCTTAAATCGGTCTCTGTAATCTCGAAAGGAATCTCTCCATTATACACGAATCCTTTATCTCCTTCAGCACAAGAAATCGTTACGTCCATTCCATTCTTCAACAGTTCGGTAGCATTACCACATCCAACTATAGCGGGCACACCCATTTCTCTTGCTATAATAGCAGCATGACAGGTTCTACCACCCTTATTGGTTACTATGGCAGCCGCTTTTTTCATTAAAGGCTCCCAGTCAGGATCCGTCATATCCGTTACCAATACATCACCAGCTTTAAAATCCGCTCCATCGGTACTGCCATCTCTACCATCCATACTGTAAAGAATTTTTACTGAACCCGAAGATACTTTATCGCCCACAGCAATACCATCGAGTATTTTCTTTTGGGCTCTATTCTCATCGAGTATTTTATACTCAATTAAATTAGATCCTTGTCTTTGAGAGTGAATTGTTTCGGGACGTGCCTGAACAATAAACAAGCGCTTGCTTAATCCATCAATTGCCCATTCTACATCCATAGGACAATACGTATCTCTTAATTCTGAATAGTATTTTTCTATGATTGTAACCCATTTTGCAATTTGTAGTACTTGTTCATCGTTTATACAAAACTTCTTTTGAATATCCTTTTCAACAGGAATGGTTTTCACCATTTCTCCAGGGTTTGTTCCATAAATCATTTTGATTTCTTTCACCCCCATTTTCTTTTCGATGATAGCTTCAAAGCCTTTTTCTAAAGTAGGCTTAAAAACTAAAAATTCATCAGGGTTTACAGCACCTTGCACTACCATCTCGCCGAGACCATATGCTCCGTTTATAAGAACCACATCTTTAAAACCACTTTCTGTATCTAAAGAAAAGGCTACTCCCGAAGAAGCTAAATCCGACCGAACCATTTTTTGAACTCCCACAGAAAGCCCCACTTCAAAATGATCGAAATTGAACATTTCTCTATAAGAAATAGCACGATCGGTAAATAAAGAGGCTATACAGTTACGAACAGAATTTAATAAAGCTTCATCTCCCCGAACATTTAAATAAGTCTCTTGTTGACCGGCAAAAGATGCATCTGGCAAATCCTCTGCAGTAGCCGAAGAGCGAACAGCTACATCGGTTAAAGCTGAACCATATTGCATGGATAATTTCTTGTAGGCTTTCAAAATCGCCTCCGACATATCTTCTGGAAACTTCCCCTCTCGAATTAATTGACGAACCTTCAGTCCGCTTCGTCTCAAATCAATCACGTCATCAACATTTGTTTGAGAAACGATTTCGTGAATCGAATCGCTTAGTTCATTAAAGTCAATAAAATAACGATATGCATCTACCGTAATAGCAAAGCCATCTGGAACATCAACTCCCAAAGGACTTAGGTTTTGGATCATTTCACCTAGCGATGCATTCTTTCCTCCTACCTGAAGGATATCAGTCATTTTAATTTCACTAAAGAGTAAGGTGTAGGTCAATTGGCTCATTTGAAGAAAGGTATGTGATTCATAATATTGTTATGCGCGCATACAATGTACGGTAAATATTTGATAATTATAACAGAAATAAAAGATTCCTTTTAACACATTTTCTAACGCTAGTTGATTAGATTTGAGAGGCAGTACAGATAAAAACAAGCGTCACTCATGATCAATCAAAAACAAATAAAGGCCAATAATATAGCTAAGCTATTAGAGGGGTTTTATCCGGAAACACCCATTCCGTTAGATCATAAAGATTCCTACACCTTACTTATTTCCGTTTTATTATCTGCACAATGTACCGATGCAAGAGTAAACACTATAACGCCAATACTATTTGCTAAGGCCGATAATCCATACGATATGATTAAATTATCTGTGGAAGAAATAAAAGCAATTATCCGTCCCTGTGGATTGTCTCCCAGAAAATCTAAGGCTATTTATGAGCTTTCAGAAATCCTTATAAACAAACACAAGGCTGAGGTTCCTGAGAGTTTTGAGTATTTAGAAGAGCTTCCAGGTGTAGGACACAAAACAGCATCGGTAGTAATGGCACAAGCATTTGGTGTACCCGCATTTCCGGTTGACACACATATTCATAGATTAGCCTATCGCTGGAAATTAACTAATGGTAAAAACGTAGTGCAAACTGAAAAAGATTTAAAGCGTTTGTTTCCAAAAGAAACTTGGAATAAACTTCACTTACAAATCATATTTTTCGGAAGAGAATATTGTCCTGCTAGAGCACATAAACCAGAATCCTGTCCTATATGTAAAGACTATGGGCGCAAAACTTTATTCAAATGAAAAAGCTATTATTCATTAGTTCGATTTTGTTATTTTTTTCTTGCCAGGAACAAAACAATACCGACTTAACAAAATCGTTAAATTCTAAGATTGACGATTGGCATTTAGCTGCTTCGAATGCAGATTACGAAAACTACTTCGGTTTTATAGCAGACAGCGGAATTTTTATTGGAACAGATGTTAGTGAGCGTTGGTCGAAAGATGAATTTGTTGATTTCTCTAAACCTTATTTCGATAATGGTAAGGCTTGGTCATTTGTGGCAAAAGAGCGAACCATTCGTTTTAATGAACAAAAAACGATTGCTTGGTTTGACGAAGTTCTCGACACCTGGATGGGTGACTGTAGATCTACAGGAGTATTGAGTTTGACTAAGGCCAATTGGAAATTAGAACATTATCAGCTTTCCGTTACTATAAATAATGCGCTTATGCCTGAGTTTTTAGAAATAACGAAACCCGAATAAGATGAATCAACATACCCTTAAAGTTGAAACAACTGCACACTACTATTCTATAGGAGAGCTAAATGAATATACGAATGAAATATGGATCGTTTGCCATGGATATGGGCAATTGGCTTCATTTTTTATCCGAAAGTTTCAGGATTTAGAATCTCCCAACAGGTATATAGTAGCGCCCGAAGGGTTTAATAAATTCTACTTAAAAGGATTTAGCGGTCGTGTAGGAGCGAGTTGGATGACTAAAGAGAGGCGTGAAGATGAAATTGAAGACCATTGTAATTTTCTGGAGCAACTAACAGATAGCATCAGAAAGAAGGCAAATACAAATTGCAAAGTGCGAATTCTAGGATTCTCACAAGGAACAGCGACAGTAAGCAGATGGTTGTTACGCACTAAACACGTTATTGACACACTTATATTATGGGGAGGTAAAATTGCCAACGACTTCGACTTTGATCTTTACAATACCAAACATTCAAGTACAAAAAACTATATTGTCTTTGGAAATGAAGATGAGTTCTACACTATAGAAGGTGTAAAAGAATATCGCAAAGAAATCAGTTCACTAAAAGCAGAGTGGATTAGCTATAATGGTGGTCACACAATCCATCCGGAAACCTTGATTAAGGTAGGAAATCGAATTAACTAATACTCGTCTTCATTAGACAGATAATAAAGTATATCGGCAGATGACATTTTAATTTTATACCCCTCACCAGGCTTTAAATCACCCAGATTACTGAAACCCCAATCTGGGTAATAAACATTACCTAAACCATCTTTTACGATAATAACATTACTGACCACCTCCTCTAATACGAGTATTGCATCAGCAGATTGTTCTCTAAGGTAAGCTATCATATTCCACCCAGACACTAAACTAATAGGGTTGAGTTCCGGTTGAATCTGTTCTCCTGTAATTTCTAGCACAGCATCCTCACTCATCTTCACTTGGTATCCTTTTCCATTCTCGAGATCAATATCAAAACCCCAATCTGGTAAAAAAGCTGAGCCAACATTATTTTTAACAATAATCGTATGCTCAGTAATATCGCCAAATACAATCGACATAGAATCATTAACCGGACTTACATAAGTAGAAAACAAGCTCCATCCTTCATTTAGTACGACCACTTGAGTGTCTAATTCTGGATAAATACAAGAACCATCGCTAATTAAAGATTCCGATTCAAAATTTAAAGCATTAATATCGTTACAACCATATGATTCGCACTTCCCTACATAAAGAGTATCATACGAGCCATTATAATAAAAGTCCTCAGGGGCATTTCGGTAATGATCATCAACGAAATCATTTATTGATTGAGCGTCAAAGCAATCATTTAAATAAGTCCACTCCCAAGCCACAATAGCAATATTTGTAGGTAACCCTACATAAGGTGTTAAAACCCATCTAAAAGGGCCGCCATCATCGTCTGGGCGAGAACAAACTAGCGTTCTCAAAGAGTCTATTATAGCTTGACCAACACAAGGGTGATAAAGTAAAGCTATTCCGCCATGTTCCAGATTGTGAATATAACGCTGAGGTGGCATAAACTCATACTCCCCCCATTTACCCCACAGGGGCCTGTGAGCACCGCTAGAGGGTGGGTTTTCATTATAACACAAACCGATAGGATTTGAATAATGACCGCCTCCATCACTCGGCTCATTTATTATTTGTGCTTGACAATTGGTTGGATATGCATCGCCATTACAAGAATAATCAACAATATCGTTTACACTTTCTGGACAATAGTATTCGCAACTACCATCATCTACAGATGCGTTATCATTAAAATTCAGAGCCATAGTATCTGTACATCCAACAATATACCCCCAACAATCTAACATTATAGATTCTAAATTATCACACAAACTACCATTGTTTGTTAACGAAACATTCAGTATTGTCCCCAACTGAGCGGCTTCAATAAACTGTAGAATTTCGCAGCAGGAAGTTAAATAGGTATTACCTTGTAGTAAAACCTGTTGCGCATTGTTTAACGAAGAAAGAGGACTCAGATCAGTAACACTTGTATTTATCAAATAAAAACTTCCGGTTACAACTGATAATGAAGACAAAGGTGATAAGTCGGTAATATTTATTGAACTTAATATTAAGTTACCTTCAAAAAACTCACACTCCGATAATCCCTCTAACTGAGACTGTGAAGTTATAATTACTTGACCACCGACCTCACCACACTGAGCTAATACAGTAGAGGATGTTAATAAGAGTAATACGGTTGAAATTATCAAAAGTGTTCTCATAGGGTTCTATTTTTAAGCAATATTAATAAGAATCTATCTCATTTCAAAAAATGATGGATATCTTCGTTCATATTTAGCACAATTTATGACTAAAACAACTCACATTGATCACTTAGGGCGATCGATAACTTTAAATGGTTGTCCCAAAAGAGTCATTTCACTGGTTCCATCACAAACAGAGCTTTTAATCAAGCTAGGATTAAAACACTTACTTGTAGGGATTACCAATTATTGCATACACCCTGAAGAAGCTGTGAAGACATTGAATAAAATTGGCGGCACCAAAACACCAAAATTAAAGATCATTTCTGCATTAGCTCCGGATTTAGTTATTGCTAATAAAGAAGAAAATAATTTAAGTGATATTGAACAGATTTCAAAATCTACACCTGTTTGGGTGAGTAATATTAATAATTACGAAGATAACTTCAAACTTATCTATGACCTAGGTAGCTTGTTTAATAAAAACGAGGAAGCAACAGCACTTTGTAGAGCTATAAAAAACAATTGGAACAATATACCCCTTACTAAAACCAGAAGGTGTTTGTATTTTATATGGCGAAAGCCTTATATGCTCGTCGGCAAGGGTACCTTTATTGATTCGATCTTATTAAAATCGGGTTTCGATAATATTATTTCAGACAGTAGGTATCCGACGCTTAGCGATGAAAAGTTGAGTACTTTAAATCCGGAAATAATCTTTCTTTCTTCCGAGCCGTATTCTTTCAAAGAGAAACATATATCTGAGTTCAAAAACATCTTTCCAAACTCAATCATCAAAATTGTAGATGGTGAGCTATTTTCGTGGTACGGATCGAGGCAAAATCTGCTACCCTCTTATCTCATAGAGTTAAAAAAGTCTATATAAAAAAAGAGCCCCGATACTTCGGGGCTCTCAATATATTTAGGCTTCTGCTTTTGGACCTCCAAAAGTTAAAGGTACTTGTTGTTGTTTGCCAACATCTTTAATCTCTCCAAATTGAGATTCGTACTTTTTAACATTATCGGCTAAAGCTCCAAGTAAACGCTTAGCATGTTGTGGCGTTAATATCACTCTCGACTTAACCTTTGCCTTAGGCATACCAGGCATCATCGAAATAAAATCAACTACAAACTCTGTTGGTGAATGATTCACAACCGCTAAGTTTGAATACGTTCCTTGAGCTAAATCCTCAGGAAGTTCAATACTTACTTGTTTATTGTCCTTTTTATCAGCCATTAGTCCTCTGTTGTTACTGATTCCTTCGCTTGTTCGGGTGCTTTTGAAGTAGCAAGCATACTGTCTAATTGAGCTTTATTCCCAACGACCATCTTATTATACTTCTTAAGGCCTGTTCCTGCAGGAATCTTATGTCCAACAATAACGTTTTCCTTAAGTCCTGCTAGCGTGTCAACTTTACCGTTAACAGCAGCTTCATTAAGTACTTTAGTTGTTTCTTGGAACGATGCTGCAGATAAGAAACTCTTCGTTTGTAGAGATGCTCTTGTAATACCTTGAAGTACTGATGTTGAAGTTGCCGGAATTGCTTCTCTAGCTTCAACGGGTTTCAAGTCTTTACGTTTCAACATAGAGTTTTCGTCTCTCAACTTACGAACTGGAATAATTTGTCCAGCTTTTAAGTTTTCAGAATCCCCTATTTCTACAACATACATCTTACCAAAGATAGAGTCATTTTCTTCAATAAAGTCATTTTTATGAACTAGGTTATTCTCTAAGAAACGAGTATCACCAGCATCATTAATCATAACCTTACGCATCATCTGACGAACAACAACCTCGAAGTGTTTATCGTTAATCTTCACACCTTGAAGACGATACACCTCTTGCATTTCATTCACTAAGTACTGTTGAACAGCCGTAGGTCCTTTAATAGCAAGGATTGTCTTAGGAGTAATCGCTCCATCAGAAAGTGAAGTACCTGCTTTTACGTAGTCATTTTCTTGTACTAGAATTTGTTTAGAAAGAGATACTAAGTATTTCTTCACTTCTCCTGTTCTAGACTCAATGATAACTTCGCGGTTACCACGTTTGATTTTACCGTAAGACACGATACCATCAATGGCAGCAACTACAGCAGGGTTAGATGGGTTACGTGCTTCAAATAATTCTGTTACACGTGGAAGACCACCAGTAATATCACCTGATTTAGCTGCGCTACGAGGCATCTTAGCAATAATAGAACCTAGTCCTAATTTATCCCCTTCAGCAACCACAATGTGTGCACCTACAGGTAAGTTATAAGACTTCGTCTCACCATCTTTACCACTTGATTTCACAAGGATAGTAGGAATCATTTTCTTATCTCTAGTTTCAGAAATTACTTTCTCTTGGAAACCAGTTTGTTCATCTATTTCAACACGGAAAGTAATACCTTGAGCTAAATTCTCAAATTCTACTTTACCAGAAGTTTCAGATAAGATTACAGCGTTATATGGATCCCATTCACAAATGGAAGCACCTTTCTTCAACTTATCACCATCCTTAGCAAACATAGTTGCACCGTAAGGAATGTTGTTAGTTGCTAGAGTGATTCCTGTTTTAGGATCAATCAATTTCATCTCTGCCGTACGACCAATAACAATGGTGGTAGATTTTCCATCAGAATCAGTACCCTTTACGGTTCTTAATTCATCGATTTCTAATACACCATCAAATTTAGCAGTAAGCGACGATTCTTCGGCAGTGTTAGAAGCAGTACCCCCAACGTGGAATGTACGTAGTGTTAACTGTGTACCTGGCTCACCAATAGACTGAGCGGCTACAACACCAACGGCATCACCCTCGCTAGCCATACGGTTAGTTGCTAGGTTACGTCCATAACACTTAGAACAAATTCCTCTTTTCGTTTCACAAGTTAATGCTGAACGAATTTCTACCATATCAATTGGTGAATCTCCAATCGTATCTGCAATCACTTCTGTAATTTCATCACCCGAAGCAACTAATAAATCGCCTGTTAGTGGATGAATAACATCGTGAAGAGAAGTTCTACCTGTAACACGTTCTGCTAGCGTTTCAACGATATCTTCGTTTTTCTTCAAGGCTATACCTTGTAAACCACGAAGCGTACCACAATCAACTTCAGAAACAATTACATCTTGAGAAACATCTACTAAACGACGAGTAAGGTAACCTGCATCAGCTGTTTTAAGGGCTGTATCGGCAAGACCTTTACGCGCACCGTGAGTAGAAATAAAGTACTCAAGAATTGAAAGTCCTTCCTTAAAGTTAGAAGTAATCGGATTTTCGATAATCGCACCACCTGAAGAACCAGATTTTTGCGGCTTAGCCATCAAACCACGCATACCAGATAACTGACGAATTTGCTCTTTCGAACCACGCGCACCAGAATCCAACATCATATATACTGAGTTAAATCCTTGCTGATCGTTAATTAAAAGATCCATTGCGTGCTCTGTTAATTCAGAGTTCGTCTTCGTCCAAACGTCAATAACTTGGTTATAACGTTCGTTGTTAGTAATAAGACCCATATTATAACTGTCGGTAATCGAAGAAACTTGCTTCTTCGCACTTTTAATCATAGCTTCTTTTTGAACGGGTACAATAATATCACCTAAAGAGAATGACAAACCACCTTTAAAGGCCATTTTATATCCTAACACCTTCATGTCATCAAGGAATCTAGCCGTTGTAGGGATATCCGTTTCTTTAAGTATTTTACCAATAATGTCTCTTAAAGCCTTTTTAGTTAACGTTTCGTTAACGTAACCTACCGACTTTGGTACAACATCATTAAATAAAACTCTACCAATAGTCGATTCGATAATCTTAGTAATCAGTTTACCGTCTTCTTTTACCTGAGCACGAACTTTAATCACCGCATTTAACTCGGCTTTCTTTTCGTTGTAAGCAATTCTTACATCTTCAGAAGAGTAGAAAGTTAAACCTTGACCAAGAATCGTTTTTTGCTTATCCGTTTTACGCGGCTTAGTCATATAGTAAAGTCCCAATACCATATCCTGAGAAGGAACCGTAATCGGTGCACCATTAGCAGGATTCAGGATGTTATGAGAACCTAACATTAATAACTGGGCCTCCAAAATTGCCGCAGGGCTTAATGGAAGGTGTACTGCCATCTGGTCACCATCAAAATCGGCGTTAAAGGCCGTACATGCTAATGGATGTAACTGGATCGCTTTTCCTTCAATTAATTTTGGTTGGAAAGCTTGAATACCTAGTCTGTGAAGCGTAGGAGCACGATTCAACAATACTGGGTGTCCTTTAATTACATTTTCTAAGATATCCCAAACTACAGGATCTTTCTTATCAATAATTTTCTTTGCAGATTTTACAGTCTTTACAATCCCTCTTTCGATAAGCTTACGCACGATGAAAGGCTTATAAAGCTCAGCTGCCATATCCTTAGGAATACCACATTCTGATAACTGTAAAGTTGGTCCAACAACAATTACTGAACGTGCAGAATAATCAACACGCTTACCTAGTAAGTTTTGACGGAAACGCCCTTGCTTACCTTTTAATGAATCTGAAAGAGATTTTAAAGCACGGTTCGATTCAGTTTTTACTGCTGAAGCTTTACGCGTGTTATCCAATAGTGAATCTACAGATTCTTGAAGCATACGCTTCTCGTTACGCAAGATTACTTCCGGAGCTTTAATTTCGATCAAACGCTTCAAACGATTGTTACGAATAATTACACGACGGTAAAGATCATTTAAATCGGAAGTAGCGAAGCGACCACCATCAAGTGGCACTAATGGACGTAATTCTGGTGGAATCACCGGAACAACTTTCATTATCATCCACTCTGGTTTGTTTTCAATACGTGTGTTTGCATCACGGAATGCTTCAACAACTGCCAAACGCTTTAAAGCCTCTGTTTTTCTTTGTTGTGAAGTTTCTGTGTTCGCTTTGTGTCTTAAAGAATAAGATAACTCGTCTAAATCTAATCTAGATAATAATGATTCAAGAGCCTCTGCACCCATCTTAGCGATGAATTTGTTAGGATCTTTATCTTCTAAATATTGATTCTCGCGAGGTAAACGCTCAAGCGCATCTAAATATTCCTCTTCTGTAAGATACTGTAAGTATTCTAACGGATTACCTTCGTCATCTACTGCTCCACCTGCTTGAACTACTACATAACGCTCGTAGTAGATAATCATATCAAGTTTCTTAGTAGGTAAACCTAAAAGGTATCCGATTTTGTTTGGAAGCGAACGGAAATACCAGATATGCGCCACAGGAACCACCAAATCGATGTGTCCAATACGCTCTCTACGTACTTTCTTTTCTGTTACTTCTACACCACAACGGTCACAAACAATACCTCTATAACGGATACGTTTGTATTTACCACAGTGACATTCATAATCTTTTACCGGCCCAAAAATACGCTCACAAAATAAACCATCACGTTCTGGTTTATAGGTGCGATAGTTAATAGTTTCAGGTTTTAAAACCTCACCACTAGATTCTTTCAGAATAAATTCTGGAGACGATAAACTAATAGTTATACTAGTAAAACGTTTTGGTTCTGGTGTATTGTCTTTCCTTCTCATTGCCATATCCTGAAGAAATTAGTTTTTATAAGGAGTGTCCAAAGACACTCCCTCTGAAATTATTATTGTAAAGTGATTTTCAATCCTAAACCTTTCAATTCGTGTAATAATACGTTGAAAGATTCTGGAATTCCTGGTTCCGGCATAGGCTTACCTTTTACGATAGCTTCGTATGTCTTCGCTCTACCGACAACGTCATCCGACTTCACCGTTAGTATTTCGCGAAGAATATTCGAAGCACCATAAGCCTCAAGTGCCCAAACCTCCATTTCACCAAAACGCTGACCACCAAACTGTGCTTTACCACCTAATGGTTGTTGTGTAATAAGTGAGTATGGACCAATAGAACGAGCGTGCATCTTATCGTCTACCATATGACCCAGTTTAAGCATATAGATCACTCCTACCGTAGCAGCTTGATCGAAACGCTCACCTGTACCACCATCGTATAGATAAGTATGACCGAATTCTGGAATACCAGCTTCGTTCGTAAGTTCAGTAATTTGATCTAGTGAAGCACCATCAAAAATTGGGGTAGCATATTTTCTACCTAATTTTTGTCCAGCCCATCCAAGCACAGTTTCATAAATCTGCCCGATGTTCATACGAGAAGGTACCCCAAGAGGGTTAAGAACGATATCTACTGGAGTTCCGTCTTCTAAGAAAGGCATATCAGCATCTCTTACAATACGTGCAACAATACCTTTGTTACCGTGACGACCTGCCATCTTATCACCTACTTTCAGTTTACGCTTCTTAGCGATGTAAACCTTAGCCAGTTTTAAAATACCTGCAGGAAGTTCATCACCAATAGAAAGAGTAAATTTCTTGCGTCTTAGTACACCTTTAACATCATTTAACTTGATGTTGAAATTGTGAATTAGATCGTTTACAAGTGAGTTTTTCTCCTTTTCAGTCGTCCATCCATCAGTAGAAATAATAGAGTAATCATCAATCGCATTTAACTGCTTTTGCGAGAACTTCTTCCCTTTTGGAATAACGACTTCTCCTAGTTCGTTAACAACTCCTTGGCATGTTTTACCAGCTACAATAGTGATTAATTTCTCAATCAAAATTACTTTAAGAGCGGTAGCATCCTTAACAAATTCTTCGTCTAATTCAAGAATGATTTCCTTATCAGCTAGACGCGACTTTTTATCCTTAATTGCTCTAGCGAACAATTTCTTAGTAAGTACAACACCATGTAATGATGGAGAAGCTTTTAAAGAAGCATCTTTTACATCACCCGCCTTATCACCAAATATTGCTCTAAGAAGCTTCTCTTCTGGAGAAGGGTCAGATTCACCTTTAGGGGTAATCTTACCAATTAAAATATCACCAGGATTTACATGAGCACCGATACGAATCATACCGTTTTCATCTAAATCTTTAGTTGCTTCTTCAGAAACGTTAGGTATATCCGGAGTTAATTCTTCAGAACCTAATTTCGTTTCACGAACATCTAACGTATACTCATCAATGTGAATAGAAGTAAATATATCATCGCGTACAACACGCTCAGAAATCACAATGGCATCCTCAAAGTTATACCCATTCCAAGGCATAAAGGCAACCTTCATGTTTTTACCTAAAGCTAATTCACCATTTTGAGTTGCATAACCTTCAGACAATACTTGTCCTTTAGTTACACGATCGCCTACTTTTACAATAGGACGAATATTTATACTTGTACCTTGGTTTGTTTTTTGGAATTTAGTCAACTTATAAGTTACTGAATCCTCATCAAAACTTACCAAACGTTCTGTTTCTGTTCTATCGTACTTGATGGTAATTTTCGTAGCATCAACATATTCAACAACACCAGCACATCTAGCATTAACCAATACTCTAGAATCCGAAGCAACACGTCCTTCAAGACCAGTACCTACAATAGGAGATTCTGGTTGTAATAAAGGCACGGCTTGACGCATCATGTTAGACCCCATCAATGCACGGTTGGCATCATCATGTTCCAAGAATGGAATTAGAGATGCAGAGATAGAAGATATTTGATTTGGAGCAACGTCCATGTAATCCAATTTGGTTGGCTCAATTACAGGGAAATCACCAGTTTCGCGAGCTTTTACAAAGTCATTTACGAAACTACCATCTGCCTTAATTGGGGCATTGGCTTGTGCAATTACTTTATCTTCTTCTTGTTCAGCACTTAAATAGCCAGGAGTAGTTTTTAAATCAACTACACCATCAACTACTTTGCGGTAAGGTGTTTCAATGAAGCCCATTTTATTCACTTTTGCGAATACACAAAGTGAAGAAATAAGTCCAATGTTCGGCCCTTCCGGAGTTTCAATAGGACATAAACGCCCGTAGTGCGTATAGTGAACATCACGCACCTCGAAACCTGCGCGTTCTCTTGATAAACCACCTGGTCCAAGTGCCGAAAGACGACGCTTGTGAGTGATTTCAGCTAATGGATTGGTTTGATCCATAAACTGAGAAAGCTGATTGGTTCCGAAGAATGAATTGATTACTGAAGATAAGGTCTTCGCGTTAATCAAGTCAATTGGAGTAAACACTTCGTTATCACGTACATTCATACGTTCACGGATGGTTCTAGCCATACGAGCTAAACCTACACCAAATTGATTGTTTAACTGCTCACCTACAGTACGTACTCTACGATTACTTAAGTGGTCAATATCATCCACTTCAGCTTTAGAGTTTACCAATTCAATCAGATACTTAATGATTAAAATGATATCTAGCTTAGTCAGTGTCGATTCATCAAGACTTAAATCAATGTTTAATTTCTTGTTAATACGGTAACGACCTACTTCACCTAGATTATAGCGAGTTTCAGAGAAGAATAATTTATCAATGATACCACGAGCGGTCTCCTCATCAGGCGGCTCCGCATTACGAAGTTGTCTGTAGATATGCTCAACGGCTTCTTTCTCTGAATTCGTTGGATCTTTTTGTAATGTATTGTGGATAATAGCGTACTCAGAAGATTCAGCATTTTCTTTGTGAAGCAAAATTGTTTTAACACCAGCTTCCATGATGATGTCTACATGCTCTTTTTCAAGAACAATATCACGATCAAGGAGAACTTCGTTACGCTCGATAGATACAACTTCACCTGTATCTTCGTCCACGAAATCTTCGAACCAAGTTTTTAGAACACGAGCAACAAGCTTACGTCCTAAAACTCTTTTCAATCCTGCTTTACTAACTTTAATTTCGTCAGCAAGATCAAAGATTTCTAAAATGTCTTTATCGCTTTCGTATCCAATTGCGCGTAATAAAGTTGTTACAGGTAACTTCTTTTTACGATCGATGTACGCATACATCACAGAATTGATATCGGTTGCGAATTCTATCCAAGAACCTTTAAAAGGAATTACTCTGGCAGAATATAATTTTGTACCGTTAGCGTGATAACTTTGTCCAAAGAATACCCCTGGAGAACGGTGTAATTGCGAAACACATACTCTTTCTGCACCATTGATAACAAAGGTACCTCTAGGAGTCATGTAAGGAATTGTACCAAGATATACATCTTGAACAATTGTTTCAAAATCTTCGTGTTCAGGATCCGTACAGTAAAGCTTCAAACGAGCTTTTAAGGGAACACTGAAAGTTAAACCTCTTTCGATACATTCATCGAGTACGTAACGAGGTGGATCAACAAAGTAATCCAAGAACTCGAGTACGAAGTTATTTCTCGTATCGGATATCGGGAAGTTTTCACTAAAAACTTTAAAGAGACCTTCGTTTTCGCGGTCTTCAGATTTTGTTTCCAACTGGAAAAAATCCTCAAATGACTTCAATTGAATGTCCAGAAAATCTGGATACTCTAATTGAGATTTGATGGAAGCAAAACTGATTCTTTCGTTTGATTTTGTCTGAGCCAATGGACAAAAATTTAAATGAAAAATAAGTGGACTATTCTAAAGCACAAAAGGGTCTAGGTCTCTGAACCGAAGTTCAGAGCCTAAACCTTGAGTATTTAAAGTAAGGAATATTACTTCAACTCTACTTCAGCACCTGCAGCTTCTAATTGAGCTTTAAGAGCTTCCGCTTCGTCTTTTGCAATACCTTCTTTGATAGCAGCTGGTGCGCTATCAACCATTCCTTTTGCTTCTTTAAGACCCGAACCAGTTAATTCCTTAACTAATTTCACTACAGCTAGCTTAGAGCTACCTGCTGCCAAAAGAATTACGTCGAATTCAGTCTGCTCTTCAGCATCGTCTCCGCCAGCAGCAGGACCTGCAACTGCAACTGCAGCAGCAGCTGGTTCAATTCCGTATTCGTCTTTTAAAATTGTTGCTAATTCGTTAACTTCTTTTACAGTTAGGTTAACTAATTGTTCAGCGAATTCCTTCAAATCTGCCATGGTTATGTGTTTTTGTTTGGTTTCTTAATTCGTTTATTTGGAAACAGAGTGCGTACTAATTATTGAGCACGTTCTTCTAAAGTCTTCATTAGACCAGCGAGTGTATTTCCACCTGATTGTAGGCCTGAAATAACATTTTTCATTGGTGACTGAAGTAACGTGATAATGTCTCCGATCAATTCTTCTTTCGATTTTAAGTTCTCAAGAACTGATAATTGATCAGCGGCATAAACAGACTCATCAACGAGAGCTCCTTTAAATAAAGGCTTCTCAGCACCTTTGTTCTTTTTAAGGTACTCCACGATTGCTTTTGCAGGGGCGTTAGCCGTCTCAGAAAGCATCATTGAAGTGTTCCCTTTAAGAACATCGTACAATTCGTTGTAGTCTTTGTCACAAGACTCCATAGCTTTCTTTAATAAGGTGTTCTTCACTAATTGAAGTTTCACACCGTTACTAAAACAAAGTCTACGTAACTTGCTAGTTTGGTCAGCATCCATACCTGAAATATCGGCCAAGTAAACATTTTTACTTTCGGCTAATAAAACGGTAAGTTTATCGATAGCTTGTTTTTTCTCTTCTCTTGTCATAACCCTAAGGTATTTAGATTAGCTAAGTCTTAAATAGACTTTAAATCAACTTTCACACCTGCGCCCATAGTACTCGACATTGTAATACTCTTAATGTAGATACCTTTAGCAGCTGTGGGTTTCAATTTAACAATCGTTTGGATTAATTCGTTTGCGTTGTCAGCAATTTTATCTGCATCGAAAGATGCTTTTGCTACACCAGCGTGAATGATTCCATACTTGTCAACTTTAAAGTCGATTTTACCAGCTTTTACTTCAGTAACAGCTTTAGCTACGTCCATAGTTACAGTTCCGGTTTTAGGGTTTGGCATTAAACCACGAGGACCTAGGATACGACCTAAAGGACCTAATTTACCCATACAGCTTGGCATTGTGATAATCACATCTACGTCCGTCCAACCAGCTTTGATTTTCGCAACGTATTCATCCAAACCTACGTGATCTGCACCTGCAGCTTTCGCTTCTTCTTCTTTGTCTGGAGTACAAAGAACAAGTACTTTTACATCTTTACCAGTTCCGTGAGGAAGTGTTACCACACCACGAACCATTTGGTTCGCTTTACGAGGATCTACTCCTAAACGGATAGCTAAATCTACACTTGCATCAAATTTTGCAGATGTAGTGTCCTTCACGATTGAACTCGCGTCAGATACGTTGTATGATTTTGCTACATCAAATTTTGTAGCAACTTCTTTTTGTTTTTTAGTCAGCTTTGCCATGTCTTAGTAAGATTAAGCAGAAGGAAATTCTCCCGTTACAGTAATACCCATACTTCTTGCTGTACCAGCAACCATTTTCATTGCAGATTCAACCTTGAAGCAGTTTAAATCAGGCATTTTATCTTCTGCAATCGCACGAACTTGATCCCAAGTAACCTTGGCAACTTTCTTGCGATTTGATTCAGAAGAACCCTTTTTAACTTTTGCCGCTTCCAATAATTGAACAGCCGCCGGAGGCGTCTTTATTACAAAGTCAAATGACTTGTCAGCGTAAACAGTAATTGCAACAGGTAAAACTTTTCCAGCTTTATCCTGTGTACGAGCGTTAAACTGCTTACAGAACTCCATGATATTAACACCTTTCGCACCTAAGGCAGGACCTACTGGTGGAGAAGGGTTAGCAGCACCACCTCTTACTTGCAATTTAATGAGCCCAACTATCTCTTTTGCCATTATTCTTGTTTTTGTTCTTAGTTAATAAATGTTATCCTCTGGATTAGGAAGCTTTATATATGGGTCATCCAGAATAAACACTTAAGTTTTTATAATTCTTTTTCTACTTGCATAAAGCTTAGTTCAAGTGGAGTTTTTCTTCCGAAAATTTTCACCATAACAAGAAGCTTACGCTTTTCTTCGTTTATTTCTTCTACTAAACCGTTGAAGCCATTAAATGGACCATCAACAACTTTTATAGTTTCACCAACAACAAAAGGAACATTCATTAGTTCATCCGATTCAGCTAACTCATCTACTTTACCTAGAATTCTGTTAACTTCAGAAAGTCTAAGTGGTACTGGATCTCCACCTTTAGTTGCACCTAAAAAGCCAATTACTCCAGTAATAGATTTAATGGTATGAACTACTTCACCTACAAGTGCTGCTTCTACCATCACGTAACCAGGGAAGAAATTTCTTTCCTTACTTACTTTCTTTCCATTACGTATAACGTAAATTTTTTCAGTTGGAACTAAAATTTGAGAAACATAATCTTGCATACCCAAATGTTCAATTTCCTTCTCTATATAGAGCTTTACCTTTGCTTCTTGCCCAGATACTGCTCTAACAACATACCATCTTTTCTTCAACTCAGCCATCAATTATCTTTCTACAGTTTTAGAAAATGCTATAAAATTCTCCAAGAAGTGTATCGAAGCCCATATCCATTAAACTAATGATTAAGGCGATGATAACAGAAGAAATAGCTACTAAAATGGTGCTCGACTGAAGTTGAGCCCAAGTAGGCCAAGTAACTTTATGTTTCAGTTCCTGAATCGATTCTATGATATACTTCTTCATGTTCTTTAAAGTTTTTTCTGCACGGGTAGAGAGATTCGAACTCCCATCGACGGTTTTGGAGACCGGAATGCTACCATTGCACCATACCCGTGTGCAAAAGAGCGAGTTTCGAAAAACTCACTCTTTTAAATTATGTAATAAAAGGTTTCCTAGATTATAGGATGGCAGTTACTTGACCAGCACCTACAGTTCTACCACCCTCACGGATAGCGAAACGTAAACCTTTATTTAATGCTACAGTACTAATTAAATTAACTGTAATAGTTAAGTTATCACCAGGCATTACCATTTCAGTTCCATCAGGTAAGATAATCTCACCTGTTACATCCGTGGTACGGATATAGAATTGAGGACGATATTTATTGTGGAAAGGAGTGTGACGTCCACCTTCTTCTTTCTTCAATACGTATATCTCAGCTTGGAATTTATCGTGTGGAGTTACAGAACCTGGCTTACAGATTACCATACCTCTTTTGATTTGAGATTTCTCGATACCACGTAGTAAAAGACCTACGTTATCACCAGCTTCACCTCTATCTAAGATCTTACGGAACATTTCAACTCCCGTTACAGTAGATTGCAAACCGATAGTAGCGCCCATACCTAAGATATCAACTGTATCTCCAGTATTAGCTACACCTGTTTCGATACGACCCGTAGCAACAGTACCACGACCTGTAATAGAGAACACATCCTCTACAGGCATTAAGAACGCTTTTTCAATATCACGAACTGGCATTTCAATCCATGTATCTACTTGTACCATTAATTCTTTTACTGTAGCAACCCACGATTCTTCACCGTTCAATGCACCAAGTGCAGAACCTTGAACAACTGGAGTATTCTCACCGTCAAAGTCATAGAAAGAAAGTAAGTCACGGATTTCCATGTCTACTAATTCTAACAATTCTTCATCGTCAACCATATCCACTTTGTTCATGAATACAACTAAACGGGGTACACCAACTTGACGTGCAAGAAGGATGTGCTCACGAGTCTGAGGCATAGGACCATCAGTCGCAGCTACTACCAAAATAGCACCATCCATTTGAGCAGCACCAGTAACCATGTTCTTTACGTAATCGGCGTGACCTGGACAGTCAACGTGCGCGTAATGACGGTTTACTGTTTCGTACTCAACGTGAGACGTGTTAATTGTAATACCACGCTCTTTTTCTTCTGGAGCGTTGTCAATTGCATCGAAATCCATCTTTGCAGCTAGACCGTCGGTTGCCAAAACACATGTAATGGCAGCCGTAAGAGTTGTCTTACCATGATCAACGTGACCAATAGTACCAATGTTTAAGTGCGGCTTACCTCTTTGAAAAGTTTCTTTTGCCATGATAAGATAGCTTAAAAATTAAAAACTAATAAATAAAAATTACTACCTCGTGTAGTAACATTGAGCGAGAGACGAGACTCGAACTCGCAACCCTCAGCTTGGAAGGCTGACGCTCTACCAATTGAGCTACTCTCGCTTATAATATAGTGGTAGGAGAAGGATTCGAACCTTCGAAGGCTAAGCCAGCAGATTTACAGTCTGCCCTCGTTGACCGCTTGAGTATCCCACCCTAAACTAATTTCAATACTTTAAAGAACTATGAGCCGATGGAGGGACTCGAACCCACGACCTGCTGATTACAAATCAGCTGCTCTAGCCAGCTGAGCTACATCGGCAATTTCTCTTCTAATTTCTGCTGCATAAAAAAGCAGCCTCCGTAAAAGAGACTGCAAATTTAAAAAACTAATACTGTACCACAAACAATGATTGACTTTTTTTTCTACACTACTGCTTTCAGTTTATCTTTATACCGAACTAATGATCTTCTTAGGGCTTCAACACTCACATCTGTCGCCTCCTCGAAGCTCTTAGAATGCTTCTTCACTATCAATTCTTTCCCAGGCACACTCACCTTTAATTCCACATACTTATTTTCTCTATCTGCCGATGGCTCAACCTTTAAATACACATCTGCGTTAACAATATTACCATAATACAAATCCAATTTATTCATTTTTTTCTGAATAAAATCTAACAACTTAATGTCTGCGGTAAAATTTACCGAGTGAAATCTTACTTTCATATCACATCCTCCATCTTTAATCGCCTCTCGGGTGGGCTTGTTTATAAATCTCTTTTAATCTTTCTGCAGAACTACGCGTGTAAATCTGAGTAGAAGAAAGACTGGTATGCCCAAGAACTTCTTTAATAGCATTCAAATCAGCTCCATCATTCAACATATGTGTTGCAAAAGCATGTCGAAGTACATGCGGACTTTTCTGCTTCACACCAGTAACTTTACTAAGGTAGGAATTCACGATTCTATAAACAAGCTTTGGATATAAAACATCTCCAGAATGAGTTAAAAACAAATGAGAGTCAGACTTACAGGGTAATTGATCTCTGAAAACTAAAAAACTCTTTAAACTTACTAAATGTGAATTCATCATAGGTATGATGCGCTCTTTGGCTCGTTTACCAAAAACATTAACACAGCTGGAAGAATAATCTATATCAGTAATTTTTAAACCAATTAATTCAGATAGGCGCATACCGGTGTTATAAAACATCTCCAAAATAGCCTTATCACGCTGCCCTTCATAATCGTGAGGGTATTCTATACGCTCTAACAAAAAAGTCATTTCAGATTCACTTAAAAAAGCAGGTATTTTTTTATCCACCTTCATGGAAACGACCCTTAACATAGGACTCAAGTCAATTAAATCGTTGCGAATGGCATATTTATAAAACTGCCTTAAAGACGATAGTTTTCGATTTAAAGATCGCTTAGAACAAGAACCTTCTATTAAACACATCATCCACGATCGTATCATCACATCAGAAGCTTCGAGGATAGAAGATTCATAATGGACCTCTAAATAATCTTTGTATTGAATTAAATCGACCTCATACGCCTTTTGGGTATGTACCGAATAACGCTTCTCAAATTTTAGATAGCGTATGAACTCTTCAATATATTGCATAAAAAAAGCGCTTTTGTGTAAAAATACACAAAAGCGCTTAAAATACTATAAAGTATAGACTATCCTTCTTCAGCTTGTCTTAACTGCTGAACATAAACAGCCTTAATCATTTGCTTTCTTTTTCTAACGGAAGGTTTAAGGAATTCTTTACGAGCACGTAACTGTCGCATTCCGCCCGTTTTGTCGAATTTTCTTTTGAAACGCTTTAAAGCTCTTTCAATAGCTTCACCTTCTTTTACAGGAATAATAATCATGTCTAAACTTATTTATGCTTTGTTTCTTTCTTCTTTCGGAGGGCAAATATACAAATTTGTTTTTTGATACAAACAAATGTCACATCTTTTACCCAGTAATTTTATTCCTACTCGCTCAGTATCAATTTAGATATCACAATTTGTTGTATTTCTGAGGTTCCTTCACCTATTGTACACAACTTTGCATCTCTATAAAACTTCTCTACTGGGAAGTCTTTAGTATAGCCATAACCACCAAATACCTGCACAGCTTCGTTCGCGACTCTAACGCAAACCTCAGAAGCATAATACTTAGCTATAGCACCTTCTTTAGTCATTTTCTGACCTTTATTCTTTTTATCTGCAGCACTATAAATCAACAACTCAGAAGCATCGATCTCGGTAATCATATCGGCTAACTTAAAAGCAATGGCTTGATGTTCGCAAATTGGCTTACCGAACTGCACTCTTTCTTTTGAGTATTGTAAAGCTGCTTTATAAGCACCTTTTGCAATTCCAAGCGATAAGGCTGCGATAGAAATTCTACCACCATCTAATACTTTCATCGATTGAATAAAACCTTCGCCAACTTCACCCAGTAAGTTTCCTTCTGGAATACGACAGTTGTCGAATACCAATTCAGCCGTTTCTGAAGCACGCATTCCTAATTTATCTTCTTTCTTACCAGAACTAAATCCAGGTGTACCTTTTTCGATAACGAAAGCAGACATACCGTGAGAATCACCTTTTTCGCCTGTACGAACGATTACTACAGCGATGTCACCAGAAATAGCGTGTGTTATAAAGTTTTTAGCTCCATTAATAACCCATTCGTTTCCATCTTTTACAGCAGTGGTATTCATTCCACCTGCATCAGAGCCAGTATTGTGCTCTGTTAAACCCCAAGCACCAATATGCTCGGCAGTAGCCAATTTCGGCAACCACTTTTCCTTTTGCGCTTGTGTTCCGAATTGTAAAATATGACCTGTACATAAAGAGTTATGTGCAGCAACAGACAAGCCTATAGAAGAGTCAATTTGAGAAATCTCGTCGACTACAGTAACATATTCGTCATAGCCCAAACCTGAACCACCAAACTCTTCGGGCACTAAAACGCCCATCAATCCTAATTCGCCCAAAGCTTTAAATACATGAACTGGGAATTCTTGTGTATCATCCCAATCCCTCATAAAAGGCTTAATATGTTGTGCTCCGAAATCGCGAACCGTTTCGGCAATCATTTTCTGTGTTTCTGAATACGAAAAATCCATGATCAATAATTTACAAGTGATATAATGTTCTTTGAAATATCTTTTAAATCTTCCTCAGCATTTAAGAAAGTGAGGTTTACTAAAAAAGCAAAAGCTACTGCTTCAGCTCCTGCTAGATTTACCAGTTTGGCTGCCGCTTTTGCCGTACCGCCAGTTGCTAACAAATCGTCGTGAATTAAAACTCGAACACCTTTAAGTAAACTACCCTTTTGCACTTCTATAGTTGCCGACCCATATTCCAAATCATAAGAGTAAGAATAAGTCTCTCCCGGAAGCTTCCCCTTCTTACGAATTGGGATAAAAGGAATATTTAATTGATGTGCTATTGATGGTCCAAACCAAAAACCTCTACTCTCGATTCCTACAATCGCATCAATATTCAATTCTCGAATACGCTCTGCAAATGTACTAATTACCTCGCCATATAATTTCATATCCATTAGTATAGGACTAATGTCTTTGAAAATGATTCCAGGCTTTGGGTAATCAGGGTAATCTCGAATTACACGCTTCAGTTCAGCTTCCATCATTCTAATTCTAAATAGACTGCAATTTTACGGAATAATTGCTCGTCAATCAAGGGAATAGACTTTAGTTCTTCAAGACTTAAATATACTCCATGGTGTTCCCTATATTTCACCATTAACTTTGCAACTTTATAGCTTATATAGGGATGTGATGACAATTCTTTTAAACTGCACGTATTTAGATTAAGCTTAGTAAATGAATCCTCTTCTAATTTTAGGTAAGGTTCAATTGCAGTAAATAATGTCGAATCTATGCCATAGACTTCCAATAATTGATCAGTTGCATAAAAGCCACCTAACCAATTTCGATATCGTACAATTCTAGAGGAATACTTCTCGCCTATTCCTGGTAGATTTCTAAAAGCAAAAGAATCAGCATGATTGATATTAATAAGAAGAGGCTTACTAATCTCCAACTTTGGATACGCTTTAATAATCCTTTTAGGCTTAACAACAGCAACACGTTTTACAGCATCAGTAGCTACCCAATCCGTTTGAGTTTCAGGAAAATCATATTGCACGAACTCTGCATCCTTCTTAAAAACTTGAAATACAAAATTAAAGAACAGCAATAATAACACGAAAATGAAAAGAGCTAATCGCTCACTTTTATTAAAGTAGAAATGTTTAATTATAGATTTCATAGCACATATATTATATAGCTACAAATTAAGAAATCTATACAAAATAAAAAAGCCCCTCTGTGAAGAAGGGCTTTTCAAATAAAATCTTAATCCTATAATGTCTTAAAAATCTTATTTAAACTTCTTGATAGCTCCACTTTTTACCCGAGCCATATAATCTTTTAGATCAGCTCTAACTTCACCCGACATTAAATACAAGCCTAAAATATTTGGGAATGCCATGGCTAGAATCATCATATCAGAGAAATCGATTACAGCGCCTAAACTTACCGAAGAACCAATGATAATAAAAATCAAGAACAATAACTTATAAGAGTATTCTGTCCATTTTGACTGTCCGAATAAATAAGTCCAAGCTTTTAATCCGTAATAAGACCAAGAAATCATGGTGGAGAAGGCGAATAAGAAAATCGCTGCCACCAACAACATAGGGAACCAAGAAATAACTGATTCGAAAGCTGAAGATGTTAATTGCGCACCTTCTAAGTCGTAACCTGTATGGCGACCTGTAATGATAATTACCAAAGCGGTCATCGTACAAATCACTACCGTATCGATAAACGGCTCTAGCAGTGCAACGATTCCTTCAGAAACAGGTTCGTTCGTTTTTACAGCAGAGTGGGCAATTGCAGCAGAACCTACACCGGCTTCATTGGAGAATGCTGCACGCTTAAACCCTTGAATTAAAACACCCACAAACCCACCTTTTGCGGCATCAGAAGAAAAAGCAGAATCGAATATAATTCCAAAAACCTCAAATATCTGATCATAATTCAGCACCAGAATAAACAAAGAAGCCCCAACATATAAAACAGCCATAAAGGGAACCACCTTTTCAGTAATATTTGCAATACTCTTAATACCACCAATAATTACAACACCTACTAAAATTGATAAAAGCAAACCAAAATAAACTCCATTACCTTCGAGTACAGGAAACTGTCCTTCTAATTGAGAGAAAGCTTGATTGGCTTGGAACATGTTTCCACCACCAAAAGAACCACCAACGCAAAGAATAGCAAAGAGCCCAGCCACCACTTTACCTACCATAGGCATATTTCTCTGTTCAAAAGCTGTATTTAAATAATACATGGGACCACCCGAAACCTCACCGTTTTCATTAATCTTACGGTATTTAACACCAAGAGTACACTCAACAAATTTCGAAGACATTCCTAGCAAACCTGCAACAATCATCCAAAAAGTAGCTCCAGGACCACCAATCGCTACCGCAACGGCAACACCAGCAATATTCCCTAAACCAACAGTTGCCGAAAGTGCTGTTGTTAAAGCTTGAAAGTGCGAAACCTCACCCTTATCGTTTGGATTATCATAATCACCACGCACTAAATGTAAGGCATGTTTAAAACCGCTTATATTGATAAACTTCATTCGAATGGTAAAGAACACAGCTCCAATAATTAACCAAAGAACAACAACTGGTATTCCTTCAAAAGGCTCCCAGAATATCACCTTCCCCAATACTTCTACAATAGGCTCGAAAAGTGAATTAATCGTATCGCTTGCGTTACTCTCCGCTCTTAATAACTGAGGGAGAAATAACAAAATAGTTAATATTTTTTTCATTGTTGTGGTTTTAGGTTTTGTAGTTGTTCATCAACCAGCGCTAATCCTTCGCGGAAGCTTTTTGGTTGATAGTTAAATTGCTGTATCGCTTTATTGATGTTTAATTTTGTTTTTGCAGGACGCTTTGCAGGCTGATTTAAACTTGAGGTAACAATGGAATTAATCAGTGATTTATCCAAGTTCCAATAGTCCGCAATCTGAAAAACGAGCTCTAATATACTGAGAAAATCTTTCCCAGAAACATGATACACTCCAGTCGCCTTTTCCTCAACAACTTGCAAACAAGCTAAAGCCAAATCTTCGGCAAGAGTAGGGCATCTAAATTGGTCGTCTACAACATTTATTTCTTGACCTTTTTCTAAAGCGCCCTTTGCCCATAAAACAATATTTGAGCGACTTAAATCTTCGAGTACTCCGTAGACCAAAACAGTTCTTAAAATGGAATAAGGGAATTTCACATTCTCAAAAAGCTGTTCCGATTTCCATTTCGAGACCCCGTAATAACTTAGTGGATTAACTTTCGAATCCTCAAAATATTGATCTTCATCTCCTTCGTAAATAAAATCCGTAGAAATATGAACAAAGTGTGTGTTTCTTTCGCCAATTGCTTGAATCAAATTTTGAACACCCGTAACATTAATAGAGTCACATAATTCAGGCTCAGTCTCACAAGCATCTACTTGCGTCATAGCAGCAGCGTGGATTAAAGCATCTGGCTGGAATTGATCCATCAGACTTTTACAGTCCTCCGCATTTGTGATATCTAAATTCTGATACGATACATTCTCTGGAATAGAAAAACGACATTCGCCTCTAGCGGTAGCTATAAGCATAACATTATCGTTCTTGGATAAAAGGGAAACCAACTTTTGGCCTAACAATCCATTAGCGCCAGTAATTAAAATCTTCTTCATTTAAAGATTCAGTAGTTCGTTAAGACTATTTATTTGCTCTTGTTTACCTAAAACAAAGAGCTTAGAATTTGCTTCTAAAAGAGTGTCGGGACCCGGATTTACAGTATACTCACCTGAAGCAGCCTTATAACCAATTACGGTACAACCCGTTTTATAACATGCTTCTAAATCTCGTAAAGTTCTTACCAATATATGTTCAGGGAAATCAGAAACTGTCACTTCTTCCAAATTGATATCACCAGTACCTTCTACCGAAATATTATCTAAAAACTCAACTACATCAGGCGTAATAACTAAAGAGGCCATATGCGAACCACCTACTTTATCGGGCATAATAACGTTATCAGCACCAGCCTTTTTCAATTTAGAATCCGACTTTGTCTCTGAAGCTCTACTGATAATGGTAAGCTTGGCGTTTTGCTCGCGAGCACTCAATACAATAAATACATTATCCGCATCAGAGGACAAGGTGGTAATAAGAGCTCTAGCTGATTGAATATTTGCCTTTTCGAGAGTAGAATCAAAAGTCGCATCTCCTTCAACCACTAATATTTCATATTCTTTTAATTTAGCTACACGGATTAGATTACTTTCAATCACAACAAAATCCTTTTTGTGCGCTTGTAATTTACGTGCTGCTTCTTTTCCATTTCTACCATAACCACAAATGATGGTATGGCCAGACAATTTATTGATTTGCTTTTCCACCTTATATGCTTTTAAAAATAGTTTTAGCTCTCCATCTATAAAGTAAGAGGTAAGCACCGAAATTGCGTAAGCGTATATACTTATGCTGAAAATAATCAAGAAAGAGGTAAACAATCGACCATCTTCTGAAAGTGGTTTGTCCATAGATAAACCCACAGTCGAAACCGTAATCACCGTCATATAAAAGGCATCAATAAATTGATACCCTTCAATAAGGTGAAAACCTACAATCCCCACAAAGAACACGAGGACTAAGAAGAATATGGCTAAATATATCCTTGAAAAAAATGATCTTAACTTCATATGTTAAAGGTCAAATACAGAGCTTCTTTTTGAATTCACTACATCTTTCAATCGAAAAACAAAAACCATTATTAGGTAAGCTAATAATGGTGAGCCTAAAGTTAAAAAAGAGCTGTAAATAAAAAAGAATCGTACTGAAGAAGCTTTCATATTTAAAAGTTCTGCAATACTCGAACAAACCCCAAAGACTTGTCTATCTAGTTTATTTCTAATCCAAGGATGCACTCTTATTTAAGTATTTGATTGAACACTCTGCAATTTAAACATTTTCGGGGAATGCAATACTGATCGTGCAAATGAATTAAAGCTTGCGATTTAGCTGCAGTATGAACAGCTACTTTAGCCTCTTTAAAATAACGAACTATTTTATTATCCTCAGGTTTAAGGATTTGATAGGCTTCTACGACTCTAATCAACATCTCTGTATCTGATTTTTGACGGGCATAAAAAAAACAAAAAGGTAAGACTGCATTTATTAAAATTAAGTCTAAGGTCGATTTCCCTATTTGTTTGTTCGTCTTCTTTGTCGTTTTATCGAACACATAATGTGTCATCCAATAGTCTGAAACTTGAAATTTCAGAAACGGTAAAATTTCTTTTGTATTTTTAAAATTGAACAAATGCTCAAAAACAACTTCAGACTTAAGTACAAAATCTGCTAACTGTGAAATGCGCAAACTAGGGAAAGAACTCGGACGTAGCCGAAAGAACTTCCATTGAGTAGGTGAATTGGGGTTTAATTTATATTTCTGAGCTAAAAAAGAATACTCTTTCTGTAATAGCTTAGGGTAGTCGCTCGTGTATTTTCGAATGAGCAATCCACTTTGCCCATACAAAATCGCTTCTACTTGCATTCTGTTATCTCTATGCTTTTGCAATAACAATAAGGGACTCGTTTTAGCCAAGTCTAACATTGTATCAGCATTAATTTTTAAACCGAGTGCATAGGCTAAAAGTTGGTAAAAGCACTCTTGATAGTCATTTTTAGAATCTAAAAAAAGGGTGTATATCCGATGTATCTTAGACTCCAATCGCTCAATAAGTAGTTTTTCTGTATACGATGTCCAAAATAGAGTATCGAGTTTTCCAATGGCATAACTACAAGGAAGAGTAGATATTGAATGAAATAATGCATCGTATTCGGTGAGGTACTTCTCGGGAATGATACTCTTTAATTCCAAGCAAGATACTACTGCCCCATTTTCTAATCTTATTTCAATATCATCTTCGTAAACCACATGTAGGACAACGGTATTATAATTTTCATCAAATTGATGTTTATGTTTTAACCAGTCGGAACTTTTTACGTGTAGTTCTACATCGCCGAACCAAACTATAGAATTAATTTTAATTTTTGAATTCAAAAAATCAGGACCGGCATTATGGTTATGCAAGCCTGGTTTATAAACTTGAATCGATTCATTATTTGTAGTACGGAGATTGGAAAAATCAAAGAGTTGAAATTTCCATACGAAATGGAGAAATTCTTCATTTATCATTGTTGTATTATTAAATTAGTATTCTCTTAAAAGTACAAAATCCCGTCGACTTCTCGACAGGATTTGAAATTCACTATTTATTAGGTGTGACTATTCAGGTAGAATGAGCTTTACTGATTTTGTATTTGACGCACCCAGAATTCCTAGTCCATTTTGAATATTGGTAAAAACTTGAACGGGTTCGCCAGCAAACAATTCGCCGCCATAATAATTGGATTGACGTTGATAAGACTGTAGATAATCGAAATAATCTTTTGAGATAGACGATAACTCTAAATAGAAAGAGGAAGAAGTCTCATCTCCCCCAGACGACCAATCATAAAACTCAATGCTGATTGTTTTTTCTTCGCCATCAAAAAGAGCGTCGTTAAAAAGGGCATCGTGTAAAAATACACCAACCTCCTCAGGGTCGCCCCCTTCAGTAACCGAAGAGCTCATAATGGAAGGGTCGGCAGTGTCAAAATAAGCGGGCTCAATATAGAGACCATCAAATACATCAATATTTATATTAATCACTCTTAAACGGTAATACTGCATTCCAGGCTGATCCAAAAAAGTTAGATTCAACTTATAGGAATCTGAATAATCATTCTCAACTTTAGCAATCTCATGAGAAATAAAATTTACTTCTTGCGGAAGTGTAGCTGTAGCTTGTACATCGTCATAAGAATTATGACTTACTTTATAAGTATAACTATTTCCGACGATAGGCATTGCATTTAACGCATACCTAAAAAGACTGTCTCCTTCAATGGTTTGCCCAGTTTCGTAATCATAATAATCATGCGACATTCCTGTAAATTCCAATAACATATCGCCAAGGAACACCTCGTTTTGAAAAACACTCAAAGTAGCATCCATTACCTTATCTATATCATTCAACTCAAAAGAGCCCACAGAATGGCTAAGCTGAGCTGTAAACACACTATCGGCGTGAATAACACTATTTATGACAAGAACGGGTTCATGTTTTGGAATATCTAAATCGACAACTATTTCACAAGCTGAAAACAATAGGCTAAATGCGAGAACATAAAATATATATTTCATCCTTTAAAATTTAAAGTTGTAGGTAATTGACGGTATGATCGGGAATAAAGAAACCTGCTTTGCCTGTTTCTGTCCTGTTCTCCAATCGCTACCCAAATACACAAAGAATGGATTCTTACGGCTGTAAGCGTTATAGAAACCAATGGAGGTGGTACGCACGCCATTTTTCTTTTGTTTATGGAAGTTTATTCCCAAATCTAATCTATGATAAGCCGCCATTCGGGTACTATTTCGTTTGCCATAATATTCAATTTCATTTCCATAATAGCCCAATTCTTGGTTAGGAGAATAATTAGCTAGCGGGAATGTAATTGCATTTCCAGTTCCATAAACCCAAGTTAAGCCCATATCGAAACTCTTAGAAAACTCATGGGAAACCACCACCGAAATATCATGACGACGGTCGTACTTATACGAATACCATTCACCAAAATTAATATTATCAAATCGGCGGTTTGCCCAAGATAAAGTATAGCCAATCCATCCTGAAGTTTTCCCTTTTTTCTTTTGCAAGAAAAGCTCCAAACCAAAAGACTCTCCTTGACCACCTGTTTCTACTGTTTCTTGCCAGTCTTTAAAACTCATAAAAGAGGAGCCTTCTTGATAAGAAATTAAATTATCCATGGTTTTATAATACCCTTCTATACTCAATTCATAAACACCGTCTTTAAGTGTACGAGTAAGAGCCGCTGCAATTTGTCTAGAACTTTGGGGTTTCACTTTATCGGTTGAAGGCACCCAAATGTCGGTAGGTAAACCCGCATTAGAATTGGTGAGCAGGTGCACATTTTGCTGCATCTCGGCATAAGACATCTTTGCAGACCAATTTTCATCAATTAAATAACGAGCTGACAAACGGGGCTGCACAGAAGGATACATTTTCCCTTTCACACTAAACAGAGAAGCGTGCACACCTATATTCGCTTTAAATCTATCGTTAAACTTAATATCGTCTTCTACATAAACAAAAGCTTCGTGAGAATATAATCGTTCAGAAAAGACGTAAGAAGTATCCACATATTCATCAAATTCGGGTTCGCTCATAAACAGATCGAGTTGCCCAGGCATAAAAGTATGATAGGTATTTGAGGCTCCAAATTTTATATAGTGATTGGGATTGGGTAAATAATCAAAATCTGTTTTAAAACCCCAGTCACGAATACCCGAATAATAATCAAACTCATACTTATCTTTAAAACCGTCATAAGTATATTCTTCAGAAGCTGTTATATTGAATTTATATTGACTAAAAGTGAACGTAGTATTGTTAAACAACTGATCGCTAAAGAGGTGATTCCACCTTAGGGAAGAGGTTAAATTCCCCCAACCTAAACCAAACTTGAATTTATCGCCACTCAACAAATTTTCTTTATAGGAAGCGTAAAAGCGATCGTCGCCGGTATAAGTACTTAAATACAAGCGATCATTATCTGAGATGGTATAATTCACCTTCGCATTTAAATCGTAGAAATAATACCCACCTCTACTTCCATCGCCTGCAGCCATAATAAAAGGTTGGGCTAAAAGATCAATATAGGTTCGGCGCGCCGACACTATAAAAGAGGCTTTGTCTTTTACTATTGGACCTTGCAGCGTCATTTTAGAAGCAATAAGTCCTATAGAAGTTTCACCACTAAACTTTTTGAGATTCCCTTCTTTCATATCGATTTCTAAAACCGACGAAAGTCGACCACCAAAACGCGCCGGAAAACCGCCCTTGGTTAAACGTACATTTTTGATGGCATCGGCATTAAATACCGAAAAGAAACCAAAAAGGTGTGATGCATTATAAACTGGAACACCGTCGAGTAGAATTAAATTCTGATCGGGTCCACCTCCACGTACATAAAAGCCGGAAGTTCCTTCGGAACCCGATTGCACTCCTGGCAATAACTGAATGGCTTTTAACACATCTACTTCACCGAGTAAAGCGGGCATAGATTTTATTTGCTGTACCGGAATTTCAATCACCGAAGATTGAGTTCGCTTAACAATAGTCTCTTCCCCTACTAATATTATTTCGTCTAACTCTTCCGTTTGAGTTTCTAAAGAAACATTTACGTGGAGGCTCTCCTTCAGATAAATTTGCTGACTAGCTTTCTGATAGCCTATAAAAGACATTTCCAAATTAAACTCCGAGGAAGGAAGGGTGATACTATAAAAACCAAAAGTGTTGGTGGTGGTTCCTAAAGACAATTCTTTGGCAACTACGTTTACGCCTACCATTCGTTCTCCCGAACTGGCATCTTCTACATAACCACTAATGGTATATTTTTGAGCTAGTAATTGTGTAGATGATATCAATAAAAAAAGGCCTAAAAGCCGAATTGCATTTTTCATAGATTTTTTATTTAACCAAAAAATTCCCGCTTTCGCAGGACTAAATTTATTAAAATCTTAAAGAAATTCGCTTTTAACGAGCTCTTGTTTCATTTGCTCTTGCAGCTCTTTCGCTTTTTCTCTAGCGGCTTCTGCAAAATCAGTTCCGCTGGAAGCGTAAATAATTCCTCTGGAGGAATTTACTAAAAGACCACAGTCTTTATTCATTCCGTACTTGGCAACTTCTTCCAAACTACCTCCTTGTGCTCCTACTCCAGGAACCAATAAGAAGTGATTCGGAATTGTTTTTCTGATTTCGCCTAACCAGTCGGCGCGCGTAGCACCTACCACATACATCATATTAGCATCTGTTCCCCATTCAGAAGACGTTTCTAATACTTGTTGGTAAAGTGGCTTACCGTCCGATTCTATTAATTGGAAATCTTTTCCTCCGACATTAGAAGTCAGTGCCAATAAAATCACCCATTTGTTCTCGTATACAAAGAATGGTTGAACTGAATCTTTTCCCATATAAGGAGCTACAGTAACGGAATCGAAATCCATGTTCTCGAAAAATGCTTTTGCATACATGGATGAGGTATTTCCGATATCGCCTCTTTTGGCATCGGCAATCGTAAAAATATCTTTAGGTATATAATCCAAAGTCTTTTGTAAGGATTGCCATCCTTTAATTCCTAAAGACTCGTAAAAAGCCAAATTAGGTTTATAGGCAACACACAAATCTTTAGTAGCATCAATAATCTGCTTATTGAATTCGAAGATAGGATCTTCGCAATCTAAAAGGTGCTTTGGAATCTTATCTAAATCGGTATCTAAACCGACACATAAAAAAGACTTCTTTGCTTTTATTTGAGCTACTAATTCTGCTCTAGTCATCGCTACCTTCTTTTAAACGTTCCGCATTTTCTGCAACCGTTAATTCTTCGATAATCTTGTGAATATCTCCATTCATTATATCGCCCAAAGAATATAAGGTTAAACCAATACGATGATCGGTAACTCTACCTTGTGGGTAGTTATAGGTGCGGATTTTTGCCGAACGGTCACCCGTAGAAACCATAGTCTTACGTTTACCCGCAATTTCTGCATTACGCTTAGCCAGTTCGATTTCGAAAATACGAGATCTTAATACTTGTAAAGCCTTGGCGTAATTTTTAATTTGAGATTTCTGATCCTGACATTGCGCCACAACTCCCGAAGGAAGGTGTGTTAAACGAACAGCCGAATAGGTAGTATTCACCGACTGACCTCCAGGACCTGAAGAACAGTAGGTTTCTTTCTTAATATCTTTATCGCTAATCTGAACGTCAAATTCTTCGGCTTCGGGTAATATTACTACCGAAGCAGCAGAGGTATGTACTCTACCTTGTGTTTCGGTTTGAGGAACACGCTGTACACGGTGTACGCCCGATTCGTACTTCAATGTTCCGTACACGTCATCACCACTTACGTTCATTACAATTTCTTTGTAACCACCTGCAGTACCATGAGTAATATCGACCAATTCGATACGCCACTTTTTATTTTCGCAGTAACGAGAATACATTCTGTATAAATCTCCTGCAAAAATACTGGCTTCATCACCACCCGCACCGGCGCGAATTTCAACTACAGCATTCTTAGTATCTTCAGGATCTTTAGGAATCAGTAATACTTTAATTACTTCTTCAATTTTGGATTTCTTAGGAGTGCACTCATCCAATTCCATACGAGCCATTTCCTTCATTTCAGCGTCGTCTTCGGTTGCCAAAATTTCATTCGACTCTTCAATGTTGTCACAAATAGTTTTGTACGCCAAGTAAGCTTCTACAATTGGAGTAAGGTCTTTGTATTCCTTATTTAATTGAACATAACGCTTCATGTCATTGATTACTTCGGGTTCGATTATTTGCTGTGCAACATCATCGAAACGAAGTTTAATCATTGCTAATTTATCTAGTAGTGCCATATTAGTAAACGAATTCGCCGTATTGGCTCTTAATAGTCAATTTCTTTCCTTGGTGCTTTTCTACTCTACCGATAATCTTCGCATCAACACCAAACTCCTTAGAGATATTGATGATGTCTTGAGCGTGCTCTTCCTTTAAGTAGATTTCCATACGGTGCCCCATATTGAACACTTTGTACATCTCTTTCCAGTCGGTACCTGATTGCTCTTGAATTAATTTGAACAATGGAGGTGTATCAAACATATTGTCTTTTATCACGTGTACATCGTCCACAAAGTGAAGCACCTTAGTTTGTGCACCACCACTACAGTGAACCATACCGTGAATATTTTCTCTATGAGAATCTAAAATCTTTTTTATGATAGGTGCATAGGTACGTGTTGGTGAAAGCACCAATTTACCTGCATTTATAGAAACTCCTTCAACAGCATCTGTTAAAGCAACACTACCCGAATACACTAAATCTGAAGGAACTGCAGCATCGTAACTTTCAGGATACTTAGTTGCTAATTCTTTATGGAATACATCATGACGAGCAGATGTTAAGCCGTTAGAACCCATTCCGCCATTGTACTCAGTTTCATAAGTAGCTTGTCCGGCAGATTCTAAAGCAACAATTACTTCGCCACCTACAATAGTGTGATTCGATATTACATCCGAACGTTTCATACGAGCCGTAACCGTAGAGTCAACGATAATGGTACGAACCAAATCGCCCACATCAGCAGTTTCACCACCCGTAGAATAAATGGATACACCTTGAGAACGTAAGTCAGCTAAAAGCTCTTCGGTTCCGTTGATAATTTCAGAAAGAACTTCACCCGTAATTAAGCTCTTGTTTCTTCCGATAGTAGAAGAAACTAAAATATTATCTACCGCACCTACACAAAGCAGGTCGTCGATGTTCATAATTAAAGCGTCTTGAGCAATTCCTTTCCACACAGAAACATCACCTGTTTCTTTCCAGTACATATAAGCCAAAGACGATTTTGTACCGGCACCATCAGCGTGCATTACAATACAGTAATCCTCGTCTCCAGTTAAGCGATCTTCAACAATTTTACAAAACGCTTTTGGGAACAATCCTTTATCAACATTTTTAATGGCATTATGTACATCTTCTTTAGATGCCGAAACGCCTCTCATCATATATCTATCTTGATTGCTCACAGGTGAAATGTCTAGCTTGTTAATTTGCTGCAAATATACTTAAATAAAAAAGCATCCCACATTTACTATGGGACGCTTTTCAATATTGTTTGTATGACTAGTACTGTCCGTACTGCTTAGACTCTTCAGGAGTAGAATCGATTTCCTTGAAGTCAGTTCTACGGTTCATTTGATGCGCCACTTCCCTTTTTCTTCTTGAACGAATACCTTCGATAAATTCCTGTGTTAAAACATCGCCCTTATCAAAACCACTTCTATCTTCATGAAGTGTCATTGGTTCCATTTCACCCATTCCTACTGGCTCTAACCTTCCTCCATCAACACCTTGTTCTATAAGGTAGTTCACACAGGCCTCAGCTCTTTTTTGAGAAAGCTCAAGGTTAAACTCATCACTACTTCTAAAGTCAGTATGCGAACGCAATTGGATTCTTAAATCAGGATTCGTTGTAAGAACTTCAACTAATTCATCTAAATCCTTCATTGCCATTTCTCTCAACTCAGAAGAACCCAAGTCATATTCGATATGAGGCAGCACTACAGGAAGTCTATATACTTTCATTGATAAATCTACTGAAATGGTATACAAGAAACCTTCATCTGTTGATTCAAAATCATGAATTGTTAATTCTTGAGTAGTTACCGTATCATTTACAGTCACATAAGTATCCTTGGTATAGGTTACTTCGTATTCTACACCCTGACTTATAGCTTCATCTCCAAAACTAAAGAATCCTTTTTTGTTTGTGGTCGCATCAAACGATGAGCCATCCGAACCTTCAATATGAATTGAAACTCCTTGCAGAGGATCAGTTGACTCAGTATCAACAAGGATACCTTCCATTTTGAATTTCAAATTTGAAAGTTTCACCTCATAAATATCATCACCACCACGACCACCTTTTCTATTCGAACTTAAGAATCCGCTGACAGCATCTTTACCGGAAAAGATAATACCGAAATCATCATAAGATGAATTTACTGGATACTTCATATTCTTCACTTTCCCATACTGACCACTCGGTCTTTTGGTAGCTCTAAAAATATCGAAACCACCCATACCAACGTGCCCTTTAGATGAGAAAAATAAAGTTCCATCTTTATGTATATAAGGGGATATCTCTTTCCCACTCGTATTTACTTCAGGACCTAAATTAATAGGTTCTCCCCAAGTATCTTTTCTTTTATTATACTCCGACATCCATATATCGAAATCACCCTCTCCACCAGGCATATCAGAAACAAAATATAAAACTTTTTCATCTGGAGATAAGCATGGGAAAATAACCATATAATTTGAATCGACAGAAAGAGAAATTTCTGCAGGTTCTTGCCATTCCCCACCCTTTTTAATAGCAGAATATACACGAGGTGAGTGAGCTTCATTTTTCTTCATCATGGCACGATTGAAATACATCAAATTACCACGTTCATTTAAACTTACAGCACCCTCATCAAATTTTGTATTCACTACATCATCAATCTCTAAGAAATCACCTAACGATTGTGGCTCTTTCCATTTTGGTTTAGCTTGTTTCTTACCTTTACCTCTTCTTTTCTTTTTCTTCTCAAGTTCAGTCACCCATATATCAGTAAAGTACTGACCTGTTTGAGCACTTAGTTTTTTACCCGTAACACCTTTACGCGCGGTTGTAAAAAACAATTGAGTGTTATCTTTATTTCCAAAAGCAGGCATTCTATCATCCTGTTTTGAATTAATAGATTTCATATTAGACACGGCATAACGCGTAGGGTTATCAGTCCAATCTTGTGCCAACTTACAAGCCTCAATAGCCTCTTGAGCTCTTATATCTTCAGGTACTTTTTCACTGTACAGGTTGAAGGTTTTTATCGCATCATCAAATTTACCGAGATTACGCTGCATCATAGCAAGATAAAGTAGAGCTATAGGATCGTCATAACGCATTTTAATTGTACGTTTATAATAGCTTTCTGCTTGGCGATAATTACCAATCCGTCTAGCACACTCAGCTAGCTTAAAACTCATTTCAATTTTCTGAGTTCTATCAGATGATTTTGAATAAGCTCTTTTGTACAAATCCATAGCTTTATGGAATTCATACTGCTCAAATGCTATATGAGCTTTTTTAAGACGCTTCCCTTGAGCCAAGGAGTTTTGTGTAATTGCAACTGTTGCAATTATCAGGAATAATATTTTAGTAAATCTCATTGGGTCGAGTTAATGAGTTGTTTTTCGGGTTTCATTGCAACATCCATGCAAAAGATTGCTAAAATAACTAAAAATAAAGCAAATAAAAAAGGTCTACCATCGGAAGAGTACTACATATTTTAATAGAATACCTTTTCCCATAAAAAAAGTGCCTTCTGAGGCACTTTTTTTATTCCGTTTAATTAAATCTATATATTGGCTTCTTTTACTGTTTTCACAATTCTACCAGCAATTTTATACGGATCACCGTTTGAAGCGGGTCTTCTATCTTCTAACCATCCTTTCCAACCATTCTCAACAGTAATAATTGGAATTCTTATTGAAGCACCTCTATCCGAAATACCATAACTAAAGTCGTTAATTGAAGCGGTTTCGTGTAAACCTGTTAAACGCTGGTCGTTAAAAGCACCATAAACTTCAATATGCTCTTTTACTACAGGTCTAAAAGCTTCACATACTTTTTCGTAAGTCTCTTTAGAACCACAAGTTCTTAATAAAGTGTTCGAGAAGTTAGCGTGCATTCCAGATCCATTCCAGTCACCTTTAATAGGTTTTGGGTGATACTCAATATAATAACCGTATTTCTCTGTTAATCTATCAAGTAGATATCTAGCAATCCATAGCTCATCACCCGCAAGTTTAGCACCTTTAGCAAACAATTGGAATTCCCATTGCCCTGAAGCAACCTCTTGATTTAGCCCCTCAAAGTTAAGACCTGCTTGAATGCATAAATCAGCATGCTCCTCAACGAAATCTCTTCCGTGTGTATTTCTACCGCCTACTGAACAATAATATAACCCTTGAGGGCCTGGAAATCCACCAATAGGAAAACCTAAAGGCAATTGTGTATGTGTATCCATGATAAAATACTCTTGTTCAAAACCGAACCAGAAATCATTATCATCATCATTTATAGCAGCACGAGCATTAGAAATGTGTGGCGTACCATCAGTGTTTAACACTTCTGTCATCACCAAAAAAGCATTGTCTCTTTCTGGATCAGGATATATGGCTACAGGTTTCAACAAACAATCTGAAGAGCCACCTAAAGCTTGTTTTGTAGAGCTCCCATCAAAAGACCACATAGGACAGTCTTCTAACTCACCATTAAAGCCTTCTACAACTTTGGTCTTACTCCTCATGTTTTGAGTAGGGATATATCCGTCTAACCAGATGTACTCTAATTTAGTCTTCATACAGATAAATGAATTGCGTTTAAATTTGGATGCAAATATAAAATCAATTGTTGGTAGGATTATGAAAAAAATAGCTTTTTTATCAAAACCACCAAAATTAGCTCAAGAACTTGTAATTATTAAAGGCTTAGTACTCTATAATTAAAAAAGAAGGATCAAATAAGTGAGGTAAACGGAACAAAGAATGAGTCCTTCTACTCTACCAATTTGTCTTTTTTTGAAAAGAAACATCAAAGGGTATAAGACTAAGGCTATTCCAAACATCCACCATATATCGTTAGACAGCAAAGCATCGTCAATAACCGAAACGGGGTGTATCATAGATGTTATGCCTAGCACTGCAAAGATATTGAAGATATTAGAGCCAATTAAATTACCGATAGATAAGTCTTTTTCGTTTTTTAATGCTGCAATTATTGAAGCCGATAACTCGGGAACAGAAGTCCCAAAAGCCACAATAGAAATGGCTATTACACGCTCGGTAATTCCCATTAAACGAGCCAGACCACTCGCTCCATCAACTAAAAACTGAGAACCGAAATACAAGCACACTGCACCAATAATCAAATAAACCACCAATCTTTTCAAAGGCATCTTCTCTTGATCATCAATCTCTTTAGACTTTTCTTCTCTACGAGATCTACTTATGAGATACAGGGTTAATAAGGAGACTAAAACTACAAAAATAGCCCCTTCCCAAAACACTAAACTAGAACCCGTATACAGAAATACACCGAATAATACGGAGGCAAATAGCATGACAGGGATATCAAAACGATATAAACGCGGCTGAAAACTCAATGGAGAGATTAGCGCCGTCAAACCTAATACTAAAGAAATGTTAGCAATATTAGATCCAATTACATTTCCGAGCGCCATGTCAGGATGCTCATTTAAGGCAGCATAAATACTTACGAGTAACTCGGGTGCTGAAGTTGCAAAAGACACTACGGTTAATCCGATAACAACCATAGACACTTTCATTCGAACGGCAAGTGCCACAGAACCTTTCACTAAAAACTCACCACCAACGATGAGAATCAACAAACCTATAATTAGATAAAATATATCCACGAATTAAGTATCTAGAGTTTTCTTAACACCCCTTTTCACCGATTGAGTCAAGTCTTCAATCTCCTTCAAATCTTTTTTCATGTCAGAGGTCATATTATCAAGCCCTTGGGAGCTCGCGTGAATTTCTTTTTTAATGTCGTTACTAGCATCCTTAATCTTCCGGATCCCCTTAGCTACATTCCTAGCTACGCCTGGGATTTTATCAGGACCGAATAACAATAAGAATACAAAGGCGATTAAAACAAATTCACCAGTTCCTAAAAAGTTCAAAAACAAAATTGAGTTTTCCATAGTGCAAAAATAAAAAAGTCCTGCGAATGCAGGACTTTTCTATGAATATAAAAATGCTGTTTATTTCTCTTCTTCTTTTTTCATTGTATCCAACATAATTGGAGTTGCAATAAACAATGAAGAGTAAGTACCTACAACTACACCTATCATTAAGGCAAACATAAATCCTCTAATTACTTCTCCTCCAAAGATGAAGATGACAAGCAATACAAAGAACGTAGTAAGAGACGTAATTAAAGTACGACTCAAAGTACTATTTAAAGCCGCATTAACGATATCGGCACGAGAACCAGACTTAATACCAAAGTACTCCCGAACTCTATCGAATACAACTACAGTATCGTTTAATGAATAACCAATAACAGTTAATATGGCAGCAATAAAGGCCTGATCTATCTCTAATGAGAATGGTAATTTACCATAGAAGAAAGAGAAAATAGCCAATACGATTAATACATCGTGGAATACCGCTGCTACCGCTCCTAGCGAATAAGACATTTTCCGGAAGCGCATTAAGATGTATAAGAAGATGACAATTAATGAGAATATTACCGCCCATACTGCAGACTGCTTAATATCATCAGCAATAGTAGGCCCTACTAACTGAGAACTCATTACCTCATAATTGAGGCCTAAGGTCGCTAATCCTTCATTTAATTTGAAGTCAACTACATCATCTACGCCAACCTCATCGATTAGATACTTAGTTGTGATTTTCACTTGATTAGACTTACCGTAAGTTTTCACTTCTGGAGCAGTCTCAAATGGTGAAGCTAAAGAAGCACGAACATCTTGAGTTACCACTTCATTATCGAAACGCACTACGTAAGTACGACCACCTTTAAAGTCTACACCTTCGTTTAATCCTCTTGTTGCAAGAGAGAAAATACCTAAGGCTACAATTAAACCAGAAATAATATAAGCTCGTTTACGATTAGCTATAAAAGCAAATGAAGTATTTGTAAATAATCCTTCGGTAAGCTTAGAAGAGAACTTAATTGCTTTTTTAGAAGCCATTTTAGACTCAAACACCAAACGAGTTATGAATATAGCTGCAAACAATGAAGTGATAATACCGATAATTAAGGTCGTAGCGAAACCTTTAATTGGTCCTGTACCGAAAGTATAAAGAATAATCCCCGTTAATAAGGTAGTTACATTGGCATCGATAATGGCTGCATAAGCATGCTTATAACCATCAGAAATAGCCAAACTTAAACCTTTACCCGCTCTCAACTCCTCGCGAATACGCTCATAAATAAGTACGTTTGCATCAACTGCCATACCGATAGTAAGAACAATACCTGCAATACCAGGCAATGACAACACAGCCCCTAAAGAAGCTAACACACCAAATATGAATAAAATATTCAACATTAAAGCTAAACTAGCGGCCAGACCAGCAGTTTGGTAATAGAACACCATAAACAATAACACAATCAATAAAGCGATAGCGAAAGAGGTGAATCCAGAACTAATTGCTTCAGCACCTAATGAAGGTCCAACAATTTCAGATTGAATAATTTTTGCCGGAGCAGGTAACTTACCCGCCTTTAATATGTTTGCTAAATCTTCCGCTTCTTCAATAGTGAAGTTTCCAGAAATACTTGAACTCCCATTCGGGATAACATCGTTTACAGTAGGAAAAGAGTACACATAGTTATCAAGAACAATAGCTACTTGACGGTCGATATTATTCTCCGTTAACTTCTTCCATTTTTTAGCACCTTCAGCGTTCATTCTCATGCTCACGTTAACCGATCCAGTTGGGTCGATTGAAGAGTTCGCATCAACAATAACATCTCCACCTAACGGAGGCTTATCATCTCTATTAGATTTAATAGCCACATACTCAAGACCTACTTCCTCTCCACCTACAACTAGTGATTTTGCAGACCATAAGAATTTAGTATTTCTTAAATCACCCGCCAATAAAGAACGAATGTCGTCGCGTCTCATAATTGCATTAACCTTAGCAGTGTCTTCAATGGTAACCGCTCCCAAACGAGCACCAAATGCATACTGAAAACCCATCAGTTTGTAGAATGAATTTCCAGTTCCTGTGTTAAGAGAGTCAAAGCCTAAAGAATCGATTTCGAAAACGGCTGGATTTTCAGCTTCGTCCTCTGCAGTAATAACAGCGTTCACATTTGCCAAAAAGACTTGAAGTTCTTGAACATTTGTAGTTTCCCAGAATTCTAACTGAGCAGTACTTTGCAGTAAACGCTTCACACGTTCATGATCCTTCACTCCTGGCAATTCTACTAGAATACGACCTTCTTGTTCTAATTGCTGAATATTTGGTTGTACCACACCGAATTTATCGATACGAGCTCTTAATACAGCAAAAGCACGGTCGATAGCACCTTTCAACTCTTCTCTAATGACAACAATAACATCCTTATTTGAAGCGTTAACTTCAAATTTATCCAACATATTTCTGTGTCCAAAAATACGAGGAGAAGATAAAAGCACTTCAGTACCATTAGCTTTATTCACTTCATTGAAGAAGAAAACGAAATCATCAATATAATTATTTTGAGAATCACTTTGCTTTTGATTTGCCTTGTGAATTGCTTGATTAAATGTTGCATCGGCAGACTCGTTTGCTAAAATCTTTAGGATATCTCCTACAGAAATCTCAAGAGTAACGTTCATACCACCCTTCAAGTCTAAACCTAAATTGAGTTCTTGTTCTTTACATTCTTTATAAGTGTATCCAAAATACAACTCATCAGTAGCAACCGAATCGAGGTAAGCTTGTTCTAAGGCATAATCTCCGTTGGCATAGGCTTTCGCGTCACTTTCAACGCTTTTCACCATCCAGGTGAATGCTAGCTGATAAACGCATATAAGAGCGAATACAATAGCGAAAAATTTAGTAAATCCTTGGTTACGCATATCTGTTTGTTTTAGAGTCGATTATTTAAGGCTGACAAATATAAACTTTCAATAAAATAATCCCAATTTATTTAAAGGTATTATACCTCCTTAAGGGCACAATTCTTGTAATTTAGCGTTCAAACCTATTAGTCCAAGCATAATGAGAACTATACTTTCTTTAATTACCATCCTTTATTTTAGTCTACAACTCAATGCACAGCAGGGATACTACCAATCTCAGGACCTAAATGTTATTAAAAATGGAGTGGACTTAATAAACCCTTGGGCCGGAGGCGTAAATGTCCCTCAATTATCGCCTATAGATTTAAATAATGATGGGGTTTTGGATTTAGTGATTTTCGATAAAAATGGAAACCAAATTAACTGCTATCTTAATCATGGAACAGAGGGACTTGTTGACTACCATTATTCACCTGAATATAATTTAAACTTCCCAGAGTTAGAAGATTGGGTGCTTTTAAGAGACTATAATTGTGATAACAAAATGGATATTTTCACTTCACACAACGGAGGCATTCGCTTATATGAAAATACATCGATAGATAATAACTTAAGTTTTAGCCTAATTGGAACCATCCTAACAGACAGAGGGAGCGGCCCGACAAATCTATATGTAAGTTCTGTAGACATCCCACATATTGGCGACTTAGATTATGATGGAGACTTAGACATATTAACCTTTTCGATAATCGGTAGTCATGTTGAGTGGCACAAAAACACTTCTATTGAAAGTTATGGCACATGCGACAGCTTAAGCTACCAATTAGCAGATGATTGTTGGGGTGACTTTAGCGAGAACTTCTCAGATAATTCTGTTACTTTAAATGACTGCGGATTACTGAGACCTAACTTAAACCTACAAGCTCGAAAACACTCCGGATCTACAGTCACAGCCCTCGATTTAACGGGAGACTCTTACTTTGAACTACTTCTTGGAGATGTTACTTTTGACAATTTAGTGATGCTAGAAAATAGTGGTAATGCAGAAAATGCATTGATGATTAATCAGGATGTTGATTTTCCTAGTAACACAACTAGTGTCGACATTCCTAAATTCCCTGCAGCCTATTATTTTGATTTTAATAACGACAATAAGAAGGACCTTATAGTAAGTCCTAACGGAAACAACATTTCTCATAACTTCCAAAATATTTGGTTTTACAAAAACGAATCATCAAGCGATGTTGCTGAGCTGAATCTAATTCAGAAAAATGCTCTTGTAGATCAAATGATTGAAGTAGGATCTGGTGCTCACCCTATTTTATTCGATTACAACGACGATGGCTTACAAGATTTAATTGTAGCTAACTATGGTTACTATATAGCAGGTGGTAACTTCAACTCACAACTTGCTCTATACAAAAATATAGGAACCGTAAACAGTCCTGAATACGAATGGGTAACAGATGACTACGCAAATTTGGGAACCTTAAATTTTGAGAATAACATATCTCCTACATTTGGAGACCTAGACAACGATGGTGATTTAGACATGCTTGTTGGTGACTCTGATGGAAAGTTACATTTATTGAATAATATTTTTATTAATGGCGAATCAAATTTCTTCATCAATTCAGTAGATTATTTCGACATTGACGTAGGTAGTTTTGCGAGTCCATTCTTAATTGACCTCGATAGAGATGGAGATTTAGACTTAATTATTGGTACTCGACATGGTAATATTTTCCATTTTGACAACCAAGGATCCATTACCAACCCAGACTTCAGTCTTGTTAACGACTTATTTGGGAATATTAATCTAACCGATCCTATTTACAACACAGCATATACCACTCCCACAGTAATCGATGGCGAAAATGGATACGAGTTGTATGTTGGGACTGAAAGAGGACAAATTCATCACTACATTAATCTAGACGATAATATGTACGATACATTTACAGAAGTAAATGACTCCGTACTTATTTATTCTAATGGAATACGAACCGCACCTTATATATACGATCTCAACAATGATGGTTGGAACGACATGCTATTAGGTGTATATACCGGTGGTGTACATTTATTGTGGGGATGTGATTACAATCAAGTCTCTTCAACCAAAACCGAAGAAATAAAATTTAACATTTACCCGAACCCAACAAAGGGCATACTTTATTTAGAAAACTATGATTCTGTTAGTCAATTAAACGTTTATTCCTTAGGAGGTAGATTATGCTTTTCTAGTACTCCAAAACAAAACATAGACCTCAGTCATTTAGAGCCCGGAATATACTTCATTCATATGAAGACTATCTCGGGAATTCCACAAACAAGAAAAATCTGTATTCAGTAAATGAGTCATTCTTTATTATACTTTGATGGTGTATGTGTTTTATGCAACTATTCTATTCGTTTTATTCTAGCCAGAGATCATCAAAAAATATTTAAGGTTGGTTACATTCAAAATGGGACTAAGCATAGAGATCTAGACTCGTTCATACTGGTTCATAAAGGGAAAAGATACGATTATTCTACAGCCGTAATAAAAAGCTTAATACTCCTAGGGGGAGTATATAATCTAGCACTAATTTTATTTATCATTCCAAAAAAAGTACGAGACTATATGTATAGATATCTTGCTAAAAACAGATACAAGTGGTTCGGGAAGTACGATTCATGTCCTCTTCCTCCAAAAGACTGGAAAGACCGAATGATTGATAATTAGACAGCTAAGCCAATGAATGGTTTATATAGTCCATTAATTCTTCATTCCAAATCTGAAATAATCGTCAGACCTTCAAAAGGTATTGAGCAAAAAAAGCCTGTCTTGCATTGAAAATCACGCATGACAGGCTTTTAACATTCTATAACATCGCTTCGACTTCTGTCTTACGATTTACTCGTTCTTACTAAAATAAATTCAACTCAGTTAGCAATGCATTAGTTGCACTTACTCCTTTTGCTGATTCAGCTAATAAAGCTTTCTCTTCATCATTTAATTTAAGCTCAACAATTTTCTCAATACCATTTTTACCTAAAATAACTGGCACTCCAATTGTTAAATCATTTAAACCGTATTCACCTTCTAGTAAAACTGAACAAGCGAACATTTTCTTTTGATCACAAGCAATAGACTGAACCAAAGAAGATACCGCTGCACCAGGTGCATACCAAGCAGAAGTTCCTAGCATTCCAGTTAATGTTGCTCCACCAACTTTAGTATCTGCAGCAACTTGAACCAACCTCTCATCAGAAAGGAATTCCGAAGCACGAACACTATTTCTAGAAGCTAACCTTGTTAAAGGAACCATTCCTTTATCACTATGACCACCGATTACCATTCCATCAACATCTGATGCTGGGCAATCTAAAGCTTCACTTAAACGGTATATAAAACGAGCACTATCTAAAGCACCACCCATACCAATAATTCTGTTTTTTGGAAGCCCTGTAGCTTTATGAGCTAAATAAGTCATTGTATCCATTGGGTTACTTACAATAATTAAGATTACATCCGGAGAATGCTTAATTAAGTTTTCAGAAACCATTTTCACGATACCCGCATTAATACCTATCAACTCTTCACGAGTCATTCCAGGCTTACGAGGAATACCACTTGTAATAACAGCAATGTCACTTCCAGCAGTTTTAGAGTAATCGTTTGTACTACCAACAATCTTCGTATCAAAACCATTCAATGATGCGGTTTGCATCAAATCCATAGCTTTTCCTTCTGCATAGTTTTCTTTAATATCTACAAGAACAACTTCAGACGCGAAATTTTTAATTGCAATGTACTCAGCACAACTTGCGCCAACTGCACCAGCACCTACTACTGTTACTTTCATTTTGTTTTATTTAAGTTTAATGTTTAAACCTCTTATTACGAGTGTAAACGGAGGCAAATCTAAGATTAATATTCAGTCAGAAAAAAAGATAAATCAGTATATTTGAAAAAACTTTACCATTGGTTTGTAGCCATGGTATTATTTTTGTGTAGTCTGAAATTATTATATTATATCTACCCTTCGATGAAAAAGCATTTACTTCTTTACTTATCCGTCATTATTTATGGATTTTCTACAGCTCAAAGTGATGACTGCCAAGAAATCGCACAGCTTATACTTAGCACTTCTACAACAGAAACACTTGAAACTGACCCTAGCTCTGGGATTACCACTGTGTATTACGATATGTGTATTGGAGAAACGCTAACTCTTCAGGCTGGGGCAGAATTCCCAGAAAACAACACCACCTACTTTCAATCTGTTGCAAATACTAGTTTCACTTGGTATATGGATGAAGTCATTGAAAGTAATCTTCAAAATTTCTCGTACACTTTTATAGGTTCAGGTGGGCATATACTTTCGCTTTATGCCGAAGACTCGAACGGATGTATAACGCCCTCACCAATAAATGTATTTATAAGAGTTGGTACAAGTCCTATAATTACACTAGATGTAGATCCTTCTACAATTTGCCCTGGAGTAGTAACGACAATAGGCGCCAATTCCGATCTTAATTTTATTCCAATAATAATCACTGATGGATGGGAATCTCTGCCTTGCGAAGATGAATTTTCTGAACCACTTTACCTACCAGATGGTAGTGGCGCTGTTTACAGCACAGACATTGTACTTACCTGCTTCGGAGAAGGACAAGTATTAACTAATGTAAATGACATCTTGAGTGTAGACATAAACATTGAACATTCATATACGGGTGATTTAGACATTTTTTTAACAGCTCCAAATGGAGTGCAAGTAACTCTCTTTGAACAAGCTGGTGGCGGTACTTGGTTTGGAGAAGCTACAGATATGGATGCCACAGAAACCAACCCAGGCATTGGTTATGATTATGGTTGGTCAATGAACCCTACCTATAGCGGAACGATGGCTGATGGAATGATAGACAATACCACACCTCCTGATGGTGGCGGCTTTGGGAACATTTTAAACTCCGATATATATTTACCTGTAGGCGATTTCAATGATTTTATTGGGACGACTTTAAATGGTACTTGGACAATAACAATTGTTGATAATTTAATGATTGATAATGGCTGGATTTTTTCTTGGGGAATATCTCTTGATCAAGACATCATACCATCAGCTTGGAGCTTTGACAACACTATAGTTGATCAATATTTCTTACCCGAATCTAGTATTATTTCAAACTTAGGGACTTCTATTGCTATACAACCTGAACCCGGAGTTCACACATACACTTATGAGGTAATTGATAATTTTGGCTGTTTATTTAGTGAGAACATCTCTATTACTGCAACATCATACATTAATCCAACAGAGCTTATCACAGATGATTATTGTGATGGAGGAGTCGGAGAAATCACACTTCAAATAGCAGGAGGAACACCTGGATACACCGTTGATTGGAGTAACGGTGATACTGGTGCAGAACTAGAAGGCTTATCAGAAAACACCTACTTCTATACCATAACAGATAATTTAGCTTGTGAAATTAGCGGGAATGCCACCATTGAAAACATAATGTTAGAGCTAGAATTTAACCTCGAGATTAACTATGACCACTGTAATCAAGGTATCGGAAGCATAAGCTTAAACCCTACAAATGGAGATGGACCTTACTCCTATGACTGGAGTAATTCTGGAACGAATCAATCAAATGCTGAAAACCTAAGTGCAGGATCTTACCTAGTAAATATTGAAGACAACTTAGGTTGTGTCGGACAGGTAATTACAGATGTAATAAACATCCCCAGTCCTACTGCCTACTTCGATCAAAGTCAAGATACCGTAGTTTTTGTAGATGGACTCGTACAGTTTATTAACTTCTCTTATGCAGACCCACTAACCAACCTAACAGATTATAACTGGAGCTTTGGTAATGGCTTGTTTTCATCAGAAGAACAACCCGAACACAACTTCAATCAGATGGGAACCTACCTTGTGCAACTAACTGTAACAGATGGTGGCGGTTGCACTGACTCATACCTTAGCGAAATCGTATCTGTGGAAGATTATTACATCTGGACTCCAACAGCATTTACACCTAATGGTGATGGTATTAATGAATTCTACCTACCAATACTCCACAATATTATCGAATCGAGTTTTGAACTATTTATATATGACCGTTGGGGCAAACTAGTTTACCAATCAACTGATGTAAATCGTGGATGGGATGGAATTCGTCAAGACAGTGGAATACCAGCCGAAATAGCTACATATTCTTTTCTTGCGCGTTTCAACACACATAGAAACACCTTACAAGAAAAAACAGGATCATTTATCCTTTTAAAGTAAAATTGTATGAAAAAGTATATTGCCCTATTAATCCTCAGTCTTTCAACTATACAGTATGGTTTTTCCCAATGCCAAACTATCATACCTCATATTGAGCCTGTACTTACGGGAACACCCGCGACTGACCCAGATACTGGTGAAGACTTCTTCTATTATGACATCTGTCAAGGAGAAAGTATTTCTTTTGATTCATGGGGTGAGTACCCAGAAAGTGGAACTACTTATATACAATTAGATGCAACTTCTACTTTTACCTGGACAAACAATGGGGGTAGTCCACAAACGGGGCAATTTACAACCTATACTTTCAACGATGGTGGGGGGTACATTGTCAATCTAGAGATTGAAGATATAAATGGTTGTACAAATACAGTAATTGCTAAAATATATGTGCGCGTTTCTACAAGCCCTGTTATTGACCTTACTGCTGACCCTTTAGTTGTTTGTCCAAATACCGACTCTGAACTGAATGCAGTGGTGGAATTTGAACCTACACCTTGGTCTGCAGGCTATATTAATACATTCGCTGAAGAATTATTCATTCCTGATGGTCCTGCTTGTCCTCCTGGAGCTTACGAAACAACAATAGAATTCAACAACTTCCTGCCGGCTCAAACACTAACAGACATTAATGACTTCACTCAGATTTGCATTGAGATGGAGCATACATTCATGGGAGATTTAACCATAAACCTTATCGCCCCAGATGGTAGCACGGTAGTTTTATTAGCTGATGAAAATGGGACTGGTGTTGGAAATGGATTAGGTGGAAACAATTTGGGTGAACCTGGTGGTACTGACTCTTGGTCAGACTCATGCGATCCTGATGAAAATCCCGCTGGAGTAGGTTACATTTATTGCTGGTCTCCAAACCCCACTACTGACACATGGCACGATCTAGATGATGCCGGAGATTTAGGGAATCCAGTTGATGCTTCTGTACCAGCTACAGGAACAGACATCTACTCGGCATACGATAGTTCCTTTGATAATATTTTAGGAACTGATTTAAATGGTGACTGGACGATTGAAGTAATTGATACTTGGGGAGCTGATAATGGCTGGATTTTTCAATGGTGGATAGATTTCAATCCGGATATTCTCCCATCAGACTGGGGCTTCACACCAAGCATAGTTTCTAGCGAATGGGCTAGCTCTGCAACAACGGTATCCATCTCAGGTGACTTAATGATTATCAACCCACCAGCAGCAGGGAACTACACATACAATTATGCTATAGAAGATGACTTTGGATGTACATACCAAGCCTCGGTTGTTGTTGAAGCTTTAAATGGTGTGGAACTACTCAGTGTCGTTTCTGCACCTGACGAATGTGCAATTGGAATAGGGACAGCTACAGTAGAGGGAACTGGAGGGACCGAACCTTACCTATATGCTTGGCCTACCATCGGACAAGTTGGACCTACAGCGGTTGGACTTAACTCTGGATCATACCCGTACACCATTACTGATGGCTTAGGTTGCGTATTTCAAGGTGTAGCTTTTGTAGATCAAGAAGGCTTAGAGGTAGAACTTGAATTAATTGAAACTACAGATGACGCTTGTGAAAATGGAGTTGGGACCATGTTAGTGGAAGCTACAAATGGAATCCCGCCTTTCTCTTTCAGTTGGGCAGGGTCTAGTTCGGGTTCAGCTTTAGGCACCAACCTTTTAACAGGAGACCAAACAGTAACGGTTACTGATGGGAATGGCTGTGTAGGTGAACTCACAGAATTTATAGGTAACATACCTCCTCCTACAGCAAGCTTTAGATATTACTTAGACTCTTGTACAAATGAACTAAATTTATTCAATGAAACTCCAAACTCAACCCAATCACAATGGGATCTTGGTGTAAATGGGGTCAGTTTTGAAGACAATCCTGTTGTGCACCTAAATTATGGATCTATTTACACCATTACACTTATAGCATCCCACGAATATTGTTCTGACTCGGTTACGGATGTGATAGACTTATCAATTTCTGACATTACAGACAGAATTAAATTCCCTAATATTTTCACTCCTAATGGGGATGCTAAAAATGACTTCCTCACGATTCAAGGATTAAAAGACTGTGATGCTGGAGTATTAAGAATATTCAATAGGTGGGGCGGAGAAGTCTATTACAGCATCTACCCCCGTACTGAACCTTGGGATGGAAAACACATCAACGAAGAAGTTAACGATGGTGTCTATTTCTATGTACTAAAATTGAAGTATGCACAAATTAAAGGTACATTTACACTGCTTCGATAAAGTACTAGACATAAAAAAAAGCCTCCCGAAACATCGGGAGGCTTTTTTATGAATACCTACTTAATTAAGCATCAATATTTGCGTACTTAGCATTCTTCTCAATAAACTCTCTGCGTGGTGGAACATCGTCTCCCATTAACATAGAGAATACGTGATCCGCTGCTACAGAACTATCAATAGTTACTTGACGCAAGGTTCTATTTTCAGGCTGCATAGTCGTATCCCAAAGCTGAGAAGCATTCATCTCCCCAAGACCTTTATAACGCTGAATACCTACAGAGGAATCTTTTCCTTTCCCCATTTCTGCAACAAATGTATCGCGCTCTTTATCGTTCCAACAGTAACGGTGATCTTTACCTTTTTTAACTAAATATAAAGGTGGAGTAGCGATATAGATATAACCATTCTCAATTAATTCTCTCATATATCTATAGAAGAAAGTCAAAATCAAAGTAGAAATGTGAGAACCATCTACATCGGCATCACACATAATTACCACTTTATGATAACGTAGCTTTGAGATGTTCAATGCTTTACTATCTTCTTCGGTTCCTATAGAAACACCTAAAGCAGTAAATATATTCTTTATCTCTTCGTTTTCGAATACCTTATATTGCATAGCCTTTTCAACATTCAAGATCTTACCACGCAATGGTAAAATGGCTTGAAATGCTCTATCGCGACCTTGCTTAGCGGTACCGCCGGCAGAATCTCCCTCAACAAGGAAGATTTCACATTTTGTAGGGTCTTTTTCCGAACAATCAGAAAGCTTCCCTGGTAAACCAGTAGAAGACATCACCGTTTTACGCTGTACCATCTCGCGCGCTTTACGAGCCGCTTGACGCGCTTTAGCTGCAAGGATTACTTTTAATATAATCTGTTTGGCATCTTTAGGGTTCTCCTCTAGATAGTTGTTCAGCATCTCGCCTACCATCTGATCTACAGCCCCCGAAACTTCAGAGTTACCTAATTTAGTTTTTGTCTGTCCTTCAAACTGCGGCTCCATAACCTTAACGGATATAACAGCAGTTAAACCTTCGCGAAAGTCATCACCTGCCACGGTCACTTTTTCGCGCTCTAACATACCCGACTTCTCTGCATACGATTTTAAGGTACGTGTTAAAGCTCTACGGAAACCCGTTAGGTGAGTCCCGCCTTCGTGGGTATTAATATTATTTACATAAGAGTGAAGATTTTCTGAGTAAGTTGTATTATAACTCATAGCAACCTCTACAGGTACACCATTCTTCTCGCCCTCCATGTACATTACTTTAGCGATAAGGCTATCGCGCGATTCGTCTAAATACTCAACGAACTCACTTAAACCACCTTCCGACAAGAATGTAGCCGTAATGTCTTTTCCATCTTCATCTTGCTCACGCTTATCTGTAATCGTTAAGCTTATTCCTTTATTCAAATAGGAAAGCTCTCTTAAACGTGTTGCCAAAATATCATATTCATACTCTGTAGTTGTGAAGATGGTATCATCTGGTCTAAAAGTAACAATGGTCCCCCTGTAATCAGTAGTACCAACTTCTAAAACCTCTGTTTGAGGAATCCCCTCAGAATACTCTTGAGTATGAATCTTACCTTTTCTATGCACATCAACTTTCAGAAAAATAGACAGCGCATTAACACAAGAGACACCTACACCGTGAAGTCCACCCGAAACTTTATACGAATCTTTATCGAATTTACCCCCAGCGTGTAAAACTGTCATAACAATTTCTAAAGCAGACTTACCTTCTTTAGCATGCATTTCTGTAGGAATACCACGACCGTCATCTTTTACGGTAACAGAATTGTCTTCGTTAATACATACAGAAATCTCTTTACAATGTCCTGCTAAAGCCTCATCGATAGAATTATCTACCACCTCATACACCAAATGGTGCAGACCTTTCTGACCAATATCACCTATATACATGGCAGGACGCTTACGAACTGCCTCCAGTCCCTCGAGTACCTGAATACTATCCGCAGAATACTCTTGTCCTTTTACTTCTTCACTCATATGATTTAGCTTTTAAAAGTCTATTTTGACATCTAACAAATATAATAATTTACCCCACTTTAGCGACTTATACATACACTAAAAAAGAGCCATTTATTAACATTTTATCGACTAATCAACAATGTATCGACCCAAATTATTTGCGCATAAAAAAAGACTCCTAAAAGGAGCCTTTTTATTCTTTATTGCGAGTAAAGATTACTCAGCAATAACTTCAAAGTTCAAGTCAACAACTACTGCTCTGTGTAAACGAACTGCAGCAGTGTATTTACCCAGTGCTTTTACAGAACCACCAGTAATAGTGATAAATTTCTTTTCAATCGACTGACCAGACTTAGACAATGCCGCAGCAAGGTCAATGGTAGTAATTGAACCGAATAATTTATGACCACCATCTGCAACTTTAGCTGATAATTTCAATTCAAGACCTTTAAGTGCTGTAGCGATCTTGTTTGCATCATCAACAATTTTTTGCTCTTTAAAAGCTCTTTGCTTCAGGTTTTCAGCCAAAACTTTCTTTGCAGAAACAGTAGCTAACCTTCCAAATCCTTTAGGGATTAAATAGTTTCTACCGTGACCATTCTTAACAGTAACAACATCGTCTTTAAACCCTACGTTGGCTACGTCTTGAGATAAAATAATTTCCATAGTGCCTAGTGTTTTACTTCATTAAATCTGTTACATACGGCAAGATAGCTACGTGACGCGCTCTCTTTACCGCTTGAGATACTTTTCTTTGAAATTTCAAAGAAGTACCCGTAATACGACGAGGTAAAATTTTACCTTGTTCGTTTAAGAATTTCATAAGGAAGTCACCGTCTTTATAATCGATATATTGAATACCAGATTTCTTAAAACGACAATATTTCTTCTTCTTACCTGTATCAATAGATAGAGGTGTAAGGAATCTAATTTCTGAATTACTTGCCATTACTTAGTCGCTTTAGATTTAGTGTTTAACTTCTCTCTTCTTTGACCAGCGTAAGCTATTGCGTGCTTATCCAAAGCTACAGTTAAGAATCGCATAACACGCTCATCTCTTCTTAAGATTACCTCTAAACTTGCAGTCAAGTCAGCTTCACCTTTGAATTCTAGTAAGTAGTAAAACCCACTTTTCTTTTTTTGGATAGGGTAAGCTAGCTTTTTCAAGCCCCAGCTTTCCGATGCTACAATCTCAGCTCCATTTGATTTCAAATGAGCTGTGAACTTGCTTACTGCTTCCTTTGTCTGTTCATCAGACAAAACGGGATTCAAAATGAAAACAGTTTCGTAGTTTCTCAACATTGTTATTAATTTAGTTTTTTGCCCAAAATGGTCTGCAAAAGTAAGCAATTTATATGAAAATGAAAAATATTCTACAAATCTATACACCTACTCTGTTACAACGCACTATCAATGCTTTCTGCAATCAGCCTATAGCTTTCGTAAGCAATAAGAAACGTGCCCGTTTTCGATAATTAAAACTACCTTCAACTTCTACTCATGATGATAAGGCTCGTTCTTCAGTATCGTCATTGCTCGATAAACTTGCTCTACCATAAACAAACGAATCATCTGATGTGAAAAAGTCATTTTTGATAAAGATAGTTTACCTTGAGACTTCTGATAAACAGACTCATCAAAACCATAAGGCCCACCAACGACAAATACCAATCGTTTAATTCCGGAATTCATTTGCTGTTGTAAATATTTTGCAAAACCTATAGAGTGGTAATCGTTTCCCTTATCGTCTAACAAGACTAATTTATCACCCACCTTTACCTTAGCAAGAATTAAATCTCCCTCTACCTTTTTCTGTTCTGACTCAGAAAGTGATTTTCTATTTTTAATATCTGGAATCTCTTCATAATCAAAACCGATATAGTGCTTCAACCGCTTTCGATACTTATCCATTCCTTCTATTAAATATTTCTCATCGGTTTTCCCGATAACTAAAAGTAAAATCTTCATTTACACTCTTTAAAATTTACTTATTTTGCAGAAGCATACAAAGTAACAGAATCTTATGATTACGAAAGAAGAAGTCCTGCCTTTTATCCATTTGGCTTTCGCCGAAGATGTTCGCGATGGCGACCACAGCTCTTTAGCATGCATTCCGCAAGAAGCTAATGGTCGTGCACATTTATTGGTTAAAGACGAAGGTATTATTGCCGGAGTTCAATTAGCACAATGGATATTTGAATCAATTGATCCAGATATTAAAATGCAAACTTTACTTCAAGATGGTGAGACTGTAAAAAAAGGAGATATTGTTTTTATTGTTGAAGGCTCTTCCATCTCTCTACTTACAACCGAAAGAATCGTTTTGAATTGCATGCAACGAATGAGTGCTATAGCCACAAAGACCAAAGCGTACGTAAAATTGATTGAAGGCACAAAATCAACTATTCTGGATACTCGTAAAACAACTCCTGGACTACGAGCACTAGAGAAATGGGCCGTAAAAATTGGTGGAGGTGCCAATCATAGATTTGGTTTGTATGACATGATAATGCTGAAAGACAATCATATTGACTTTGCTGGAGGAATTACAAAAGCCATAGAAAAAACTAAACTATACCTTATTGATAAAAACTTAGATCTGAAAATTGAGGTTGAAACTAGAGATTTGGAGGAGGTTAAAGAAGTGGTTAAAGCTGGTGGTATTCATAGAATTATGCTCGACAACTTCACGCCTGCAGAAACTATTATTGCCGTAGAATATATAAATGGCGTTTACGAAACAGAATCTTCTGGTGGCATCACGGACAAAACAATTCGTTCTTATGCAGAATGTGGCGTTGATTTCATTTCTGTTGGAGCACTCACCCACTCCATTTACAATATGGACTTAAGCTTGAAGGCTTTTTAGTTATTAGTGAATAACAAAAATCTTGATTTACAATTCATTCATGCGTAACAATTATTAACTAATCATTAGTTAATCTGATTTTCATTTTTTTACTATCTTCGACTAGATCTAAAATTTGAAAAATTGAGTCTTAAAAAAATAGCACAAAAAATTGTTTTCCCTGGTTTCGAAGGATTAAGTCTTTATAAAGTTTCAATATTTTTCTATAAAGGACTTTTAGAAGGGGCGCTTACAACTAGAGCCTCGTCCTTGGCATTCAATTTCTTCTTAGCTTTCTTCCCATCCATAATAGTACTTTTCACCTTAATACCTTTTGTACCCATTAATGGATTTCAAGATCAGCTATTCCAATTAATAATGGATATAATGCCTCCTTCAACCTACGAGGCTACAAAATCTACTGTAGATGACATCCTCAACAATCAAAATGGAGGCTTACTTTCTTTAACTTTCATTTTAGCTTTGTACTTCTCTACAAATGGGGTTAATGCTATGATTTCTGGATTTAACGCCACCTATCATCTAACAGACAAAAGGACCTACCTTCAACTAAGATTATTGTCATTTGTTCTCACCTTTATCCTAGCTCTTTTATTAGTACTCACCATAGCCTTCTTAATATTTTCGCAAGGGTTTATGGATAATTTAGTTCAAGAAAACTACCTACAGCAATACTCCGCAGATATTATTCTTTACGGGAAATGGGCATTATTAGTCTTAGTGCTGTTCATTAGTATTTCCATATTATACTACTTCGGCCCTGCAGACAAAAAAGGTTGGCGTTTTCTATCTCTCGGTTCTATCATTGCTACAGCTCTAAGTGTCTGTACATCTATGGCGTTTAGTTATTATGTTAATAACTTCGCTCAGTACAACAAACTCTACGGTTCTATTGGAACCCTACTGGTTATCTTATTATGGATGTATTTTAACTCTATTATTTTACTACTTGGCTTCGAACTGAACGCGAGTATTATTAGCGCCAAAGAGAGGCAAAATAATGGACTTGATTAAAACCGAATCATTACTTAACTTTTGAATCCAAAAAAATATAAACTTCTAATGAAAAACGTTTATTGTTATTTCCTTCTGTTACTCTTTTCAGTCAACACGATTTCGGCACAGCAGAAACCCGCAAAATATGACCCTATAGCCAAACCCAATACCTATAGGAATTTCGACAACCCTAACTATTGGGTCAATAAAAAGCCCTATTCCGACTACTGGCAACAAGATGTACACTATCAAATTCAGGCTAATATAGACGAGCAAAACGACCTTATAGAAGGCGTGCAAAGCCTAACCTATTGGAATAACTCTCCAGACGATTTAGATGTCGTGTATTTCCATTTATATCAGAATGCTTTTCAGCCCGAATCTCACCTCGCTGAACTTAACGAGCAAAACAATAACAAGGTTAAATATGGCCCTTACGAAAGGGCTAAAAAGGGAACCGAAGTACATAACATTCGCTCTGTAGGGCGACAAATTTTACTGGAGCAAGATAACACCATCCTTAAAGTGCATTTAAACAAACCGATAAAATCAGGAGAATCTATCGTTTTTGACATAGCATTTACGACGTATTTTGGCTTGGGAGATATGGGGCGAAGAATGAAGAAATTCAATTCTAATGGTAAGACTCATTATGATGGTGTACACTGGTATCCTAGAATTTCTGTTTACGATGCAAAATTTGGATGGACTACAGATCAGCATTTAGGAAAAGAATTCTACGGTGATTTCGGGTCTTTTGATGTAGAACTAACTTTTGCTTCAAATTATGTAGTTGATGCAACTGGGTTCTTATTAAACAGGAGCAGTGTACTTCCCGACGACTTACGATCTAAGCTCGACATCACAAACTTTAAGGATAAGCCTTGGAATGAAGCCGCTTCAGAAATTACGGCTTACAATCCTGAAGAAAGAAAAACTTGGAAATTCCATGCCGAAAATGTTCATGATTTTGCTTTTACTGCCGATCCGAGTTACAGAATTGGTGAGGCAACGTGGAATGGCATTACCTGCTATGCTTTAGCTCAAGAACAACACGCTAGTAAATGGCAAAATGCTGCAAGTTATTCTGCTCAAATCATTCAAGTATTTTCTGAAGATATTGGAATGTACACCTACCACAAAATGATTGTGGCTGATGCCCAAGATGGGATGGAATACCCGATGCTTACCTTAGATGGAGGCTCAGACCCAAGCTACAGAGGCTTATTGGTACACGAAATTGGACACAATTGGTTTTACGGACAAATAGGTAACAACGAGACTTACAGAGCTGCACTCGATGAAGGGTTTACTCAATTTCTAACCGCTTGGGGTTTAGAGAGAATTGATGGAGATAAAATGGTGCAAAAAACTTCGAAAATAAATTACATAGCTAAGCATACAAAAGACTTACATCCAAGAGACCGAAGCATCTACTATTCATACATCAAAGATGCTACAAAAAACAACACTCCTCAACTCAACACACATTCCGACGACTTTGGATCTGCTTTAGGACATGGTGGTGGCTATAGACATGTGTACTACAAAACGGCCGCAATGCTGTACAATTTGCAATATGTTTTAGGGGATGAATTGTTCTCCGAATCGCTACAGTACTATTTCCAAAAATGGAAAATTGCTCACCCCTATTTTAACGATTATAGACAAAGTATAATTGAATACACAAAAGTCGACCTCAATTGGTTTTTCGATCAATGGCTAGAAACAACTAAGGATATAGATTATGCGGTTAAATCTGCTAAAAGACTCAAAGGTTCTAATGACTTATTCGAAATTACTTTTGAGCGCAAAGCTGAGATGCAAATGCCAATTGACTTTACAGTAGTTAACAAGCATGGTGAGACAAAAAATTATCACATTCCAAATACCTGGTTTGTAAAAGAAACAAATGCTACGGTTTTAGACAAATGGTACGGCTTCGGTAAAATTCACTCTACACATAGTGTAATCGTTCAATCTAAAGAAGGAATAACAGATGTAATAATTGACCCAACCAATAGATTAGCAGATGCGTATATGGTAGATAATAGTCTAAAAAAGAATATTTCAATGGAATGGGAAGATTTTGTATGGTCGTATCCCGATTGGAAAAAATATGAAATAAGCTTAAGTCCTTCCCTATGGTACAATGGCTATGATGGGGTAAAAACAGGTATCAAACTCTCTGGCGATTATATGAATTATCATCATAAATTTGATGGAGAGTTTTGGTTAAATACTGGCTTAATGCAAATTGAAGAATACTTACCAGAAGAAACTATTGTGTATACCGATGAAAACGATGAAATACATCAAGAGACCATAAAAACGACTAGCGGTTACGATCGGGTTTCTTACAATCTGAATTACCAAAACCCACTAAATAACATCAATAAAGGATTAAGCCTTAAACTAAATCACAGAAAGCTCGACGGATTAAAACTCAACCTAATTAGACTGACTCAAAAATCTAAAAACCACAACAACGAACTTTACGTTGAGCTTAAAACATTAAACAGACGAGAGACAGAAAGTAACACTTACCTACTTTTTGAAGGAGATGAATACTGGAAAACAAACACTCAGAATAACACAGTTAGTATTGGCCTAAAACACAAATATCAATACATTTCTGGATCGGGTGCTTTAAGCTTCTCTTTACGATCATCAACAATAGGTAGTGATTACCAATTTGCTCAGTTAAGCTTTGAAGCTATAAACAGATCAAAAATTGGCAACTTAAATGTAAACACGCGATTATTCTTCCAACACGCTACTGGAACTAGTATTGCGCCAGAGAGTAAACTTTTTGCAGCTGGTGCAAACCCTGAACAGTACATGGAAAATAAATACACTCGATCAACAGGGTTTGTTTCTAGAGAGTCTATACAATTTAGCGATCAGCTGAATCACTTTCAAATGGGCGGTGGTTTAAATCTTAGAGCTTATACAGGTTATTTAATGCCCGAAGGTGATTACGAGTCTCAAGTATTCTCATTTTCCGGGACTACTGGTCTAGCATTTTCTTCAGAAATTGAATTTAATAAATACCTTCCTTTCAGAAATAAACTGAATTTAAAAACCTATTTATTTACTGATATTGGGATGATAAACACCAATGCATTAGATCAACATTTAGCATTCGGAAATCTAAGAGCAGATGCTGGTATTGGAGCTACCATCACCTTATTTGAACGCATGGACAACATTACCCCACTTACATTACGCCTAGACTTACCATGGCTTATGAATCGGCCTCCGTTTGGAGAAGATTACTTTTCCATAAAGCGATTTGTATTTGGTCTTAACAGAACTTTTTAACTAAACAAAACCCTCTACAGATGAAAAAAAACATTTTATTAGTATTATTCGCAATCTGCTCTAGCACCCTATTTGCACAAAACGCTGACGATATTTTAGGAATATGGCTCAATGAAGAAGCAGATGCTAAAGTTGAAGTGTTTATGAATAATGGTAAATTCTTTGGCAAGATAGTCTGGTTATTAAATCCCAAAGACGATAATGGAGAATGGAAACTTGATGAAAAAAACCCTGATGAGAACTTAAGAACTCGCAAAAAACTAGGTATAACAGTTCTAAACAACTTAGTTTGGGACGAGGGTGATAAAGAATGGAACGATGGTGAAATTTATGATGCTCGTGAAGGAGATACGTATTCCCTATTTGCACGAGTAGATGGAGATCGTATTTTAAACCTTCGTGGTTATATTGGGTTTTCTTTATTTGGGAAAACCACTAGTTGGACTAAGACTACTTTATAATAAAAAAGGCTCCAAGGGGAGCCTTTTTTATTTATTCCAAAAGGACAAATCTTTGTTTAAGAGTTTTTCCAACCTGTCATTCTCAGGCTTAAATCGCGTGTATAGAGAATCTTCTAATCCCTCATCGATAGGCGTATATTTTGACCCAAACAACTTATTGATGTTGTGTACAATTTTATGCACTAAGCCATAACCAAACCACTGCCTTGCGTAATACTCTGCAGGAATACATAAAGGCTTATACCCCTTATTAGATACTAAAGGCTTTTGGGTGAATTTTGCAGGGGTAATTCCTAAAAACTCAGAAAGCTCTTTCAAACCCTCTTCAGGATTCTTTACAAATTCCTCAAAGATGATAAAATGCATTTGAGACATCGGGAAAAACTCTAAATAACGCTCTACTTGATCTGCATAGACACTGCGTTTAAAATACCCTTTATAAATATCCTCTTTTACCCGCAGTTCTTCTTGCTCTAAGCATTGGTTAACAGACAATAGCTCTTTTCCTATACGTATATAATGCCAGTAATTGGAGTACGTTCTCTTTACAGGATTTCTCAAGATCCAAACCAATTTCATGTTAGGGTTCTGCTGACAGATACGTTCAACAGCCTTTGGTTCATAGCAATACGCTGGTGTTTTTTCGCCGATAACTTTATGGTTCGAAAAATCTTCAAACCACTTTGCATACCAAGTAATACCTTTCTCAAAATTGCTATCCTTATCAAAGTAATTGATTTCTTCGCTTGGAATACCCACTTCCTTATGGCTCACTAAATAATCCATTAAAGTTGTAGATCCAGCTTTCATTGCGCCAACCACTAAAAAATCTGGTACAATTAATTGATTTTTTATCATCTTTTCAGGATGTTTTTAATTTGGCTTTTCACATCAGCACTAACCGAGAATAACAATATAGCACCCATATACAAGGTTGTAATACACAATGATCGGAATACAATTCTTAATAGGGTAGACTCTATTATATTAAATGATAGTTGGATAACACTAAAATAGGTAATCAAACCAATTGCTATAAGCTTGATAGAATTTAAGCTAAAAGGCTGAATGGAAAAAAAATTGTAAACAACAATTGTCTTTGTTACATTATGAATAAGTAATGCCAAGGCAGTAGCCATTGCTGCACCATCTATTCCGTATATCGGAATTAAAATCATATTGGAAACGATGGTAACAACAATGAGTAAAAGGTTAATGTATAAATCGTATTTATACTGATTGGATGTAGAAATAATAGCGCCATTTACACCGGTAGAAACATCAATTAACTTTGCTAATCCCACATAAAAAAACACCATTTGTATCCCACTATATTCCTTGGCTACAAAAAAAAGAATATCATCGATACTCATCCAGATTCCAATAAAGAGCAATAAACCGATAAGCATCTGATTTAGGGCTGTTTTTTTGTAAAGCAAAGCAATTTCCTTAAGGTTCTCTTCTGCCCAAGCTTTAGCTAAAAGTGGCTTCACAATTTGCAATATAGACCTTGCAGGAATATGGATTAGTGAAGCCATAAAAAAGGCTACAGTGTAATAAGAAATGTTTTCTATATTGATATAATGCCCGACCATCAATATATCAATTCTATTGACTAAGATGGCTGCGGATGAAGTTAAAAGAGTCACTAAACCATACCTTCTCATCTTCCTTGATAAGTCTGCATTTGGGAAAAGAGGAAATCCAAATTCTACTTTCAAAAACTTCAATTTGAAAAGGTACAATGCAAGAAAGAAAACATTTAAAGAGTACATTCCTAGCCAACAATATATAAATGCAGTGAAATCAATCCAACCAACAAAGTATAATATCAAGAGTAATAACGTAAATAATCTTAAACCCAACTCTCTTAATACTGCCGGGAAAACAGCTTTTAATTCTGACCTAGAAATGCTTAATAATACTTCGAAAAATACCAAGGAACCAACCATCGGAATTAAGATTCCTTGATACTCTCCGAAGAGTTGGTTTTTCAAACTATAAGTAGAAAATAATTCTGCGCCAAACAAATAGAACAATAGACTTAATAGCGCGAATGACATCATTGGAACTTGTAAAGCCAAACGGTAAATGAATTTTTTTCTTTCTTTAAAAAAAGGAAAAAACCGTATTAAGGTATTGGGAATTCCCAAGTGTGCAAATTGAGCAATTATCGTTGCCAATGACAAGAACAACATCACTAAACCATGCTTTTCAGCTCCTAAAACATTCGGGAAAATAAAAAGTGTATTAATGGCGCCAATAATAACACCAACAAAACTGATTACAGTTATACTGACTCCTTGTTTCTGAACTATTCCCATTAGGAATTAAGTGTTTTTATTCGTTCCACAATTCGTTTTGATGCATTAGCATCCTCATATTTGTGAAATGTATTTTTTACTCGCATTCGTAATTCGTGTCCGTAAATCGGATTATGAATACACTCCAATAGACTAGCCTCAAACTCCTTTTGACTATACACTTTATCTCCGGGTGTGTTACTTTCGTAATCAAATAAAAAGCCCCTATAAGATTGATACTCTTCTATATCGTATGGAATAAAAATCATCGGCTTGTTTAGCAAGAGAAAGTCCAAATATATAGATGAATAATCGGTCACTAAAACATCCACATGAGCTAATAAACGTTGGACATCTGGAAATATTTCTTGGTGGGCAGGAAGTATTCTACTAAAGTTAGCATGTTGACCATAATTATCTGTAATCCGTTCCATCTCCTCTCTATGCCCACGCAACAACAAATATGCATCTTGCGATTCGAGCATCGAATTTAAAGCCTCCAAATTCTTGTCATCAAAAGGGAAAAAGGAAGAACGATCGCCATACTCTCGCCAAGTTGGGGCGTACAGAATTACTTTTTTATTTAGGTATGAATGCTCTTGGATAAGATCATTATTGGGGTTCAATAAATAATCATTTCTAGGCGTTCCTGTCACCCATACATTATCCATGTGCATGTCAAAACAGGAAGTCAATAAAAACTGTTCAAAAGTTGAAGCTGCACAGATAGAGGTGAATTTCTGAAATCGATTTCTAGATTTAGACTCTCGAATACCTTTCACTTGCAGACTCAAACGTTTTAAGGGGATTCCGTGCCATAGATTGATTACATTCTTAGACTTAACGTCTAGAAAGTAAGGAAAGAAATAGGAAGCGTCTGAACCATGAGATATGACAATATTCTTAGTTCTTAAAAACAAACGTAAACCTGAAATACTGTTTGCATAAAAAGTTATCTCAGGATATTGTTCGTGAATTTCATTAAACAGATCTTGGTGTTTAACCAATACTCTAACCTTAAAGTTATGATTTGGATTTTCTACTAGGTACTCCAAAAAATAACGACAATTATCTGCAAAATTATTTTCGGTAAAAAACAAGGTTAAAATCGATTGATCTTTTTTAAAAATCGACTCAACAAATCGTATCAACAAAGTAATGAGGTCGATAAGAATAAAGCTTAACAACCAACCTTTAAAACGTTTGAACCACGATTTTCTAACTGCCATTTATTTCTTAATAATTTCAATAATCTCCGTAGTCGATATTGAAGGTGTTCGGTCTAAATAAACGACCTCACAGATAGATTCAAACTCGTCAAATCTACCTTTCCAATCATCACCCATCACCAATACATCGACTTTATACTTTTTAATGTATTCGCTTTTCAACTCCAACGATTCTTCAAAAAACACTTCATCTACCACTTGTAAAGCTGAAATGATTCTCGACCTACTAACCTCGGGACAAACTGGGTATTTTTGTTTTTTACTGTAATTCAATTGATCAGAAGAAACGCCAACAATTAAGTAGTCTCCCTTAGCTTTGGCTCTTTCTATAATATTTAAATGTCCGATATGGAACAAATCAAAAGTACCGAATGTAATTACTCTTCTCATTTATTTATCAACTTTTCGAGATATGCTGCAAATGTACTCGAAACTTCCTTATGAGAATAGCAATTTGATGAATTCAATATTGCCATGCTTTCATTGGATTTAAATTTCTCAAACTTTATCTTTAAGTACTTTTTCAACGAGCTGTGATCCTCATAATCAAATTGAACACCCGAATTAGATTCATCAAGTGCTTTCTCTATATCCGTCCCCTCTGGACCTAAACTTAATATGGGTCTTTTAGCACCAATATACTCAAACACTTTTCCGGGTATTCTGCCCGAAACATTCTCAGCTTTATTCAATAGCAACAGTAATAAATGTGACGATTGCATCATCATCAAAGCTTCCACTCTATTTATCTGTCCGCTATAAATTACTTGTTCTGATAGTTGTAACTCTATAATTAGATCTTGTAATTCCTTATTCACTTTACCTACTAACTGTAACCTGAATTGAGAGGCAAAACATTCATCTTCTTCACAAATGTCTTTAATTACTTTTAATAGGCTAGATGGATTTCTGTCTTGCCCTAATAAACCCAAATGACTCATTGTAAAATAAGAATCCAATTTAACCGAATTAGTAAAATCATCCGGATCGTATCCTAATGGTACAACCTCTACATCTGTAGCACCTATAGTTTTGAGATCCGATTTCCATGAATCACTAACGATCGTAATTAAATCGGCATTGTCAAAAACTTGATTCTCCATTTTCCTATGACGTTTGTGCGCCCAAGAACTAATTTTAAAGTGCTGATAATAGTCTACCTGGGTCCATGGATCTTGAAAATCTGCTATCCATGGAAGGTCAAATTTCATTTTCAAAAAATAGCCTATTCTATTTACAGAATGTGGTGGACCTGTAGTAATAATAGCATCTACAGGACTCTCTTTTAGGTAAGCACTCAACTGTTTCACAACTGGCTTAACCCACAAACACCGAGCATCAGGGATAAAAAAGTTACCTCGTACCCATACCGAAAGTTTATGTAAAAAAGATCGTTTAGGTGCATTTTGGATTACATCAGCTAAGGCCGATTTTTGTTTCTGACCGGTTAAAGCTTTATAAATCTCGTATGGTTCGATTATAGGAACCTTAATAAGCTCTATATCTTTAGGAACATCCATAACTGCTTTATGATCTTCAAAAGGATAATGTGGATTCTGTGCTGTACAGATTACAGGTTCCCAACCATCGTTACGAAGATATTTCGCCAGTTTTAAAGGGCGTATAATACTTATCCCACCTGCAGGAGGCCAATAATACGATATGATTAATACGCGCTTCAAGCTTTCTTAATAGACCTAAAGGCTACAAAAGCCAGTAAAACATAGATCAAACCAGAACAGACTAAAGCGATTGATGACCCTATCGCAACGGCTTGTGGCTCAAATTTAAATTCAACTTGGTACGCTCCCTTTGGTAGATTCATCCCACGCAAAACATAATTAACTCTATAATGCTCCTTCAACTCACCATCGATGAATGCGTTCCAGCCTTTATCGTAGAAAATTTCAGAAAATACGGCAAAAGCTGACTCATTTGTATTTACATCATATACCAAGTAATTCGGCTCATAGGATGTTAACTGTATAGAGCCTCTCCCAGAATATACCGTATCGAGTTGACTGTATCTTTTATCTATTAATACCTCGTTTGCCGGATTAAACTTACTAAGTCTACGCATTTCATCATCTGCATTCTCAACAACTTGAACCTTATTAACCAACCAAGCGGCTCCTAATCTGTTAGGATTTGGTAATGCTAACATTTCTCCCGATTGCCCCTTACGAATAGTATACTTTACATTTAACATATTAATCACCGAAGTATTTCCTTTCGAAATCTGCAGATCAATCAGCTCCTGATAACGTTTTAATTTAGCACCATGATAACCTGCAATATTATTATGAAAATACGAGGTTCTTGCCCCAGCATCTAATCGTTCGGTAGTATTGTACACCCTAAAATTCAACTCTTTATCGGCTAAAATTTGAACATCAGCAGCAGTCTTTTTAAAAGGCTGTTCCATTTTTCTAGCCTTCACAAAATCATCTGAGTTTAAATAACGTTTGTTTATTGGCAACATATCTGCAAGAACTAATACCGCTAAAACTACTGCAAATACAACAGATTTAATTTTTTTATTTTTGTACAAATAAATACTCACAGCTGTTAGTACGATAAAAATTAAAGAGCGTAATGAATCAGAACGAAGCA
>Ga0208879_1000062_pt1 | contig 109654 bp, 102 predicted proteins | sample Knorr_S15_td_Bot_FD_185605 | JGI IMG/M metagenome (GOLD analysis project Ga0208879, IMG submission 185605) | Marine microbial communities from Southern Atlantic Ocean transect - Knorr_S15_td_Bottom_ad_5009_LV_A (SPAdes) (version 2) | ecosystem: Environmental > Aquatic > Marine > Oceanic...
TCTTCGCCTGCGCCAGCGTGATCGCCGCCGTCAGAGTCGTCTTGCCGTGATCTACATGACCGATCGTTCCCACGTTTACGTGTGGCTTCGTTCGCTCAAATATCGCCTTGCCCATCGCTGTCTCTCTTGTTCTCAGTACGCTGGGGGTGGTTGCTTAGCTCAGTCGGCTCAGCCGTTGGCCGCCATGATCTCTTCGGCCTTCGACTTCGGAACCTCGTCGTAGTGCGCAAACTGCATCGTGTACACGGCCCGTCCCTGGCTCATCGAGCGAAGCGTGGTCGAGTACCCGAACATCTCACCGAGCGGCACCGAAGCGCCGATGACGCGCGCACCCGCACGCTCGGTCATCCCGCCGACCTTGCCCCGACGGGCCGATAGGTCGCCGATGATGTCTCCCATGTAGTCGGCCGGCGTCACGACCTCGACGTCCATGATCGGCTCCAGCAGGACCGGCTTGGCTTTCTTGATGCCCGCCTTGAGGGCCATCGAGCCGGCAATCTTGAACGCCATCTCGCTCGAGTCGACATCGTGGTACGAGCCGTCAATGAGCTCGACCTTTACATCGATGACCGGATAACCAGCGAGTACGCCCGAGTCGAGTGCGTCGCGTAGCCCCGCCTCGACGGAGCTGATGTACTCTCGAGGAATCGAGCCACCGTGGATCTTGTCCTCGAAGATGAAGCCCGAGCCCGGTGTTCCCGGCTCGATGTTGATGACCACGTGGCCGTACTGACCGCGCCCACCCGTTTGGCGGACAAATCGGCCTTCCACTTTTTCCGCGCGATTGCGGATCGTCTCACGGTACGCGACCTGCGGTCGACCGATGTTGGCCTCGACGCCAAACTCGCGCTTGAGGCGATCGACGATGATCTCGAGGTGCAGTTCGCCCATGCCCGAGATGATGGTCTGGTTCGTCTCCGGATCGGTGAAGACGCGGAAGGTCGGGTCTTCATCAGTGAGCTTGACCAGTCCGTTCGTAAGCTTGTCCTGATCCGCCCTCGTCCTAGGCTCGATCGCCACCGCAATGACCGGCTCCGGGAAGCTCATCGCCTCCAGGATGATCGGGTGGGTCTCGACGCACAGGGTGTCGCCGGTCTTCACCTGCTTGAGGCCGATCGCAGCTGCGATGTCACCCGCGAATACCTCTTCTCGCTCTTCACGCTTGTTGGCGTGCATCTGCAGGATCCGGCCGACGCGCTCTCTCCGACCCTTGCTGGCGTTGTACACGTAGCTGCCGGCGGGTAATGAGCCGGAGTACACTCGGAAGAAAGTCAACTTACCGACGTACGGGTCGGTCGCGATCTTAAACGCCAAAGCCGCGAAGGGAGCGTCGTCACTCGCCTCACGGCTTTCGAAGGTCTCATCATGCTGCGGCAGATGCCCCTGAATGGCTGGCACGTCTACCGGCGACGGCAAATAGTCGATGACGCCGTCGAGCAGTGTCTGTACGCCTTTGTTCTTGAAGGCCGAGCCACAGAAGACAGGAAAGAGCACGCCCTTGATGGTCGCCGCGCGGATCGCGTGACGGAGGTCGTCGTTCGATAGCTCCTCACCCCCCAGGTATTTCTCAATGAGGTCGTCGTCGTGCTCGACCGCGGCCTCGAGCAGCGTGTGACGCAACTCCTCGACCGTGTCGACGAGTCCGTCAGGGACCGGGCCCTCGCTGAACTTCGAGCCCATCTCGTCTTCGTAGATGATCGCCTTCCGCTCGACGATATCGACGACCCCTGTGAAGAGTTCGCCCTCGCCCAGCGGGTACTGGACCGGATGCGCGTTCGCCCCCAAGCGCTCGTTCATCATGCCGACGACATTCATGAAGTCAGCGCCGACTCGGTCCATCTTGTTGACGAATGCGATGCGGGGAACCGTGTAGCGGTCGGCCTGGCGCCAAACCGTCTCTGACTGGGGCTCCACACCACCCACGGCGCAAAAAACGGCCACTGCACCGTCCAGAACGCGCAGCGACCGTTCCACCTCAGCCGTGAAATCCACGTGGCCGGGCGTGTCGATAATGTTGATTCGGTAATCGGTATCATTGCGTAGCCACTGAGCCGTGGTTGCGGCGGAGGTGATCGTGATCCCCCGCTCCTGCTCCTGCTCCATCCAGTCCATGGTCGCAGCACCATCGTGCACCTCGCCCACGCGATGCACCCGTCCCGTGTAGAACAGAATGCGCTCGGTGGTCGTGGTCTTACCGGCGTCGATATGCGCCATGATGCCGATGTTGCGAAGCTGCGGCAGTGGCGTTTTCCTGGGCATCTATCTAGGTCCTTCTCTGTCTATAATCCGTCGGTCATTGCGTCATGGGGCGCAAAAAAAGGAGCGTGGCTTCTGCCGCTGCGGCCGTAAGGGCCCACAGTCGTCCGCGCTCCTTCGATCGGAGAGGGCCCGGGTTCCCGAAGAACGGGGGCCATCGCGTCCCAAGTTGTCTTTGCACCCCATGGCGGCGGCACGTCCTACTAGTCGATCGCTACCAGCGGTAGTGCGCGAACGCCTTGTTCGCTTCAGCCATCCGGTGCGTGTCGTCCTTCTTCTTGATCGTCGTGCCCTCGCCGCGTGATGCGGCCAAAAGCTCTGCAGCCAACCGCTCGGCCATGCTCTTCTCCGAGCGGTTACGTGCGTATGAAATCAACCATCGCGTCGCCAACGCACCGCGGCGCTCCGGACGAACCTCGATCGGCACTTGGTACGTAGCGCCACCGACACGGCGGCTCTTGACCTCGAGCGCCGGCTTTGCATTGGTCAATGCCTGCTCGAACACCTCCACCCCCGGCTGACCGGTTCGCTGCTCGAGAATCTCGACCGCATCGTAGAAGATCTTCTCGGCGACCGACTTCTTGCCGTCCAGCATCAAGTTGTTGATGAACTTGGTGACAGTACGCGATCCGAAGTGCGGATCGGGAGGAGTCTCCCTCTTTTCAGCCCTGGAACGACGGCTCATCTATTCTTGCCTTATTTGGGCCGCTTGGCCCCGTACTTGGAGCGTCCCTGGCGACGATCGTCGACCCCTGAAGTATCCAGCGTACCGCGAATAATGTGGTACCGGACCCCCGGAAGGTCCTTCACTCGGCCGCCACGAATGAGCACGATCGAGTGCTCCTGGAGATTGTGTCCCTCACCCCCGATGTAGGCGGTGACCTCGAACCCACTCGTGAGCCGCACACGAGCGACTTTTCGAAGCGCCGAGTTGGGCTTCTTCGGAGTCGTCGTATACACACGTGTGCAGACACCGCGCTTCTGCGGGCTCCGCTGAAGAGCCGGGGCTTTGTTCTTTTTCTGAACAACCTTACGGCCCTTTCTCACGAGCTGATTGATCGTCGGCATTTGCCCTCTGATAGTGAAAAAAAACGCGCCTTCCGGCGCGTCGTAGTTGGCTCTTCGCTGTCGTTGCGATTCGCTGGTCCGACTATAGCATGTAAAGGTAGACGGGGGTCTCAGGGGTGTCAACGGATGCTAGCATCCAACCCAAGCCCGCCCACTCGCGTGCTACGCGAAGAGATCGATCGTGGTGAGTGCGGAGCCCTCAAGCCGCGGCGGTCAGCGCCCGGAGGGAGGGGGCTTGAACCAGGGTGCCTCCGTCAAATTTCGGTCGTGGATTCTGTAGTCCACCAGAGCTTCTGGATCTAGGGCGAAAGAAGCACGGAGTGAGAGGCGGATCGCGAAGAGATAGTCACACGCGACGTGGAAGTCCTCGTGAAACCCGCCAAGACACTCGAACGCGGCACGGTCGACGAGTACCGTCGAAAGCCGCACGAAGTTCTCCTTGAGCAGGCGTTTCGTGATAGTCCCCTCCTTGGGGCGATGACGGCTGAGGTACACACCGAGCACACGGCCCGCACCATCAATCACGCGACAGTCACTGTATACGAGCGCCGCACCAGTTTCAGACCTCAGGCGCAGCTGGCGCTCGAGCTTGTCGGGCCGCCAGAGATCGTCGGCGTCCGCGAATGCCAGCACGTCACCTTGGGCCCGGCTCGCCGCGAGATTGCGCGCCGGTCCGGGAGCTGTGCCGGTCGGTGCCTCGATCACCCGGATGCGATCGTCGTCGATCGCTGAGACCTCCTGCAGGCTTCCGTCGCTCGAATCCACATTCACGAATAAAAGCTCCAGGGGCGCCTTCTGAGCCAGGGCACGCTCGACCGCGTGACGCACGAAGGGCATTCCGTTCCGGCAGGGCATGATCACAGAGACCAGCGGTCTGCCCGGAAGTCGGGGCGTAGTGCTCATTACGCAAAAGTAACCGTGTGCCTCGCGACACAATATGAAAAGAGGGGCGCCCCCGGCAGGAAGGCGCCCCCCAAACACGTCGGCCCGCTAGGCCGTCTAGTCCGACTCCTCGCCTACCCCTAGCCCGGCCACCAGCTCTCCGGGCTCGCCCAACGGGATGATCTCTTCGTCGTAGAACGACTGTTCGACCATGAACTCGACCGACTGGTAGCGGTGCGCCCCCGTCCCGGCTGGGATCAGGTGACCAATGATGATGTTCTCCTTGAGACCAGTGAGCTTGTCGAGCGCGCCGCGTACTGCGGCATCGGTGAGCACCCTGGTGGTCTCCTGGAACGAGGCCGCCGAGATGAAGGACTCTGTCGTGAGGCTCGCTTTCGTGATGCCCAGCAGAAGCGGCTCGGAACGGGCTGGTTTCGTGCCCTCCTCGATAGCCTTCTGGTTCACGGCACGGAACTCCACGCGGTCGACGTTCTCGCCCTCCAGAAGTTGAGTCTCGCCAGCATCGGTGACCCGCACTTTCTGGAGCATCTGACGAACGATGACGCCAATGTGCTTATCGTTGATCTTGACGCCCTGGAGTCGGTAGACCTCCTGGATCTCGTTCAGCAAGTACTCCTGCACCGCGCGCGGCCCCTTGATGCGCAGGATGTCGTGTGGGTTGATCGGGCCCTCGCTCAGACGGTCCCCGGCGCGGACTCGGTCGCCCTCGTGCACGCGCATGTGCTTTCCGACCTGAACCGGATAGGTCCTGAGCTCGCCAATTTCCGGCATGACGTGCACCTCACGCTTGCCGCGCTTGATGTCGCCGAAGCTGACCTCACCGTCGATCTCGGTGATGACTGCTGGATCCTTCGGTCGCCTGGCCTCGAACAGCTCGGCGACCCGGGGCAGACCACCGGTGATGTCGCGCGTCTTATAAACCTCGCGACTGATCTTTGCGACCGTGTCGCCCGGCTTGACCTCGTCTCCATGGTGCACGGTGAGCTGCGCACCGACCGGGATGATGAACTCGCGGAGCTTCTCCCGCTTCTTCGTGTTCTTCAGAATCTGAATCGTCGGGTGGAGCTTCTTCTCTCGATCCTCGATGATCGTCTTCTGGCGCCGACCGGTAGACTCGTCCAACTCCTCGCGCATCGTCTGCTCGTCGACGATGTCGACGAACTCGATCACGCCGGCCGAGTCTGCGACGATGGGCTCCGAGTACGGATCCCAACTGAACAGGAGGTCTCCAGCTACGATCTCCTGCTCCTCCGCCACGGCCAGCGTCGCGCCGTAGGGAACCGAGAGGCGACTACTGACAGAACCGTCTTGCGTCTTGAGAAGGATTTGCCCTTCCCGCGAAGTAATGATCCGCTCACCGTCTTGCGTCAGGACCGTGGTCACGCGCTCCAGGCCGACGATGCCCTTGATCTTCGACTTGCGCTGCGTCTGCGCCGCGATGCGAGACGCTGTACCACCGATATGGAACGTGCGCAGCGTGAGCTGTGTGCCCGGCTCACCGATCGATTGTGCAGCGAGAATGCCCACCGCCTCACCTGTATCGACCATCTTCATCGTCGCAAGGTTGCGGCCATAGCACATCTTGCACGTACCGCGCTTCGCCTCACAGGTGAGCACAGAACGAATCTTCACCATCTGGAGACCCGCGTCCTCGATGGCATCTGCCTTGTCCTCGAGAATCAGCACACCCGCCTTGACCAAGAGCTCTCCGTCGATCGGGTCGTAGACGTCCTCGAGCGCCACGTTTCCGACGATGCGGTCCGCGAGCGGCTCAATGATGTCCTCGCCTTCCTTCAGCGCCGTCATGTCGAGCCCTAGAATCGTTCCGCAGTCGTCGGTCATGACCGTCACGTCCTGCGCAACGTCGACCAAGCGGCGCGTGAGGTAGCCCGCGTCGGCCGTCTTGAGCGCTGTGTCGGCCAGACCCTTGCGGGCACCGTGCGTGGAGATGAAGTACTCCACCACCGACAGCCCTTCTCGGAAGTTCGCCTTGATCGGGCTCTCGATGATCTCGCCGATACCGCCTGTGAGCTTCTTCTGCGGTTTGGCCATCAGCCCCCGCATCCCGGCGAGTTGACGCATCTGGTCCCGGTTACCGCGGGCGCCGGAGGCCATCATCATGTACACCGGGTTGAAGCCACCCTTGGAGCGCTCGAGGCGGCGGACCATGGCGTCAGCCACGTCGTTGTTCGCGTGGGTCCAGGTATCGATCACCTTGTTGTAGCGCTCGCCGTTCGAGATGAAGCCGCTGGCGTACGCCTTCTGGAACCGAGCTACCTGCTCGTCAGCCTCTTTGATAATCTCCGCTTTCTCGTGGGGCACTTCCAAGTCGTCGATTCCAACGCTGATGCCGCCCATGGTGGCGTAGCGGAACCCGAAGTCTTTGAGGTCGTCCAAGAAAGCCGGAGTCTCGGCGAGACCGATCTTGTCGAAGCAGTCGAAGACCAGGTCACCCAGCTCCTTCTTCCCGAACGTTCGGTTCTTGAAGCCGAGCGCGTCGGGGATGATCGAATTGAAGAGCACGCGGCCCGCAGCCGTGCGCACCCAGTATCCGTTTTCCTCGCCGTACTGCTCTCCGACCCAGTAGTACACTGGGCTCTGGAACGTCAACCTTTCCTGGACGAGCGCCATCTCGATCTCGCCATACGAGGACACGTGAGGCGCGCCCTCATAGATCTCGTCCAACTTGGCGTCCGCGGCTTCGCGTCGTGCCTTGGGCCCTTTCGAGTCGTTCACCACTTTCTCCAGATCCGTGATCTCGAGACCCGGATTGGTCAGGTAGTGCGCGCCGATGACCATGTCCTGCGTCGGTGCCGCAACGGGACGGCCGTTGGACGGCAGTAGGATGTTGTTGGACGCCAGCATGAGGACGCGAGCCTCGAGCTGGGCTTCAAACGACAGCGGCAAGTGTACCGCCATCTGGTCTCCGTCGAAGTCCGCGTTGAATGCCGCGCACACCAGCGGGTGGATACGAATCGCCTTGCCCTCGACGAGCACCGGCTCGAAAGCCTGGATGCCCAGTCGGTGAAGGGTCGGCGCACGGTTCAACAGAACCGGGTGATCCTTGATGATGTCCTCGAGGACTTCGTAAACCTGCGGGTCGGCGCGCTCCACGATCTTCTTGGCGCGCTTGACCGTCTCGGCCTCGCCGCGCTTCTCGAGCTCGTGGATGATGAACGGCTTGAACAGCTCGACCGCCATCGCCTTGGGCAAGCCACACTGATGCAGCTTGAGCTCCGGCCCGACTACGATGACCGAGCGGCCCGAGTAGTCCACGCGCTTGCCCAACAGGTTCTGCCTGAAGCGACCCTGCTTGCCTTTCAACATGTCGCTGAGCGACTTGAGCGGACGCTTGCCGCGGCCACGGATCGCCTTCGATCGGCGTCCGTTGTCGAAAAGTGCGTCGACAGCCTCCTGCAGCATGCGCTTCTCATTGCGGAGGATGACCTCCGGCGCGCGCATAGCGATGAGCTTCTTGAGCCGGTTGTTCCTGTTGATGACCCGCCGGTACAAGTCGTTCAAGTCCGACGTCGCGAAACGACCGCCGTCGAGCGGAACGAGCGGACGAAGATCGGGCGGAATGACCGGAACCACGTCCATGATCATCCATTCTGGACGGTTCCGTGTATCGGCGGTGTCGCCGGAATTACGCAACGCGTCCACGACCTTGAGCCGCTTGAGCTTCTTCTTCTTCCGGTGCTGGGACGTTTCGTGCACGATCTCGTAGCGCAGCCACTGGGCCAGGCGGTCGAGCCCGCGTCCATCGGCATTCCGGTCCTTGATTTTCTTGTCCGGGGTGTCCAGCAGCTTGAGCAGAGTCCGCGCCGCCTCGGCACCAATCTCGGCCTTGAACTGTTCGTCGTTCTCGTCTCGCGCTTTCACCCGCAGATCGTAGTACTCGTCTTCGTCAAGCAGGTCCAGGAACTCCACCTCCTGCTTTCCGGGATGCGTAACCACGTAAGCCGCGTAGTAGATGACCTTCTCTAGGTCGCGCAGCGTCATGCCAAGCAGGTAGCCGAGCTGACTCGGCAGCGTCTTGAAGAACCAGATGTGCGCCACGGGCACCGCGAGCTCGATATGCCCCATGCGCTCGCGTCGCACCTTGGAGAGCGTCACTTCGACGCCACAGCGGTCGCAAACGTGACCGCGGAAGCGGATGCGCTTGAACTTACCGCAGTGGCACTCCCAGTCCTTCACCGGCCCGAAAATTCGCTCGCAGAACAGACCATCACGTTCCGGCTTGAACGAGCGGTAGTTGATCGTCTCGGGCTTCACGACCTCGCCGAACGACCAACCGCGAATCTCCTCGGGCGAAGCGATCTTGACCCGAATGAACTCGAAGTCAGATCCCCTCTGATCGCGGGCCCTTGGGAAATCGATCATTTACTCTTCCTCCCCGAGCTGTACGCTCAGGCCGAGAGCCTGAAGTTCTTTTACGAGCACGTTGAACGACTCCGGTATTCCGGGCTTGGGCATGTTGTCGCCTTTCACGATGGCTTCGTAGACCTTCGAGCGACCCTGCACGTCGTCCGACTTGACGGTGAGAATCTCCTGCAGCGTGTGCGCCGCGCCGTACGCCTCGAGCGCCCACACCTCCATCTCGCCGAAGCGCTGCCCGCCGAACTGTGCCTTACCGGCGAGCGGCTGCTGTGTGACCAGCGAATACGGCCCGATTGAGCGCGCGTGGATCTTGTCATCCACGAGGTGACTGAGCTTGAGCATGTACACCGAGCCAACCGTCACCGGGAAGTCGAAGCGGCGACCGTCGCGGCCATCTCGCAGGCGAATCTTTCCGTTGGGGTAGATCTCCGCGTGCTCCATGAGCTCGACGACCGCGTCGTCGAGACCCGACTTGATCGTCGAGCGGCCCTTGAGCTTCTGAATCGCAGGGAACATCGTCGCCATCTTTTCGTCCGACCGCGCCGAGATCTCTTTCGCAGCGGCGACCAGGAATCCACTGAGGTCGTCGACGAACTTCTGCTGCTTCTTACTCAGCTGGAGCGACAGATATGCGTCTAGCGATTGGCCGATACCGTGGGTGTGCCCCACCGCGTGCGTGCCGTTCCCATTCCCGTTCCCATCACCGCTGCCGGCCATGACGACGGGTAGCAGGTTGGCCACGGCCACCAGCTGTTCGATTCCGTCTCCCGTTACCGGGGGTTGGGCCTCGAGGTGCAGCGCATCCGTGACCCACTTCAGTCCGGCAAGCTTGAGCAGCGCGCCGACTTCATTCTCGGTGGCTCCTTGGAATACCGGAGTCTTGGACTCGAAGCCCAACACCTTGCCGGCCCAGCCAAGGTGGGTCTCCAGAATCTGCCCGACGTTCATGCGTGATGGCACACCGAGCGGATTGAGAACGATCTCGACCGGAGTCCCGTCGGGGAGAAACGGCATCTCCTCTTCCGGCACGATCCTGGCGATGATGCCTTTGTTCCCGTGGCGTCCGGCCATTTTGTCGCCGACGGAGATCTTCCTTTTCTCTCCGACATAGACCTTTACCAGCTGGACCACGCCCGGCGGAAGCTCGTCCGGCTGGAACACCTTGTCGATCTGCTCCTCGGTCTTCTCCTTGACCCGTTGGATGCGGCCTTGGGCCTCATCCACGAGACGTCGGACCTTCTCGCTGGCTTCCTTGTTCTGAAGCTTGAACGTCGTGAGGTCGACCTTCTTGAAGTTGATCTCTTCGATGCTCTCCTTGGTGAACTTCGCGCCCTCTTTCAAGAGCGGCTCGACCGTGCCCTTTTTCAACATCAAGCTCACGGTCTGCCGATTCAGAATGGTGCGTAGCTCATCATCACGCGCATCGGAAATCCTCTGGATCTCCTCACGCTCTAGCGTGCGCAAGTCACCGATCTTGGAGCCGTGCTCCTTCTCGAGAAGCGGATCGTCGACCCGGCGAGAGAACATCTTCACGTCGATGACCGTGCCCGTCATGCCCGGGGGCACGCGCAGCGACGAATCCTTCACGTCCTTCGCTTTTTCACCGAAGATCGCGGTGAGTAGCTTCTCCTCGGGAGACAGCTCGGTCTCACCCTTCGGCGTGATCTTGCCGCACAAGATGTCGCCGGCCTTGACGCGCGCCCCGATGCGCACGATGCCGCGCTCATCGAGATCCGCCAGGCTCTCCTCGGCCACGTTCGGGAGCTCTCGCGTGATCTCTTCCATTCCGCGCTTGGTGTCCCGGACGTGGAGCTCCAGCTCTTGAATGTGGATCGAGGTGAAGACGTCGTCCTTCACCAGCTTTTCGCTGATGACGATCGCGTCCTCGAAATTCGACCCATACCAGGGCATGAACGCCACGAGCACATTGCGGCCCAGAGCGAGCTCGCCCGCATCTGTGCTGGGACCGTCAGCAATGATGTCGCCAGTCTTCACGACCTCCCCGATCGAGACCAGCGGACGCTGGTTGATCGCCGTGTCCTGGTTGGTGCGGCAGAACTTCTTGAGGCGATACCGGTCGAACCGCGCAAGCTTGGCCAGCGGTTGGTCCGCCTGGCCCGGCTTGATGGAACCCGTGTCGACCAGGATTTCGTCGGCGGTGACATGTGCGACGGTGCCGCCCCGCCGTGACGTGATCACGGCCCCGGAATCCGATGCCACTTTCGCTTCGAGACCCGTGCCCACGAGCGGCGCATCCGTATAGAGGAGCGGTACAGCCTGGCGTTGCATGTTCGAGCCCATCAGCGCCCGGTTCGCGTCGTCGTGCTCCAGGAACGGAATCAGCGCCGCAGCTACGGAAACCAACTGGTCGGGCGCAACATCCATGAAGTCGATGTCTTCAGGCCGGAGCAGCGGGAAATCACCTTTCGCGCGGCAGAGCACAAACTCCTTCAAGTAGTTGCCCTTGTCGTCGAGCGGCGCGTTGGCCTGGGCGATTCGGGCGTCTTCCTCTTCGTTGGCAGAAAGCCACTCGATCGTGCTCGTGACCTTGCCCTTCTTCACCACCCGGTACGGCGTCTCGACGAAGCCGAGGTCGTTGATGCGCGAGTACGTGGTGAGCGACGTTATGAGCCCGATATTCGGGCCCTCTGGCGTCTCGATCGGGCACATGCGCCCGTAGTGGGAATAGTGCACGTCACGGACTTCGAAGCCCGCGCGCTCACGCGTCAGACCGCCCGGACCGAGCGCAGACAGCCGACGCTTGTGCGTCAGCTCGGCGAGAGGGTTGGTCTGGTCCATGAACTGGCTGAGCTGCGACGAGCCAAAGAAGGCCTGAATCACGGCGGAAACGGTCCTCGCGTTGACCAGGTCGTCGATATTCATCTTCTCCGGGTCGCTATTGGTCGACATGCGCTCCTTCACCAGGCGCGCCATGCGACTCAGACCAACGGAGAACTGGTTGGCGATGAGCTCGCCGACCGTCCGTACTCGGCGGTTGCCGAGGTGATCGATGTCATCTGTGTAGCCACGTCCCTCGTTGAGCTCGATGAGGTGGCGCACGATGGAGATGAAATCGTCTTTGGTGAGCACCGTCTGCGTGGGGGGAATGTCCACACCCAGGCGCTGGTTGATCTTGTAGCGGCCAACCCGGCCGAGGTCGTAGCGCTTCGGGCTGAAGAACACCCTTTCCAGCGCGGCACGTGCTGTATCGACGTTGGGTGCGTCGCCCGGTCGCAGCAACGAATAGATCGCGTACAGCGCATCTTCTTCGCTCTCGGTGGGGTCTTTCTTGATCGTGTTCTTGATCATGGGGCTGTCGCCCCGAGGCGTCACCCGATCCGTCGTGTAGATCTTGAGCTTCTTCGTGCCCAGACGTTCCAGGATCTCCATCACCTCTTCAGCAATCTCCTCGCCATTCTCGATGAGGATCTCGCCGGTCTCCGGATCGACGAACTCCTCGGCGATGGACTTGCCTTCGAGCTCCTTGAGGGTGGTAGCGTTCTTCCCCGTGAGCTTGACCTGCGTCACGTCGTAGAAGAGCTGGAAGATCTCCGCATCGGTTCCGTAGCCGAGCGCCCTCAGGAGGGCCGTCGCCGGGAACTTTTTCTTTTTGTCGATGTGGACGTAGCAGATGTCGTTGATGTCGAGTGTGAACTCGACCCAAGATCCACGGAACGGAATGATCCTCGAGCTATAGAGTTTCGTGCCATTCGGATGGATGCTCTCCTCGAACACCACACCGGGAGACCGATGCAGCTGGCTCACCACCACGCGCTCGGCGCCGTTCACGACGAACGTGCCCAGCTCGGTCAGGAGCGGCAGGTCACCGAGGTAGACTTCCTTCTCGATGATGTCCACCGGCTTACGGTCCGCCGGGGGCGGCCCCTTCTTCTTCCGCTTGCGCCGCTTCTTGCGCTCCTCTTCGTCCTCCTCCGGCTGTTCCCAGACGATGAGGCGCAGCGTGGCCTTCAACGGCGCCGCATACGTCATGTCGCGCTCGATGCACTCCTCGACGGAGTACTTCGGCTCGCCCAGCGCGGCGCTTATGAACTCGAGCGTGAAGTAGTCGTTCACGTCCGAGATCGGGAAGATCTCAGAAAAGACACGGTCGAGCCCAAAATCCCACTGCTGGTCGGGATTGCTATCGGGATCGACCAACTGCTCGAACGAGCGGAGTTGAACATCCAACAGGTTCGGCATCGGCATGACACGACCGAGCTTGGCGAAATCCAGGATCGGGCGGTTGTCTTTGCGCAGTTCCAACGTACGTCCCCCTTAACGGCTCACCCTGACGACGGGTGAGCAGCGTTCCGTTTGATTACGGGACAAGCGCGTGAATTCTCGGTCTCCGGACACACCCCCACACTGAGGTGTCCCCGACGAGGACCCACGCTGGCCCATGTTGTCGCGCGCCGGCTGGCGACCCACGCAGCTGCGCGGGTGCAGGCCAGGGTCGCGCTCGCTTCCCCGAGGGCAAGCTGCAAACCCAGCGCCTATTTGAGCACGATTGCGGCGCCGACGTCCTCGAGCCTGGATTTCATCTCCTCGGCCTCCTGCTTGGTCGCAGCTTCCTTGATCGTGCCCGGAGCCCCATCTACGAGCTCCTTCGCCTCCTTGAGGCCCAGGCCGGTGAGCTCGCGCACAACCTTGATGACCTGGATCTTCTTTTCGCCAAAGCTCTCGAGAACGACATCGAACTCATGTTGCTCTTCGGCTTCAGCCCCACCGCCCTCCGGCATCGCGACCGGAGCCGCCACCGCCGCCGTGACGTTGAACTTGTCCTTGAAGGCGTCAACGAACTCGGACAGCTCGAGAACGGTCATGTTGCCGATGGTGTCGAGCAGCTCTTCTTGATTCGTCGCCATGGTTCCTGCTTCCTCCTGATTCACCCGGCTATCTGCCGGAGATTGGGTTGACCCTGTTTCTTCAGCCTGCCTTCTCTCGCTCTTCTCTAAGGGCATCGATCAGTCCGGCCGTTTCCTGAATCTTGGCCTCGAGCGCACTCGCGAGAGCAGCCATCGGGGCTTCCAACGCACCTGCCAGCATCGAGTAGAGAACATCTCGCGACGGCAGCTTCGCGATCGCATCCACTTGCTCTGCCTGCATGACCTTGTTGTCCATGATGCCGAGCTTGAACACCGGCTTCTTGTTGTGGTCCTTCGCGAAGTCGCTGAGCGCCTTGGCAGGCGCCACCACGTCCTCGTATCCGAACACCATCCCCGTCGGCCCCTCGAGACTCTCCGAGATGTCTGGGAGATCCGTCTCCGCGAAGGCCAGCTTGGCGAGCCGGTTCTTCACAACGAGGTACTCGGCGCCCGACGCTCTTATGGAGCGACGCAAGGCCGTCATGGCTTTGACGTCGAGTCCCGTGAAGTCGGTTAGGTAAACCACCGGCGCCCTGTTGATGCGGTCGCGGAGATCCGAGACGAAGCTCTCTTTCGTCGTGCGGTCCATCAGGCCCGCCTGCGGTAGAGGTTCGGATCGATGGACACGCCCGGGCCCATGGTGCTGGAGACCGTCACGCTCTTGAGGTACGTGCCCTTTGCCGCAGAAGGCCTCGAGCGCACGATCTGGTCCATGAAGGCACCCAAGTTGTCCTGTAGCTGATCTTCCGAGAACGACACTTTCCCGATCGGTGCGTGCACGTTCCCGGTCTTGTCGACCCTGAACTCGATCTTACCCGCCTTGATCTCGGTCACCGCACGGCCCACGTCGAACGTCACGGTGCCGGCTTTGGGCGTCGGCATCAACCCGCGAGGACCAAGCACCCGGCCCAGCGGGCCGACCTTACCCATGAGGTCCGGTGTCGCAACGCAGACATCGAAATCCAGCCATCCACCTTGAATTTTCTCGAGATACTCGACGCCGACATAGTCCGCGCCCGCCTCCGTCGCCTCAGTCTCTTTCTCACCTTGGGCGATGACGAGGACGCGCACCTCCTGGCCCGTCCCGTGGGGGAGAACGACGGTGCCGCGCACCAGCTGGTCTGCCTGGCGAGGATCGACTCCGAGTCGGGTCGCGACCTCGACAGTTTCGTCGAATTTCGCGAACGCGAGCTCCTTGACGAGCTTGACCGCCTCGTCGGGAGCGAACTTGACACTTACCGGGACGCCGGAGCGTGCGGCAGCGTAACGTTTGCCTGTTGTAGCCATTTCTTATGAGCCGTTTGTGAACCCTCCCACCGCTGACGGCTCTCAGACGGTGGTCTGGGCGGGGTCCGTGCCAGCTACCCCTCTACTTCCACACCCATCGACCTGGCGGTACCGGCGATCATCTGCACGGCGGCGTCCATGTCGTTGGCATTGAGGTCTTCCATCTTGGTCGTTGCGATCTCTTCGAGCTGCGCCCGTGAGATCTTCCCGACCTTCTCGCGATTGGGCTCACCAGAACCCTTCGGCAGTCCGATCGCACGCAAGATCAACACCGACGCTGGAGGCGTCTTGGTGATGAACGAGAAAGAACGGTCCGCGTAAACGGTGATCTCCACAGGAGTGGTGATACCCTGCTTGTCCTGAGTCCTGATGTTGAACTGCTTGCAGAACTCCATGATGTTGACGCCGTGCTGGCCCAACGCGGGCCCGACCGGCGGCGCCGGGTTGGCCTGGCCACCCGGTACATGGAGCTTGATGAAGCCAATGACTTTTCTGGCCATCGTTTAGTAACCCTTCAGATCCGTGTAATCGAGTTCGACGGAGGTCGGTCGACCGAACAGCGATATCTCGACCTTGACCTTCCCTTTGTCGGCGTAGACCTCCTGAACCGTTCCACTGAAGTCCGTGAACGGCCCTTGCGTGACTTCGACGACCTGATCCACGTGGAAGAGGATCTCCTCCTCGCGGTCTTGAGCCTCGGCCTTGACCTCAACGCCGAGAATCTTGTTGATCTCTTCTTCGCGCAGCGGCTGCGGTGAACGCCCCTGCCCTACGAATTTGATCACGCCCTGAATGTTGTTGATCACGTACTGGGTTCGTTGGTTCAGAACCATTTCGACCAGCACGTAGCCGGGGTACAGGCGCTTGGTCACGGTCACACGCTTTCCACCGCGAATCTCGGTGACTTCCTGCGTCGGGACCAAGACCTCGCGGATCTCCTGCGCGTCCCCCTCGCCGGGCTCATCCTCGATCCGGCGCTCAACGAGCCGCTGGACCTTGTTCTCGTGCCCGGAATAGGTCTGGATCGCGTACCAGCGCGTGTCCGCCGCCGTCTCAGTCATCAGGCTCCAAAGATCCCCATGATCGACTCCACGACCCAACCGGAGAATTTGTCCATCATCCAAATGATGAGCGATACCACGATCGTGAACGCCACGACAACGATCGTCGCACTCCTAAGCTGATCCGCGTCGGGCCACGTCACCTTCTGGAGCTCAATCCAACACTCCTCCACGAAGGTCTTCGTCTCGCCGATTTTCTGGAGAACAGCCATGGCTACTTCGTTTCCTTGTGCTGCGTGTGCGTCCGGCAACGCGGGCAGTACTTGCGGTGTTCTACGCGCTCGGGATGGAGACGCTTGTTCTTCGTCTTGTTGTAGTTCCTTTCCTTACAGTCTTGACAGGCAAGGATCACTTTGTCGCGCATTGTCTTTCTCTTGCTCTCGTGAAGAGGGACCGTAGTGCCGTCCCCCGCTCTTGCTCAGCCGTTCGGCCGCTGGTTCCGCACCTTCTTCCTACCTTGCTCCGCTTGCCTCTCTCTGCTGCTACGCGCAGCAGAGCGTCGTCAGAGCGAGAGACGGGACTGCGGTCCCTCCGGCCATTCTTTTACCACACCTGTCTTCAGTTGCCACCGGTGACCCCTGGGTGGCCGTTTTCACTTCACCTGCTTGCTTCCCTGCCACTCCACTCCTTGTCCCAGATCCGCCGCATTGCGGTGGATCCGGAGCCCCTCCACAACCGTGCCGGTGGTCCTACCCGTGTCCGGCTGTTGCTTCTATGTCCGGGATTCGTCGTGGAACGAGTTCCTCGCAGCGATGTCGTGCTTGCGCCCCCTTTCGCGGAGAGAGACTCGCTCTTCGTCGAACCCTGCCCTACTCGATAATCTCAGTAACAACCCCAGCACCCACCGTCCGACCACCTTCTCGGATCGCGAACCGTAGCTCAGGGTCCATCGCGACCGGCATAATCAACTCCACTTCCATCTGAACGTTGTCGCCCGGCATCACCATCTCCACGCCTTCCGGCAACTGCGTAGCGCCCGTCACGTCCGTCGTGCGGAAGAAGAACTGCGGGCGGTAGCCGTTGAAGAACGGAGTGTGACGGCCGCCCTCTTCCTTCGTCAGCACGTAGACCTCAGCCTTGAACTTCGTGTGTGGCTTGATCGAGCCCGGAGCCGCCAGTACCTGGCCGCGCTGGATCTCGTCCTTGCCCACGCCCCGAAGCAGAAGCCCCGCGTTGTCGCCCGCCCTACCCTCGTCCAGCAGCTTCCGGAACATCTCCACTCCGGTCACCACCGTCTTCCGGCTCTCCTCCGTCAGCCCCACGATCTCTACTTCCTCGCCCTTCTGCACGATCCCGCGCTCGATGCGGCCCGTCGCTACCGTGCCGCGGCCCGTGATGCTGAACACGTCCTCCACCGGCATCAGGAACGGCTTGTCGATGTCGCGCTCTGGTTGCGGGATGTAGGAGTCGATGGCGTCCATCAACTCCTGGATGCAGTTCGCCGCGTCTCCCTCGCCCCCGGACTCCAGAGCGTGTAGCGCTGAGCCCATTACTACCGGTATGTCGTCGCCCGGGAAGTCGTACTCACTCAGCAGCTCCCGAATCTCCAACTCCACCAGCTCCAGTAGCTCCTCATCGTCCACCATGTCCACCTTGTTCATGAACACGACGATGTAGGGCACGTTCACCTGACGTGCCAAGAGGATGTGCTCCCGCGTCTGAGGCATCGGGCCGTCCGCTGCGCTCACCACCACGATCGCGCCGTCCATCTGCGCCGCGCCCGTGATCATGTTCTTCACGTAGTCCGCGTGGCCCGGGCAGTCCACGTGCGCGTAGTGACGGTTCGCTGTCTCGTACTCCACGTGAGCCGTCGCTATCGTGATCCCGCGCTCACGCTCTTCGGGTGCCTTGTCGATCTGATCGAACGCGATCGCGTCGCCCCCGAACTTCTTCGCCTGCGCCAGCGTGATCGCCGCCGTCAGAGTCGTCTTGCCGTGATCTACATGACCGATCGTTCCCACGTTTACGTGTGGCTTCGTTCGCTCAAATATCGCCTTGCCCATCGCTGTCTCTCTGAGTCGGGTCGTGATTTTCTGCTGCCGAACGCGGCAGCAAGCTCTGGGCGGGATTTGAACCCGCGACCTCGTCCTTACCAAGGACGCGCTCTACCCCTGAGCTACCAGAGCGCGCATCGTTCCTTTCCATCACCTGTTTCGCTGCAAGCGGGAGACGGGACTCGAACCCGCGACCCTCAGCTTGGAAGGCTGATGCTCTAGCCAACTGAGCTACTCCCGCAGCGCCTTCCCTGTCACTCTTTCTTTCAGCAAGACACGAAGTGGTGGGGGGAGGATTCGAACCTCCGAAGGCTTAGCCAGCAGATTTACAGTCTGCCCCGTTTGACCGCTTCGGTACCCCACCGCTCTCGCACCCGAAGCGTCCCCTCGGGGCGCCCGCCCGACCTTCCCGCACGACCTCCCAAATGCGGAAAAGAGCCGCCCCCAGGCAACTGAGGCGGCCTTTTACGACCGAGCTTAAGAAGCTAACTCGGGTCTCGGGAAGCGTAAAGGGCCAAAAAGCGCCTGATTGCACGGGCAACGAAGACCGCGAAGCGGTCTACGTGTGAGCGAAGCGAACGAACGCCCGCGCAGGAGCCTTAGCCCCCCGCGAACCAAGACCAAGCGCCCACACCCAGCACCCCCGGAAAAACCAGCTTCAGCCGAAGCGCGGCGAGTAGAGCCCGCGCAGCGGTCCCATCCCGAGAGCTAGTGGGCCTCCTCCTCCGCGCGTTCCGCCGCAACCTTCTTGGCGATTTCCGGCGGCGCAGGCTCGTACCCGGCCAACTTCCTGCTGTGGCTGGCCCGCCCCTGAGTCATCGACCGTAGAGTCGCCGCATACTTGTACAGCTCGGACTCAGGCACGAGCGCGCGCACCGTGGTGCGGCCCTCCGCCGGATCCATGCCCTGGACCTTTCCTCGCCGCGACGTCAGGTCGCCCATGATGTCGCCCAGGTACTCGTCCGGCGTGGTCACCGCGAGCTCGAGCACCGGCTCGAGCAACACCGGCTTACACTTTTCGGCAACCGTCCGCAGAGCGACCGACCCGGCGAGCTTGAAGGCGATGTCGGACGAGTCGACGGCGTGGTACGAGCCGAAGTAGCATTCAGCGCTGAAGTCTACGAGCCGGTAGCCCGCGATGGCCCCCTTTGCCGAGGCTTCCTGAATACCGCGGTTGACCGATGGAATGAACTTGGTCGGGATCACGCCACCCTTGATCGAGTTGATGAACTCGTATCCCGTGCCGCGTGGCTTGGGCGCCAAGCGGATCCAGCAGTCCCCGAACTGGCCACGGCCGCCAGACTGTTTCTTGTGGCGACCCTGTCCTTCACCTTTCGCCGAGATCGTCTCACGGTACGCGATCTTGGGCCGCTCGGTCGTGACCTTCACCCCGTACTTGCGCGCCATTTTCTCGAACTGCACGTCGAGGTGGAGCTCACCGACGCCTCGAGCGATGGTCTGATGCAGCTCGGCGTCGAACCTCGCGGAAAAGGTCGGATCTTCCTCGCGCAGCTTCGGAAGCACCTCGCCTAGCTTGTCCTCGTCGTTGCGCGTCTCCCCGACGATCGCCACTGCGATGTCCGCGCTCGGAAACTCGATCACATCCACCGGCAGGTTCTTGCCCGCGTCGTTGAGCGTGTCGTTCGTGTGTGTGTGCTTGAGCTTCGCGATGACGCCAATGTCTCCGGCATGCAACCTTAGTACCTCGTGCCGCTCCTTGCCCATCGGGATACTCAGGTGGTTGAGCTTCTCGCTCTGGCCGTCCGACGCATTCACGACCTCGGCGCCGTTGGCCACTGAGCCCGAGAAGATGCGGAAGTAAGACAACTCCCCGACGTGGGGTTCGGCCGCGGTCTTGAAGACCAGCGCAGCAAGGGGGCCGCTGTCGCTGGCTACCAGTTCCGTGTCTCCAACGACTTCCGCACCCGCCTCCGCCGGACTCGGGCAAAGCTCAACGATCTTCTTGAGCAGCGCTCGCATGCCATAGGTCTTCGGCGCGGCACCGCAAAACACTGGGAAGACCTCATTGCGTCCCATGCCACGGGCCATCGCTTCGATCGCCTCTTCGCGCGAAATGTGACCACCCTCCAGATAGCTCTCCAGCAGTGACTCGTCCGTGGTCGCGAGCGTCTCCTGGAGCTCGGTCTCCCACTGAGCCTCCTTGTCCGCCAATTCGGCTGGAATATCGGACTCATCGTACTCGCCTGTGGTGGTGCCCGCCTTGTAGATGTGCGCCTTTTCACTGAAGAGGTTGATGATGCCGGAAAAGTCCGCGCCTTCGCCGATGGGGATCTCCACCGGTAGCGCACCGTCGGCGAGCTTCTTGATCTGTTGGAAGACGCCATCGAAGTCGGCGTTGTCCTTGTCCATCATCGAAACGAAGAAGACCCGGGGGATGCCCCGGGCCACGCAGTATTCCCACACGCGCTCCGTGCCCACCTCGACGCCCGAGGTGGCGCTGACCACAATGATGGCGGCGTCGACGACTCTCACGGCCGCAAGCGTCTCGCCGGTGAAATCCAGATAGCCGGGAGTGTCGAGCAGGTTGATCTTCGTCCCCATGTGCTCGGCATACGCCGGCGTCAGCTGGATCGAGATCTCGTGAGCATGCTCTTCGGGCGAGTACATGGTGAGCGCGGTGCCGTCGTCCACGTTGCCGTGCCGCTTCGACGTGCCGGCGACGAAGCAGAGCGCGTCCACCAGGCTGGTCTTGCCAGCCCCTCCGTGGCCCAGGACCACAACATTCCGGATGTGGTCCGTGGTGTATTCCTTGCCCGATGCCATGCAGAGCCCTCCGGCTTATCGATGATTCGAGGCCTCCCGCCACGTGGCGAGAGGCCCCGTTCTAGATCATTTGGGGACACGGATTCTAGAAGGGCCCCATAGCCCGGGCAAGGCGCCAGGTCAGCGCTTGGAGCGGAACGCGCTGCCCACGATCTCAGGGTCGAAAAGGCTGTCCTCGCCGGTGACCGCATACCGGTAAAGGACGGCGGTGTATACACCCTTCAGAGCAGAGAAGAACAGCACGAGGAAGACGAAGCCGAGCACCGCAACGCCAAGCGCCGGGAAGACCGCACCCGCTGGCAAGATCGACGCGGTACTCGCGATCAGTACTGTTGAAACGAGCCCCCACGAGATGTCCGCCATCATGAACGCCCAACCCAGACCGAAGTTTCCAATCACCTGCTCTCCTCAGGTCTGCCTGAGCAGCGCAGCGCTCTCCTTCACCGCATCGATCGGACCGATGTCCTTCGCCACCAGCACCGGGACCGTCAGATAGGTGGCGAGACTCCAGGTCATCCCGACGAAGCCGGAAATCAAGCGCCCAATGAATCCGGAGCGTTCGGAAATGAAGCGCAGCACCATACCAACCGTGGCCGCCAACGCGGCGTAGCCGAGAATCGCGCCCATGCGCTTTCCGGCAATGGCGAGATCGTCACTCACCGTCGGATCACCGCCATCGAGGCAAATGAGCGCCGCGCCAACCAACGCCGCATTGAAAAAGAGGATGACCGTGGACTGCACGAGGGCAAAAAGGAAACCAACCGCGTACTCGAAGTAGCTGCTGCTGCCGTCCTCGGCCAAGGCCTCCCATCCGCCCGTCATGACCACGGGAGTGATGAAGCTCGCGGCGATGAGCACGGTCGCGACTCCCGACATGAGCGGGAACGCCACCAGCTCCTTGTCCATGCGCTACACGTTGGCGCTCGCCTTCACCAGCGCAAAGCTGTTCGAGAATCTACCGGCCATCGGTTGTCTCCTCCTCAAGAGGGTTGGCGCACCTCAGAATACGGCGCGCCACCCGATGTTTCCTCGCCTAACGCCTCGCGTCTGCCTCCGCTTCCGTGGCGGCCAGCTCGCCCGTGGTGAGCTCCAGAACGAGTCGGTCGAGGTCGTAGATCTCGTCGAGCGCCTCAAGGATCGCGCGCACGTCCACTGTGACCGAACGATTCTTTTCCGGCAGATAGATGTAGTCGCCCGGCAGGCTCTCCGCGTTACCGTCGAAGACAACGCCTACGACCTCCAGATCCCTATCCAGCACCGGTGAGCCCGAATTGCCACCGATGATATCGGCGGTCGAGATGAAGTTCATCGGGGTTCTGAGGTCGAGCGTCGACGGTGGGTCCAGCCAGCGATCGGGTAGTGCCCAATCCTCTTTGCCCTCGTGCGAATAGTGCCGATCGTAGAAGCCGTAGAACGTTGTGAAGATTGGAGCTACGGTGCCGTTGTATTCGTATCCAGTCACGACACCGTCGGCGATACGCAGCGAAAAGGTTGCGTCGGGCGGAACGTCGGTCCCGTAGATCTCGAAGCGGGCACGCCCGAGTTCGGCGGCGAGCTCCTCTTCGAGAGGGCCCACCTCGACGTAGAGGGCGTTGAGCTCCAGGAACGCCGGCAGGAAGGCGATGACCGCCTGTACGGCTGCGTCCTGCGGAGTCGCACTTCCGTTCTGCAGCGCGGTGACCGCAATCGCGGAGTCGCTCAACATCGTACCCTGCACGATACGCTCTGCCACCTCAAGCGGAGTACGTCCTCGGAGCAGCGCGGCGACAGCCGCGTGGTCGGCGCCCAGATAGTCGCTCATCTCCGTGAACCGGTCGGCCATGAGCGCGGCGTCTAGATCCGGATGCATCTGGGGCGTCCCAATGACGTTCTCCATCATGTCTTCGATGTCTCCCGGCGGCGCCTGGTTCTGCCGCATCGCGATGACCTGCAGCGCAAAGAAGCCCCTGATGAGCGTGGAAGAGTCGAGATAGGGGTTGCCGAAGACCGAGAACGCCCCAATCACCGGTGCCGCGGCTCGCTTCTGCTCCTGGACCGCTGCCATGCGTTCGATCAGATCCCCATACCGATCGCGCAGCTCGGGGTTTGCCTCGATGGCCGCCTGGAAGTCGCGCTCCGTGTCCTGCCGGCGCGCGATGATGATGGGGTCCTGCAGTCCCCGGATCTGCCCGTCGTAGGCCTCTTCGGAGTTGCTGAGGCTGAAGTATTCGTTGCGCAGATGGTGCTCTTCGGCCGCCTCGGGGTTGGCCCGGATAAACGCTTGCAGCACGCGCATGCGGCGGCGGAACGTTTCCAGCATATACCGGTCCGAAACGTCCCGTCGGAATTCGAGCTCGGCCACGGTCTGGAGCCGGTGGGTTGAACCCGGGTTGCCCACGATGAAAATGGGGTCGCCTTCCTGGAGGCCGTCGGAGTCGAACGGAAAGTAGTTCTCGGTCGAGAGCGGATCCCCGTTGTCGTCGTATACGCGGAAGAGCGAGAAATCCAAATTGTAGCGCGGGAACGTGAAGTTATCCGGGTCGCCACCAAAGAATCCGATCTGTAACTCGGGAGCCATGACCAACTTGACGTTGGTGTACCGGCGAAAGACGTACGCCGACGTGCGTCCACCGTTGTACAAAGAGATCATCTCGACTTCGTAGCCCGAGTCTTCCCCACCCCGCTGCTCGAGGACGCCCGCCTCGATCTCTTCGAGCAGCGACTCGCGTACCTCGCTCCGCTCGCCGGCGCTGACCGCGTCAACCGCGGCATTCACCTCCTCAGTGAAGTCGATGATCTCGACCAGCTGGTCGGCCTCGAAGTCCTCCACTGGACGTTCATCCGCGAGGTCGGTCGCCCGGAATCCATCGTCCAGCAGAGACTCGCCTTCGCCCGACACCTGAGTGACGAAGTCACGCGCACAGTGGTGATTCGTCAGCACGAGGCCGTTGGGTGATACGAACGACGCGGAGCAGCTTGGAATGCGCAGCGCACCGAGGCGAGCCCTCTCGAACCAAGCCTCGTCCGGCCGGAAGCCGTGCGTCCTCTCGATGTAGTCGGTGGGCGGGAACTCGAACGTCCACATCTTCCCCTGGTCGAACACGCCTGCTTGAACCGTGTCGAGATCCACTCCGAACACGAACGGAACGGGCGCCGCTTCTTGGTCTTGAGTAGTCGGCGGCTGCGCCGCGTCAGACTCTTCGTCCGTGGGTTCACTAGGCGGTGGCGGTGGCGGGGGAGGTGGAGCCGAGCCCCCGCAGGACGTGAACAGAAGCGCACCAGCAAGCAACGGGACCCAACGTGAACCGATACTCGTCTCCCAAGACACCATGCCGACCTCTCCGGATCTCATCGGAAATACCGTGCCCCCGAGAAGGGCGGGGCCCGATAACCTCGCTGGCGACTTGAGAGGGAACAAGCAAGCGCGCGCGGGTTGCGAGAGCAGCGCGCCTCAGTCGCCGTCGGCCGGCGCCTAGTTCGTGCGGTGCTTCTTCGAAACCTCGTCGAGCAGCTTGAGCTCGTCCGACGTGAGCGACGACATCCCGGTAGCCGAAATCTTGTCGAGCACGGCGTCGACTTTCTCGTAGAGCGCGGCTTCCTCTCGCGGTCGGCGCGACGAGCTGCCCGCACCCCTGAGCTCATCGGCGTTCTCGTCGCGAGGCACGATGGCGAGCCGGCGTGAACGCGTGGCGGCCTTCTTGATGCGGGCCAGCTGCGCACCCGGCCGCCAGTCAGATCTCAGATAGAGGAAGCCTGCGATAAGCCCGCCGAGATGCGCGAAGTGGGCCGTTCCACCACCTGCTCCGGCGGCACCGCCCGAGCTCTGGAACGCGCTCAACGCGCTGAGCACGAAGAAGAACCCGACCAGGTACTTCGCTTTAACGGGGAAGATGCCCCAAACGTAGATCGGCACGTCCGGCCAGTTCATCGCGAACGCGAGCATGACGCCATACATCGCGGCCGAGGCACCGATGACCATGTTCGGCAAGAAGAGGTAGCTTAGCGCCACGCCGCCCAGGCCGCAGATCACATAAAAACGAAGGAACTCCCGTTCGCCCCAACGGCCCTCGAGCGGCGGCCCGAAGAAGAACAGGATGAGCATGTTGACGGCGAGATGCATCAAGTCGCCGTGAAGGAACATGTAGGTGATCGGGCCCCACGGGCGGAGAATGATCCGCGTGGGCTGGAAGCCGAACCAGTCGAAGACGAAGCCCTGCCCGATGATCAGCGACAGGACGAAGACCGCCACATTGGCGATCATGAGGCGCTTCACCATTGGGGTGATCGTGAAACTGAAGCCGAAGCTTCTGCTTGAATACGCCATCTTCGTCCTTCGACCTTCGTACGTCTAGCGGGATCTAGTGCAAACCCCTACCCAGTGGGCAGGTTCCTGTCGGCCCTTTTTCTTGCGGCCGCTAGCAACATGATGCGATCGCACAACTCCGGAAACTCTATGCCAGCGGCCCGCGCAGCCTTGGGAAGCAGACTGTTTGCCGTCATCCCGGGCAGCGCATTCGCTTCTAAGCACCAGGGCTGACCATCCTCGTCCACGATGAAGTCGACCCGGGAGTAGTCCCGCATGCGCAACGCGCGGTGCGCCGTGAGCGCGAGTTCTCCGAGTCGCTTCGCCAGCGTCTCGGGGATGTCAGCCGGGAAAATCTCCTGAGCCATATCAGGCTGATACTTGCACTCATAGTCAAAAATCTCGTGCTCGGGAATAATCTCCCCAACTGGTAGAGTCTCGGCGCCTAGTACAGCGACCGTTAGCTCTCGGCCGGAATGATATCGTTCAAACAGAACCACGTCGTCCCACCCGCGGCTCTCTTCGATCGCGCCAACCAGTTCAGCGCGGTCGTGGGCGAGGATCAGCCGTAGCGACGAGCCACCGCTCGACGCCTTCACGATCACCGGCAGACCGAGCGTCTCGACCACCTCGGCCTCCGAAGGCTGGCCAGTGATCCAATCAGGGGTTGGAACCCCCGCGTCTCTCAACAGGCGCTTGGACACCTCCTTGTCCATGGCCAAGGAGCAGCCGAGACGGTCGCTTCCGGTGTAGGTCACGCGAGCCGCGTCGAGCAGCGCCTGCAGGGTGCCGTCCTCTCCCGAGCCACCGTGAAGCGCCAAGAAGAAGACTTCGATGTCGTGGAGTGACGGGTCACGGGTAAGCGCGACGGTGTGGCGCTCATCGAGACGAGCCAGGTCGCTCGCACCGGGCGGCGCCGCGTCCACGCCACCGCTCAGCAGGCGCGCCTCTTCCTCTCGGCTGAGCAGACCGTGCGTGGTGTCCACGGCGACGACCTCATGACCCGCCTCTCGAAGCGCATCAGCGACCTCGGCGCCAGACGAAAGCGAGACGTCGCGTTCGTCGGAGGTCCCGCCCATCAGGACCGCGACCCTCATGCGGTCAGGGCGCGGATGACGTCGTAGCGCGTAATGATCCCCGAGAGGGACCCGTTCTCGCGAACGAGGCACGCCGCGTTCTCGCGCGTGAGCAAATGTCGAATCTCCTCGGAGTCGACATGGCCATCCACGACCGGAAAGGGCGAGCCCATGACGGTCTCAACCGGCCGGTCCAATAGCGACGGGTCTGCGATCACCTGAGCCATCAACCGGGTCTCGGTGACCGAACCCACGCACTCACCATCGAGCACGATCGGCAGTTGACCAATGTCATGCGCCGTAATCGTGGAGAGGCCAATGCGAACCGAGGTAGTGGGCGCGACCACGATGAGCTCCGGAAGATCTCCTTCCTTGGCGTGCACCAACTCCGCGACAGTCGAGCGCCGTGGCCGCTGCAAGAAGCCGTTGTCGCGCATCCAGTCGTCGTCGTACGCCTTGCTGAGGTAGCGCTCTCCCCAGTCGGGTAGCAGCGTGACTACGAAGGCGTCCGGGTCGTCCAGCTCCTTCGTGACCTCGATCGCGGCGTTCACCAGTAATCCGGAAGAGCCGCCCACGAACAGTCCCTCCTCCCGAGTCAGACGTCGGGCCATGCGAAACGCTGCACCGTCCTCGCCGGTCCTATATTCGTCGACCGTGTCGAGGTCCAGCGCGCCCGGGATCTTGTCGTTGCCGACACCCTCGACCTTGTACGGACGTCCCTCGACCATTTGTCCTGTGTTGAAAAAGGGCGCGATCATCGAGCCCTCGGGATCGATCCCGATGATCCTCACCGACGGATTCTTGGCCTTGAGGTAGCGGCTCACACCGGTGATCGTGCCTCCGGTGCCCGCCGAGGCTACGAAGTGGGTCACGCGCCCGTCGCTCTGCTCCCAGATCTCCCGACCGGTGGTGTCATGATGCGCGTCGGGATTGGCCTTGTTGTAGAACTGGTCCGCCATCACCGCGCCCGGCGTCTCAGCCGCAATCGAGCGCGCCTGCTGCAGGTAATGATCCGGATGGTCGGGCGGGACCGCGGTCGGCGTGATGATCACTTCAGCGCCGAAGGCCCTCAGCAGCTTGGCCTTCTCAGTGCTCATCTTGTCCGGCATCGTGCAGATGCAGCGATACCCCTTGATAGATGCCGCCATCGCGAGCGCGAGGCCCGTGTTCCCGCCGGTTGCTTCGACGATCGTGCCACCGGGCTTGAGGGACCCGTCGCGTTCCGCGGCTTCTAGCATCGCGAGTCCAATGCGGTCCTTGATCGAGCCACCGGGGTTCATGAACTCGCACTTCGCGTACAGCGGTGTGCGCGCGCCATCGGTAACAGACGATAGCCGGACCATAGGAGTCCAACCGATCAAGTCGAGCACGGAGTCGTACGGCTTTTGGTGTCGTTTGGACATTCAGCGATCGCGGAGCGGGCGGGGCAGGATCATGCGTCCGCAGCTGGCAAGACACGTGCCGTATCGGGTCTGGGGCGCTTCGAGAAACGCACCGGCACGGTTGCCCAGACCTCAATGCGTTCACCGTCCCGGCGCGCGGGGCTGAAGCGGAGATCTCGGGCTCCGGCAACCGCCGCGGAATCGAAAGCCTCGTAGCCCGACGAGCCCACAACCTCCACCGAGTCCACCGTACCGGTATCCGAGACACGGACCCGCAGCATCGTCTGTCCCTCCATGTCCTGATCCCAGAGCTGGATCGGATAGTCGATGGGCACGGCCCCATAGAGCGGCGTCGGCTGCTCGATCTCGCCTTCACCTCCGCACGCGAGGCCCATGAGCAATGCAGCAGTGACGCCGCCCTGCGCAGCCAGGTTCCTTCTAGAATTCTGCTTCAATCGTCACCGCCTGTCGCGTCCTTCCTCAACTCGTAGAGGAGCGCGAGAGCCTCTTTCGGGGTCAGGTTGTCGGGATCCAACGCACGCAAGCGACGCATGAGGGGGTGCTCCACTTGGAACATCGAGAGTTGATCGAGCGGAGCCTCCGAGCCGGGTCGGTGCACGCCGTAGCGGCCGAGACCCTCACCGCCGCTCGTATGTGTTCCCTCCAACTCTTCGAGAAGTTCCCGCGCGCGCTCGACGATCCCGTCTGGTAGTCCAGCCAGCCGAGCGACCTGGATCCCGTAGGAGCGATCGGCCCCTCCGTCCATGAGTCGCCGCAAGAACACGATGTCGTCCCCGACCTCCCGGACCGAGACGTTCATGTTCTTCACGCCCTCCAACAGGTCGCCGAGTTGCGTCAGCTCGTGGTAGTGGGTCGCGAAGATCGTCTTGGCTCCGATCTTCTCATGCAGATGCTCGGTGACCGACCACGCGATCGAGACCCCGTCGTAGGTCGAAGTGCCTCGACCGATCTCGTCGAGCAATACCAGGCTACGATCCGTGGCGCCGTGCACGATCGACGCGGTCTCGCTCATCTCGACCATGAAAGTCGATTGTCCGCGGGCGAGGTTGTCCGAAGCTCCGACGCGGGTAAAGATGCGATCCGTGACCGGCAGCTTGGCCGCATCGGCGGGCACGAACGACCCAATCTGCGCGAGCAGTTGGATTAGGCCGATCTGGCGCAGTACGGTGCTCTTGCCCGCCATGTTGGGTCCGGTGAGCACCACGATCCAGACCTCGTCCGTCAGCACTAGATCGTTGGGGATGAACTCTTCCCGGGGCATCATGGTCTCGACCACGGGGTGGCGGCTGCCACGCACGGCCAAGTCGAAACCCGTGTGCACTATGGGGCGAACGTAGCCCTGCCGGGTCGCGACTTCGGCAAAAGTGCACAGCACGTCGGCCGTCGCGAGACGGGCTCCGCTGTCCTGGAGTCGTGTGACCACTCCCCCGACGCGTGAACGCACCTCGGCGAAGAGTTCGGTCTCGAGCTGGATGATGCGGTCCTCTGCTCCGAAGACCTTCTCCTCCCACTCCTTCAGTTCGGGCGTGAAGTAACGCTCGGCGTTGGTCAGCGTCTGCTTACGCACGTAGTCGGCGGGGACCTTGGCCGTGTTCGCCTTGCTAACCTCCAGGTAGTACCCGAAGACCTTGTTGAAGCCGACTTTCAGCGTGGAAATACCGGTGCGCTCACGCTCGCGAACCTGAAGACTGGCAATGAATTGCCGGGCCCCGTCGCGGACGGAGCGCAGGTTGTCCAGCTCGTCCGACCATCCCTGACGGATCACGCCACCGTCTTGCAACGTCGCCGGCGGCTCGTCCGAGATCGCCCGCCCCAGCAAGTCGTGTACTTCCTCCAAGCAGTCCAACTCCCCGCAGACATCGGTGAGCATCGCGGCATCGGCTTCAGCTCCGAGCGCCCGGATCGCGGGTAATCGCTCGAGCGAGCGCCTCAGTCCGAGCAAATCTCTCGGAGCCACTCGACCCGTGCCGATCTTTCCCGCCAGGCGCTCCAAATCCGTAACGTCCGAGAGCGCATTTCGCAGTTGCTCGCGCAGCTCCGGATGTTCCACGAAATCCCGCACCGCGTCCTGCCGCCGCCAGATCTCGTCGGGGAGCACGAGCGGCTCAAGAATCCAGCGCCGCAGAAGTCGCCCCCCCATCGCCGTCACCGAGAGGTCGAGCACCTCGAGAAGTGTGCCACCCTCCTCCCCTCCCCGCAGCGGCTCGATCAGCTCGAGATTCCGACGCGTCATTTCATCGAGCAGCATGACACTTCCTGGACGGCGAAGACGCGGCGGCTGCAGGTGGGTCACGCCACCGGGCCTGACTTCTTTCAAGTAGTGCACCAATGCGCCTGTGGCTCGAATGAGCGGCTCATCGCCGGGCTCGAACCCAAACCCGTCCAGCGACTGCAGCCGGTAGACGCGCAGGAGCTCATCAGTCGCCACGTCAGCCTCGAACATCCAGTCATCGCGGACGGTGCGCGGCACCACCGGAGCGGCGGCATCGAGCTCCTCTGCCTGCTCGAGCGAACGCGGCAACAACAATTCGGTTGGCTCGATCCGACCCAACTCAGCCCGCAGCTCGTGTGCGGGCACGACCTGCGCGGTGAACTCGCCGGTCGAAACATCGAGCGCCGCAAGCGCAAAGACGTCTGCCGACGGCTTGAGCAGCGCCACGAGGAAATTGTTCTTGCGCGCAGTGAGCAGATTGTCCGCGAGCACAGTGCCCGGCGTCACAGTTTCTGTGACCTCGCGCTTCACGATGCCCGTCGCCAGCGCCGGGTCCTCGACCTGGTCGCAGATCGCTACTCGGCGACCGAGTCGGACCAGCTTCGACAGGTAGTCGTCGAGCGCCTTGACCGGTACTCCAGCCAGCGGGACCTTAGCCGCCGCGCCATTATTTCTGAACGTGAGCGTGAGTCCCAGGAGGCGCGCGCCCTCCTCCGCATCGCTGTGGAAGAGCTCATAGAAGTCCCCCACGCGGATGAACAGTAGAGAGTCCGGGTGACGGGACTTTGCTGCCCGCCACTGCTGCATGAGAGGGGTGTCGTCTCCGGCCATGTGTGAAGGTAGACTGGAGTGGCTCGGGCTCAAGTCGGTCGCGAAACATCCCCGACCTCGACCCATACCTGATCAGGAACGTTCCGCCAACAGCAAACAACCTTGGGAGCCCATGATGCGCCTCTCCGTCCTCATGCTCGTAACCGCCGGCCTGTGCGTCGCTGCTCCTTCGACCGCCTTCGGCCAGGCCGCGGATCCCGCGGATGTCGAGTCGATCGACGCCATCGTGGCAGCGGTCTACGACGTCATCTCCGGTGACGCCGGAGAAGCCCGCGATTGGGACCGTTGGCGCTCGCTCTTCGCTGAGGGCGCGACGCTCAGCGCGGTCGTGGCCTCGAACGACAGCTATCGCCGGGTGATCATGACGCCCGATAGCTACGTCGAGCGCAGTGGAGCTTCGCTCGAGGAAAACGGCTTCGTAGAGGCCGAGATCAACCGAGTCACCGAAGGCTACGGTATGATCGCTCACGCGTTCAGCACGTACGAGTCGTACCGAAGCCGCGCTGACGACGAACCGTTCACGCGCGGCATCAATTCGTTCCAGCTCATGAAGGACGGCAGCCGCTGGTGGGTCGTCTCCATCTACTGGCAGGGCGAGGGCGCCGCCAATCCGATTCCGACGAAGTACCTGCCCGGCGGCTGAGAGAGCCAGCGATTCGCCTAGAGGGCCCTGGTCGGCTCGCTAGGCCACCGGAGCCGTATCAGCACCCGCGGTCGATCGATCGATCGCGAACAGCTCCATCGATTCGCTCTTCCCGCGCAGCTCTGCGTCGCCGAGAGATCGCGCGCACAGGTGATTCGGAAGGGTCAGCCCGTCCATCAGAGTAGCCGAGACGATGCATGACTCGCCGTGCTGCTTGCAGAGCCCCTGGATGCGCGATATCGCATTGAGGGCATCGCCGTGGAACGCGAGCTCGGTCTTGGCGAGCCCCACCCATGTCGCGACTACGGGCCCGCCGTGAAGCCCGGCGCGGAAGCGGGGCGTCTCTCCATAGATCCGCTCGTAGCGAGCGCTAGCCGACGCCAGCAGGTCCGTCATCGCGAAGAAGCACTCAACGCACGCCGCGTTCGCCAAGCCCTTCTCCAGAGGCCAACTGATCACCACCTCGTCGCCCACGTACTGATACACGTGCCCGTGCCACGCAAGGATTGCTCCCGCCACGTCTCTGTAGCGGTCACCAATGAAGCGGCTGTAGGTGATGTCGCCGAGGCGCTCCGCAATAGAGGTCGAGCCCGCCAGGTCCGCGAACAGGAAGACGCGGCTCTCCTCCACCGCAAAACGATACCTGCCGAGCAAGAAGTTGCGGATGTCCCCCGGGTTGTGGAGGTGCCGAACCTCGAGAAACGCCGTGCCCACGACCGCAACCATCATTGCGAGGACGAAGTCGCGCGCCACCGTGTCACCCCGTCGCGTAGATCCCCGTGGACTCGAACGGGCCCGTGTCGGACGTAAGGGCCGTCCATCCTCCGTTGACGAGCACGAGCGCCGCCACGACCACGCCCGTGTAGAGCGCGATGCGCGCCGCGGTCACCCACAAATAGTGACGCCAGCGTAGCCGGCCAATGAAGACCCATTCCTCGCCAATGCCCACGAAGATGCCAACCAGGATTCCGATCGCGACCCCGCGGGATACGTGAGGTAGTCGACTGCCAGGGGGGTCCATTTGGTGGACTAGAAGCCCCACCACCGCACCGATTGCGACGCCGGCCGCGACGAAACGGACCGTCGCGCGCATCCGTTTGGCGACGATGGCCCGCAAGAGAGGCCTTCTAGATCACGCCCACGCTGTACGCGAACGCGACGAGGAAGGCGATCGCGGCGAAAAGAGCGCCCCACACCAGGAACTGACGGAGCGTCACGCTGCCGGGATTGACGGCACTGACCGCGGTTGCTTCGAGGCTGCCGCTGCCGCGGCGGATTCCGGACAGCTCTTCCATGTTCTTGAGCAGGGAACGGAGCCGTTGCTCCAGCTCCGCGGGGTTCTCGGGCTTGGTGATGAAGTGGTTACTACCGAGTCCGTAACTTTGAGCGAGGTCTTCGTCGCGATCCGACGACGTCAGCAGCCCCACCGGAATGCGGCGGAACTCATCGTCACCTTTGATCACCTCGAGAACCTCGAGGCCGGTGCGACCCGGCATCTTGAGATCGAGCAGGATCAGGTCGGGCTCGAGGTCCTACACCATCATCATGGCCTCGTCGCCGTTGCCAGCCCGGTGGACCTCGACGGGGATGCGACTGGCTCGCTCCAGGGCCATCTGGATCAAGAGGGCGTGATCGTCATTGTCCTCTGCAAGCAGAACACTCCAATGACGACGTTCTTGCTACCTCTTCATCCCCCGACGGGCTCCTCTTTTAGTGCGTCTCGCACGACTGCGGCGGTAAAGCCAAGAGCCGTCACGCTTTGGAAAGAGACACTCGCCTGGGCGGATGAGTCAAATCGTCCGACACGCACATGCATCAGTCGACTGCCCTCGACGCGCACCAATCGTACGTCCAGGCCGGCTTCCGAGGCGCGCTCGAGCAGTGCTCCGGCCCGAGACTCGTCCAGGAACGCGCCCAACTGAACGGCGTAGGGGGCTTCGCTCCTGAGCGGCGCTACCGTGGGTTCCTGTGCAACGGGTGGTGGGGCGGTAGGAGTAGCATCCACAATGGTAGGAGCAGCATCCACGACGGAGTCCGGGAGCGCCTGACCTCCCGTAGGCGGGACCTCGCCCTCTTCGGGCTCGACCAGCTGGAAAACGGGTGGTGGGCTGGCAGTCGAGGCCCGCGCCATCCAGGCCTCAGCCTCTTCGAGCACGGGCGAGCCCGGATGGTCTCGCGTCAGGGAAGCCATATAGGTGCGAGCTCGCTCCCGGGCGCCCTGGGCTTCGGCGCCCTGGGCCAGCCTAAAAAGGGCTCGGTCTGCAAACGGCCCGCCCGGATACTCAATGACGAGTCGCCGGAAGTCGCGGGCCGCCTGTGCCGGATCGACGGTAAGCCGTCCACGCAGCCACAGACCGAGCTGAAGGTCCCGCCGGCTGGCGCCCAGACGTTCATTCTCCCACCACTCGAGCAGCATCGCACGGGCCTCTTCAGCGCGACCAGTGCTCGCGAACTCCTCCACCTGTCCGAGCGAGCGCTCCTGGGCCCAGATCCAGCCGGGCAACGCCAGGCTCGTCAGGGTCAGCAGGACGACCGTCGTCGCGGTTCGGTTCAGATAGCTCACGCCGCCCGTGCCTGCGCTCGCGCCATGGTGGCGAGTAGCCACTCCTCGACGAAATGCTCGTCCGTGTGGGGGCTCGCCTTGAGCAGTCGATCGGCGCGCAGAAGGTCCGCGAGCCCTGCGTCGATCTCGTGGCGCGTCCATTGCTTCGCCTGCCGGGCGACGGTCTTGGCCAACCATTTCTGATGGGGGGGCAATGCTGCCTCGAGTTGGCTGGCGCCACCCTCGACCGCTATGCCGAGTCTCAACAACTGCGTGGTCAGTCCAATCACAAGACCTACGCCCGACTCCCCCTGCCCCATCAGCACACCAAGCGTGGCCACCGCCTCTGCAAATCGCCGCTCGCCTACGAGGTCGAACCAGCGCCAGCGGTCCTGGGACGGCAAGCGTGTGCCCGCCGCCTCCACGTCGGCAGCCGATACCCGCGCGCGATCACCGACGAACTCCGCGAGCTTCTTCAACTCCTGGGACAGTACGCCGAGGTTGGTGCCTATGGCTGCCGCGAGAGCTTGCGCGGCATCGGCGTCGAAATCGACTGAGTGCGCCTCCTTGGCGCGCTCCATGAGCCACCCAGGCACGTCTGCCTCGGAGAACTCCTTGAACTCCACCGACTGTGCCACCTTCGCCAAGCTTCGGTAGAACTTCGCTTTCGAGCCCTGAGGAACGGTGCAGCTCAAGATCAGTGCCAACCCGGGTGGCGGCTTCGCGACGACCGCAAGCAGCGCCGCGCGCGCGTGCTTGCTGCCCGCCAGGCCCTCGACCTCTCGGATCACGACGACCCTCCACTCCGCCATCATGGGCGGAGTCGCTAGGACCGACGCCATCGCCTCCGGATCGACTTCGTTCCCCCGCAAGAGATCGAGATTGAAGTCGCGCGTCGCCTCCGCGAGGTGCACCGCAATCAGCGCGCGCACAGCCTCCTCTTTGCTGAAGAGGTCGTCGCCGTGCAGGTAGAACGCGCCGCCCACAGCGCGTGCCAACGCGGGGGGAAGTTCAGAGTTGCTCACCCGGTCAATCTCGAGGGGAGAGGCGGTTCAGGGAACTAGCGGTCTTGGTCGATCTGGGCTCTGCGCACTCTGCTGCGCTGCCGGTACCGCTGAGACAGCGGAGAATACTCGTAGAGCAGGCTTTGGTCCTCCCAGAGGCCACGCTCGAAGTCAACACCAGGTCTGGGCGACGCGCCACGCGGCATCGCGCTTACCGGACGTACAGGAAGCTGCACAGGAGGCTGGTTCACGACGATCGGCTCGAGCACGATCTCCGGAGCCCTTTGCCATAGCGTGGGCGACCACGCGATCGCAGTGAACAAGAACGCCATGCCGACCACGGTCAATGCAGGGGTCGCCGAGGCAGCACCGTAGAGCGCCGCCTCGTCGTCTACGTGGTACAGGCGATGTTGCAGTCGGGGGCCGAAGTCCTCACTGAGCTCCGGTTCGGGAAGCGCGCGCAGTACCTCAGCGCCCTTCTCGACCACCGCCAGATATCGACTGCAAGAAGGGCACGATTCCACATGTGCTTCAAAGCCACGCACATCCCCCTCGATGACGCTTCCGTCGAGGTGGTCGGTGAGTGCGCCGACGTAGTCCGAGCAGTTCATGGGGTCTGATACTGCGGGCGGACCGACCGAGTTCCATACACGTCGGCCCCGCCGGGCTTACCCGACGGGGCCGCCACCCCACCCAATCCCCTCACATCCACGTCAGTGTTCTACATCAGTCGATCATCGGAGCGATGATCTGCGCGAAATTGTTGCGCGCACGATTCAATCGACTCTTCACCGTCCCGAGTTTGCAGCCGGTAATGTCCGCGATCTCGTCGTAGGTCTTCCCTTCCATCTCCCGAAGCACGAACACGATTCTGTGGTGTTCCGGTAGTTGCTTCACGGCCTCCTCGACCTTGGCCCTGAGATGACGCTTTCGGTAGAGATCGTCCGGCTTGTACTGCGTGTCTTCCCACTCCAACGGTCGATGGTCCGCATCCCAGTTCTTGATGATCGTCTGAAACAGGACCAGCGGATTTCGAGATCGGTTGCGCAACTCGTTCTTGGCGAGGTTGCTCGCGATCGTGTAGACCCACGTGGAAAACTTCTTCGACTGGTCGAATCGGTGTAGATGCCGGTACACCCTGACGAAAGTCTCTTGCACGAGATCCTGCCCACGCTCCCGATCGCCGATGGTACGGTAGACGAAGTTCAGGAGCCTCTGATCGTAGCGGCGTACCAAGTCGCCGAACGCGCGCGCGTCCCCATCGAGGGATGCCTGTACGACTTGAGAATCGTTGAGATCCCGCAGCTTCTGCCGATGCTCGCGCGCTTCGCCCGTGCCCGGCCGAGACAATTCGACGATCTCTTTCTTGCGTGCCCTCGCCACGTCGCCACCTCCGTCAGCTATGCTTCCGCCCAAATGGCAGGAAAACACCCATTCTCGCTCTCTTGCTGCACGGTCTGTGCCAAGACCGAGAAAGGCCACCGGCCTACTGATGACTGAGCGGCTTGGTGTTCCTGCGTCCACTCCATGGGACGCCGGAAGGGCCCCGAATGTGACAGATTAAGGCGCTGCGACAACCTCGACCGGCCCCAGATCGAGGGACTCGAGTGGCGCCACGATCTCACCCGCGTCCCCAACCACGACCACCTGCACCTCCTGAGGTCGGATATGGACGCTCATCGCCGCCGCAACTTCGTCGGTGGTAACCGCCCGCAGTCGGTCCCGATACGTGTGGTAGTAGTCGTCCGGCAAGCCATATACCACGAGCTGCGAGATGCGAGACGCGATCTGCCCGGCGGTCTCGAGCTGAAGTCCGAAGACCCCGGCCGCATAGTCACGCGCCGCTGCGACTTCTTCTTCGGTCGGTCCGCCTTCGACGAGCTGCACGAGCTCCTTCACGATCTCCCCCACGGCTGGCGCGGTCACATCTGTGCCCACTGAGGTCGAGACCGAGAACGGACCGGGGCGGGAGCGAAAGCCGAAGCGCGAGCGTATACCGTACGTGAACCCGTTCTCCTCCCGAAGATTCAAGTTCAGCCGGCTGGTGAACGAGCCGCCGAACAACAGGTTCCCCACCGACAACGAGAAGTAGTCGGGCGTCGCTCGGTCGGTGCCCACATGACCGATGCGCACCTCGGACTGCACGGATCCTTCGCGGTGCACCACCCAAACTCGGCGTTCTCTGGTCACGGGATCGACCTGGAAGTCCTCAACCGCCGGAGGCGCGCCAGTCCAGGCTGCCAACCGATGGTTTGCCATAATCTCGATCTCATCGGGATCGAGATCGCCCGCGACGATGAGCCCGCCACCTTCGGGACGGTAGCACGACTCGGCGTAGTCGCTCAACAGCTCGCGCTTCACCGGCGCGATCGACTCTTCGCTGCCATCCTGTGGACGTGCGTAGGGGATGCCCGCCACGAAGTACCGGCGGCTCGCCTCCATCGACGCAAGCGCTGCGGGATCCATAGCACGTTGCCGAATCGCGGCCAACTGCTGCTCACGCGCCCGGTCTACCTCGTCTTCCGGAAATGCCGGCTCCAGTACGGCCTCGGCGAGCAGGGTCAGGGCCGGCTCGAGTCGGTCGGCCAGGCAGGACATCGAAACGCTCGTGCCCTCCCACCCCGTCGTCACGCCGAGTCGAGCACCGATGCCTTCCAGCGTTTCCGCGAGCTCGGTGCCGCTGCGCTTTTGTGTGCCACCCTCGAGCGCGTCGCCCGTCAGGACGGCGAGACCCGCGCGCGACTCCACCAGTTGACTCTCGCCGGCTCGGAAGAAGAGGTTGGTACTCACTAAGGGAAGGCGAGACAGCTTGCACACCCTGAGGTCGAGACCGTTCGACAATGTGCGGCGCTCGACGTCGGGGAAGTCGAACTTGCGGATCGAGCCGCTCTTAGGTTGCCGAAAACGATCGAGCGGGCTCATGCCTCCCCCTTCGGCTCATACGTCAGGACGGCTCGGTTGTCAGGGCCGAGTCGCTCTTTCGCAAAAGCTCGAATCTCGTCCACGGTGACGGCACGCAGTCTGTCCAACTCCGTATTCAGTCGGTTCGGATCGTCGAAATAGAGCTCGAACATCGAGAGCAGGTCGGCTCGCTGGCTGACGCGTTCGAGTCCGCGCACCAGATCGGACTCGGTCAACGCGATCGCGCGCTCAACCTCGTGAACCTCCGCTTCGGCGAGCCCCTCGAGCTCCTCGGCCAGCGCCGCTTCCAGCTCCTCTGGAGAGGCACCCGGGTATCCAGTCGCCCACGCGAGCAGCATCGAGGCACCGGTGAGCAGGGGAAACGCGAACGTTACCACACCCTTCGCGACTCGGCGTTCGCGCACCAGCCGTCTATACAACCGTGACGCACGTCCCATGCCGAGCAGCGCTCTAGACACCTCCGCCACGGCGAAGTCGTCCGAGGAATAGGGGGGAATCCGGAACGCCATGACCACCCGCGGAAGCGGTACATCGGCCAGCACGTGCTCGCGCACGGTTTCGCCGATCAGCGGATCGATGCGCAAGTCACCCGGCAGGGGTGGAATCGGCTGCCCGGGCTCGATTTCGCCGAAATACTTGTCCAGGAGCTGCAGGGCGGCGTCGCGCTCGAAATCGCCCGTGATCGTGACTACTGCATTGTTAGGCACGTAAAACGTCTTGAAGAAGGACGCGACGTCATCAAGCGTGGCGGCGTCGATGTCCTCCATCGACCCGATGACCGAATGGTGGTAGGGGTGCGCCTCGGGATAGACCAACGCCTGCAGCCGCTCGTCCCAATCGCCGTAAGGCTGATTGTCATAGCGCTGGCGCTTCTCGTTTTTCACCACGTCACGCTGATTGTCGAGCTTTTCCTGATCCATGGCCTCGACCATCCAGCCCATGCGATCCGACTCCAGCCAGAGCGCAAGCTCCAGCTCGTGCGAGGGCACGGTCTCGAAGTAGTTCGTGCGGTCGTACCACGTCGAAGCATTGAGCGTGCCTCCGGCGCGTTCGATCAACTCGAAGTGCTTGTTCTTGGGCACGTGGGCCGAGCCCTGGAACATCATGTGCTCGAAGAGGTGGGCGAAGCCCGTCTTGCCGGTTGTTTCGTTCCGGGAACCGACACCGTACCAGAGGTTCACCGCGACGACCGGTACCGTGCGATCCTGCGAAAGCACGATCTTGAGGCCGTTGTCCAAACTGTGGCGTTCGACTGGAATCGTGAGTTGGCTCACATCAGGACTCCTTTGCGGCGCTCGATGGTAAAGCGCTTGATAGGCACCATTAGGGACGCTCCCGCAGACGTACACGGAGTGCTTCAGGTTGGACGTCGTCCGATAGCAACGTCGCGGCAGCCTCGGGCCCGGCCTCCACATGTTCTGCTGCCGAGTCTACGAGCTCGAGGTCAAGTTCGAGGGCACGCATGCGAGCCCGCTCCAGCATCTCGTAGGAGACTCCGTCCAGGCCCGTTGCACAAGCGGCCAGAGCGGCCAGCAGCTGGGCTTCTACGTCCTCTGGCCTGAGTCGCGCGCCCTCCAGCAACTCGCCAGCGGCCTCGTCGAGCCGATCGTCCTCGAGCAACACGAGTCCGTACAACACCCTCGTCCATCCGTCGCGGGGGTCGAGCCGGACGGCCTCGGCGAGCGAGCGGGCCGAGGGTCCTACCTGCCCGGAGAGCGCAAACGCGACCCCGAGCTCGTACGCGATCTGAGAATCGGTCGGGTCGAGCTCACGCGCCGCCTCGAGCTGTTCGACGGCCCAGTCGTGGAACCCCTCCCTGGCCAAATACGCGCCGTAGAGCATGCGCGTGAGCGGCAGGTCGGGCGCGAGCAGCGCCGCGCTCTTCAGCGCTTCCATCGCGTCGGGATCGTCGAATAGCGCGACGCCGTTGCCCGCGGTGGCGAGCACGTACGGATCCTCGGGCTGAAGCTGCAGCGCCTTCTTGAAGCACTCGTACGCGAGGCCGGCGTTCCCCAGCTCACGCTCGGCCACGCCCAGTGCGCAGTGCAGCGACGCCTCGTCCCCAAAGTCGCCGAGCTGTTCGCGCAACAGCTCTGCCGCACTCACCCAGTCGCCGTCATCCGCCAGCGAGAGCGCACGCTGCAATAGCGTATCGAGGTCCATCAGTCGAGATCTTCTCCCGCCGCCTCGGTGAGCAGGCTCGCTCCCGTCATCTGCGCCGGGGCGTCGATTCCCATCAGATCGAGCACGGTGGGCGCCACGTCCGCCAGCTTACCCGGTCCGCTGATGTGGCGTTCGAGACCCTGCGGATCGACCACCACGAAGTCGACGGGCTCCGTGGTGTGGGCGGTGTGCACGTTGCCCTCGGCGTCGATCATCATCTCGCAGTTGCCATGGTCGGCCGTGACGAGCGCCACCCACTCCGGGCTCTCGCCGATCGCGTCCAGCAGGTCCCCGAGGCAAGCGTCCACCTCCTCAACTGCGCAGCGAGCCGCGCTCACCCGGCCGGTATGACCGACCATATCCGGGTTTGCAAAGTTCACGAGGATGAAGTCGTACGTGCCCGACCGCATGCCTTCGAGCACCGCGTCCGCGACTCCGCGAGCGCTCATTTCCGGCTGCAGGTCATAGGTAGCGACTTTGGGCGAGGGAACCAGCGTGCGGTCCTCGCCCTCGAACGGGGCCTCTTCGCCACCGTTGAAGAAGTAGGTCACGTGCGCGTACTTCTCGGTCTCGGCGACCTTGAGCTGCATAAGACCTGCGTCGGCAAGCACCTGCGCAAGGCACGGCTTCACGTGCTCCGGTGAGAAGGCCACCGAAACGGGGAGGTCAGCCTCGTACTCGGTCAATGTCACTACATCGACGGGCCGAGCGCGCGCGCGCTCGAAGCCGTCGAAGTCGGGGCGCGTGAGCGCCGCTGTCAGCTGCCGCATCCGATCCGAACGGAAGTTGAGAAGCAGGACCGCGTCGCGTTCCTCGACGCCGGCTTCCCCCACGCCCCGGATCCCGGTCGGCTCGACGAACTCGTCCGTGACACCCGCCCGGTAACTGTTTTGCACCAGCTCCACACCGTCAGCCCACGCCCCCGCTTGACCTCCGACGATCAGGTCGAACGCGCGCCGGGTCCGGTCCCAGCGTTTGTCGCGGTCCATTGCCCAGTAGCGGCCGGTCACGGAAGCGATCGCCCAGCGATCGCTACGCGCACACAGCCGGTCCAGCGCTCCAACGAATTCGATGCCCCCCGTGGGTGAGGTGTCGCGCCCATCGGTGATGCAGTGCACATGCACCGGAAGATCTTCAGGCAGCAGGTCCATGACTGCGGCGAAGTGTCTGACGTGGCTGTGGACACCGCCGTCGGATACCAGCCCCGCCAGGTGTAACACGCCCGCGCGCTCGCGAAGCCCGGCGACGAGGGCGTCGAGCCCCAATCGCTCCCTCAAAGAGCCGTCCTCGATCGCGCGATCGACCCGCGCTATCGCCTGATACACGATGCGGCCCGCGCCCAGGTTGAGATGTCCGACTTCGCTGTTGCCCATCTGTCCTTCGGGCAAACCGACGTGCTCACCGGAGCACGCAAGCCGCGTGCGCGGATGGCGGTCGTACATCGAACGAAAGCGCGGCACGCTGGCGAGCTCGATCGCGTTGCCCTCGCTCGCGGGGCCTTCGAAGTCGGAATGGCCCCAGCCGTCGAGAATCACCAAGAGCACTTTTCTCATTCGGGAATCTAAATGCAGATAGCCTCTCAGTGACCCGCCAGACGATTGCCCGTTTACCTCACGTCCTGTCGTGAATAATCTGGTACCGGTTCACGACCTCAGTCAGGAGAAGTTTGCCGTGCGCTACACGCCCTTCCGCATGGAGCGGTACCAGTCGACCTACGAGCACCGGGTCCGCTACAACCTGTCCGAGAGCGGGGTGCACCCGCTGACGGTGGGTGAGCTGCTCGAAATCGCAGAGAGCGACGTCTCGGTGGACGAGATCCGTTTGGGGTATGGCCAATCCAACGGGTCGGACGGCTTGCGCGAGCTCATCGCCCAGCAGTATCCCGGTGCGACCGCAGCCTCAGTGCTGGTCACGGTCGGAGGTGCCGAGGCGAACTTCACGTGCTTCTGGCACCTATTCGAAACCGAAGGCAACGCCGCCGTCGTCCTACCCAACTACGGTCAGGTGCCCGGGCTACTGGAGTCCTTCCGCAGTCGGCTGTCGGCGGTGAACCTACTCGAGGAGAACGGTTGGCAGCCCGACCTCGACGCGCTCGAGCACGCGCTGGCGAATGGAGCGCGGTTCGTGCTGGTCACCAACCCCAACAATCCGACCGGCGCTGCGTTGACACGCGAGTCAATGGACGCGATCGCGGAGCTGACCGACAAGCACGGCGCCTGGATCATGGCCGACGAGGTCTACGCGGGTGCCGAGAACGGCGACGCAACGACGCCTTCGTTCTGGGGATGCCACGACCGCGTCCTCATCACCAACTCGCTGTCGAAGGCGTACGGTCTTCCCGGGCTCAGGCTGGGCTGGATCGTCGGCCCCTCAGACCTCATCGGGGAACTGTGGGGACGAACCGACTACACGACCATCGCGCCCGCCAATGTCTCGGACGCGCTGGCGTGCGTCGCGCTCGAACCGCGTACGCGGGCGCGCATCCTGGAGAGAACGCGCGGAATCGTGCGCGCCAACCTGGGTCTGGTGGAGTCGTGGATGGCGGAGCAGGACGGGCGCTTCCGCTACCAGGCGCCCGATGCGGGCGCGATCTGCTACGCGCGCTACGACGCCTCGATCAACTCTACAGAATTCGCGGAGAAGCTTCGAATCGAAAAGGGCGTGCTCGTCGTGCCCGGCGACCACTTCGGTATGGACCACTACCTGCGCATCGGTTTCGGCAATCCGGAGGAGGAGCTGCGAGAGGCGCTGGGGCTGGTGCGGGAGGCGTTTGACGAGGTGACGGCCTAGCAGATCACGCGGATCGAGGCCGAGTTAGAGACCGGTGTTGCCTCAATAATGATGACATTGCATTCTTGCTCGTGTCCATATTGATGACATTGTATTCTTGCTGACCCACTCGCTGGAACTCCGGCGGCGCACGAGCGGAGGGGACATGTCGAACGGCAACCTGGGCGAGTTCGAGCAGATGGTACTGCTCGCCATCCTTCAGCTCGGCGAAGACGTGTACGGGGTGCCCATCGTGGAAGAGATCGAGCGCCGCACCGACCGTAGCGTGGCTCGCGCGGCCGTCTACGTGACGTTACGCCGGCTCGAAAAGAAGGGACTTGTCGAGTCGTGGATGGGAGCGCCTTCGGAGGAGCGCGGCGGAAAGGCAAGGCGCCTAGTCCGGGTTCGGCCGGAGGGGCAGCGCCTTCTGCAGGGGTCACGCCGAGCGATGGAAGCGATGTGGCAGGGGCTCGACCCCGCCCACGGAGACGCGCCGTGAGCGCGCGCCGCCCACCGCGGGGCGCCAGTTGGTTGCTGCGGCGATTCGTGCCGGGAGACACGCGCGACAGGGTCTTGGGCGACCTCAAGGAAGTCTTCCACGAGCGTTCGCGTACCCGTGGCCACGGGAGCGCGGGCATTTGGTTCTGGCGCGAGGCGGTCTCGTTTTCCGTCCTGTTCGTGCTCGAGCGGGCAAGAGAGGCCGGTGTCGCACCGACCAGGGGCGTGGCACCCTCGTGGCTCGACGTGAAACTCGGTGGGCGCATGCTCGTGAAGAGCCCACTGCTCACGTTGACGGGCTGCGTCGCCATCGCCACCGCCATCGGAATCAACGCTGGATTCCACGAGTTCGTGCGCATTTACTTCTCCGCCGCCACGCAGCTCGAATCCGATGACGGCGTCGTGAGGATCAGCAATTACGATGTCGCGGGCGGGGGACAGGACCCTCGTATTCTCAAGGACCTTGCCAGGTGGCGTGACGGCCTGGAGACGGTCGAGCAGATCGGAGCCGCCCTGCGTTTGGACATGGGCCTCGTCCTGCAGGATCCAGCGGGCTGAGACACCTCTAGCCCCCCCCGGACCCCCGCCCTACCATCGTCGTCTTCGCGACATCAACCGGTGCGGACACCATGATCCCTCGGACTCTCACTACGGTCCTCGCTGCGCTACTGACCGTTGCCGGCCTCTTCCTGGCTCCTGCGATTTCGGCCCAGGACCGCGGCCCATTCGACCTGCTGATCCAGGGCGGGCGCGTCCTGGACGGAACGGGCAACCCGTGGTTCCAGGCCGACATCGGCGTACGCGATGGCCGCATCGTGGCCATCGGCCGCTTGCAAGGCGCGCGCGCCGACCGTGTCGTGGACGCGCGCGGGCTCTACGTCTCACCCGGGTTCATCGACATCCATTCTCACGCCGACGACGGCAACCGGCGTATCGGCGGAGCGACGATCCGCACCAACCAAGTCGAACGCAAAGCGGCGCCCAACGTGGTGTCTCAGGGCGTGACGACCGTGGTGGTGAACCACGACGGGCGCTCTCCCTGGCCGATCAGCGATCAACGCTCGCTTCTGGAAACCCAGGGAGTCGGGCCCAATGTCATGATGATGGTCGGCCACGGCACGGTCCGCCGTCAGGTTATGGGCGACGACTTCCAGCGGCCCGCGACCCCCGACGAGATCCTGCAAATGCGGTCTCTCGTGCGACGAGCGTTGGCAGAAGGAGCAGTCGGCATGTCGGCCGGTCTCGAGTACGTGCCCGGGCGGTGGAGCACCACAGACGAAGTCGCCGAGCTGGCTGAGGAGCTCGTCGCCTACGACGCGGTCTACATCTCCCACGAGCGCTCCGAAGGCGCCGACCCCATGTGGTACTGGCCGAGCCAGGACGAGCCGGGGCCACCGACGCTTCAGGACGCGATCATGGAGACCATCGAGATCGGCCGCCGAAGCGGCGCGCGCGTGGTGGCCTCGCACATCAAGGCCAAGGGCGCCCACTACTGGGGCTCGAGCGGTTCGGCCATCCAGCTCATCCAGCGGGCGAGAGACGAAGGCGTGCGCATCTTCGCCGATCAGTACCCGTACGCCACCAGCGGCTCGGACGGTAACACAGTGCTCATCCCGCGCTGGGCGCTTACCGATCCGGCCGGCCGCCCGGGCTCCGGCGCAGGCTCAGCCGACGAGAATCGGCGCCCACCCGCCGACGTCCTGCGCGACAACCTCGCGGACTCGGAAACGGAAACGATGATCCGTCGGGACATCGCGCACGAGATCCGGCGTCGCGGCGGCGCCGAGCGCGTGATGATCATGGACTATCCCGACGAAGACTTCATCGGCAAAACGTTGCGGGAGGTCGCGGACCTGCGAGGACAATCCGACATGGTGCAGATGGCGATCGACCTCCAGCTCGAAGGCGACCCCGACCGGCGTGGCGGAGGCCGCATGCGCGGCTTCTCCATGTCCGAGATCGACGTCGAGGCCTACGCCGCCCAGCCCTGGGTGGCGACCGCATCGGACGGCGGCATCGCGGTTCCATCAGACGGGTCCGTACACCCGCGCTTCTACGGCACCTTCCCGCGCAAGATCAGGCAATACGCGCTGACCGCCGGGGCCCTCTCCGTGGAGGCCGCGATCCGCTCGCAGACGTCGCTACCCGCGCGTATCATGGGTCTCAACGATCGCGGCGAGATCCGCGAGGGGTACTGGGCAGACCTAGTCGTCTTCGACATGGAGACGATCGCCGACCGCGCGACCGTCTTCGATCCGCACCAGCACGCCGCGGGGATCCACCAGGTCATCGTCAACGGCGAGTTCGTCGTCGAGGGCGGTGAGATCCTGTACTCGTTACCAGGCAAAGTGATCACCTCGCGCCGAGATGGCGCGCCAATCTCGGAACAGTGAATGAACGATTCGAGGCTGACTTTTAGCTGACGAAGAGTCCAAATACCGAAGGACGCCCTCCACGAAATCGAGCTGCTGATCCGCTCGAGATAAGGTCTGATCTACCTCGACACGCCCGAGGAAGACCGTGCCAACGTGCTGCTCCGGCACGTCGCAGATCGATTGGGCGTGCCGCTGTTCACATGGACGCGATCGCAGGGCCTTTCCCGCGCCGACCTCGGCGACATGATCTACGAGAGCCCTGATGCGACGAAGGCGGTACAGCACGTCATCGCTTCCCGACAGGACGCGGTATACCACTTCCGCTCCTTCGCGCACACGCTCACGGGCAACGACCTGCTCACCTCGCTCGTGCGCGACGCCACGCCACGCGCAGCCTGGAGCAACTCAGGGGCGCCATCGTGCTCACCGGGGAAGGCATAGACCTGCCTGGGCCACTCAAGGAGTTGGCGGCGCACGTCACGCTACCGGGGCCATCGGACGAAGAATTCCGCGGGCTGCTGGCGGCAATCGTGCAGGACATCTCCAAGGCGCAACATGTCGACGTCGGTCTCTCTCGTGAGGAGACGACGCACCTCATCCAGCACCTCTCGGGCCTCACGCTCATGGAGGCCGAGAAGATCCTCACCAGGGCGATCATCGAAGACGGAGCGCTCTCTTCGAAGGACATCGAGCACTTCATCGAAGCAAAGCGCCGCGTGGTCGAGCGAGAAGGTCTGCTCGAGTACTACCCGGCGAGCAAGACCATGGCGAGCGTCGCTGACCTGGTCACGCTCAAGGCGTGGCTCGCCAAGCGAAAAGCCGTGGTCAAGGACTCCGAACGCGCCGAGCAATTCGGGTTGACCTTTCCGCGCGGGGTGCTCTTACTCGGGGTGCCCGGATGCGGCAAGAGCCTCTCCGCCAAGGCTGTGGCGTCAGAGTGGGAGCTGCCGTTGCTGAAGCTCGATCCCTCGAATCTCTACAACAAGTACATCGGTGAGAGCGAGAGCAACTTCAAGCGAGCGATGCGCGCGGCGGAGCGCATGGCGCCGGTCGTGCTCTGGGTCGACGAGCTCGAGAAGGCGTTTGCCTCGGGCGGCGGAGAGGACGGAGGCGTCACGCAGCGGATCCTCGGCAGCTTCTTGTCCTGGATGCAAGAACGACAGGCGGACGTCTTCGTAGTGGCTACTGCGAATGACATCCAGGCGCTGCCTCCCGAGTTCCTTCGCAAAGGCCACTTCGACGAGATCTTTTTCGTCGACCTGCCCGACACGGAGACACGCGAGCAAACCTTCCAGATCCATCTCGACTCCCGCGGCCACGACGCGGGCGGCTTCGATCTGGTGACGCTCGCCGAGCAGACGGAGGGCTTCAGCGGCTCGGAGATCGAAGAGGTCGTGGTCTCGGCACTCTACACCGCTTTTTCGAACGAGGGCGCACTCGATACGGAGGCGTTGGCCTTCGAGATCACGGCGACCAAACCGCTATCGGTCACCATGGCTGAGAAGATTCAGAAGATGCGGGATTGGGCCAAGGAACGCGCGGTGAGAGCGAATTGACGAATAGAGACTAGGGTCCCGACATCGTTACCCGCACTCGACCAGCCCAGGGTCGTCCTCACTCACCCGGTTCACCCGGGTGGAGACCGCGTGTGCTGCGAACGTGCCCGCTGGCGCCGGCCGCAGCAGCGCGAGCAGCGTGCTCTCGTCGGTGGTCCGCGCCAGCCATGAGTCACGGTCGCGAGCATCTACCACGACCGGCATGCGATCGTGTACGGGTGCAGTGTCCTCGTTCGCATCCGTGGTCAGAATCGCGAATGTAAACCGAGGGTCGAAGCCCGGGCGGGACCACGACTCCCAGATTCCGGCGAAGGAGAGCACGCCGCCGTCCGGCGCATGGAACCAGTGAGGCACCTTCCCCGCCGCCGTGCGCTTCCACTCGTAGAAACCGTCCGCGGGCACGAGGCATCGTCGCCGTTGAAAAGCCTCGCGGAACGACGGTTTGCTCGCCACGGACTCGCAGCGCGCGTTGATCAACCCCGACTTCGGCGTGTCCACCCACGACGGCACCAGCCCCCATGTGAGCTGGCCGATGCGGCGTCCCTGCCGGTCCTCCGCTACGACGGGAGCCTGCTGGCCGGGCGCGATGTTGTATCGGGCGACGCATTCGAAGGTCAGCGAGGGGACGTCAAAGGCCTCGATGAGCGCCTCTTCATCGGTGCCAAGCGTGTAGCGCCCACACACCTGCTAGGGCGCTCCCCGGGGGCCAACCATAGTCACTCCACGAATATGGCCATGTCCTCTATCGACTTCTTGCCTTCTGCTATCGGAGCAACTCGCCGTATAGCTGCACGAACGAGTCTGTGGAGCCCGCCCGTGAGAGAACCTCCGCGGGCGGTACGCCCAGAGTCTCGGCGAGCAGGCGCACGTTGACCAAAGCCACGATCTCCCCCGGGGCGAGCCGGATCTCACGCCAGCGGCTGGTGGGCAGATCACGGAACTTCTGGTAGACCGAGCTCAGTGGGCCCGCCGTGGCCTGGGCGGGAACGGGAACGTGCAGCTCTGGAGCACCGACACCGTACGTCTCTGCCAGACGAGACCAGCTCTCTCCCCCGCGGCGCAGCGCGACTAGAGCCTCGGGCAACACACCAGCACGTTGCGCAATGAACAGGATCACGGGGATCTCGTCGGGGGGCAGACTCCAGTCGCGAAGGATCTCAAGCTCGAACGACGGCACGTCGAAGAACTCTCCGACGGCTCGGAAGTACACCTCCTGAGCCGCCTCAGGCTCCTGTGCCTCGGCCCCGGCAACGGCCAGCGCCAGAGCGACCCACACCACCGCGGTACGTCGGATCGTGCCCACACCATCCTCCCACGAAAATCGAGGCTCCCGCTCAATCATGTGTCCAATACACGAATCGGGCCAGAGGCGGGCGCATCGTGCCATCGCGGTGTCCCACCGGACCCGCAAAATTGCGTCATCATGACAGGCCGTTCGGCTTTGGGGTGGCACGACTCTTGATCTATAAGCCCCCGCAGCCTCGGTGGACGAGGGGTACGAACTATACGGGAGGCAGCTATGAGACAGGACGAGAAGGATAAAAGAAACGGGAGTGACCAGCCGAGAGCGGCGGAAGAGCGCCTGCAAACACGGCAGGAAGTATCCAGTTCGTATGAACACGTCGTCTTCGACTTTACAGGGCTCCGGAAGCCGGGTGTAGCGAATCTCGCCCTAATTTTCACGGCACGCCTCAAGAGCCCAGTCCATCAAAGCGTCTGGGTGCGCGCGATCGACCCTGGCACCGCACGCGTGCTGCGCGCACTCGGCCTGGACCACCTCTTCCGGGCGTACCCGGGCTCGAGCGTGATGAACTAGTCTCAGCTGCACGCTGAATTGAACATGCCCCGGGGCGCACAAGCGCTCCGGGGCATTCTCGTACAGCGAGAAGCGTCCTCGAGAGAGGACGAATCACGACCGGGAGGGCAGGGATTAGTCCTTGTTCTTGGCGTTCTGCAAGACTCGCTCGACCCGCCGCGCGGCGGAGTTCAGGGGCGACTCCCCTGCTGCGACAGCCTCGGCGAAGATTTCGTCCAGCATGTCGCCGATGCCCCGCACCCGGCGATCGAGCTCGGCTACATTGCGCTGCCCCTGATGGATGAGCGTAAACGCCAACGCGCCGCCCCCGTTCACCACGTAGTCCGGCGCATACAAGATGCCACGCTCGGCGAGCGCATCAGCGTCCGCGTTCGATTCGAGTTGGTTATTGGCTGAGCCCACCACCATGTCGCAGCGCAAACTCGGTATGGTGCCCGGATTGAGGGTCGCGCCGACGGCGCAGGGCGCATACACGTCGCACTCGGTCTGGTACACGTTGTCCTGGGTCACCACGCTGCCACCGATCTCCACGGAAACCGCGAACGCGAGGTTTTGGTCGAGATCGCACAGGAGCACCGTGCCGCCTGCCTTGGAGATCATGCGCGCTAACGGCCCACCAACGTCCCCGACTCCTTGCACGAGCACCGTGCGGTCGCTCAGTGAGTCAGTGCCATGCCGGTGGCGCAACGCCGAGCGGATCCCGGCAAACACGCCTCGGGCCGTGAACGGCCCGGGATCGGATGGAGCGCCCTCGATGCCGTGAATACCCACTACGTGCTTGGAGACATCCGCCACCACACGCATGTCCTCGGGCGTAGTGCCCAGATCCTCGCCCGTACCATAGGCGCCATCGAGCGTATTGAGGAGCTCGCCGAAGCGATGGAGCAGGCCTCGTCGGTCTGCACCGCTGAGCGGCCCCGGGATCGCGAGCACCGACTTACCACCTCCGCAGGGCAGATCCAACGCCGCCCACTTGTGCGTCATGCCTCGTGCGAGACGCATAGCATCGCGAAGCCCATCCTCAGGGCGCGCGTACGTTTTCATCCGGCAGCCACCAACCATCGGACCGAGGGTGTCATCGTGCAGCGCGATGAAGATCCAGGACCCAGTTAGCTCGTCGTGCTTGACTACCACGCCTGACCCGTCCCAAGCCTCGATCAGTTCGAGGAAGCTCTGCTCGTGTGCCACAGCTTATGCCGGTGCTTTCTGCTCAGCCGTCTGAGACGATTCTGGCGTAGCTCTCCGGATTCCACTTCGGTCGCTCCGGCGCGTTCCCGATGTCGACACCGAGGTAGAAGACCAGCCGCGCGATCCTCGCCGCCTTCTCGGCATCGATGCGATCGGGCTCGTCGTCCCGACCGTGGTAGTCTTCATGCGTACCGTTGAAGAAGAACAGGATCGGCACGCCCTTGCGCGCGAAATTGTAGTGATCGGACCGAAAATAGAACCGCTCGTCAGGCCAGATGTCGTCGATGGCCGTCATGCGTAGCTCCGGATGGTCGCCATTCACTCGATTGAGGGTCTGACCCAAATCCGAGTGTTCCTTTCCGATCGCCACGATCGTGTCCGGCCAGTTTCGGCCGACCATGTCGGTGTTGAGGTTCGCCACGAGCTGCTCGATCGGTACCGTCGGATTGTCCGCGAACCATTCGCTGCCCCAGAGGCCCTTCTCTTCACCGCTGACCAGGAGGAACACCATGGAGCGCTTCGGCGGCGACGGTAACGCGACCATCGCCTCGGCGATCTCGACTACGGCGATGGTGCCGGACGCGTCGTCATCCGCACCGTTGAAGATGGAGTCGCCATTCGCGTCGGGGCTGCCCATACCCACATGATCCATGTGCCCGGAGAAGACGACGTACTCGTCCTTCAATTCGGGGTCACTTCCGTCGAGGATCGCCACGACGTTCGGAGCGCTGATCATCTGCTCGCGAAGATTGATGCTGAGTGTGATATCGAGCCCAGCTAAAGATTGGACCACAGCGCCTGCAGCCGCGCGCGCGCGCAGCGTAGCTAGTTCTGCACCATGAGCCTCGACCAGACGTGCCAAGGACGACAGTCGGATCGTCAGGCTGGGCACCGGTGACGCACGGCGGGCCTGCTCGCCCCATCCCTTGCGCACCGACGGGCGCATCGCGCGAGCCACCCCTGCATCCCATTCCTGGTCACCGGCATCGGTCGCGATCATGATCGAGAGCGCACCTGCAGAGCTGATACCGGCGAACTCTCGCCTACTCAGGCTCGGGGACGTCTCGGTCGGCACGAACACCACGTGTTTCCCGCGTAGCGCCCCGTCTGCAGTCGCGGCTTCGAGGTCGAGCGTGCCGGAAACGATCGCGAGACCGCCGCTGGCTTGGGCGGACGAGGCGCGGCGCCCAGGCAGCAGATCCTCCCCAAACACGAGCCGGACACCGCCTCCCGTCAGCGTCGACGCGCCGGCATCGACTACGACCCGCGTGAGCGGATACTGCTGAATGAAGCCGCCGTCCTCGGCTCCGCCACGAAGGCCCATGCGCCGGAATTCGGACGCGATCCATTCTGCGGTCTTGTCCAGACCGAGACTCGGAGTGTCTCGGCCTTGCATAGAGTCATGCGCGATGACTCCCACACGCCAGGCATAGTCGTCTGGGGTGATGGTGGCGGCCGCCTGCTCCAGCCCCGGTTGTTGGGCGGCTAGCGCCATGGGGACTGCGAGCACAAGAAGGGCACGGCAGAGATTCTGTGTCATTGGGCCGCCAGAAGGATGTTGTCGAACGAGACCGCAGAAACTACCGGTTCGCGTCCAGACGCTCCAGCAAGACCTCGAGCTCCTGCTTCGAACGCGGCGCCCGCATGACCAGCCACTCCCCGTTTCTGAAGGCGGCGTGCTGTACAATGCCGTCCTGCTCGGCCGCAGCCAGATCGCCAGGCACCACGCCTTCCGGCAGATGCAGGAGCTCCAAGGTGTCCACCTGAGTCAGACGCTGGAGCGTACGTAGGCCTCCCGCGGCCGGACCCTCCTCGATGTTCTCGAGACTAATGAGCTCGAATCCTGGGACCACCAACTGACCCTCGGCCCCGCCTCGACGCGCGGACGGGCGCCGCTCTCGCGGTCGCAGCGATGCGTCACTGGTCGAGAACGCGGGTGCGGCCGCCGCACGGCTCGCACTCGCCATGGCGACCCGTCCGCGCCGAGCCACACGCCCTTCATCCAAGTCTTCGTTCGCGAAGCGAATCGCCCGCACGGCGGGCACGGAGAGCCCGCCCGAGAGCCGCTTCGTCGTGGCCGCAACCGAGGTGAGGTCCAGTAACGAGCTCGCGAGCGGCTGCTGCGCGGGCACGCCCAGGAGCCTATCCTGGAGCGTGACGACGTCCAGGGCCACGAGCTTCTCGAGCGGCAGTGCTCGGAGCAGCTCCGCGGCCAACGGATCGCCGCTGTCGACTTCCGCGACCACCGACCCGGCACTCGACACCTCCACGTCCCCATCGGCAGGCGCTTTAAGTACCGACCTTTCGGTCGAAATCGCGATGACGGAATTCGGCAACCGCCGCTCCCGCGGCGCAGAGGCCGCCCGATCGGCACGAGCGTCGCTCTGCTGCACGGCCTGCCTCAACAAGTCATTGGCGGACGCGTCCAGGACAGTTGCTGGGCCCGCTTCGGCCGGCGGCGGCTCGAGCCAGGGCACGTTCGGTCCATCGATGACATCCATCGTGCCCAGCGGGATCACTTGATCGCCGCGCAGGGCGTAGCCCGCGCCGATCGCCAGAATGACAGAAGCGGCCCATCCCATGCGGTGGATGCGCCTACCACGGGACGCCCGCGGAGGGCTCGTCGCCTCAGCACGCAACCGTAACTCCTCGAGCGGCGGTAGCTCGACCTCGGGCAGCGGGCCGGCAAGGATGGCCAAAGTCTGCTCACGGATGCCCTCCTCTTCCTCCAGAAGCGCGCGACACTCGGGACACGCAGCGAGGTGCTCGCGGATCGCCCTCGCGTCACCCGACGGCAGCTCATCGAGAGCGCCGTCCAGATAGGCGTGCAGAATGCCCTGGTCAACGTGCGACATCGACGAGCTCCTTGTTGCTGTACGCTTCTGCCAAGCGACGACGTGCGCGCGCGAGGGTCGTGCCCACCGCGCCTACGGCCAGCTTCGCCTGCCGAGCGATCTCCGTATAACTCTGTCCCGCGTCCCACAGGAGCAGGACCTCTCTATCTCGTTCGCTGAGCGCGTCCAATGCGTCCCGGACCTGACCCATACGCTCACGCTCCTCCAATTCACGCGCAGGATCCGGCATGGATTTTTGTCGATCCTCGGTCTCACTCTTGAGGAGGGTGAGGTGGCGTTTCCGCCGGATCGCCGTGCGAGCTTCGTCACGCGCGAGGTTCGACGCGACCTGGAAAAGCCATGCTCGCGGCTGCTTCGGCTCGTGGCGAAGAGCCCTTACGAACGCTTCTTGAGCTAGATCCTGCGCTCGCTCCAAGTCCCAAACCTTGCGGTGTAAGAACCGCACAAGGTCCGGGAACGTGCTGCGATACACTTCCGTCCAGTCTGCGCTCACGGTGTGCTCCCTGCGACCCGGAACCGTTGCACGAGCTCATCCATCGTCGTGTCAGTCAGCTCCTCTATTCCTTCATCGGATATGCGAAAGCTCACATTGGCCCCCGCAATCAATACCTGATCCAACTCCTTCAATACCGGAGCAATCTCCGGCAACGCCGCGACCAGTTGGAAATATACTGCACTGAACGCCTTTACCTCGATCACGGCCTGGTCTTCACTGTGCGCCTCGTCGGTCCACACTGCGCCGTCCAGCGTGAAAACTCTGCCCGCCAGGACGCGTGTGTTCTCCCGCCGCTCCCGGAGCGAGGAATCCAGCTCCGCGTCGAACGCCCGCATTTCGTTCACGGAGGTGAGCACGCGACGGGCGCGCGCGGCTGCTGCCTGTCGCACCGCGGCCTGGCCGCTGGCGCGCGTGGCGGTCACTCGAACAACCTGATCTCGTACTCCGACGGTCCGTGCAGCAACTCCCGCCGGCATCGCCGACGGCATCTTGCGCGCCGAGAGGACCAAGTCCACAGCGGCAGCCGGCTCTTGCACGAGGTACGACGTGTAGCGAGTGGGAAGTCCGTAGCGCAGCGCGAGGTCGCGGATCTGTTCGATCAGAGAAGCCGTCTCACCCTCGGTCCAGAGTTGCCGCTCCAGGTGCCCGAGCTTGCGCGACGCCCAAAGCCGAGGGATGTAGGAGTTGGCCGCTCTCGCCTCGGGGAAACGCAGCTCGGTGCTGAACTCGAGCGCGTTGCTGCCCCGCACGCCGTCGACCGAGATCTGCCCTAGGCCATCACCCTTGAAGCGCCCGAAGAGCACGAGCTCCTGCCCGGCGAACACGTCGGGCAGACGCGTGGGATACACCTCCACCAAGCGGTGCAGCCCCCCGTCGAGCTCCAGGTCGGTCAGAACGGGGTACCGGATCTTGGCAGCGAGCAATCCGACTACGCGCTCGACACTCTCGCCCGGTTGGATGTAATCCGTGCTGCCACGGCCTGCCTCACCCAAGCGATCGAGCAAATGTGTGTTTACGTCGTGGCCAACGCCGAAGGCGAAAACACGCGCGTGGTCCGCTTGACGCTCAGCCTGGTCCGCGAGTCGCTCCGGAGACCGTTCACCGGCAGACGGCAGCCCGTCCGTCATGAAGACCACGATGGGCAGGCGCTCCCCCGGGCTGCGCAAGCGAAACGCCTCGGTCAAGGCGGCTCCGATGTCGGTGCCGCCGTTCGCAACGAGCTCGTCGACCCACTCACGGCCGCGCGCGACCTCGTGCCCGGTCGCGTCGCGCCAGCCCCGGCTGTAGATGCGCACGGCGTTCGAGAACGAGATGAGCCGGAATCGATCATCCCGGTCGAGCGAGGCCAGGAGTTGATGGACCGCCTGCTTGGCCTGGTGGATCTTGTCGCCCGACATCGAACCGGAGACGTCGAGCACCACGGTCACGTCCCGGGGCGCGGCTTCACCGCTGACTCGTCCCGGAGTCAGGGTGAGCATGAAATAGCCGTCTTCCCCGACGGGCCGATGCGTCGCAACGGAGAGCGCGAGCTCATTGTCGGCAAACGGAAAGAAGACGGAGAACCGCCCCAGCACTTCCTCTTCCATCGTCACGACCATGGCATTGCCATGCCGTCGGACGTCGATCTCGTGGGTGGGCGAAAACGGCTCCAGGAACCGCGAGGCGTCGGCGACGTCGATCTCGAAGGACATGTCGACCGCAACCGGCATGGTCCGCCCCCCGGGTGAGTCGTCGCCCACGATGCCGGGCGTCCTTTGAACTGCACCGGCGTACTCGAGCTGCAGAGCGTTGCCCGCGCGCGGCAGGACCTGTGTGTAGCGCAGCGTGACCTTTCGCTCTTGTCCGGGCTCGATTGGGAACACGCGAGCGCGCAACAGACCGTGTCCGGCGAGCTCGATGAGCGCGGGGTCCCCGCGGCGACGAACGATGCCCTGATAAATCGCGCGAGCTTCATCGGCATCCATGATCTCGCCGAGTAGCTCGGTGTCGCCTTGGAAGAGCGAGAAGCTTTGGAAGACGGCCTCTCCCGGTAGAGGGTAGAGATAGTCACCCTCTGCGATCCCGTCGCCATCGTTCAGGAACCACTCCGAGACCTCGACTGATGCCACCCGCCCCTCGACGCGAATGCTGACGGTGCTGCGCGTCTTTTCGACCGAGAAGCCACCGCGCAGGATGCGAGGTTCGATCCAGCCCTGCGCCGCGAGAGACGACGCACCGAACATGAGTACAGCGAGCACACCCATCACCGTTCGTTCCCAGCACTTTGCTCGCATCACGCACCTCCCGTCCGTTTGGTTCCTTCGCCCTGTTTGACGCACGAAGCATGCCCCCTTGCACACACAAAGTGGTGTTGCCTCATTCCGTGTCCGCATATCGGCCAATCGTGGAGGTAGGACCGTGAAGATCGTGGTACTTGGTGGCGGACGAGTCGGAAACGCCATCGTGCGTGATTTGGCCGCGGAAGAAGACTTTTCGGTACTCGTCGTCGATGTCGACCCGGTCGCGGTCGAACGCCTGACCGAGCACGGAGCCGACGGTGTGGTCGCGGACCTATCGGACCCGGAAACGGTGTCGAAGGCGGTCGCGGGCGCTGACCTGGTCGTGAGTGCGGTGCCGGGATTCATGGGCTATGCGACGGTCGAGCGTGTCCTCCAGGAAGGACACCCCGTCGTGGATATCTCCTTCTTCCGCGAAGACGCATTCGGGCTAGACGAGCTCGCGAAGGAAGCCGGCGTCCCCTGCCTCGTGGACTGCGGCGTCTCACCGGGGCTGAGCAACATGATCCTGGGCAGACTCGAAGAGCACCTCGACGAGACCTACACCTACCGGTGTCTCGTCGGTGGACTTCCCGTTGAACGTGCGTGGCCATGGGAGTACAAAGCGGTGTTCAGCCCAGGGGACGTGATTCAGATCTACATGAAGCCGGCCCGCCTGCGCCGGGAAGGCGTCCAGGTCACGCTACCCGCGCTCTCGGAGGTCGAACTCGTCGAATTCGCGGGGCTCGGCACCCTGGAGGCCTTCAACACAGACGGCCTGCGCTCGTTGCTCAAGACTTCCAAGACACCCGAGATGGTCGAGAAGACCATGCGCTACCCGGGACACGCCGAGAAAATGCGGATGCTCAAGGAGGCTGGATTCTTCTCCACCGACAGTATCCTGGTAGCGTCCGGCGAAGCGAAGCCACGCGATGTAACGGCCGCGCTGCTCATCGGAGCTTGGCAGTTCGATGAGGGCGAGCCCGACCTGACGGTGATGCGCATCGTGATCGAAGGCGCGAAGGACGACGTCGCGCTTCGCCACACGTACAACATGCTCGACTATTACAACACGGACACCGAGACGTCGTCGATGGCGCGCACTACGGGATACACATGCACCGGCATGGCGCGCCTGGTCGCTCGCGGGCTATGGACCGAACCCGGCGTGGCTCCGCCGGAGGTGGTAGGGCGCAACGCGGAGTGCTTCGACTCCGTGATCAAGCACCTCGAGGAGCGCAACGTCCAGATCTTCCGGACCGTGGACGAGCTGTAGGTCACCTACCTGGAGCCGCCACCCTGAGGACAGGGAACAGTCCCTGCTCGATCTGCTCATCGAGGATTGCCCACGCGACGAATCCATCGTCCGAGCGCGGCTCGAGCAACGTGAACGCCAAGCGCCCCAGAGGCTGATCGACGGAGACATAAGCGGTACCCGCCGGAAACGTGTGCATCGTCGGGACCCACTCCCCGTAGATGGTACGCTCGGTGCGGCCCTGGAACTCGCGGCCGGCGACTGTCGTCGAGTCGATCACGAACCGCTCGACGGACAACACGCGCTCGGTAGCGTACCGCACCACCGTGATGCCATGCGCCTCTAGACGCTCGATCGCAGCCTCCGCATCAGGCAGCACGTAGTAGGCCTCGGGCGCGACGGATGTCTCGGTAGGTGCGAAGGTACCGTACTCGTACATGCGAGTCGGATTCGCGACGTCTCGGCGTAGCAGGATGATTTGTCCGGTGCTGGGATGGCGCTGCTGCTCGACCTCACCCATGAGGATTGTCACCTCCTGGGCAGAGCGCTGCGGCTGCGCACGAGTCGCGAGCTCGGTACCGACGACAGGCACGCGATCCGCGGCCTCCACGATCTGGCGAATCTCGGCAGCGTTCTGCTGCGCGTAGTCGAGGATCTCCTCAACGAACCACAGTGTGGCGCGCACCCGGTCCTCGAAACTCGCATACGCGTAGGCCTCACTGAGGATCGCAATGCGGTTCCTGAGCCCGACATAGTTGTTATTGAAGCGAGGACGGTGGTCGAAGGTGCGCCACGCGGCGTCCCCACCACCACGCCCCCCCGTGTTGCCGTAGTAGTAGTAATCCCAGCCGTGCTTCTCCTTGATGCGGCGGGTCACCTCGGGCAGCCAGCGATCGCGCAGAAGAGAGTCGATCGAGGCGGGCGTGTTCGGGTGCAAGGGCGGCGAGTAGGTCAGATAGTACGCGTGCCGAGTCCCGTTGGTGGTGTGCAAATCCACCGTGACATGAGGGTCGTATGCGTTCATCATCGCCACCAGACTTCGGGCCTCGGGCGAATCGAGCTTCGTGTGATCGCGATTGAGGTCGAGGCCCTGCGCGTTGGGCCGCTGTCCCATGCCACCGATGGGGCCGTGTTGGCGCGGACGATTGTTCAGCGAAACGCGCTCGTTCCCGTCCGCGTTGTAGATCGGCGCGATGAGCAATATCAGTTCGTCGGTCCAAGTCGGGTAGTCGCCCGTCGCGAACCGTCGCAGCAGGATGAGCAAGGCTTCTTTGCCACAAACTTCGCCCGCATGGATGTTGCCCTGCACGTAGACCCGGGTCTTGCCCGTAGCGAGCACTGCTTCCGCGCTGGCGTCCGGAGCGCCGATGACCAGCAACGGCAGGGACCGGCCCTCGTTCGTATATCCGAAGGAGGTGAGATGGATGTCCGGGGACAGATCGGCGAGTCGCTCGGACAACTCCATGACCTCGTCGTAGGAGCTGGTCTCCCGGAACTCGGTGCGTTCCGCGCGCGTGAGCAGGTCGTTCAAGGCCTGCCCCGACAGAGGAGCCGCAGCGATGAGGGAAACGAGAACGAGCTTCGTGAAAGCGTTCCGGACGGCGGACATCTGTACTCTTCCGGCAACGTGGAATGGGTATGCGGAAGCGCAACCTACCCTCGTCCTCGTTAGCTGGCCACGAGTACACGAAGAGGCCCGGGGTCTCCCCCGGGCCTCTTCCATCCCTACCACAGCCGCCCGTTCTAGCGGGCGCACCGCAATCGACTAGGCGACGTCGAAGCCTGCCTCTTCCAGGGCATGCTTCTGAGCCTGGTCCTCGCTGACCACCTGGCCATCGAACAGATGGACAGAGCGGTCGGCCATGTGTGCGTAGCGCGGATCGTGCGTCACCATGCAGATCGTCGCGCCCTCGGGGTGGAGGCGTGCGTGCGCACGGTCGAATCGGCTCTGGAGCTCGGCCTCGGTACGTACGAACGCCACCAGCACGTCGAACGGCCCCTTGGCACGTACGTCGCTCCGGATCCGGACGCCTGATGGAAGCGGCACCAATAGTTTGGAGAAGTGCTGCGGCGCGGCGATGGCGGCCGCCATGCTACCATCCTTGATGGCGAGCTTCTTGGGGAGCGGAGTACCAGAGTACCCGGCCGGTGTCATGACACCTCTCCTTCGACCACGGCCTCGAGGTAGGCCCGGCCCCGGCGGATCACGGAGTCGGCCGCTTCGGAGAGAAGCACCAGGCCGCGAATAGCTTCACGGCGCGTGCCGGGAGCCATCGCGAGCAGCATGCGGTCCACGCGCTCGGGATCGAGTACTGTCCACGCAGAACGCATGCGCTCGCCCGACTCGGTGAGCAGTACGTTCATCACCCGGCGGTCGGCAGGGTCGCGCTGCCGGGATATGTACCCCGCATTCTCAAGGCGCGTCAGGTTGAGCGACATCGTAGAAGCCGTGACACCAAGGTGATCGGCGAGCTCTCCCACCATCGTGGGGTCCATCGAATCCAGATGGCTCAGGATGCTCGCCTGGTGTGCGCTCAGGACCCTGCCGTCCACCGGATCCCGCACGTGCCGTGTATGACAGGCGAAATAGATGCGCGGATAGGCGCTTAGCAGCGTCTGCACATCCGACATGGCACCTCCTGGACGTACCCGACCCGGCGAGACCGTCGCACGGGCCTGACTCGGACAATTTGGCTTGGCCTCATGATAAGTATTTTGATTCGTCAAATCAATACATATGAATGTTCGAACGGACAAGATCGGCGTTCGAACGGATCAGAATCGCGAGTCCCGGTCGATTCCTGGTGAATCCAGAGAAAGGCCCCCGACTCAGCGTCGGGGGCCTCTGCCATCTGGTAGGGGCTTCAGCCGCGCTCAGTCGTAGCGCAACGCGGTTTGCGGGCTGACGGTGCTCGCCCGGCGCGCGGGCAGGTAACAGGCGAATGCCGCCACCACCGTGAGCACACTCGTGACCGCCACATAGGTGACAAGATCACGCGGGCTGAGGCCGTACAAAAGACTCGCCAGGACCTGTGCAGTGGCCAGCGCGCCAATGACGCCCAAGGCGATCGACACGAAAACGAGCACCATGCCCTGACCTACGACCAACTTCAGGATCGTCGATTGCTCGGCGCCCAACGCCATACGGATCCCAATCTCCTGTGTGCGTTGCGCAACCGAGTACGAGAGCACCCCGTATATGCCGATGACCGCTAGTGTGAGCGCTGCACTGGCAAAAACGAGCTGCAGGAACATCGAGAAGCGCTCTGTGGCGGTCGAGCTCGCCACGTGGTGCTCCATCGTCGTAACCTCGTAGACCGGCAGGTTGGGATCCGCACGCGCCACGACCCGACGCACGGACGAGACGAGGCCCAGTGGCTCCACACCGGTGCACAATAGCACAGTCATATTCCGCACGGGAAACCACGTGGCAGGACTCTGCGCATGCACCAGGTACAGGTGAGCGCGCGGCTCGATGTCCAGACCTTCCTGATGCACACCACCTACCACACCCACAATGGTCGACCACGCAGACCCACTTTGTCGAATTCGATGTCCCGTCGGATCCTCGCCAGGGAAGAAGCACGTCGTGCACGACGCTGAAGACCGCCGTGTTCGCCGCCCACGCCCAGCGAGAGCGTTACCATCAAGACCGCCGCGAAACCGGGCTTGCGGGCCATCTGTCGAACGCTGTAACTGAGATTCTGGATGAGCTCGTCCATCGATCCTCGCTGATTCCGATTGCACCACTTTCGACAAGTTGGATGCCGGTGGCGCGGCAATGGTTCGGACTTGGTAGCTTGTTCACCCCGGCGCATTGGCCGGAAGCCGCCTTTCACCCCATCCGACGCAAGACATGGATTGGATCAACAGCCCCGAGGCTTGGATAGCCCTGCTCACACTCACGGCGCTCGAGATCGTCCTGGGCATCGACAACATCATCTTCGTCGCGATCCTGGCGGAGCGCGTGAAGAAGGAGTCGCGCGCGAAGGCTCGTCAGATCGGTCTGACCATCGCTGTCGGAGTGCGCGTGCTCTTGCTCTTCTCGATCGTCTGGATCATGGGGCTGACTGAGACGCTCTTCTCAATCCTGCGGCACGAGTTCTCCGGTCGTGATCTAATCCTGATAAGCGGCGGGATCTTTCTGTTGTTCAAGTCGACGCGCGAGATCCACGGCAAGCTGGAGGGCGACGTAGCAGAGCAAGATGGGTCCGTGAAGCTCTCCTCAATGGCTTCGGTGCTGTTCCAGATCGCACTGCTCGACATCGTCTTCTCGCTCGATTCGGTGATCACCGCGGTCGGCGTGGCCGACGAGCTCGCGGTGATGGTCATCGCGGTGGTCGTCGCTGGCGCGTTCATGGTCGTCGCCGCCAACAGCGTGAGTCGCTTCGTGAACGCTCACCCGACGCTCAAAATGCTCGCGCTCTCCTTCCTGTTGCTCATCGGCATGGCGCTGGTCGCCGACGGCATGGGACAGGAGATACACAAGGGCTACATCTACTTCGCGATGGGCTTCTCCATTTTCGTGGAGATGCTCAACCTTCGCATCAAAGCGAAGAAGGCGCCGGTGCACCTACGCGGTCCTAGCCTGCCGGACTCCGAGGAAGCAACCTAGCCGCACAGCTTCCCCGGACCCGACAGGAAGTTCTACGCGCCCTGGACTCCCACCGAGCCGTCGCTCGAGACGTTGAAGTAGAGCCACATGCCGGAGAAAGAGTGCCCGGTGATGTAACAGACGATCCAGTAGTCTCCCGCGGTCTCGGCGACGAACGTGACAGCCTCGGTCTCGCCCGGCATGGTGCTATCGACCATCGAAGCGGGGTTCTCCGTGATCGCCCCATCGAACACCGTGACGGCCTCCACAACGCCACCGAACGGCGGCGGATCGGCCGAGATCCCCAGGCTATGGGCCATCACGGGATCGTCGTTGACGAGGTCGATGGTGATCGTATATCCGACCGGCACCGTGATCGCCTGTCCGCCATGCTGGGCGTCGTTGTAGTGCCAAGGGGGCGTCCCGCCTGCGGTGAGGGTCATGTGGACCGTCTGCGCATCGGCATCGACGTGAAACCAGTCCGGCATGGTCAGCGGGCCCGTGGGAGCCACCGGCGCCGACACGGTTGCAGCGGGGGCCGCTACGGCAGGAGCGGAGTCAGCGGCGCCCTCAGCGGGCTCACCACCACCACACGCGACCGCGAAGGCGAGAGCCGGAAATGTCGAAAAACGCTTCATCGTTGGTTATAGTCCTGTGGGAGAATCACGACAACGGATAAAGTTACAGCGATCAATGAACCGGGGTATCCGGCGAAATACCCACCGGGACAGCACCCACTTCGGTCGGGGTCGATGAGGGAGGGCGGCATGCATCGTAAGAGCCCAAGTGCCCTGTCGTTGGGTGGGTTGGTCACCTTGGCCTTGCTTGCATTCGGATGCAACGGCGCCGCCGCACTCGCCTACGTGCCGGCGTGCGCCCGAATGCGGTCCAAGTAGTCAACGAGCCGGGACAGTTCGGTTTCGTCCAAGGGGCCGTGCAAGAAGTCGTCCAAGGCATTCACAGGCTCGTCGAGCGGTTCGATGAGCGCGAGGCCCTCTTCGGTGATCTTACACCAAACACGCCGACGATCCTCGGTACAGCGCTTGCGCGCGACCCAGCCCTTTCTCTCCATGCGGTCGATCAGGCGCGTGACGCCAGGCGTGCGTTCGATCATGCGCTCACCGATGGTCAGCGTCGGCAATCCCTCTTTTCCCGCACCGCGTAGGATTCGCAGCACGTTGTACTGCTGGAGCGTGACGCCTCCCGCTTCCAGGACCGCCGAGGTCCGTCGCTTGAGATCGTCAGCGGCGCGGACGAGACCCAGGTACACCTCCTGACTCCGGGTCCGGAACGGTTTCTGCTGCTTTATGTCCTCGCCAATCGAGGGTGGACGCGTCACTAAGCCTTCGCTCATTGCTCCTACTCCACTCATTGCCAAAGCATAATCTGTCTTTCGACAGGTTCGGCACGGAGGTTTAGCCGTGTTGGCGAAATCCCACTTCGATGTCGGGTGAGTGCACCCATTGTGCGGTGCGGCATGGGGGCATGGCAACCGGGCGAGTGGCGGGGGAACCTGGTAGCTTCGGATGCTGCTCGTCCGGACCCTCAGCCCGAAGCCCATGCGCGACCGTCCCTACGCCTTCCTTCGGATCGGTGATCGCTGGATCAACATGGCGATGGTCACCGACATCGAGGACCACGGCGACGAGCTCGTGGTGTTCATGTCGGCTGATATGGCCCAGCTCGCCGGCCGAGATAGTCCGAACCCGATCGACGTGGCGAGACGCTACATCGTCACCGACCCGGCGGCGGTCGAGAAGCTACGCGTCTGGCTGCGGCTGAACGACGAGGAGTAAACTCACTCGCTGAGGGCCTCCACCTCCGGCTCGGTGAGCCCATAAAGCGGTGGCGTTGCAACGCCCATCTGGCCGAGTACGGAGTAGAGCTGACCACGGTGGTGGATCTCGTGCTCGATCATCAGGCGTAACCATTTCCACGCGCGCATCTCGACACCGCCGACCGTGGCGACCTTCGCCTTGAGCTGATCGTTGCTGAGGCCCGCGATGATGCGAGCTGTCTCGTCCTGCATCGAGTGGAGATAGTCCAGAACGCCAGACTTGCCCTCGGCCAGGTCGCTGCCATGTCCCGCATATCGGGAAGGGAGGCCTAGCACGTTCTCCGCCCATATCCAGCGCTCCGTGGCGGCAATGTGGCGCAAGAGGTCGCCGGGGCTGAAGCGCCCATCACCCGGTGACCACTCGACGCGATCCTCGGGCACACACGCCGCTACCGCGCGCGTGCGACGTCGAACACTCTCGTAGTATTTCAGGAACGACGCAGTGTCTCTGATCTCCACGATCACCCTCCGTGAAGTGGCCAGGCCGGACAGTACACCGTACGATCGGCCAGGCAACCCACGCACCTGGAAGGAGAAGCACGATGAAGCGCCTCGCCCTGCTACTGATCATTGCAGCGTCGGTCGCCCAGCCGCTAGCGGCGCAGAACACGACACTGCCGCCGATCGAAAAAGTGAAGAACTACTTGCCGCACATGACGCGGCCCGACGTGGAGAGCCTGCTCACGAGAAGCGACATGGTCATCATCCCCGTCGCATCGCTGGAGCAGCACGGAACACACCTCCCCATAGGCACCGACTACCTGAACGGCGTGGAGCGCGCGAAGCTCGTAGCGCAGCGTGTCGACGTGCTCGTCGCGCCCATTCTCCTGCCCGGACAGTCCCCTTACCATATGGAGTTCGCCGGCACCGTGACGCTGCCGTCCTCGCTCATACAGGAGGTCTACGTCGAGGCTGCCAAGAGCCTGACGCGCCACGGGTTCAAGCGCTTCCTAATCCTGAACGCCCACGGCGGCAACCGAGCAATCACGACATTCATTGTCGATCGCATCAATCAGGAGACCGGGGGCATCGCTGTCGATCTCGGCGCGGTCCTGGGCCCGTTCACGGACCGAGAGCCGGCGCGCGCGCTGCCCCGCCCCGCGCAGGCTGTGTTCGACCGTCACGGCGGAACCAGCGAGACGTCGAACTCACTCTACCTGATTCCCCAATTGGTCGACCTCGACGGCGTTACTGCCGCCGAGCTGACGCTCCCGCCACACATGGAGCGTATGCTGCCCGAAGTGGTGGCAGGCGACCCCACCGCGCTCGCCGTCTTCCTGGCTGAAGGGCTGAAGGACGAAGCCACCGGCAAAGGCACCTCGGCCGCGCAGATGTCGACCACCGGGGTGTGGGGTGTCCGGGACCCAGCCGAGGCCACGTTGGAGCGAGGCCGCGTCAGCGCCGAAAGCTTCGTCGACGCAGCCGTGGCGTTCATTGAACGTTGGAACGAACTCAGGCCGCCCGGCACCGGATGAGTCGGTCCCACGCGAGCATGGCCATGCCCCGCCAGATAATCTTATCTGTCTTGTAGACATAATCTATCTTGCAGACTCATTGCAAGAACAAGGGCGCAACCATGACGCGGAAGAACTCGCTGGGTGAGTTCGAGCAAATCCTGTTGCTCGCGATCCTCCGGCTGAAGGACGGCGCATTCGGCACACCGATCGCCAGCGAGCTCGAGGTGCGGGCTGGCCGTGCGGTCTCGCGCGGAGCTCTTTACTCCAGCCTCGATCGCTTGGAGAAGAAGGGATACCTGCGCTGGGAAATCGGCGCGGCGTCGTCGGAGCGCGGTGGCCAGCCGAAGCGGTGCTTCGAAGTCACTCCGGCGGGCGTCGACGCTCTTCAGCAGGCGCACGAGGCGTGGCTCGCCATGACGGACGGGCTCGAAGACGTGCTGCGACGGACCTGACATGCCAGTGAGTAGTCCTCCGGGCGTTACCGAATCGGCCCCGCTTCGCGGGCGATACAACCGACTGGCAGATGGTCGTGGGCGTTGTGGAGGACGTGCGCGACGTGGACCTTCGCCAAGAAGCGCGCGGTGTCGTGTACCTTCCGTTCGTCGGCCGAAACGGCGCAGACGACTGGTTCGTGGGCTCTCCCGCCTATACGATCCGAGCCGCCAACGCCGCGTCGTTGATGCCCGTCGTCCGGGATGTGATTCGTCGCAGGGATCCATCGCTCCCGATCTATGCGATGCAGACCATGGATGACGTGGTGGCGGAATCCGTGGCTCGACTATCGTTCACGATGCTCGCGCTCGGGATCTCGGCCCTCATGGCGCTCATTCTCGGTGCTGTCGGGCTATAAGGGGTGCTTTCCTACCTCGTCAGCCAACGCACGCAGAGAGATCGGCATGCGCCTCGCGCTAGGCGCGGAGCCCGTCCAGGTGCGCCGAATGGTGGTGACGCAGGGCGCCAAGCTGGCTTCGGTCGGCATGCTGGGGGGACTCATCGCCTCGGTCGGGCTGACCCGCTTGCTGCAGGGCCTGCTTTACGGCACCGAACCACTGGACCCAGGAACTTTCGCGGCCATGGCGACGGTGATGATGCTCGTCGGCTTGGTGGCGAGCTATGTGCCAGCGCGCAGAGCCTCGGCAGTCGACCCGCTGGAGTCGATGCGGATGGAGTAGTCGGTGAGCCCTTAAAGCAGGAGGCCCACCCCCACCGCGGCGATGACCGCCACAGACACCGCGATCTTGAGCGCGACCGCGGCGGTGCGGGCGAACAACATGCCCCACCCGACCTTGGCCGACGTCTTGAGAGAGAGCGTTTCGACGTAGGTCACGAGCCCGGCGCCGATGAAAGTGCCCAGGAACGCTGTGATCATGGGCCCGATGATTGGGACGGGCACACCCACGAAGAGGCCCACCATGCCACCCAGTACCGCTCCCCAGAACGCCTTTCGAGATCCGCCGTACGCGTCGCCGAACTTCTTCAGCACAGCGAACTCGCCTACCTCGGTGATGAGAGCGACCCCCGCGACGACGAGCGCGAACGTCCAGGACAGGCTGCCGAACAGAGCTAGCCCCATCGTGATGGCGACGATGAGCCACAGCCCCGGAAGGCCCAGCGGGATCAGGACCAGGCAGGCCAGCATGACCAGGACGACTACGATGGAAAGAAGGACACTCATGTCGTTGACCGTGAAGGAAATCCGAGCCTCAACTGAATACTACCGGTTTGGAGGGCACCGGGATTCGCCTGCAGTACGGATGTGCTGGTCACGAACCTAGCGGGCCGGGGCCATATCCCTTGGGATAGCTGCGAGATAACTTCGGCCGCCCCTTCAACACGGCTGAGGCAGAGACATGGATCGACGGACACTGCTGAAGACTGGCGGCACCGGGCTGATGGGGCTGCTGGGCCTGGGTCTCGGAGCTTGTTCACGTACGTCGGGGCTCTCCTCTCTGTCTCCGCGACTCCGGCTCACGCCGGTCAACGCGTCTTGGGATCGTGTGATCCGGACTACGGTGGGACTGCGACCCTACCGGGCGTCGGGGTTCGTCCTTCGCGCCCAGCGTCTCGACGGCAAGACGCTGATCCACAACTACGGCCACGGCGGCTCGGGGATGTCGCTCTCCTGGGGCACGGCATCGATGGCCGCGGACATCGCGGTGCAGGAGGACGAGAGGCGCGCAGCGGTGATCGGGTGCGGGGTGGTGGGGCTGACGACGGCGCGACAGCTACAGCGGCGCGGCTTCAACGTGACCATCTACGCCATGAGCGTGCCGCCAGACACGACCTCGAACATGTCTCTCGCCGCATGGACCCCCACGTCCGGACTCGTGGACCGAAGCCGCCGCACCGCCGCGTGGGACGCTCAGCTCCGGCAGGCCGCACGCATCGCCTATCGACAGCTGCAACTGCTCATCGGTCCCGAGTACGGAGTTTCCTGGATCGACTCCTACGCTTTGCGGGAGACGGTACCGTCCGGGGGCGGTCGGAACGCGGCGCCCGACCCGCTCTTGCCGCTCGAGCTGCGGACCGGCTCCACGTTGCTCGGTCCGGGCGAGCACCCGTTCCCCACTCGGTACGCGACGGCGGGCACGACGCTGCGCATCGAGCCGTCCATCTATCTGGATGCCCTGGTCCGCGACTTCCTGCGCTTCGAGGGTCGCATCGTCATCAGGAAGTTCGATACCCCGCGCGACCTGGCGGGGCTCGACGAGCAGACCGTGGTGAACTGCACTGGACTCGGATCGCACGATCTATTCGGCGATCGCGAACTCACTCCGTTGAAGGGTCAGCTGACGGTACTCGTGCCGCAACAGGCCGTGAACTACGCGACGTTCGGAGGTCTCCCTGGCGCCGGTGGCTTCATCCACATGCAACCGAGAAGCGACGGCATCGCGCTGGGAGGGACGTCGGAGGAGGGCGAATGGTCGCTCGACCCGGACGAGGGGGCTCGCAGACGCATCGTCGGCGCACACGTGCGAATCTTCGACGCGATGCGTGGGGCTCCGTTCGCAGACTAGCCAAGCAGCTGCTAAACCGCGTGACCCTCTCTCCTGTGCGTGCGACGAGGCGTGTCACGGTGAGCCCCATGACCGCCCGGCCCTGGTCATCGACCTGGAAGCCGAGGCTCGAAAACGGAACGCGCACCTCGACGAACCATCCCTCATCGGTGATGACGGTCTCCGCGTCCCAAAACGTGTCCCAACTGCCGTTGAGAACCATGCCGTCGTCCGACACTAGGAGGTCGAAGCGCATCGCGGTGGCATTAACGCCGAACCACTTCGCGTTCTGGTTGTCGTTGAAGGCGTCGACATAGATCGCGAATGCGTCGTCGCCATTCCAACGGTCGCGATATAGCGAATTGATGCGGATCCCGCTGGGGTCCTCGTCGTAGAACCAGCCCGCCGCGTATAGATAGCGGTCGTCATAGGCGACCTTGATTACCGTGCGCTGTGCGGGAGTCCCACGAAACGTCGGGAAGTACATCGTGAGCGGAAGCGGCTCGACCTGGTCCCAAGCAGCCTCCGTCGGTGAGCCATCGATGTCCACCTCGCTCGTCAGGCGAGTGAGGTCCATGCGTGGGGCGGCTTGGGCCGCGACCACTGTCGGGGTGAGGCAAGCGGCTAGTAGGAAGGCGCCGAGGCATCGCGTGCTGGATGGCGCGGCCCACGCCACACTCCATCCCGCACTCCATCTCGCGCTCCATCCGGCGGGCCATCTCGCACTCCGTCCGGCGCTCCGTGTCCATTCCCTTCCCATTCGATCCCCTCCCTCCCGAGTCCATGCTTTCGTCGAGGGAAGGCTAGTTGTGGAGGAATGGGGCTAGGGGCTGGATTCGACCAATGGTGGAGGGGTGCGGATGAACGGGGGCCGCGGGGGGGGGCGGTGGCCGGCTCGCCGGACCGCCCCGCCTACCGACGTCGCCGAGCCTGCCGCGACACCGTCTCGATCAACAGAACGCCGTTCTCGCCCAATGCACCGTAGACGAGGCGGCCCTCCATGCGGGTGACGTACCGAATCGACGCCACCACCTCGGGATGGAGTTGCGACACTTCCTCCCCTGTCGCTTGCAAGCCGTCGATGAGCATCAACGCGCAACCGGACCCCTCCGCTAGCGAAGTCGTCGATCGAGTGCTCAACAGGCACAACGTCTGTCCGGTCCCCGTCATGTCATGCACGCGGACGCCCGGGAAACGGGCCCGGATCATGTCGGTGATGTAGCCGTACCGTTGCTTGTACTTCTCCAGCAGGTCGCCCCCGATGAAGTCGTAGCGCGTGCCGAAGGAGCGGTACTCGAGCACGGTGTTCCCCAATACCTCCACCTGCACACCTTCGATTTGAATCGGGGCTGCATCGAGCTTCACCGCCAGAACTTCATCCGGGACAAACTCGATGTACTGCTCCAGAGTCTCGTAGCCGAGCGCATAGACGCCGAGTTCATGCGGCCCCACAGGCACGTTCGGGATCTCGAAATACCCCAGCTCGTCGGTGCGCGTGATCCTCCAGAGGTCGTGGAGTGTTACCAAAACGCCCGGAACTGGGTGCCCGTCGAAGGTCGAGAGAACCTCCCCGCGCACCGTGATGGAGTCGACCGACTCACCCGACTCCTCCTGGGCGTGCACGGGTACAGCAGCCCAGAGCACCAGCGCACTCACGCAGCAGAAAAGATCAGAGACTCGCATCAGCATCTACCTACGGGTCATGAAGTTCGGGGCCGGGCTACCAGATACCATACGGTCGAGGCCCTCGTTCCGTACTAGTCCAGCTGAATCCCTAACGCCCCGGCACTCCTCAAGCGATGATCCGAGGTGAAGATCCGGCCATACGCGAGCATGGTGACGCCGAACGTCGCGGTGGACACGGTCGCCGCAATCATGAAGACGATCATGATTTGGTACCGGACCGCATCCCCTGGCGCGGCACCGGCCAGGATCTGCCCCGTCATCATCCCGGGCAGGCTGACGATCCCCATGACCAGCATGGAGTTCACGGTCGGAATCAAGCCTACGCGTAGCGCCTCGCGCACCTCGTCCCGCGCCGCTTCCCACCGTGTGGCGCCCAGCGCGAGAAAGCCCTCGACCCGAGTGCGGTCACGCAGCACGCCGGTGAGGAAGCGATCGAGCCCCAATGAAATCCCGGTGAGGGCATTGCCGAGCAACATCCCCAACAGAGGGATCACGTATTGGGGATCCCACAGCGGCGTCGGCCGGAGGATTCCGAGCACGGAGACGCCGGTGACCAGAAAGGCCGTCGTTACGATGACGACCACCGAGTCCAGATAAGCGGCGGGGAACCTGATCGAGGTCCGGCGAACGGCCGTGACACCCGCCACCACACCCATCAGGAGTCCCAACACGAGGACCGCGGGGCCGTTGGCGGAATCGAACACCCACTCGAGCACTAGGCCCAAGAGGAAGAGCTGCACCACCATGCGTGTGCCGGCAACGAGCAAGCGCCGTCCCATACCGAGCCGCAGAACCGCGGAGAGCACCAGGTTGGCAATGAGCAGCGACGCCGCAATGAGCAAGGACGGCCAGGAAACATCGATGTACGCGTTCAAGATGCGCTGCCCAAGTCGATGGCGGGTCCACGGCGCACTCGCTGGACCTGCGCCTGGTCGTGGCTTGTCCAGAGCACCGCTCGATCTCCTGCATCCACCCATTCGAGCACCACCTTCTCGACGCACTCGGTGGCTTCGGCGTCGAGGTGGGCGGTGGGCTCGTCGAGAAGCAGTACCTCCGGCTCCAGGAGCAGAGCCCGCACGAGTCCGACAATCTGGCCCTCGCCCCCGGAAAGAACCGACGCCCGCTGACCCAAGAATTCCACCGACTTTCCGAGTCGAGAGAGCAGTGCAGCAGCCGTGCCGTCCCCAGTGATGCGCCCCGCGTTGATATCGAATCGCAGCGGCAGCTCGAGGTTCTCTTGCACGGTGCCGGGAATGAGAACCGGCTGCTGTTGCACGTACATCACCCTCGCCCGAAACCGCGGACGGTCCTGGTCGAGCACGGGATGCCCGCGATGGTGAACCCGTCCCTCGTCGGGACAATCGAGGCCGCATAACGTGCGCAGCAGCAGCGACTTACCGGTACCTGAACGGCCTGTGAGAACCGCTCGATCCCCAGTGGCCAGGTTAACGTCCAACTCGCGCCAGATCCAGCCGTTGTCGAGGCGGCGCCCGATGTTTTCCGCTGTCAGAATGGGCGCTTGGTCCACAGGAGGTGCCACATGCGCTCCGATGAAGGGTGATCGCAGTCGACTGCACCGCGTATTGTACCGATTATTCGGGGCCCTGCCCTCTCTCTGCGACGTATGAGACCTTCCACACCTCTAGTGATAGGCGCCCTTGCTGTTCTGACGACCGGCGCCGCGGTTGCGCAGGCGCCGCCGGGCGCAGGCGCCGGCTATCCGATAGATCCGGTCTCGGTGCCCCGCCCCACGCTCGCGGCGCTGCGAATCAGCGACGGGATCAGCATCGACGGCGTGCTCGATGAAGCCGTGTGGAGCCAGGCGGACACCTCCACCGGCACCTGGATTCAAGTAACGCCCGCGCCGGGCATGCCTGCTACCGAACCGACATCGGTGCGCATCCTCTATGACGAGGGCAGCTTGTACATCGGAGCGCGTCTCTACGACTCCGACACCGGGCACCTGTACGTGCCAGGCCTGGAGCCCGACTTCGACACACCGAGTTCCGACCTGTTCGGCATCGCCTTCGACTCCCACCACGATGGTCAAAGCGGATTCGTCTTCGCCGTGAACCCTGCGGGCGCGCTCTACGACGCTCAGACCTTCAACGACGGGCGCGACGTCCTCCCAGCCTGGGAAGGCATCGCGGATATCCGCACGTCCGTGAGCGAGGACAGCTGGTTCGTCGAGATGTCGATCCCTTTCGCGACGCTTCGCTTCAATCCTGTCGAAGGCGATCAGGTCTGGGGCCTCAACTTCTTCCGGAGAATTCGCCGCAACAACGAGGACGCAATGTGGGCTCCGGTGCCTCTGCAGTACCGGGTCTATAAATTCTCGATGTCCGGAACCCTAGAAGGGCTCACCGGCCTCCCACGAGCCAGAAACCTGTGGGTGAAACCGTACGCGCTCGCGAGCCGGCTCGACGGATCCCGTCAGCCGGTAACGAACACGGCTCGCGACGTGGGCCTCGACGTGAAATGGGGCATCACGCCTCGCATGACGCTCGACCTGACTGCCAATACCGACTTCAGCCAGGTCGAGGTCGATGCCGAACAGGTGAACCTGACTCGTTTCAGCCTCTTCTTCCCTGAGAAGCGGGACTTCTTCCTGGAGAACGAGGGCACCTTCGCGTTCCAAGACGTGTCGATCCGGAACTTCCGCACTGGCTCCTCCTCGAGGAGCTTTCGACTCTTCCACTCCCGCAGAATCGGCCTCTCTCCCACTCGTGAAGTGCTGCCGATCCTGGGAGGCGCCCGCCTCACCGGTCGCGTCGGCGAGCGCTTCGAGGTCGGCTTCCTGGAGATGCAAACGCGAGAGCTCGGAGGATCAGATGGGGGCAACTCGTTCGCTGCCGAGAATTTCGCAGTGGGTCGCGTGAAGGCACACCTGTCGGGAGGCTCATCGATCGGAGCGATGTTCGTGAGCCGACAGGAAACAGGGACGGGATCGACGACCGCCGACTACAACCGCGCCTATGGCGTGGATGGGACGTTCAATCTCTTCCAGAATTTGGTGCTTTCAGCCTACGCCGCGGGCACCGACGAACGCTCACCGCTTGGGGAGCAAACGAGCGCGACGATGCTGCAAGCCGCGTGGCGAAGCGACATCGTCAACGTCTCGGGCCTCTACAAGAACGTGGGGGACGGGTTCAACCCCGGCGTCGGCTTCGTAGACCGGCGTGGAGTGAACCGGTACTTCGGAACGGTCGGCGTCCACCCGAAGTTGCGGCGGCGGGGCGTGTTGGAGATCAACCCGATGCTCGACGTCGACTTCTTCACAACCCTGCAAGGCTCGGTCGAGTCGCGCTCGATCACCCCCCGGCTCAACATCAGATTCATGAACGGTGGATCTCTGAGCTTCAACTACGCCGATCGATACGAGCGCCTGTTCGAGGCCACCTCGATCGCGGGCGCGGCGGTTTCCGCGGGGACCTACGAGTGGCGGGAGTCCTCGATCCGTTATTCCGCCCCAGCGAGCGAAGTGCTCTCCGGATCGTTCTCCCTGAGCGGCGGCAACTTCTACGACGGGCGCCGGACGTCGGTGTCGAGTCGCATGAAGTTCCGCCCGAACGAGCACTTCTCCCTCGACCTCGCGGTGCAGCACAACGACCTCGAATTGGCGGGGACCGACTTCACGGCCGATTTGTTCAGCGCTCGACTCCGCTACGCCCGCGATACTCGGACCTTCGTGATGGGCTTCGTGCAGTACAACGAAGCCACTAAAGAACTGATTACGAACCTCCGCTTCAACCTCATCCACGCGCCGCTCTCGGACTTCTTCCTCGTCTTCACCGAGAGGCGGTCCCTGGTCCATGGCATCACCAATGCGGTGCTGGAGCGCGGCATCACGCTGAAGGGGACGAAGCTGCTGGCGTTCTGAGGGCGCCGGTGCGCGGCTTTCGGCATCGCCCGCAGCCGGCCGCGCTCGACTCTCTACCGAGCGGCGCCGTCCCGGCAGCTGTTGTCGAGCCCCTGTGGACTGCCCGTAGCGGCCTGTCCTCGCGCAATGGCGATCTGAGCCGCTGTGAGTTCTGTGGCCGTCGACGGATCACGCGGCGTGGGGGAAGCTGCCCCACCCCCTGCGCCTCCGCCTGCCCCTCGACGCTGTCCCTGCGCCGGCCCTCCTCGCATCAGGTTGTTGGGCGACCCGGAATCGTGCCGCAGGCACAACGAGTGCCCCAGCTCGTGCGCGAGGATCGTCGCATGCATCTGCCCGCGCGGGTTGAGCTCCGACCACAGGACCTGTCGACGCTCCGGGAAGAACACGCCTCCAGCGGGGACCGGGAACTCCCGGATCACACAGACATTCCATGCCCCTCGGAGCCACTGATCCTCTGGGCACACCTCAAGCAGGATCGACCTGAATCGGCCCCGTCCGGATCGCCCTGTCTCCCTCGCTGCGGGGAACACCTCCTCATTTTGAGCCTGCTCACGAAGCACGGACTCGACGTCCCACCTGATGCCCGCCTGCTGCCATACGGCGTTGACCTCGACAAAGACTTGGCGGATCTCGTCCCCGGTGAGGGTCGAGTTGAGCTCAGGAGTCGTGCCGGAGGTAAGCAAGTGCACGCGCACGGGGAGTAGGAGCAATTCGACCTCGGACTGCCAGGCGCCGCTCACCGGTGGCGGGGCGAGCGCGAGGGCCACCATGGCGGTCCCGATCAACGTACGGGTAGAGCGCGTCATGAGGTCGCCCCGCTAGTACCGCTGGCTAGGAGATCGGCTTGGGCGCGACCGTGATCGTCAATTCCTTGTCCGCATAGACCGCGCCATCATCGGCCCGTCCGCGCAGGATATAGGTGCCAGGCTCATCGAAGGTGACTTGCACGACCCACCGGTCATCCTCCGGCGTAGCCGGCGCCTGCCAGAAGGGTGACCACGGGGAGTTCATCCACGCTCGCGAGTCCTCCCAGGGCTTGATCTGGATGGGCGCAAACGTCGAATGGTTCTCGCCACGGTAAATGAACCAAGTGAAGTGGAGGCCCACGCTCTTGTTGACGGTGACGCGATTCGGTTCGTTGAGCGCGCGCAGGAGGGCTCGTAGGGCGGCGGCGGTCTCTTCATCTACTTCTTCTTCCTCCTCAGCGGCATCATCGGAGGAGTCCTCATCCGCGTCACCTGCCACGGAATCAGGTTCAGCGTCAGACGCGTCCGCTTCCGAGTCTGCGGCTTCCTCCGCCTCCGGGCCTCCCGCCGCTGCCGAATCTGCCGCGGCAGCGGAATCCGCCGCTGCCCTCGCCGCGGCCGCCCGTGCACGGCGAGCCGCACCCGTGATCGGAAGCCCATCGTCCGTCACGCGCGCCACCAGCGTAACGGACTGGCCGACCACTGCCTGCAACTCGAGCGCGCCTTCGATCTCGATCATCGGTGCGACGTTCGAGCGTGTCTCAGGGTCGCTGCGCCCCGCACCGAGCGCGCCGGTCTCCGACGCGATCACCATGTTGTCGATCAACAGGTCTTGGCGAAGCGTCGCGTAGGCCACCTTGGTCACGCCCTGGTGCTTCAGCGTCCAAACCAGCTCCTGATCGCCGAAATCTGCCGGGACCCGGACCTTGAAGATGAATCGGTTCCTTCGCGGGAGGAAATGCGTGGGCTGACCGACATCCACTTCTCCGGGCGAGAAGAAATTGTCCGGGCCGACGGGGATGTCGAGCTCTTCCGACCAGTTCCGATTCATGTATCCGAAGAGCAGGCTGTACGAGCCATCGGCGTTCACCTCGAACCCCTCGTATGCCGGAGAGACCGTCTGCCCCTGCGTATACGTCAGTTGCGCGTCGGCACCCTCATAGGTGAGCAGCGCCGCAGTCAGAACGAGCAGGCAGCGGAGGAATCTTGACGGCATGTGGCCTACCGCCCCGGCTCGTTGCCAACGCCTACGTCGTCCTGCTCGACCACGGGGGACGGCACGTCAATCGTATGCATGCACAGCGGACAGCCAATCACATGACTGTTCTTGTTGAGGTCGAAGCGTTCAATCCGGCCCGCCATCTCTTCTATGAACTGTTCGTCCGACATCCTCACGCGCATGCCGAGGTCGATGAACATGTTGGCCACCGACCGGTTACCCGAGCCCTGCCAGTTCCTCGGGTCCGGGATGTTCGTGTTGTTCGGCGTGTTGTCCATGTAGCCGACGATGTGCAGGATCGTGCCCTTGGGCAGCAGCGGCTGGTAGCCGTCCTCGTACGCGTACCCGCGCACCCAGTTGTGGTCGTAGCCGACGCAGCTGAGCGTCTCGACGTTATAGCCCCAGATGGCCTCCAGGCACATGCGTTCGCCGGGCGCGTGCAAGTGCGGCTCGAAGGTGATGATCTTGGTGTGCTGCTCCAGCACCTCGTACGCGTGCAGTTCCTGACCGGCTTCCATGGCCTCGATGTCGATGTCCATGGCGTTGCCCAGGGCGACAGCCGCTCGGCGGTACTTGGGCTCGTAGCCCTCCTCATGGAACCTGAAACCGATGACCAACTTACTCGTCGTATTGCGGCCGCTCGAGTGTAAGTGGACCGAGTTGGAGACTACGCTCGAGCCCGCTCTCAGCAGCCTGCCACCCTCGGGGTCGAAGACGTCCGCGTTTCGACCGACTTCGTGCACAGGCCAACCAACAGCTCCACCGGAGCCGAACGTGGTCTGCGTCGGATCCTCGCTGTCTGCGAGAACCCGCGTGCTCCAGATCATGTGGTGGAAGATGTAGCGGCCACCGACGGTTTCGCGGCCGGTATCCGTGGGATCGATGTCATTGACCTCCCGGATCTCTACCGACTTCACGTAGCGGTCCTCTTCCAGCGGGATCGGTACGCTCTTGATCTCACCCCACCAGTCGGGGGACCCGGCCTCCATGAAGATCTCCTCGGTCTCTACGATCAGATCCGGCTCGCCGGCGGTCCAGAATTGGCTGTCGTCGAAGACGAGCGCTATTGGCAGGTCCGCGGGATCTCCCTCCGGCGCACCGTTGTCCGCCCACATGGCGATGGCCGCCAGCTCTTCATCGCTCAAGGACGGATCGTATTTGTAGTGCTGGATGCCGATGTCCTTCTCCATGTACCACGGCGGCATCGCACCGGCGCGATCGCGGATCGCGGTCTTCTCCTTGATGCGGCTCGCCCAGCGCCGGACCTGTCGATAGGTCACGAGTGGCATGGGCGCCACGCCCGCGGGCCGATGGCAGTTCTGACAGCTGCGTTGGAGAATGGGCGCTATGTCTCGGCTGAACGTGACCTCGTCCGACGAACTCTGTTGAGCCTCGACCACCTGTGGAAGCGCGAGAGCGAAGATGGCGGCGGCAAGCGCAGCCGATCCCGGAAAGTGGTTCAGCCCGATCTTCATGGCATGCGTCATTTCCTGCACCTCCGGAGGACAGACGACGAAAACTCGGCATCGCAGTACATAGCTACTCAAAATTACGGTGGGTGCGGCAAGGGTGTCAAAGCGTCGAACGGCCTGAGGCAGTCTGAAGCTTGTCCGCCGATGGGAGAACACCTACCCTCCTTCTTCCTCTTCGGCGTTAGTTATGCGCTTCTTCTGGAAACTGCTCGCACTGGTTGCGGGACTCGCGGTCTCGGTTCTGGTCGTGTCATCCGCGACGTTCTTCCTGACGACGCAAGGGCACCTCATAAGCCGCGTGGCGCGCGGTGATCCTCCGATCACCTTCGGCGTCGGCATGAATAGCGGCAGTGCGGTCGCCGGCGGCCTCGGCTCGGACACACATCTCGAGTACACGGTTGTCGGCAACGCCGTGAACATCGCGGCCCGGTTGTGCAGCGAAGCGGAGGCCGGTCAGTCCACTTGCAACTCCCCCAATACGTCGCGCATGTGCGCCGGCCTCCCGTCCGGGTCCTTCGCCAAGCATCGCATGCAAAGCTGCTCCAGGCGTTCCGGAACCTCCAGCTCGGTGAGGGTCGAAGGCTTGGGTGGCTCCACCTTCAACGTCTTATGCACGATTTCGTCGACGGTGAGGCCCTCGGAGGGCATGTGGCCCGACAGGATCTCATAAAGAATCGCTCCCAGGCTGTACGTATCCGTGCGGTAGTCGATCCCCGGATCCATCGTGATCTGTTCAGGCGACATGTAGGCCACCGTGCCTTGCAGTCGACTCTGACCGGTAAGCGACAAATCCTCGTCGTCGATGGAAGCGTCGGGCAGCGTCGGCTGGGCCTGAGTCCCGTCGGGGTGCCAAACCTTCGCCATGCCCCAGTCCAGGAGCAGCACTTCGCCGAACGGACCGACCAAGATGTTGGCAGGCTTCAAGTCTCGGTGGGCAACGCCATGCGTGTGGGCATACTCGAGCGCCTGGCCGATTTGAACGAGTACCTCGACGAGCTTCGAGAGCTCGTGCCGCTCCCCGCGATCCACCAACTCTCGCAGCGTGTACCCGTGTACGTACTTCATGGTGAAGTAGTAGTGGCCGGACCGGTCACGCCCGAGCTCATACGTCGGAATGGTATTGGGGTGCTGCAGCATCGCAGTCACGCGAGCCTCGCGCAGAAGGCGCTGCTGTTCGATAGGGTCGTCCGCCAGTTCCTCGCGCAGGCTCTTGTAGCAGATCGTTCGAGACAGCTGGAGGTCCTTACACACCTGGATGATCGACTTACCGCCGCGCGCGATCGTCTTGAAGTATGCATACCGCAGCCGAGTATCGACCCTGCCAGGCAGCGGTCGGTCGGTGTCCTCGATGTATACCGACGCGTAGTCCTCTTTGGGCGGTTCCGGGAACTGGACCATGGTCTCGGCTCGGCGCTGGCGGGCTCTGGGGGGAGACGTACCCGACCGGCGAGCACGACTGTGTCCTGGAAAGATCGGGGCAGAGGCGCGGTAGCCCAACCGCACGCGCCCGGCAGGATGGAGCTGCGGTCGCTTCGCATCCTCGCTCCTCTCGCGGAACTGCCTTAGTGCCCTTCCGTCGGCGCTTCGGCCGCTCGAATCGAACCAAAGCCACCAAGTCTACGTCGCCCGCAACAAGAGACCCCTGGAGCCGGTGGCCCCAGGGGTCTCTAAGCGCGCCCGGCAGGATTCGAACCTGCGACCTCCTGCTCCGGAGGCAGGCGCTCTATCCAACTGAGCTACGGGCGCAACACGACGAAGAAGATAGTCTCGGGGTCGGCCTGTTGGTAGGCGGATTTGAGGGTTTTCACCGACTCGCGCTCAGCCCTTCTTACTCTTATTGCTCTTCGCGAATTTCCCGCTCTTGCCCGACTTGCACGACTTGCACGACTTGCCTGACTTGGCCGACTTGCAGCGTCGGATGACGATTCCGCCCATGGCGACCGCGTTGCCTCCGCCGCCGAAGCGAAGGTCGTCCAGCACATCGAGTGACTGATCGGGCCTGAAGAAAAACCGAGCGTAGAACATGCCGCTTGGATCCTGGCTGCGTGCCCGGACGAGGACCTGCTCACAACCACCATCCGTATACGCACCGGGAGGCGAGGCGCCGAAGCCGACGACCAGGCCCCCGCCGGGGAACGTGAAACGTCCCTCGACAGTGCAAATCAGCTCGTAGTCGTTCGCTACGGTATCGCCCCGCGGATTCAGTGGTCCCTGGGTGTCGGATACCACTTGAGTCCACCCGGACGCCGCAAAAATGCCCTGGCTAGCCACATTGATGTCGTCAATGACCGCCACGGCGGGGTTCACGTTCGCGGTGGCAAAGTAAATATTGCGCCGCACAGCGACGTCGTTCTCCCTACCCAAATCGAACGCGATCTTGCTTCCCCGCTTCACCGTAAACGCGGGCACATTGCGGTAGATGAATCCGGTGAAACCGAAATGGTCGTTGTCGCCGAACGGGATGCAGTTGCCTATGACTCCTGGGGAGGCTGGAGTGACATCGAAGGATCCGGGCCCCAGATGGCTACCGTGGCTGGGCACGGTATGGGCTCGGCAGAACCCTTGCGGCCCGGCCCATGCTTGGACATGCTGCACACGGGTTAGCGAGGCACGCCGAAGGCGCCGCCGGGAGTAAACAACATGCTGTTACTCGAAGTTCTTATGGTGTCGATGGGTGCGATCCGCGCCAACATGTTGCGATCGGTGCTCACTACGCTGGGCATCGTGATCGGCATAGCCGCCGTTATCACGATGGTCGCACTCGGTGAGGGCGCCCAGCAGAGCGTCCAGGAACAGATCAACCGGCTGGGTACGACCGTGCTGACGATCCGACCCGGACAGCAACATATGCACGGCGTTTCGCGCGGCGACACTCGCATGTTCATCGATGACGCGATGGTGCTGAGGGACGGTACCAACGGACTCCTGACCGTCTCGCCCGAGCAGAGCTCGCGCATGCAGATCACGTACCAGCGCTGGAACTCGAGGAACCAGGTGATGGGCGTCTGGCCCGAGTACTTCGAGATTTACGACCACGGCCTCGTCGCAGGGCGCTTCTTCACCCAGGGCGAAGTGCGAGGCCGTCGGCGGGTCGTTGTTCTCGGACACAGCATCCCGGATGCGCTCGGGGAGACGCCGGCCGAGCTTCTGATCGGCCAGACGATCCAGGTGCGTGGCATCCCGTTCGAAGTGATCGGCGTGCTGACGGAGAAGGGCGACGCGGCTTGGGTGCGACCGGACGATCAGATCTTCCTGCCACAATCGACCGCTCAGTACCGGGTCATGGGCGGGCGGGACCGCCTGAGCGCGATCTATGCAGCAACGGCCACGGCCGACGAGCTCGATGTGGCTTACTCGGAGATCGACCGCCTCCTGCGCCGGGAACACCGGATTCTCCCGGGCGACGACGCTGACTTCAACATCAGCAACTCCGCGGATCTGCTCGCTACGTTCAACGAGACGGGCCAGACCTTCACGCTGCTGCTCGCGGGAATCGCTGCCGTTAGCCTGCTCGTGGGCGGCATCGGCATCATGAACATCATGTTGGTGTCGGTGACGGAGCGTACCCGCGAGATCGGGATTCGAAAGGCGCTGGGCGCGACCAAGCGAGCCATCTTGGCGCAGTTCCTGGTAGAAGCGCTCTTCCTATGCACACTCGGTGGCTTCCTGGGGGTAGCCGCCGGTTATGGTGCGTCGGAAATCATGACGCAGGTCGCCGGGTGGGATACCGCCATCCGGTTCGATGCGGTGATTACGGCACTCGTCTTCTCGGCGGCTGTCGGCTTGTTCTTCGGGATCTGGCCAGCCCGACGGGCTTCCATCCTGGACCCGATCGACGCGCTGGGATACGAATAGGCCGCAACGGTCCCCGTCCGCCGCTTCGCGGCAGACGGGGTAAGCGCGCGGAATAAGCCGAGTTCTGTCCCCTTGCGGGGGAGGATCATTCATCTGGGACTGCCGTTACCGGCAGCCTCGTGCGGCCTACCCGGAACTCAAGCGGAGCGGGCAACTCCTCGTTCCCTATTTGGCCTTGCTTCAGGTGGGGTTTGCCAGCGACTCACTGTTACCAGGAGCCCGGTGCGCTCTTACCGCACCCTTTCACCCTTGCCTGTGCCGCTGAGCGGCCATCGGCGGTCTACTCTCTGCTGCACTTTCCGTCGCCTTACGACGCCCGGGCGTTACCCGGCACCTTGCCCTGTGGAGCTCGGACTTTCCTCCAGCGGCCGAAACCACCGGCGATCCTCACTCGCACGCTCAGAGGAATGCTAATGCGCGGGCACGGGTCAGGTAAGAGCGCGCAACGCGTCGATGGGCTTCTTGGCGGGGATGGGTGACCGCCGGAAGTCCTTCGCATTCCGAGTGACGATGAACTCCGCCCCACACGCACGAGCGGCCGCGACCTGCATCGCGTCCTCGAAGTCCCGCATGGGGAGTGATGTGGCGTACCGCAGCGATTCGGTGTCCGTCGGGGCGACGGTCACGAAATCGGTCAGGCCTTCGATGAAGTCCTTGGCGGCTGCACCGCCTCGCACAGGTCTGACGAGGTAGTAGAAGTTCGAGAGCGTGTGCCAGGCCACAAAGACGCGTCGAGGCGCATGCTCCAAGTAGTCGAGTAGCTCCGCCGCAGCATCGACATGCGGAGCACGGTCCAGCGCTACATCGATCAGCACATCGGTATCGAGCAGAATCACAAGTACTTCTGCGCGAGTGCCCGGTAGAGTGGGCCGTCCGTGTCGGCGGCCTCGAACCGCCCTCTCCAGCGCGCCGAAAAGGACGGCGACTCGTCACTCGACATCTCTCGAAGCGAGTCTTCGATGAGCGAGGACAACGACACGCCGCGGCCCCGCGCATACCGCTTCGCACGGGGAAGCAACTCGGAGTCGACTGTGATGGTGAGTTTCGTTTTCATGTTATACGTATACGTGTCTTTTCAATAGTATACGTATAACCTCCCCACCCCGCCAACCCTCGCTTCCCCCTTACCCCGCCCCTATCCTCCCCCGCCATGAAATCGCCCGAGTACGACCTCGACGCGGTGCGGAGCCAGATCCCGATCCTGCGCACGCACATCCCGATGAACAACTGCTCGCAGGCGCCGCAGTGCTCGGCCACGCGCGCGGCGGCGGACGCGTACCTGACTTCCTGGAATGAAGCGGGCATGGACTGGGATGCGTGGATCGGCGAGGTCGACGCGGCGCGTGCGGAGTTCGCGGCCTTCGTGGGCGCACAGGCTGGCGATGTGGCCATCGCCACGTCGGTTTCCCAGGCTACCGCGAGCATCGCGAGTGGCCTCGACTTCACCGGCACTCGCCGCGGCGTGGTGGCGAGCGGCGGAGAATTCCCGACCGTGGGGCACGTATGGCTCGCCCAGGAACGCTTCGGTGCCGAAGTGAGCTGGGTCCCCGTGCGCGACGGCATGATCCACCTCGAAGACTATGCGTCGGCGATCGGAGAAGAGACGCTCGTGGTGTCCGCCTGCCGGGGCTATTACCAGACCGGCTTCAAGCAGGACATCGGGGCCATCGCGGAGCTAGCCCACGAGCATGGTGCACTGCTCTACGTGGACGCGTATCAGACGCTGGGCTCCGAAACCTTCGACGCGCCATCGAGCGGTGCCGACTTCGTGGCCTCGGGCTGTCTCAAGTTCCTCATGGGCATCCCGGGCATCGCCTTCCTTTGGGTCAGACCGGGAATCGCCGAGCGGCTCGAGCCCTCCATCACCGGGTGGTTCGGGCGAGAGAATCCTTACGCGTTCGATGCCCAGCAGCTCGACTGGGGCGATGGTGCCAGGCGCCTCGACACCGGCACGCCTCCCGTCATGGAGGCGTACATCGCGCGTGCCGGCATGGCGTGGATGCGCGAACTCGGCCTGGCAGCGATCGCCGACTGGGACGCGCACCTCGGGCTGCACACCGTGCGGGGTGCGCTCGCTCGCGGCCTCGAAGTCCTGGGGCCGATCGATGAGCCGCGGGCGCCCATGACCGCGATCGCCTGCACTGACAGCCACGCGGTGGAAGCGGCACTTCGCGAGCGCGGCATCATCGCTTCGGCGCGGGGGCCCGCCATTCGTCTCGCGCCTCACTTCTACAACACGACCGACGACGTAAATCAGGCACTCGACGCACTCGCGGACGTGATGGAGTCGGCTCCGTGAGTCAACGCGAGACCTTCAGCTCGCGTCTGGGGCTGCTCGCCACCATGGTCGGCCTGGCGGTCGGCCTCGGCAATGTTTGGCGCTTCCCATACATGGTGGGGCAGTTCGGCGGCGCGGCATTCATCCTTCTCTACGTGGGCATCGCCGGGCTGATCGGGGTACCGGCGCTGATGGGCGAGTGGTCGCTCGGGCGCCACACACGACGCGGCACGCTTGGGGCATACGAGCGCGTGGGCGTGCCAGGCGGCCGCGGAGTCGCCTGGCTACTCATCGGCATCGTATGGTTCGCGGTCGCCTACTATACGAATGCGATCGGGTGGGTGGTCTATCACGCCCTGGCGGAGCTGCTGGCGCCGTTGGGCCGGCCGATCGACCCGTCGCGGATCCTGCCGCCTGAGACCGGATTCTCCGGCCAAGCGTTCGGGCTACAGCTCGGCTTCACGGCGCTGGTTCTGCTGGCCGAGGCCGCCATCATCCTGCGAGGGGTGCGCGCCGGCATCGAAACCGCCTCCAAGATCATCACGCCGGTGCTCTTCGCTGTGCTGCTCATCGTGATCGTGCGCTCGGTCACGTTGCCCGGAGCCAGCGAGGGCATCCGCTGGCTGCTGGCGTTCGACGCCGCGAGCATCACGCCCACCGTGGCGATCGCCGCCTTGGGCCAGGTCGTCTTTTCGATCGGCCTCGGCGGCACGCTGATGCTCGTCTACGGATCGTATCTCGGCGGTGACGCCAACATTCGGTCCGACGCGATTTGGACCGTCTTGGGCGATACCGGCGCCGGACTACTGGCGGGTCTGGCGATCTTCCCCGCGGTGTTCGCGTTCGGCATGGAGCCGGGTTCGGGCCCGGGGCTGCTGTTCGCGACCCTGCCGCAGATCTTCGCGCAGCTACCGGCGGGGTGGGTCTTCGGCGCGCTCTTCTTCGGCGGCTTGTCCGGGGCCGCGCTGCTATCGGGCATCGCCGCGTATGAAGTGATCGTCGCCGGCTTCACCGACACGTTCGGCTGGTCACGCCGCCGGGCCACCTGGACGGTGTACGGCGTCTCGATGCTGCTTGCCATGCCGCCCATGATCAACCTCGAAATCTTCGTGCCCTGGGACCTCACGTTCGGCTCTGGCGGGCAGACCTTTGGGGCACTCGTCGCAGTGGTGACGGTCGGCTGGGTGATGAGGCGCGCCACGCTTCTGGAGCAGATCGCCGGGGAGGCACCTTCGCGGACCGACCGTGCGCTCATCCACTGGTTGCGCTGGGTGGTTCCGACCGCCGTGATGGCGGCCGCGTTGTGGTGGCTTCTCACTGACGTGCTTGGTGCCGCACAGGGCGTATAGCCCCGATGCGGACGGATGCCCCGCCGCTCACATACCGAGACACCCGCCGGGCGGCACACTAAGTTCCCTGACTCGAGCACTCCCTGGAGACACCCTATGCACCGTAGTTCCTTCCTCGTCGTCGCTTCGCTGCTTCTGCTTGCGCCCATCGCGGCAGAGGCTCAGGCAGAGCCGATCGTCATCTATGTCGTTCGACACGCCGAGCGCGCCGACGACGGTCCTAATTCCGGATTCACTGGCGATACCAGCGATCCTCCGCTTTCGGAGTCCGGCTGGGCGCGCGCGCGGCTCATCGCGGAGATGCTCGACGATGCCGGCGTGACCCACGTGCATTCCACGGACTACCTGCGCACCCGGACGACCGGCGAGCCGACGGCTGAGGCCGAGGGGCTCGAGATCGAGTCGTATGATCCGCGCGACCTGCGCGGCTTCGCAGCCCGGCTCAAGACGATGCCCGGCAGACATCTCGTGCTAGGCCACAGCAATACCACCCCGCAACTCGTCGAGGCGCTGGGTGGGGACCCCGTCGCCGCGATCGAACCGATGGAATACGATCGCTTCTACATCGTTACGGTCGCCGGGGGCATGGTGAGCACGGTCATGCTGCGTTTCGGGGAGCCGTTCGAAGGCTAGGCGGCGGAACGCTAGCCGGCCCCAAGAGCTCTAGAAACGTGTCCCGAAGAGCACGCTGAGCCCAAAGTCCGGGCTGAAGGACGTCCAGCCTCGCGCACCGGTGATCTTGATCCATTGATCGCCACCGATCAGCGCGCCCACCCTCACTTCCCCGATGTTTTCGTTGCCGCGTCGATCACGGCTCGATCTAGGATCATGCTGTCCAGTCAGCTCGACTAGGGGCCTCACGAGCCCGCCTTCATACATGAAGGATGCGGCGAACAGGATGGGGTCGACCTGCTCGTGACGTACCTCGCGCGTGCCGTTGACCCCGGCGCCACCTTCGATCGAGACGGCCATCGGACCTTCATGGAAGTGCACACCTAGTGTGGCGAAGAAGTCCGCCTGGTCACGGCCCAAGCCTTCACGATTGTCGGTCGTGGGCAGCCGCGTGCCAAAGCGAAACGCCACGCCGACTCTGGCCTCCTCGGCGGTCAGACGGATAATTGTCGAGACCCTGATGTCCCCAGCGTCGCGTCGCGTCGTGCCGTCAGGAGGTCGGGCATCACCGTATGGCTCCGCAAAGACATGCTGGTCGTCGAAGAGGCGAAAGAGTGTACCCCCCAGGCGTACCGCTACGCGCTCGTACGCCCACGTGACCTGGAACGCGCCGAGCTCAGCCAGACGTCCCTCGACGCCGGCGAGCGAGACTCGCTGACCCGTGTAGAAGCCCGCACCAAGGACGAATGTGCCGCCCGGTTGCTCGAAGGTCGGCCAGCCCATGGGGTCGAGTGGGCGCAGCTGCGCTGCACCCGGTCTTGGCAAGCAGCCGAAAACCAAGAGCGCGAGCACGCCTGAAAACAGTGCAGAAAGAGGAAGATTCCGGGGCATGGCGGAGCAATATGGACGCAGCGCAGGCGCTCCGTAAGGTGCGAGGGCTCTACTCGTCGTTGGGGAAGGGGCTGATCGCGGGCTCCGGCGAATGCAGTCCACTAGCGGGGTCCGTGCGACACAACGAGGTTGTCTCGACTCAGTTCCCGCAGACCGGACCCGACGTATGGCCTACCGTTCAGCCGCAGCACTGCTCGCCTTACTCCTGCTCCCGCTCGCCCTAGCCGCCCAAAACGCCGGCGAGTGGCGCACATACGGGAACGACGGAGCCTACACGCACTACACGCCCCTCGATCAGATCGACGCGTCTAACGTCGCGGACCTCGAGATCGTGTGGCGCTGGAACGGGCGCAACTACGGGCCGAACCCGTTCACCCAGACGGAAACGACCCCGTTGATGATCGACGGGATCCTGTACGCGACCGCCGGCATGACGCGCACGGTCATCGCGATCGACCCGGGCACCGGCGAGACGCTCTGGACCTGGCGCATGGACGAAGAAGACCGCATGGGGAACGCGCCCCGGGCGAACTCCGGCCGCGGCGTATCGTATTGGGAGGACGCAGCGGGCAACGGGCGTATCGTGGTGGTTACCCCGGGTTACCACATGGCAGCGCTCGACGCCAAGACCGGCTACCCCATCGAGAGCTTCGGCGAGCACGGTATCGTCGATCTCATGGCGGGGCACCGCTCGCGGGACGGGATCGACATGGTCGGTTCCATCGGGGCCAGTTCTCCGGCATCCGTGGTAGGCGACGTCATCGTCGTCGGATCGGCGCACCACGTCGGCATGCGGCCACCTTCCAAGACGAACACACCTGGCGACATCCGAGGGTTCGACGCGGCGACCGGCGAGTTGATCTGGACCTTCAAGACGATCCCTGAACCCGGAGAGCTCGGGGTCGATACTTGGGAGAACGACTCGTGGTCGTACACCGGCAACGCCGCCGCATGGGCGGGGATCTCGTATGACACCGAGACCGGCATCGTCTACGTGCCCACCGAAGCCGCCACTGGCGACTGGTACGGCGGTCACCGACACGGCATCAACCTCTTCTCCACGAGCCTCGTCGCCTTGGACTCCAAGACGGGCGAGCGTGTGTGGCACTTCCAAACGATCCATCACGACATCTGGGACTGGGACAACCCGGCCCCGCCGGTGCTCGCCGACCTCACTATCGACGGTGCCGAGCGCAAGATCGTGGCCATGATCACCAAGCAGGGCTTCGTCTTCGTCTTCGACCGGCTCACCGGAGAACCCATCTGGCCGATCGAGGAGCGCGCCGTCCCGGCGTCCGACGTAGAGGGCGAGTGGACGTCACCGACGCAGCCTTTCCCGACCAAGCCGGCGCCGTTCGATCGACAGGGCTTCAGCGAGGACGACCTCATCGACTTCACGCCCGAGATCAAGGCGCGAGCCATGGAGGTCGCCAGCGCCTACCGCATGGGCCCGATCTACACGCCCCCGTCCCTCAACAACGACCCGGACGGCACTCGGGGAACCCTGTCGTTGCCGAGCTCGACGGGCGGAGCGAACTGGGAGGGAGGCGTCCTGGACCCCGAGACGGGATTCCTCTACATAGGCTCTGCGACGAATCCGTCGGTGCTCGCGCTCGTCCCGGGCGGAGACCGCTCCGACATGGATTACATCGCCGGCGGCGGAAGAGCTTCGCTAGCTCCAGGCGTGTCGATCGTGAAGCCCCCGTGGGGACGCATCACCGCGATCGATCTGACCACCGGCGAACACGCCTGGATGATGGCCAACGGAGACACGCGGCCGAGCGTGGCGGAGCGCCTCGAGCTGGATCTCGCGGACCTGCCCAGGACCGGGAAGTCGTCGCGCGCGGGCCTCATGGTGACCAAGACGCTGCTCTTTGCCGGGGAGGGCCGGTCCGGCGACCCGATCTTGCGCGCCCACGACAAGGCGACCGGTGAGATCATCGCCGGGCTCGAGCTGCCCAACACGCAGGGGGGTCTGCCCATGTCTTACATGCACGAGGGCAGACAGTACGTGTTGATCGCCGTCGGTGGCGGCGGGCAGCCTGCAGAGATCGTGGCGTTCGCGCTGCCCGCTGGTGAATGAAGCATACTACCCGCTTCGCGCTCGGGCTCAGCGCTGCCGTCCTCTTCAGTAGCTGCGCCGACGCGGAGCCCGAGGCACAGGCGCCCGAGCCGGTCGCGACGCCTGAGGGCGTGTTTGGCCAAGCACCTGCAGCGATGGGGGGGATCCCGTCCGTGATCACGCTCGAGCCCCTCGGTCCCGTGCCGTCGAGCGAGCAAGACGTGCCCACCGAGGCGCTCATGGATCAACTCGCGTTAGCGTTTTCGCCGGCGCACCTGCTCGTGCGCCAGGGTACAACGGTCCGGTTTCAGAACAGCGAAGTCGTCGCGCACAACGTGCATGTGAGCGCCATGGCCGGCGACTCCACGGTTTTCAATGAGGACACGCTGCTCGGTCAGTTTATGAGCTTCCGATTCGACGTAGAAGGCGGCTACGACGTGAAGTGCGACGTGCACCCGGGCATGACCGCGTTCATCTTCGTTACCTCGGCGCCGCATGCGGTCTTGGCCGGGATAGAAGGTGGCTTCGAGCTCCCGGATGTCCCCGCGGGCGAGTATTCGCTCGAGGTATGGACCGTCGAAGAGGCCGCGCGCAGCGAGCAGGTGATCGTGGTGACGGACGGGGAGGGCACCGAGGTCACGCTGCGCTAGTCTGGTGGCGTGCCGCTTCTCTCGGTCGGCATCACTCTTCTCGAAGCAGCTCCGCGGGTCCAAGCTGCAACGCCTTGCGGGCCGGGGCCCAGGTCGCGGCCATCGCGCTGGACACCAGAATAGCGGCCACCGACAGGAGCGTGACTGGATCGTACGCGGGCAGTCCGTGCAACAGGCCCCTCACGATCGATCCAACACCCACTGCCTCGATCAACCCCAGCGGAGGCCCCCACCGCCGACGTGCGTAGACCCCACCAAGCCACCTCACGCCGTACGTTAGCATCGCTCGCCCCGATGGCGCGCCTGATCGCCATCTCCTTCAACATGTGGGTCGCGTCGTAGGAGACGGTGCCGAAGAGTCCGGTGAGCGTGAGTAGCAGACCGGCCCGACGGGATCTGGCCGACACCACAACCGATCGGCTGGCGGTGGCCAAGCTCTTGAGTAGGCTTGGGGCGCTCGACCGCAGCATCCTCGAATTGCGCTACGTGGACGGCCGTACATCCATGGACATCGGCCACGAGCTAGACATGGCGCCCTCGTCGGTGCGAAGCCGGATGACGCGAGTGCGTGGCGACTTTGCGGCCCTGGAGGCCTGAGTCTCGCCAGCTACCCCAGCCGGCTCGGAACCTCGCTGACCTGCCGAGACAGCTCGATCACGCGCTCAACGTCGGCGTCATTGTTGTACACGCCGATCGAAAAACGCAGCACGCCACTTCGAATCGCGAGGCGGACCCGGTTTGCCGTGAGGTGTTCGTACAGCTCGTTCATCGCCGGATCGTCCGCAGTGTAGTGGCGACCACCGCCGATCTGGCCGACTGAGACGATGTGCGCGAGGTCCGCGCCGGGCTCCCCACCTACCACCGGGAGTCCGAGCTCCCGTAGGCCGGTTGCCAGCCTCGCGCCGAGCCCACATACGTGGTTCTCGATGGCTTCCACGCCGATCTCAGCGATGAACTCGAGCGCCACCTGCGCGGCGGTCGCACCCAAGTAGTTGTAGTTCCCTATGTCGAACCGGCGGGCCCCGGGCTGGTAGGTGAGATCCCCTTCTTCGAACGCGGTCTCGTGCGCGTCTCCGAGGTCGATCCCGTAGCGGGCGACATGAACAGGGATGAGTTGCTCGGCCACTTCTCGACGCACGTAGAGGAAGCCGAACCCGTACAGCGCCAGCATGCACTTCTGAGTCGCGACCGCGAGCGCGTCTACCCCGAGCGCGCGTACGTCCGTCTGGAGCGCGCCGATGGACTGGGCCGCGTCGAGCAGCGTGAGCGCGCCTACCCTGCGCGCCCCTGCAACGAGGGCCGGCACGTCGGTGACGAAGCCCGGCGCGAAGGACACGCTCGGGAAAGTGACGACGCGCGTGCGCTCGTCCATCGCCTCCACCATCCCGTCGACGGGTATGCGGCCATCTTCGGGCGGAATGGCTCGTACCTCGATGCCGCGCAGGCGCTCGAGGTTGTACCAGAGATAGATGTTGTTCGGGTGCTCCAGCTCCGGACACAGAACCACATTGTCGCCCTCGCGCCACGGGAGGCTCGCAGAGAACAGGTTCAGTCCCTCGGAGACGTTCTTGGTGATGGCGACCTCGTCGGCGTCGGCGCCAATCAGCGCCGCTAGGGCCGCGCGGGTCTCGTCGACCCTCACGCGCAGGGCATCCTTGTCGCTCGTGCCGCGAACGCAGTCGTCCAGGTACTCGCTCGCCGCCTCTCTCACCGTCTCCGGCACCAGTCCCCGGGCAGCTACGTTCAGGTACACCTGCTCGCAGCTCCCCGGAAAGAGCGCCCTCACCTCATCGTTCATCGACCCCCCGCCCTCGCAGCCTCAGAATGTGCCAGCAGCGACGTGCCCACCATGTCACCCATCACGTTGATCGTGGTATTCCCCATGTCGACGAGGCGATAGATCCCGCCCACGATGGCGGCGACCTCGATCGGGAGGTTGAAGGCTTGTACGTAGATCAGAGCGATCACGAATCCACCGCCCGGGATCCCACCGGACCCCTCCGAGAGCAGAAGTCCGACGAAGAGAATAGTCAGGAACGATGCCGCAGTGAAGTCGACTGATGCGGCCTGCGCCGTAAAGAGCAGCACCGCCCCGAGCATGACGGAGGTGCCGTCCTTGTTCAGCTGGGCGCCGAGCGGAAGCGTGAAGGAATAGAGCGACCGGGGCAGCCGGATCTTTTCGGCAATCTCAAGCCCGACGGAGAGCGAGGCCAAACTCGACGTGGTGGCGGCGGTGGTCGCCCAAAGGGGGCCGGTGTCGCGAAGGAACTGAAGCGGCCTCCGGTCCGTGAACGCACGCAACAGGACCATGTAGCCCACGAAAATGACGAGCTGACCGGCGTACACGCCCAGCAGAAACTTCGTCATGGGGCCGAGCAGCGACGCGCCGTAGCGGCCAACGGTCACCGCCATCAGAGCCCCGATGCCGAGCGGCGCGACGAGAAGGATCAGGTCGACGAGCCGGCGAAAGAGCGCGGCCAGATCCGAAAAAGCAACGCTCAGGCGATCGCGCGTGCTGCCTGTGAGCATGAGCGTGGCGATGCCTAGCAGCACCGCCACGACCACGAGCTGCACGACGTTTCCGTCTGCAAAAGCCCGAAAGACGTTGCTCGGCACCATGCCCAGAAGCACGTCGCCAATGGAGGGCACCGCGCCGACCGTTCCCTCCACCTGCTCGGTGAGCTGCATGCCCACACCGGGCCGGAGCAGAGCAACCGCCGCGAGCCCGAGCGAGAGCCCCACCAGATCGGTCACCACGTAGTAGCTCATGATCTTGGTGGCGAGCCGCCCGAACGTGCGCACGTCCGACAGCGCGGTCAGCCCTGCGAGCAAGTTGAAGAATACCAGTGGGATCGCCGCAAGCACGAGCAGGCGGATGAAGAGGTCGCCGACGGGCTGAATGACGGTGACACGCTCGCCTAGCACCGCGCCCAGGAACGACCCGAGCACCATGCCGATGAGGATCTGGGTGCCCAAGCCCATGCCGGGGCGGCGGGCCGAGGACGTGCCGGGCGTCGCGTCCTCCATGCCTGCCATCAGCGAATCGGCAGCCTGTTGTCGGGATCGGCCCTGAAGATCAGATAGGAGATGTCGCCCTCTAGCTCGCTCCACCAATGCGGCGTGTGTCCTGGGATGACGATGACGTCACCGGGCACGATGCGGCGGCTCACGCCGCCCTCGATGGCCGTCCCGCGCAGGCTGGTGCTGTTGGCCGACGGCCGGGTCGCATTCACCATCGTACCCCCCGTGACCAGCGTCGCCGAACCCTCGAGCATGTAATAGATCTCGGTCGTGCTTACCTGATGCAGGTTGGGACCGCCCACGACGTCCTCGGGGCGGAACACACCATAGACGCCTACTCGGTAGTCGCCGGTCACGTCTACGACACGAATGGGTCGGTCGCTCACGGCGTCGCGCGGCAGCGCGTTGATAAACGTTACGATGTCGACGGCGGTGACGTCAGTCGCAACAGGAGGAGTCGCCGGCGCCGGTGTCTGTGCGCCGACCGGGGTCGCGAGTGACAGAGAAACGATCAGCAGTGCGGCGTTCCGCATGAGGGCCTCCGCTCGGGGTGTGCAAGCAAGCCAAGATGTTACGAACCCTTAAGCTATGGCCATAGCTATGGCCATCACCTGTGAAAGTCGTAACCTGTAATTGCCTCAGATTCAGGGTGGAATTGGCATACTTGCTGACAGCACAACAGTAGTTCCCGTCGCCGCAGGTAAGGGCGGAGTGGGTAAAACCCAGATCGCCGCGAACCTGGCAATAGCTCTCGCCCAGGCAGGAAAGAGCACCGTCGTGGTCGATCTGGACCTCGGTGGCTCGAACCTGCAAAGCCATCTTGGTCTGCCCAATCGGCACGCCGGACTTGGCGACTATCTAAGGGCGCGCACCGCCGACCTCAAGGACCTGCTGGTCGAGACGAGCGTCGATGGTCTTCGCTTTATCCCCGGGGATAGCCGCATCATGGCCAACATCGCGTACCAGCAGAAGCGTCGGCTGCTGAGGCACCTGCTGGCCATCGAGGCGGACTACCTGGTCCTGGATCTCAGCGCCGGCTCGTCCTACAACAATCTGGATTTCTTCGCGCTGGCACCAAGCGGCATGCTGGTCACCCAGCCTGAACTTTCCAGCTTGATGAACATGCTGTCGTTTCTGAAACAGCACATGTTGCGGCGGATCAGGCAGGAATTTGCCACCGAGCACCGGATGCGCCAGGAATTCGATGCGTTGACAAAACGCTCGATGGATGGCTCTGGCGTTTGAGATGCCGGTGGTCACACGAAACGAACGGCACTTCGCGCGCGTGCCGCACCTGGACGTGATCGGCTACTCCGACGCCACCGCCTGAAACGCAGCATCGGCTGCTGCTCCCAATATCTCCCGCTCAGCATCCCCGTGCACCGTCGACACAAACCCGGACTCGAAGGGCGAAGGCGCCAGGTAAACCCCGCTCTCGAGCATCACTTGGTAAAAGCGCGCGAACAGCGACCGGTCGAGCCCGGCCGCGGAGTCCCAATCCGTGATGGCATCGTCTGTGAGGAAGTAGCCGAACATTGCGCCTACGCTGGACACGGAAATGGGGACACCAGCCTCGCGCGCCGAGTTGTTGAGGACCTCGACGGTCGCCTCAGAAGACGCCGCCAGTTGCGACCAAACCCCGGGCTCGTCGAGCTCTCGCAGGGTTGAGAGACCTGCTTGCATCGCCAGCGGATTCCCGCTCAGCGTGCCAGCTTGATAGACTGGCCCTTCGGGCGCCACCAGATCCATGATCTCGGCGCGGCCGCCGAAGGCGCCGACAGGGAGGCCGCCCCCGATCACTTTGCCGAGCGTCGTCATGTCCGGGGTGATGCCGAAGCGGCCCTGCGCCCCGCCCGGACCTACTCGGAACCCGGTCATGACCTCGTCGAACACCAGCAGCGCATTGTGCTCCGAAGTCAGCGCGCGCAGCGCCTCCAAAAAGCCTTCTTCCGGAAGAACGAGCCCCATGTTGCCGGCTACCGGCTCGACGATTACGGCAGCGACCTCACCTGGAAAGGCCTCCAGGATGGAGCGCACCGAGTCCGCGTCGTTGTAGCGTGCCACCAAGGTGTCCGCGACTGTCGCCTCCGGCACACCGGGGGAGTCGGGCAAGCCGAGTGTCGCCACGCCGGAACCGGCCTCGACCAGGAGCATGTCGGCGTGACCGTGATAGCAGCCGGCGAACTTCACGATCTTCTTCCGCTGCGTGAAGGCGCGAGCCACCCGCAGCGCGCTCATCACCGCCTCGGTGCCCGAGTTCACCATGCGGACCTTCTGCACGGCAGGCATCGCTTTGCAGATGCGCTCAGCGAGCTCGACTTCGGCGGGGCAAGGAGCGCCGAAGCTGGTGCCTGCGCGCAGCGTCTCGGTCAGGTCTGCCACGACGCTCGCGTGCGCGTGCCCCAGAATCAGTGCACCCCACGACATGACGTGATCGACGTAGCGGTGGCCGTCCACGTCCACCATGTAGGCACCCTCGCCGCGATCGATGAAGCGCGGATGGCCGCCCACGGCCTTGAACGCGCGCACCGGCGAGTTTACGCCCCCGGGTATCCGGCGTTGGGCGCGATGGAAGAGGTTTCGAGAGCGTTCCGTGTCCATCGAGGGCACCTCAGGCGCGGCGAGTAGCGATGTGGTCCATGAGTCTGGTTGCGGCCTGCTCGCCGCTGCGAACGGTGTCGGGAATCCCGACGCCTCCGTACGAACATCCCGCCAGGAACAAGCCCGGAAGTGCCTCGACGCGATCCTCGATCATGCGCACGCGTTCGAGATGCCCGAGGGTGTAGCCCGGCATACTGTTCTGCCAACGAAAGACGCGCCACCACTGGGGCGCGGCCTCGAGCCCGACGGCGTCGCGCAGCTCCTCAGCGAGGGTCTCGAGCAGTCGCGCATCGCCCTCCGGTCCGGCCGGGGGCAGGTGCGGTTCGCGGATGAAGCCACGCAACAGAACTCGACCCGCCGGGGCACGCCCAGCGAACTTCCGCGAAGACCAAGTGATGCCCGCCACCTTCCGCCCCTCGGACAGCGGGTTGAGGTAGCCGTGCCCCTCCAGCGGGCGAGGAAAGTTCGCCGAGTCGTAAGCCGCCGTCACGACGCTGGTCGAAGTGAAGGGAATCCTGCGCAGCGCCGCTACCAGGTCTTCATGTTCGACCAGGAGGCGCGCCGCGAGCGGCGCAGGAGTCGTGATGACGACCGCGGAGACGAAGAGCGGCGATCGGCCCTCGATGTCGATCGTCCAGCCCTCGGGGGCGTGTCGCACGGACTCTACCGTTGTGCCACGCAGTATTTGCAGCCGCTCGGCGCTCTCGATCGAGGCCTCGAGCGCCTCGGTGAGTCGGCCCATCCCGCCGCGCAGCGAGAGGAACGGAGCGCCAGGGCGCGGGCCACCCGTGGACTCGGGGCGCGCCTGGATCCGTAAGCCTCGCGTGACGCTCCCGGACTCTCGCTCGGCTTGCACGAGCACGGGGAACGTCGCTGCGATGCTCAACTGCTCGGGGCTGCTGCCATAGAGTCCTCCGAGCAGAGGCTGCATCAACCTCTCGTATAGCTCGGAGCCAAAGCGGCGGCGCACGAAGGACGCGACGGTCTCGTCGCGGTCCGAAGTTCGCCGCGGTATCCACCGCTCCATGGCCACACGGGCGCAACCCAGCGGACTGAGAATCCCCGACGTCCACAAGGGTCCCATCTTGGTAGGCACTAGGCCCGTGAGTCCGTCGGGAAACGGCACCAGCGCCCCTGCCCTGCGCACAAACGCGCGCGGCCAGCCCGGCTCGCTTCCCACCAGCTCATCACCCAGGCCCAACTCCTCGGCCAGCGCGCGCGCCCACGGCTTGCGCGCCAGGAAGCTGTCGGCGGCGGCTTCGACGACGAAGCCGTCGAAGGACTCCGTGAGGATCTTGCCGCCCAGCCGATCGTCCCGCTCGAGCAGGACAACCCGTGCGTTCAGCGGAGCCGCGTCGCCGTCTGCATCGACCCCTTGCGCAGCAAGGCGCCCCCCAGGATTCAGCAGTCGGTGCACCACGGTGAGGCCTGCGAGGCCTCCGCCGACCACTGCTACGGTCGGTGCATGCTGGGCCGCGGGAGGTGACACGCCGGCAGGCCGATCAGCCGACGGCCGCGCCGGTCGAAGAACGAAGAGTGTCCAGAACCACGGAGATGCTGTCCATCGGAGTTGCAGGACTCACGCCATGGCCGAGGTTGAAAATATGTCCGGGGCGCCCGTCCGCGCGCGTCAGGATCTGCTGCACGCGCTCGCGGATGAAGTCGTGCGGCGCGTAGAGCACCGCGGGATCGAGATTCCCCTGCACGGCTTTGCCTTCGCCGACCCTGGCCCACCCTTCATCCAGCGGAACTCGCCAGTCGAGCCCGATGACGTCGCCCCCAGCCTCGCTGATGTCCTCCAGAAGCTCGCCCGTGCCGACCCCAAAGTGGATCGTCGGGCAGTCTAGATGCCTCAACGCCTCGAATATGGCCGCGCTGTGCGGCTTGATGTAGCGGCGGTAGTCCTCCTGACCGAGATAGCCGACCCAGCTGTCGAAGAGCTGCAACACCTGCGCGCCCGCCTCGGCCTGTGCGGTCAAGTACGCGATCGTCAGCGTAACGAGCTTCTCCATGAGCGCGCGGAACGTCTCCGGCTCGTGGTACATGAAGCTCTTGGTCTTGATGAAGTTCCGAGTCGGGCCGCCTTCTATCAGATAGCTGGCGAGCGTGAACGGCGCTCCTGCGAAGCCAATCAATGCGGTGTCAGCCGGGAGCTCCGCGCGCACGAGGCTGAGCGCCATGAACGTGGACGAAAGCGCCTCGTCGACATCGACGGGGCGCAGCGCCGCGACGTTCTCTGCGGTTCGGATAGGGTTAGCGATCGACGGGCCCACATCGGGAATGAAGCTCAGGTCGATTCCCATGGGGACTAGCGGCAGGAGGATATCCGCAAAAATAATGGCGCCGTCCATCTCGAAGCGACGGATGGGCTGGAGCGTGACTTCGGCGGTCAGCTCGGGTTCTGCGCAGATCTCGAGCAGCGTGTGCTTCTCGCGTACCGCTCGGTACTCGGGCAGAAACCGTCCCGCCTGTCTCATGAACCACGCCGGCGTGTAGTCGACAGGCTGCCGCCTGCACGCGGCGACCAAGCGAGGCTCGCTCACGGCCAGAGCTCAGAAGGCTGATCCGTGGGGGCGTGCGTAGCCACGTGCACCGGCGCGTCCAGAAGCGTGTACGGCCGCGCCGCCGTGGCGCGCAGCTCGCGCACGAGCCCCGAGAACCTGGGAAGGTCATCGGACTCGTATACCACAACGAACTCGTGGTCCTGCAGACCGGTGGAGTAGAGCAACAACTGGGAGATGCCGCCGTAGCTCCTGCCGATCTTGATGTGCTCGTTCATCATCGCTTGGCGACCGGGTTGATGGATCAGGTACCACTCGGCCGTCTTGGAGAACGGATACGCGATCAGGTAAGGCAAGATCTCGGAGCTGAACGGGTCGATGCGTCCGGCGTCCCGAGCGCCGCGGTATTGGGTCTTACGCGTGAATCCCCACAGCACGTCAACCATGCTCACGTAGCGCCGGAACGGACGCAACGCGCTTGCATAAGCATCGAAGAAGTTCTGGGGGTCGGAGTTCTCTTGCATGCGCACGGCGCACCAGAGAATGAAGTCCGTGCCGACGCGTGTGGGCGAAGTCCGGTAGTGCCTTACGCCTTCCGCCACACCGGACGTCTTCTCGATCCACGCGACCCGCAGGTCCCCGCGCTCCTCTTCGCTCAAACGCCAATAGTCGTCGGTGAGCGAGTAGACACCGAAGTGGTTGAGCGAGCTTTGGGGCTCGTCGCTTACGGCGTCGTCTTCTGTAGCCACTGGGCTACCTCCTCCGCATGGTACGTGATCACGAGGTCGGCCCCTGCCCGTTTCATGCCCAACAGGGACTCTATCACTACGGCCTGCTCATCGAGCCAACCAGCCTGGGCCGCCGCCTTGAGCATGGCATACTCCCCGCTGACGCTGTATGCGACCAGCGGCATGGACGGGAACGAGTCCCGGAGCGAGCGCACGATGTCGAGGTAGGCGAGCGCGGGTTTGACCATGAGGAAGTCCGCGCCCTGCTCGATGTCCAGCCTCGCCTCGCGCAGAGCCTCTCGCGCGTTGGCGGGATCCATCTGATGCGAGCGACGATCCCCGAAAGCAGGCGCACCGTCCGCGGCGTCCCGGAACGGCCCGTAGAACGCCGATGCGTACTTCACCGCGTACGACATGATGGGAATCTCACCGAAACCCGAGCCGTCGAGCGCCTCCCGGATCGCCGCGACCATGCCGTCCATCATGCCGGATGGGGCCACGATGTCGGCACCGCTTTCAGCCTGGGACACGGCCACGCGAGCCAACACGTCGAGCGTCGAGCCAACGTCGATGCTGTGGTCGTCGCGCAGAATGCCACAGTGCCCGTGGTCGGTGTACTCGCACAGGCACGTGTCGGCGATGACGACCAGGTCGGGGCACTTAGAGCGGATCGAGCGGGTGGCTTGCTGCACGATGCCATCCTCGGCCCAACTCCCGCTGCCCGATGCGTCCTTGTCGTTCGGGATCCCGAACAGGATCACAGCACGGATTCCGAGCTCCGCGGCCTGTTCAGCGTAGGCGGCCGACTCCGCCACCGAGCGCCGAAACACGCCGGGCATCGAGGAGATCTCGGTTACCCCGCCACCCTCCTCGACGAACAGCGGCAGGATCAGGTCCTCGACGTGGAGGCGCGTCTCACGCACGAGCGCACGCAGCGCGGCTGTACGCCGCAAGCGCTGCGGGTGCTCACTCGTGTGCCGAGGGGAGTCTGGGCTCATGGTGCGGTCGATGATGTGCGAGGGGCCCAACCTTCGTAGGTATTCAGTGCCTCCACCAGCCCCTGCGCACTCGATTCCCTCGCCTCGATGTCTACGCGCACAGAGAGCGATCGGGCGGCTTCGCTCGTGACGGGGCCGACCGTCGCGACAACAGCCTGTTCCATGACCCGTGCGCCCGCCACGCCGAGCCCCTCTACCAGCCCTCGAACCGTCGAAGGGCTCGTGAAAGTGATCGCGTCGACGCCATCGTCCAGAGCGTCGAGACTAGCCGCATCAAGCGCCTGTGTCGTGGTTCGATAGGCAACGACCGCGTCGACTCCAGCGCCCCTGTCCCGCAGCAAGCCAGGCAGCTTGTCGTCGGCCAGCCCGGAGCGCGGCAGCAAGATCCGGAGTCCGTCCACATCGCCCAAAGACTCCGGGATCTCCTCACCTCGATGCTCGCTGGGCATCGCAGTCACAGTCAGCCCGGCGTCGGTTAATACCGCTCGTGTCGCCGGCCCCACCGCAGCCAGTCGCAGGTTGGCTACACCCCCCAGGTCCAGCCCTAGCGTCGCGGTTCGCTGCAACACCGAGCGAGCGCCGTTTGCGCTGGTGAACACCAGCCAGTCGTACTCGGCGACGGAACGCAAAGCGCCGTCGAGGGCCTCGAAGCTGGACGGTGGCCCAATCGCGATCATGGGTACGAGGACGGGCAGCGCACCCGCCGCCTCCAGCAGACCGCACAGCTCGGCGGACTGTGCTCTGCTTCTCGTCACCACAACCCGACGTGCTTCGAGCGCATTCATGCGAGCAGCTCCCGAGCGCCCAGGCTAATCGCCTGTTCCGCCAATGCCCGTCCCAACTCGAGCGGGTCCTCACCGCTCGCCGAGATGCGAATGCTCTCGCCCCCGTTCAGGGCCCCCACAAAGCCATGCAGCTCGAGCGGCGCTCCGTCGATGTGCCGAGCCAGAGCACCAACCGGCAGCGAGCAGCCGCCTCCCAGCGCGGACAAGAAGGCCCGCTCGGCGTCCACCTCGGAGCGTACAGCCGGCTCATCGATCAGAGCGAGCAGTGCTCGTGCCTCGTGGTCGTCCTCCCGACACTGGACCGCGAGTGCACCCTGGCCGGGGGCGGGCACGAACGTCTCGATGGACAGAAGCTCCTTGATGTGCTCCACTCGGCCCAACCGGTTCAGTCCGGCGGCGGCGAGCACGACCGCGTCGAGTGGGCCTTTGACCGCCTTCGCGATGCGCGTCTCCACGTTGCCGCGCACGGACTCGACCAGGAGGTCGTTTCTGAACGCCAGGACCTGCGCGCGCCGTCGAGGGCTCGAGGTTCCGATCTTCGCCCCGCTCGGCAAGGAAGCCAGCCCGCCCTCCAGCGTAGATACCAAGGCGTCGCGCGGATCGTCCCGGCTCAGGACGGCGGCAGTCACGATGCCGGTGTTGTCCTTGATGGGGAGATCCTTCAGCGAGTGCACGGCGACCCCGACTCGGCCGTCGAGCAGCGCCCGGTCGATCTCGGACGAGAACGCCGCGCCCCCCAGATCCGACAGCACAGCATCCACCTCGCGATCTCCGAGCGTGGAGAGCGGCACGGCGCGAACTGCGAGGCTCGGGGAAACCTCCATCAGGCGTCTGCAAACGTCATCGGTCTGCCAAAGAGCCAGCGCAGACGAACGCGTTCCGAGTAGGAGTGCCCCTCGGAAGGCCGTTGGCATGTCGGCCTTCTACTTCTCTTCGTCGAGAGCGAAGAGCTGTCGCACAACCTTGGAATACTCGTGGAAGTGACCGTCGGCAGATGCCGATCGCAGGCGCAGCGACGGTTCGTGCAGGAGCTTGCGCACCAGCGCACCGCTGAAGTGCTCGATGCGGCTCCGGGTTTCGGGGTCGATGCCCTCGAATTCGCCGAACAGTCGCTCGATCTCGCTCTCGCGTAACCCCTCGGCCCGCTGCCAGAACGCAGCAAGCACGGGCTGCACGCGCCTGATGGCCCGAGCCTGATCGTACTGAGCCACCTCCTGCTCCACGATGACCTCGGCCAATCCGACGTCTCGGCGCCGTCCCTCGAGGTTGGCGTCACTCACCGCGCGAAGGTCTCCGAGCCCGAAAAGTCGCACGCCTTCGAGCTCGCCTACCGCTGGCTCGACATCGCGTGGAACGGCCAGGTCGACGATGATGAGCGGCCGGTCCGGCGCACGTCCTCGTGTGGCCTGCGCCACGAGGTCGAGCGTCAAAATCGGCTCCAGCGAGCCCGTGGTGGCGAAAACCACGTCGCTGTCCTGCAGCAGCGAGGAGATCTCTCCCAACTGGGCCGCGTAGCCGCCGAAGTCCTCGGCCAACGCACCCCCGCGCTCGGCACCACGGTTCGCGACCGTCAGCACGGCACCGCCGGCCTTCTCGATCGAAGCGCACGCTAGGCGTCCGACTTTGCCGGCGCCGACGACCAGCACGTTCTTGCCGTCCAGAGACTCCAGTTCGCGCTCGGCGAGCTCGATGGCCACCGAGCTGAGGCTGATGCGTCCCCGACCGATTCCGGTCTCTTTTCGTGCGCGTCTACTCGCGCGTCGGGCGGCCTCGGCCATGGCGATCAGCGCGACGTTCCAGCCTTCGGTATCGACCGTGCGCGCGAACCCACGCGACACTTGACCCGCGATCTCGTGCTCCCCGATCGCGAGCGAGTCGAGTCCGGCGGCGACCCTGCACAGATGCCGCACCGCGTCTGAACCGCGAAGCACGTAGACCAGCTGTTCCGAGTCCAGGTCCACCGAGCTCGCGGCCTTCTGGAATATCTCAGAGCGGATCCCGTGAATCATCTCGTCGATCGTGTCGGTCTCGACCGCCAGGTAGAACTCCACGCGATTGCAGGTGCTCACCACCGCCATGTGGGACGGCCTGAGGCAGACCGCGCCATCCTCCGCATGGGCGTCGGAGCCTCCCATCGCCTGCTGCACGATGGTCACGGCGGCCTCCAGGAACTCCATTGACGCGACCCGTAGGCTCGTGCCCACGCACAACTCGGTGAGCGCCGGCTCGACGTCGTCACGGTGCGGGGTGAGGCCGTGGGGCGCTTCCGCTACACCCGATCGCGGATCGGTGCCCACCGACTCATCCCCAGCCGACCGTGTGCGTTCGCTCATGACGAGGCGCCCACGTGCGCCAACGGCGCACCAGCGCTCGCGTTCAGCGCGTCGATTACGAGATCGGCCAGCACGGCGCCCATGTCCGGATGATCGTGAGGGGTCGCCACGCGGTGGAATCCCATGCCCAGCTGCTCAACCAATTCGCGCAGCTCGAGGTCGAGCTCATCCAGAGTCTCCGACTGCTCGTGGACGAAGCTCACCGGGACGACCACCACGTCATCGGCTTCAAGCGTCGGCATCAAGTCTTGGTTCGAGGGCTCGGTCCATTCCACTTTGGTCCGGTTCGTATGGTTCTGGTATCCGAGCTCGTACCGATCCACTGCAACGGCATCCGCGATCAATCGGCACGACTCCTCCACATGCTCCTGGTACTGGCTCCCCTCCTCCAAATAGGAGATCGGAGTGCCATGCGCCGAGAAGTATAAGCACACATCAGGGTCCTGCGCGTCGAGCCCACGCTCGGTCATTACCCTCCGGATGCCGTCGGCTCGCAGCTCCACGTATTTCGCATTGCGGTGCCAACCCCCTATGAACGCCGTCTCCACGGTCCACGACAGCTCGCGGAGCTGCTCGCACACGGTGTCCAGCGCGGCCACCGTGGTGGTTGGCCCGCTGACGGGGTACAAAGGAAGCGCTACCAGTTGATCGACTCCGCTCTCGCGACAGCGTTGCAAAGCGTCCGAGATGGTCGGGGTCGTGAACTGGGTTCCGACGAAGACGCGCGCCCGGTGCCCTCGTGCCTCCAGCGCTACCTCGAGGGCCTCCCCGTGCGCATGCGCATGTGCGTTCATCGGGGAGCCGCCGATCTTCTGGTACGCCTCCATGAGTCCGGGTGCGCGGGCCTCGGCGAGTTGCCGCGCCCGTTCTGCGCCGGAACCGGGTTCCAGCCTGCGGTTCGCGAGGAAAATGCGCTCCAAGAAGTCAATCACCAACGCGGGGTCCGACCCCTCAGGCTCGCCAAACGCGAGCAGGACGACGCCGAGACGGCTCACCTGGCGGCCCGCCTGTCAGGGCATGGCCTCTTCACAGTGTGGAGCGAACCGCAAATCGGGAGCGACATTTTCCTTATATCGGTCGAACGCAGGGGACGTGGGCTGATCATGGGCGAGAAACAGGGTAGGCCCACCGCCGGACGGGGACAATTCGTAGTTCTACCTATGCCCTGATCCGCAGAGGACCGCAGAGCATTCTTAAGGTCCTTTCAAGCCGCGCGCAGAAGTGCCGAAACTAACAGGTAGTGGCCAAGCACCGCCCAAAGTACAACGCGGAGTTGCATCCGTGAGACGGGGGTCAATAGCATCCATGCCTAGCGAAGAAACAGCCTCACGTCCGGTCCTGTTGGCCGTAGACGACAATCCCTCCGTGCTCTCGTTCGTCGAGGGAGTCCTTTCGACGCTTTCCCAAAAGCCGGAGATCATAACGGCCGCCAACGGTGAGGAGGCACTGCGTCGTGCCGAGGAAGCAAGCCCTGATGTCATCGTCATGGACTGGGACATGCCCGTCATGGACGGGCTCACAGCGATCCGTCAGCTCAAGGCGAATGCAAACACGATGGCCATCCCGATCGTAATGCTGACCGCCGGAACAGGAGAGGTCGACGAGCTGCGGCAGGCGCTCAAGGCCGGCGCCATGGATTTCGTCAAAAAGCCTGTCGGCCCGATCCAGCTCCTGGCGCGAGTCGACAGCGCGCTGCGCATCAGTCTGGCGACGCGCGCGAGGCGCACGTCGAAGGACGTTGGCGTAATCACCGCGTAGGCGCGGTACACGCGAGTCTGATGCCCGCGTGGCGTGCGACGCGCATCGACACCCCATCAAGGGGGTGCTGAAAGCCGAGTAGCGCCGAGAACAGCGGCTAGTTGCCGCCCTCTTCGGTATTGGCCGCCACGTAGGCAGCCGCGAACTCCGCGATCTTGCCGTCGATTGCGGCCGCGAGCGCGTCGGCCGCGTCTTCGGCGCTCGCGACGCCGATCTCGGTGGCGTACCAGGTGACCGCTTCAGGCAGCGTGACCTGAGTATCCCGGATCATCTGCGCGGACTGTTGAACGCGCACCGACACGCCATAAGCGAGTGTGCCCGCGGTCCCGTTGCCGGCGCCTACCGCGCACTCGACGGTGATGCGCACCTCCGGCAGTCCTGCATTCTCGAGCATCTGCTGCTCGGTGAGCACATCGACGTCGGCCTCGATGAGCTTCACAGCGGACTCGGCCAACAGCGACGAGCCCGTGACGCCGGCGCTCTCACACGCCGCGTCCGCCTCGGCGCGTACGAACACGCCGCCGAGGCCCTGCAAGGTGTAGCGGTTCCAATCCGTGTCCTGAGCTTCGAGGCCCACGGGGACGAGAAGAACCGTCAGCGCGGCAAGCGCAGACAGGTGCCGTTTCATGTTCGCTCCAGTCGCGTCGAGAAAAGGCTCAGTTGCCCCTGCCTTCTCCGCACGACCTGCATTGGTGGTTGTTCTTCGAGCCGAGCTTTTCCAGCAGCGCCACAGTCGCAGGGTGCGGCTGGGCGCGCTGCTCCGGGCTGTTCGCCATGTCGGCGGTGGTCTGACCGCGCCTGCTGATCAAAGTGACGTCGGCTCCCTGGCCGACCAGGTACCGAACCGTCTCGCTGTCGCCACGCGCGGCGGAGTGGTGCAGCACGGTGAAACCGTCCTGGTCGCGCAGGTTGGGATTGACACCCAGCTCCTCGATGAAGTACTTCATCGACGGCAACCACCCGTCGGGCACGCTGCGGTGCTGCTGCGCCACGCGGGACGTGCCGAAGCCGACACCCGCCGCCGCGTGCATGGGGTGGATGCCGTGCCCACCCACCGGTACCGGCGGCAGGCCCGACGGATCGAGCGGCTCCGGCTCGTCGTTCACCGGGTTGTTCGGAATGTCGGGATCACGGTTGAAGCGCTGGCGCGCGGGAAGCTTGATCGTCCAGATGTCGGGGTCGGCGCCGTGGGCCACGAGCAGCTTCATTGCGGTCACGTCGGCGGCGTAAGCGGCGCGCCAAAACGGCGTCGCGCCGGTGAAGTCCACGCCCATGCGCCCCGCGTTGTACGCGGCGTACCAGATATGCGTCGACGTGCGTTGGTTCGGATCGGCACCCGCCTCGAGCAAAGACCGAGTGAGGTCCATGTACGAAGTGGACTGCCGCCGAAACGCACCCGGCTGCGGATACCAGGTGCGCAGCGACCACTCGATGTTGAGCGTCGCGAAGAGCGGACCCGCGCCATCGTCGCTGACCAGGTTCGGATCAGCGCCCTGTTCCACGAACTCGGTGGCCAAGTCGTAGTGGCCGTTGATCACGGCTACCAGAAGCGGGCTCGACTCGTCACCCCCGGTGACCTGATCGATGTCCGCGCCCGACGCGACCAGAAGTCGGGCGGCATCGCGGTGGCCCTCACGCGCCGCGTAGTGCAGCGCGGTGAAGCCGCCTTGTTTGCCGATCTGCTGAGTGGAGGACAGCGCTTTGATCGGCGGCTCACCTGGCTCTTCCGGCTTCGCGGTGTCCGAGTCGGCTGACCCGTCCGCGTGCGGCTTCGGGGCTGACCCGTCCGCTGGCTCGTCCGCGTGGGGCTGCTCGGATGGCGTGTCCGCGTGAGGCTTCTCGTCCGGATCGGCCGCGGCGTCGGGCTCGGGCTTCTCGTCCGGATCGGCTGTCTCGGCCGGGTCGGGCTTCGCATCCGGGTCAGGCGTGGTCGCGGCCGGTTTGGCGGCTCTACCGGCGGCGGCCTGTGGCGGCGCTCCACCCCCACGTCGGGCTGCGGGGCGCTGATCGGGCGGCAGCCCGGCGTTGATCACGGCGGTGCGGCGCGCGCGGTCCTTGCTATTAGCCTCCGAGATCTGCTCGTAGTCCTTGATGTTCGTCGCCGCGGACATGTCCGCGCCGGCGTCGATGAGCGCCTGCATGGCGGCGGTCGAGTTGCTGACGGCGGCGAACATCAGAGGCGTGCGGCTGGAGTGGGTATCGCGTGAGTCGACGTCCGCGCCGTGCTCAACGAGCGCGCCGATAGTCCCGGCCGAGTTGGCCTGAGCTGCGAAGTGAAGCGCGCTGACTCCCGTATTGGTGAAGCCGTTCGCATTGGCTCCGCCTTCGAGCAGCGCGCGCACTACGTCACCGTGACCGCTCCGGCTGGCCAAGTGCAGCGGCGTATAACCACCGAGTCGCGTGGTCGGCTTCACGGTCGCACCGGCGTACAGCAGCACCTCGACGATCTGTACATCGTCGTTCATCGCGGCCCAGTGCAGCGCTGTGGTACCGTCCGCTTGCGCTCCGTTGGCGTCTGCGCCGTCGCGCAGAAGCGTGCGCACGGCCTCGAGATCGCCGCGCTGCGCGGCGTCCGCAACAGGCGAATCGGCCGGAGTGGCAGCCACGAGCAGCAAGCTCAAGGCTACGATCGACCCCATGTGGAAACTGGCCTTCATTCGTGCAGCCGACATTTCGTGCTCCCGCGCGAGGCCCTACTCAGACAGAGAATGTGCCCGTGCTGTTGCCGAAGGATTTCAAGTCGTCGAGCCCCATCCTGTGAAGAAGGTCGAGATAGACATTGGCCATCGGAGTGCCGATGGGCGCGCGCAAATGCTCGCCGCCCTTGAGCATGCCGTTGGCGCCGCCGGCCAAGAAGAGCGGGCAGCGGATGTGGTTGTGGAGATTGCTGTCCGCCATCGCGGAGCCGTACATCACCATCGTCTTGTCGAGCAGATTCGAGTCACCCTCCTGGTAATCCTGAAGCTGCTGCAGGAAGTACGGAACCATCGACACGTGGTACGCGTTGAGCTTGGCGAAATTCTCCACGCGATCCGCGCGGCCGCCGTGGTGCGATGCCGAGTGGAACGGCGTGTTGGTGCCCGCCTCGGGATAGACGCGGGGCGACGCGTCACGGCCCAGCTTCAGCGAGAAGACGCGCGTGGTGTCCGAGATGAACGCGAGCACCTTGAGGTCGAACATCAGCTTCACGTGCTCTTCGAACGAGTCCGGGACGCCGACGGGCGCCTCGGGAATCTCGCGCTCGTCCCCACTGGCGTTCTGCGCCTCGATCCTCTGGATGCGCTGCTCCAGCTCACGGATGTTGTTCGAGTACTGATCGAGTCGCTGTTGGTCTTCCGGACCCAGCTTGTGCCGCATCATGTTCATCTCGGCCAGCACCCAGTCGAGGATGCTGCCGTCGGTCTGCAGCCGCTGCGCGCGTTGCTCGGGCGTGCCCCCGGCGCCGAACAGTTGCTCGAAGACGGCCCGCGGGTCACGAATCATGGGAAGCGGCTCGGTCGGCGACGCCCAACTGATGGTATCAGTGTAGACGCACGCATATCCGTACGCGCAGCCGCCGGCCTGGTCCACGTTCTCGATCGAGAGCTGCATGGAGGGGATCGGCGTGTCGCCACCGAAACGCTGAGCAAACAACTGGTCGAACGAAATCCCGCTGTAGACGTCCGAGCCCTCGGTCTGCTTGGGGTGTGCCTGTGTCAGGAAGACCGCCGTGGTGCGGAAGTGGTCTCCTCCGATCTCTTTGGCAGCCTTGGCGTCGGCCTCGCGACAATCGGTGTCCGACACGATGGTCAGATAATCACGGAACGGCTCGAGCGACCTCATGCTCGTGGGCGAGAGGTCGAAGTCGCGGCCGGTCTTGGCCGGCGACCACAAGTTCAGCGAAGCGCCGAGATCGTTACATCCGGCCGCCCCGTGGACCTGCTCGATGCATACCAAGCGTGTCTTGTCGGCAGCCATGCCCGCTTCCGTAGACGCCCACGTACGGTTCGCCGGAACCATGGCATCGAGCAGAGGAAGGCCCACGGCCGCGCCCATGCCTTGCAGCATCGTGCGGCGTGAAATGTGCTTTCCGGTGATGTAGTTCATCGCTTCGGACCTCGTTCGAGGTTACGCAGTTGGTTCAACAGGTAGTTTTTCAAGTCAGTTCTGGTCTGCCTGATCGGCGCTCGCCCGTGCAGACAGAAACGCCGGGCTCTGCACTACGCCGAGCACGAAGGAAGAGATTTTGTAGTCGTTCTTGGCCGCTTCACGTGTGATCGAGCGGATGGTCGGCATATCGTAGTATTCGACACGGCGGCCCAGCGCGTAAGCCATCAAGTTCTCGGTAAGCACCCTGAAAAATACTTCAGGCCGGTTGAGCAACGCGTTGCGCAAGTCCGCCGGACCGGCCAACGGTGTGCCGTCGTACAGCTCGGACGCCGGATCGACGAGGTTGCCGTTGTCGCGCTCCCGCCAGGCGCCGGTCACGTCGAAGTTCTCGAGCGCCACTCCGATGGGATCGATCACCTTGTGACACGACGTGCAGGCGGGGTTCGCCCGGTGCTCTTCCATGCGCTCACGAACCGTGAGGAAACGCCCGTCGCTGGCGCCGTCGGTTTCTTCGAACGCGGGTATATCCGGCGGTGGTGGTGGTGGTGGTGAGCCGAGCAGCACTTCTAGCACCCACTTGCCGCGCAATACGGGTGACGTACGGTCGGGGTGCGAGGTCAGCGTGAGAATGCTTCCGTGTCCGAGCAGACCACGACGCGTGTCGTCGACGTAGGAGACGCGCCGGAAGTCAGTGCCCGTCACGCCGGGAATCCCGTAGTGGCGGGCAAGACGCTCGTTCACAAAAGTGTAGTCGGCGGTCAGTAGCTCGAGCACCGACCGGTCTTCCGCGACCAGGTTCGCAAACAAGAACTCGGTCTCGCGGTGCATCGCGTCCGCGAGCGTCTGGTCGAAGTACGGATACGTGAGTGCGTCGGGTTGTACCTTCTCGAGATCCTGGAGCCGGAGCCACTGCGCCGCGAAGCGCGTCGCCAGCGCCTCAGCGCGCGGGTCGGCCATCATGCGCCGGACCTGCCGCTCTATCTCGGAGGAATTCGACAGATCGCCGTCCTGCGCGAGCTGCAGCAGCTGCTCGTCGGGCGGCGAGCCCCAGAGGAAGAACGAGAGTCTAGACGCCAGATCGATGTCGCTGATGCGATAGATATCGCCCGGCCGCACGTTGGCGGGGCGCTCTTCCATGCGGAAGAGGAAGTGCGGGCTGGTCAACATCGCCTGCAGAGCGGTGCGAATGCCGCCCTCGAAACCTCCGTCCGATGCACCGCGATCGTAGAACGTCATGAGACCGTCGACGTCGTTTTGCCTCACTGGACGCCGGTACGCCTTTGCGGCCATGCGTGCGACGATCTCCCGAGCACACGGCCGAGCTTCATCCGACGACGTCGGGCGGCAGCTGAAAACCATCCTCCGCGTCGGAGTCTCGGACACGCCCGTGACCTCGAACGGGCCCAGGATCGTCATGCGCTGCAGATGGTGCTGGGTGGTCACGCCGAGCCCGATACCGATCTGCCCATCGGCCAGGGTATGATCGATCGGGCGAATCAGGTCGTCCACGACGCCCTCGTACTGGCGCACGAAAGCGGCGGTCACGCGCTTCGGCCCCGCGGTGACCTGGAGCGAATCGGTGCGGATGTTCAGGCCCGAGGGCTCGGACTCCGACATCCAGCGGTCGATGGGCAGCAGCGCCACGCGCTTCCCGTCGATGGAGACTTCGATCTGCTCATAGCCGTAAGGCCTCGCGAAGACCTCACCCTCGACCGCGGCATAGGGCATGATGTGGAACACGTATTTCCCGTCCGCGGGGAAGTTGTGCACGATCGAGAGGCCGCCCCGCGTCCCGAACGGTGCGTTCTCGACGCGCTCCTTCTGTGACTGAACACGGGGAACCCGGTAGATCGTGTTGCTGACCTCGGCGTCCGGATCGCCCAGAGCGATCCGAACGATCTGGCCGGCGGCCCGCAGATAGCCCTCCATGACCGTCGTCGACGGCGTCTGCACGTCGGCGATGTTGTCGAAGTTGCCGCTCTTGGTATCGAGCGGCAGGAAGCTGCTCACGTCCACCTCGAGTCCCAGCACGTCGCGAATCGCAGCCCGGTATTCAGCCCGGTTGAGACGCTGGAACGTACGCGCACCCGGGTTCGGGTTCCGCGCAGCGGCGCGATCGATCGTGGTTTCCAATTCGGTCGCAACCGCCTGAAGAATCGCGTCTTCCGGCCGGCTGGCGCCCGAGGGCGGCATCATGCCCGCGCGCAGCTTGCGGATCATCTTCTCGACCGCCTCTGCGTTCTGCGGAGCGTTCGCCAGGTCGAAGCCCTCGAGCACGAGCTCTCCACGGCGCATACGATCGCTGTGACAGCGAGTGCAGTAGGCGCCCACCACGGCGTTCGCGCCCTCGTAGCTGCTGGGCACCGGGTGAGCCGTGGCCGCGAGCATCGCCGACTGACCTGTCTGTCCAGGGCCGGTACAGGTGGCGAATGCCACGCCCACGCATGCGACCATCGGGATCGCAAATGAGGACTTCCTCTTTTGAGCCACGGCCCCTCCGCCAGATCCCACGCGCGC
>Ga0208879_1000063_pt1 | contig 109395 bp, 102 predicted proteins | sample Knorr_S15_td_Bot_FD_185605 | JGI IMG/M metagenome (GOLD analysis project Ga0208879, IMG submission 185605) | Marine microbial communities from Southern Atlantic Ocean transect - Knorr_S15_td_Bottom_ad_5009_LV_A (SPAdes) (version 2) | ecosystem: Environmental > Aquatic > Marine > Oceanic...
CACTCGATTTCTCTTCCTTATAATCTTCTCATTCACGCTCCTCGGCTCAGCGTCTGCCCAGAACACGCGTGTCGTCATGCTGGGATCAGGTAACCCGAATGCGGACCCGGATCGCTCGGGCCCGGCAGTCGCGATTGTGGTTGGTGATCAGCCCTATCTCATCGATTTTGGGCCGGGAGTGGTCCGCCGAGCGGCTGCAGCGGCCTTGAACGGCATCGACGGACTGAAAGTAGATCGTTTAAATCGTGCTTTCGTCACTCACCTTCACTCCGATCACACAGCTGGTTTTTCAGATCTGATTCTGACGCCCTGGGTTCTGGATCGGAACGAGCCGCTTGAGGTGTATGGGCCGGAAGGCATCAAGAGCATGAGCGAACATATCCTCGCTGCGTACGAGCAGGATATCCACATGCGCGTGTTTGGAAATCAGCCGGCAAATAATCAGGGATATCGCGTCAACGCCCATGAAATAGTCGCCGGCATTGTCTATCAGGATTCTTTGGTCACCGTCGAGGCTTTCGACGTGCGCCACGGCTCCTGGCCTCAGGCGTTCGGATACCGATTCACGACTGCAGATCGGGTCATCGTGATTTCGGGTGATGCGGCTCCGAGCCCGATCATAGCGGAAATGTGCCAGCAATGTGATGTGTTGATACACGAGATTTATTCAGATGCGGGTTTTGCAGATCGTACTCCTGACTGGCAGAACTACCATTCCCAGTCCCACACCTCTGCGACGGACGTCGGGAAACTCGCGGCTCAGTCCCAACCGGGTGTTTTGCTGCTATATCACCAGCTCAACATGGGAGTCACGGACGATGAGTTAATCGCTGAGGTCGCCGCCTATTTTGACGGGCACATCATCAGCACAGTGGATCTGGGCGTGTACTAGGTGGGACTGCTCCGATGACTTATTTCCTCGCTCAGTTGAATATTGCCCACATGATTGCCCCGCTGGACAATCCGGTTATGCGCGATTTTGTGATTAATCTCAATCGAGTCAATGCGCTTGCAGATCGAAGCCCCGGGTTTATCTGGCGGTTGCAGGATGGGACTGGAAACGTCTCCTCTATCAGAACTTTCGGCGATGACATGGTCGTCAATATGTCTGTGTGGGAAAATGTAGAAGCGCTGCGGAATTATGCCTTTCAAACGGCTCACGTAAAGATCATGCGGCGAAGAAAAGAATGGTTCATCAAGATGGAAGAAGAGCACGCGGTCCTGTGGTGGGTGCAGGATGGCCACATACCGTCTCCTGACGAAGCATCAGAAAAGCTCCAATTGCTCCGATCGAAGGGACCTTGCGCAGAAGCGTTCACGTTCACCAACCCATTTCCACGTCTATGAGCCGGCAGCAAAAAGGATGAATCTGATTGAAACTGAGCGGCTGGCCATCAGAAAAATGGAGGACTCAGACGACGCTTTCATCCTGAGTCTGCTGAACGAGCCCGCATTCCACGCCAATATTGGCGACAAGAAGATTCGCTCTCTTGAGGATGCGCGAGGCTACATCCGGACAAAAGGACTGAGTAGCAATCCGTCACCAAACCTCGGAATGTATCTCGTAAGTCTCGTGGAGGATGCCGTTCCCATTGGTATTTGCGGTCTGCTGAAAAGAGATCAGCTGGACAATCCGGATATCGGCTTTGCGCTGGCCGAGCAGTATTGGGGAAAGGGCTATGCAATCGAAGCTGCCCGCGCCGTAATGGACTACGGACTTGCCTCGCTGGGGCATTCGCGCATCGTTGCAGTCACATCGGCCTCCAATGGGGCGTCCATTCGAGTGCTCGAGAAGCTCGGATTACGCCTCGAACGAATGATTCGCATGACCGAGGGCGGCCCCGAAGCCTGTCTTTTCTCCTGAATTCCGCTGCGGCCCCTGAGATTGGCCTCAAATAAATGTGGGGCGGGCGTTCGCCCGCCCCACATTGCTATTTTCCAGAGAAATCAGTTCCAGGTCTGCTGTTCTGCCCAATTTGCGAATCCATTCCATTTCACTTCGGGAAAGTCTCGCTTGAGCGCTGGAATGTCCGTCGTGTATCCGTCTGATTCAAACCATTCGAACATGATAACCATGTCGTCACCAAACGAACGGAAGATTTCGGGAGAAAGAGCCATGTACGACTGGTCTTTGTGGGTCGCTCCAGAAACGAGCGAGGTCATTTCGGCACCGTTCAATTCATCGCTCGCAATATCATAGCGTTGTCCATACACCGCGTCACCTCGCTCAATGACGGCGGCCACAAATTCGCCAATATTGGAAACGGCGATCTGCTGCAGAGGCGTGGATTCCGGCATGGCCATCGCCACTGTGCCATTCGAGATTCCTTCTTTTGTCTGGGGAAAGAGCAGGTTTTCCATGAAATACACGGGGGCAACAATCGTGTAGTTGAGGCCAGAGTCCATGAGGACCTTTTCAACCTCATATTTCGATTCGAAATGGGGAATGCCTGTTGCCTTGTCAGCACTTGCGACTGAACTGTAGACGACGTGCTCAACCCCCGCTTCCTTCAGAGCAGCAATCATCGCGAGTCCCTGCCCGGTTTCGGCGTCTACCCCAGCTTCAAACGGCGTTGTCATGAAAAACACGCTGTCTACACGCCGGATGCCACCGCGACGAGCGACTCGTGATTGCTGAAATCGCCCTCGACAACTTCAACACCTCGATTCTTAAGATCCAGAGCCGAGTCTGAATAAGTGTTACGAGTCAGGCCTCTTACGGAAAATCCCCGATTCAAAAGGGCTGTTGTTACGGATCCACCCTGTTGACCGGTTGCTCCGGTTACCAGGACGGTTTTGTTGGTTGTTGTGTTCATGATTGTTTATGTGTATTGATGTTTGTTGTATATACAATAATAGGTGTAAATTTTTTTAGCTGCGCATTTTGTCCAAGAGCCGGTTAAGCTCCTTCGATTCCTTCTCGTTCAGTTTTCGCATCTGCTCTCCACTCTCTTTAACCAGGGGATCCAGTTCCTTAAGAAGCTTCATTCCGCTGTCCGTGATACGAATATCGATCTGGCGTCGATCGGTATCACATTGCTGCCTTTCAACAAGTCCCTTCTGACGCAGTTTTTCTACCAGGCGGGTCGCATTGGATGTCTTACTGATCATCCTTTCGCAAACGAGCTGCAGAGAAGCAGGATTGGGCGATTGTCCTCTCAGAATCCGCAATACATTGAACTGCTCTTTGGAAATTCCGAAGGGCTTCAATGCTGAATTGGTGGCATGCGAAATTCTGTCCGCTGTCAATAGGATATTCAGGCTGGCCTTCATGAACTCATCGGGAAAGTTCTGCTGCTTTATTTCGTCTTCGATTCTGATAGGGGCCCGTAGTGTATCGTTACTTGTATATACAATTAATGTAGGGTGAGGTTATTTCAAATGCAAGAAAAAAATGATCATTGGTGTAGTCACGGCTGAGTGATACTTTCGTCTACCACCGACGGCCAAAAAAGAACTCGTATATCGCCTCAAGGACCGAAGCCGAGCCGAACAGCTTACCGGGCTTCCATTGGCGTCATTCCGAAGAAGATTCGCGGCTTTTTTCGTCGATTTTTTCATCCTCGCCATAATCTTCTTCACTACGGTAGCGGCTCTGACTCCTTATTTCATGAAGTATGGGCTGATGGATCCTGAAAAGGATTACAACCTCGAATTCGGCTTCGGAAACTGGTACAGCCTCATCTTCATCGTCATTTACTTCACTCTCGGACACTTCTGGGGAAATGGCCGAACCCTCGGAAAGCGGGGATTCAAGATTCGTGTGATCTCGGTGACCCACGAGAAGCTTGATTTCTGGCACTGCCTCGAACGCGCGTTCGGTTACGGCGCCTCGGCTCTCGAAGCTGGCTTTGGATTCCTTCAGGTCATGTGGCACGACGACCGCCTCGCTACCCACGATCGGATCGCGGAAACGATCGTCGTATCAGAGAAGAAGAGCAAAGAGGGCGCATCTTGACCTAGCGCGTGCTCTTGGGTATGCTGAGGAACACCCACCTCCCTCCTATCCCGCGCGACAATGATTCTTGGACTCCGTACGGCTGCCTATTTCGTCACCGATCTGGAAAAGGCCACCAGGTGGTACACCGAAGTTCTTGGCTTCGATCCTTACTTCAGTGAACCGTTTTATGTTGGATTCAATGTCGGTGAAGGCATCAAGGTGGCCAGTGTAAATGATCCGTTCAGCAATATCTTTGGTATCATTGAAAACCCGCTTTTCCAACTGCCTACCCAGAATTGATATGAAACATTCAATAGCGCTGCTAGCGGCTGCTCTACTATTGTCATCGTGCTCGTCTCCCGCTCCTGAAGCGCAAGAGGCTCCACCAGACGCGATATCGTTTTCAGGCGAACCGCTGTTTTCGGCAGACCCCGACAGCGCGCTTGTAGCCAGGTATCTGGAGAAAAAAGCTAGTTTCGACGCCGACCCAGACAACGCAGACAACATCATCTGGTACGGACGTTTCAAGGCCTACACGGGAGACTATGCAGGCGCAATTGAGATCTATTCTCAGGGAATCGAATTGTACCCTGAAGACGCACGGCTCTACAGGCACCGTGGACATCGATATATCTCAACCCGCCGACTGGAGCTTGCCATCGCTGATTTTGAGATGGCAGTTGACCTCATCGAAGGAATCGAAAATGAAATTGAGCCAGATGGCATGCCAAATGCGAGCGGAATTCCTGTGAGCTCACTGCATGGAAATATCTGGTACCACCTTGGATTGGCGTATTACCTGAATGACGATCTGGAGAACGCACTCCGCGGCTTTTCTGAGGGGCTGGCTACTTCAAGAAATAACGACAACGTGGTTTCAACCACGCACTGGATCTATATGATCAACAGGAGAATGGGAGATGAGGAAGCCGCATCTCAGGCGCTCGAGCGAATTTCAGCTGATATGGACATCATCGAAAATTTCGCCTACTACCATCTGACACTTTTCTATCGGGGAGAACTGACGGAAGATGAGTTAACCGGCGAAGGAGCCGCGGGTGATGCCGTCACGTACGGCCTGGCAAACTGGTATCTCTACAATGACCAACCGGATCGCGCCCGCGAGATCTTCGATGAGCTGCTCTCCCGCGATGGGTGGGCTTCATTCGGATATCTGGCTGCTGAGGCGGACTATCTGAAATACTTTACGCCCTGAATCCTATCCGTGCTGATCACTACTGATTCGGCGTGCGTTCGTAAACGATCTTTCCGCCAACAATCGTCATCTCAATCAAGCCATCGAGTAGACCGTCAGGAGCGGTGAGCCCCACGTTCAGCGGGTCAATATCCATCACGGCCAGATCTGCCCATTTGCCGACTTCGATTGTTCCTGTAAGGTCTTCTCTCGATGAGGCCCATGCTGGCCACACGGTGTAGGCCCGAAGTGCCTCTTCGGGAGTGACCGCCTCAGCCGGATACCATCCGCCCTCGGGCGTTCCATCCTTCATCTTTCGGGTGACGGCAGCATACATCCCATAGAAAAAGGACCAGTCGGTGCCAGTGAAATCAGAATTGAATATGAGTTTGGCCCCGTTTCGCCGGAGCGTGCGCCAGGCGTAGGCGCCCTTTATACGATCCGGACCAATTCGAGCTTCAGCCCACGGACTGTCTTCAACGGCGTGCCCAGGCTCCATTGATGCGACGACATTCAATTCACTAAATCGAGCAATGTCATCGGGATGAATGACCTGCGCATGTTCGATCCGGTTTCTTAACCCCCGTGCATTGGGGTATTCGCCATAGACGGCTTCGTAAAAATCGAGAACCTCTCGGTTTCCGGCATCTCCGATCGCGTGGATCCCAGCTTGAAATCCAGCGGCCATGAACGCTCTGACACGCTCAACATCGAAACCATAGTCGGAGCCACTCACGCCTCGATGACCCGGCATATCGCTGTAGTCGTCTATCATTCTTGCGCCGCGCGAGCCGAGTGACGCATCGTAATAGGCCTTCACCGATCTGATCTGCAGCATAGCTGTGGGGTCTTCAGTCGGGCCGATGGCGGTCCACTTTTCAACGGAAGGCGCCCCGATGACGCCAACCGACAGCATGGCTTCCACCCGCATGGGCAATTCGCCCGATTCGGCGAGAGCCTGATACGCTGGCAAATAGTCCGTCCGCACCCCAGCGTGATGCGTGGTGACAAACCCCTGAGGCATCAATTGGCCGAATCCATACTGTAGAACGCGCTGCTTCTGTTCAAGCGTTCCTTCCGGAATGGCGTCGTTCAGGACGTCAGTGGCGTTGTTGAGAAAAACGCCCGTAATATCGCCCGTCTCATCCCGAACCAACTCCCCTCCCACTGGATTTTCGAAATCGTTCGTCACTTCCGCGGCCCGCAGGGCCAGGTCGTTGCCCAACGTGCCAAAACCGCGTAATCCTTTCAACACCACCGGATTATCTGGAAATAGCCGGTTTAGAAAGTCTTTTGTGGGCAGATGATCAGCCCATTCTCCTTCGTCCCACCCGCTCGCGACGATCCATTCACCCGCACCTCTTCCGGAAGACGCACCCACCAGACGCGCAGCAATATCTCCTTCGGTTTTGACACCAATCAGGTCGATCTGCTCGTGCTTTTCGCCCAACTCGTGCAAGTGGCCGTGGCTCTCCACCAGCCCAGGCACAACGGTCGCACCGTTCAGATCGATAACCTGGGTATTCGGCCCAACAAACGACTCAACATCGTCTGCGGCGCCCACGGCCACGATCAAGCCGTCCCGGATCGCGATGGCCCCTGCATCTGCGCTCCACGCTCCATCAGCGTATGGACTGTCCGTAGCGGGCACACCTTCTGGGTCTGGATCGCCCCAGGAAAGTGAGTACACGTTTGCGTTCGTGAGGACCAGATCTGCATCGCCTCCACCCAAATTGCAGGACGAAAAAACAAAAACGAGTGTCGCGAGAAGAATCGTAGAACGCATGAAATCGAACGGCTGACGGATTGGTAAACGGGTGGGGGTCGATTCGGGCCTGAGTAGAGCGAAGTATACCACGGTCACGATTGAGTTCAACAGAATGTGATACCGCGTGCTTTGATTTTGAGTGCCGCTGACTAGATTATCGATCTTCCCCGAATGAATTAATCCTTTTAAATTCCCGATGAAACGACTATTTGTTATTGCACTAATGCTGTCTTTATCGACATCGGTAGTTGCTCAGACCGACGAAGAAGCGGTCAACGAGGTGCTTGATAACATCCACAAGTATGCCTCCGAAGCCAACTTTGAAGGTTATTTCGACCTGTACACCGAGGGCGCGATCTTTCTGGGGACGGATGCAACCGAACGCTGGACCATCTCAGAATTCAAGGGGTACGCAAAACCCGCCTTCGATCGGGGATCCGGATGGACCTACGTGATGACCGAGCGCAACATTTTCCTTTCAGCGGACGGAAACACGGCCTGGTTCGATGAGCGCCTGGATAACGAAGGCTTCGGCGAATGCCGCGGAACGGGGGCGCTCGTGAAGATTGAAGGAGAATGGAAGGTCAGTCAGTACAATTTGACCGTTCCCGTACCCAATGCCCTCCTGAGAGAGGTAGTGGGTATGATCCGCGCGGGCGAGACGGACCAATAACTCGAAAAAAGCGTATCTTAGTCGCTCTCGTAACCTAATTGACAGCGGTATGATTGACAGCGGTATGTCGGACAGAAAAATTCGATTTCAACCTCGCGGGAAGATGACTTTCATATCGGAAGTCAGAGCGGAAGTCGACCAATATTTCAAAGAGACTGGTAAATCCAGACACGCGAATTTCAGCATGGTCCTCAAGACCGTACTGATCCTCACACTTACGTTTGGCTCCTACGGCCTGATCATCTCTGGACAATTCAGCCTGCTTCAAATGCTGGGCCTCGCGGTTCTTATGGGTGTTGGAGCCGCTGGAACCGGATTCTGTGTAGCCCACGATGCCCTTCATGGAGCGTACTCTCCGAATTCTACCGTCAATAAAATTCTGGGCTTTTCATTCGATGCGCTGGGCGCGAATGGATACATGTGGAAGATCACCCACAATATCATCCACCACACGTACACCAACATTCCCGGAATAGACGAAGATCTGACTGTTTCGCCGCTCGTCCGGCTGTCTCCCGAAGCACCCCGATACCCCTTCCATCGTTTCCAGCAATTTTTCGCCTTTCCGGCCTACAGTCTGGCAACCATCAACTGGTTGTTCGCCAAGGACTTCCAGCAGTTCATGAGAAAGGACATTGGTCCCTATAAGAACAAGAAACACCCGCCTTTTGAGATCTTCACTCTCATCTGGACCAAGATCGTCGTAGTCACCTACATGATTGTCATCCCGCTGATGGTCCTGGACATCACCTGGTGGCAGTTCGGGATCGGCTTTCTCGCCATGCACATGACTGCTGGTCTGATCCTGGGTGTAGTCTTCCAACTGGCACATGTTGTCGAAGGGCCTGAGTTTCTGGGGCCGGATGAGTTGGGAAACATGGAAAACACCTGGATCATCCATGAGATGCTTACCACGGCCAATTTTGCGCGTAACAACAAAGTGCTCTGCTGGTATGTTGCCGGTCTGAACTTTCAGATCGAGCACCATCTCTTCCCTCAGGTGTGCAGCATCCACTATCCGGTGATCAGCGATATCGTGAAGGATGTCGCAGCTCGGCATGGAGTCCCCTACAACGATCACCCGACTTTCTTAAAATCACTCGGTTCACACTACCGCATGCTGAAGAAATTGGGGAGCCCGCAAGCCGCGTGAATCTATGAGTCGAGTGCCGTTTACACTACCTGACGTTGGTCTGCGGGAAGTCAAAGGAATGATTTCCGTGGAAGATGACTTCCTGGAAATCCGGGTCAATTCCAAAATCCTGGGACTCATTGACGAGGATGTCGATGTGATCAAAATCGAGCCCTCTGCCATTGTACTTGTTCAGATCAAGAATGGGCTGCTCAAGAGTAAACTGATCCTCACGCCAAAAAAATCAGAGTTGCTCGATCTGATTCCTGGCGACCACGCTTCTTCGGTCTCCTTTAAGATCAAGAATAAATACAGAACCGAACTGGCCGTGCTGGTGGCCCAACTGAACCAGCTCCGAGGCATCTAGCAGGCTTCGGAGGGTCCTGACGGGGCTCCGTAACGAAGAATCGATACGCTCGCTGCTCCTTCCTCGTGCAAGACGACAATGTAGAGGCGATCATATTCGCTCTCGTCGAGGTTTTCGTACGTCGTACCCGCCAGCAAATTCACTACTACAGGAGTTGTGTTGCTGTGACCCGATATCAGAATGTTGTGGGCTTCGCCCGCTTTGATACGGTTGACCATCGCCTCCATGAAGCCTGATTCAGCAGGGGTCTCGATTATCTTAACACCGTGCATCTGAGCAATCGGGCGCGCAGTATTCAGCGTTCGCTTGAATGGTGTGGAATAGATGGCGTCCAGCTCTACATCCATCAGCACCCTCGTGAGATCCTGCGCGCGCTGCCTACCGTACTCGGTCAAATCGGGATCCCTAGCGGGCTCGGTGCACTTTTCTGCATGCCGCACAAGAAAGATGGTTTTGTCAGCAGAAGTGCCTTCAGGCTCCGGACCAAACAGCGTCAAAACGGCGAGTAGAAATGCAGCGAGTTTCATCGTGGAGTCGTTTATTGGATGGCCCTGAACATAACACCGAAATTATGATCCTGCGTCTTCTTCTACTCGCTCTTTTTGCGCCCTCAATCGCATGGGCTCAGCAATCGGAAACCTACAATTACTGGCAGCAAAGTGAAGCCACGATCTGGCGAGGCGTCAAAGCGGTCATGATGTGCAATGGTTTTTTCACGTCAGATCGAGATCCAACCCTCGTACAAGAGCAGGAATGGGCCTACACCCGAAATCGGCCGGGCGTCTACGAAAACGACGGTTTCGGGATCGAACGGCCTGAAAATCTGGTGACTGTAGGAGGCCGGGTCGGAGTTCCTGCAATGAAAGCGGTCTATCGGAAGGGATTGGGATGCATCATCATGGCACCCGGGCAAGATGATGAGGAAGCTGATAACTACCCCGTTCTGGAGACTCCGCCTCTGGCAGGTGATCCGGCAATCATTCCCTGGCCCGATGGCGATTTAATTTCAGGAGTCCCGAACCTGACCAATATTGATACGGTTGCTCTTCAGGAGGCAAGCAACTGGGCATTTGATCGGCCGGCCGACAGGCAGCGAACGATCAGTCTGCTAGTCGTTCACAAAGGAGAGATCATTCATGAACGCTACGCGGATGGCGTCAACTATCTCACCAAGACGAGAACATGGTCCACAGCTAAAAGCATATTTGTGACCCTCGTCGGAATCTTGGTTGACCGCGGTGAGATGGCCCTCGACGAACCGCTTGGAATTGAGTGGCTTCCTCGTGTCCGCTCCAACAGCCCCGATCCACGAGATGAAATCACGCTGCGCCACGTCTTGAACATGTCGAGTGGATTGTATCCCGTTGACAATGGGCTGGAGTATGCTACGGGCTCGGGTCTCGCGTACTGGGCGGGCGCCAGTTCTGCGAACGGCGCCCGCAACAGGGCCCTGATCCGCGAACCAGGGTCGAACTGGGATTACGAGAACTATGACACACTTCTCGGCCTTCTCGCAATGAAAACCACCATCGGAGACGATCAAAAATACCTTGAATTCCCGCGAAAGGAGCTATTTGACAAGATCGGGATGCGCAATACCATCCCTGGAGTCGATCGATTTGGTGATTTCATTTTCAGTAGCCAGGTATACATGAACGCGCGTGATCTCGCCAGATTGGGTTTGCTGTACCTGAATAATGGCGTGTGGAATGGAGAACGGATTCTATCGGAAGAGTGGATTGAATTTGTGCGTACCCCTGCCCCTTCGACGAGCGATAGAGGTAATTATTATGGAGGGCAATGGTGGCTCCTGCCCGACGGCCGGGGCGATGTACCAAGCGATGTGTATTACACCAATGGAAATCGCGGACAGTACATGATTGTCGTGCCGTCTCACGATTTGGTAATCGTTCGGCGGGGTCTGGACTTTGGACGGCAGGGCTTCAATGCGCTCGATTTGACGCGGGAGGTGTTAAAGGCGATCCGACAAAACTGAACTCAACGGCCTATATCCCGTAGACCGGTTTCCTTAGCAGGTTCAACCCCTCACCTCCGGAAGACAGCAGTAGTAATATGGAAAATATGTGGGTCTTAATTCCAATCGCCTTCATCATCATGGGCGGATGGTCGGAATGGCTGAAGTTTAAAGAGAAACAGACCAAACTTGGAGCCTCTGCCGAGTCATTGGAATCTGAATTCGAAAAAATGTCGGCGCGTCTGGAGAAACAGAATGCAACCTTGATCGAACGCGTGAAAAATCTGGAAGCAATTGTGACGAGTCCAGACTGGGATCAACTTACAGATTCGCCAGCTCTGCAGGCCGCCGCCCCGAGACTCGAGATTGAATCTCAAGAGCCGACGGACGCCGACGAAGCCACTCGCATCGCGCGCAAAATTCGCTGAATCAAGCCGCCCGCGTGATTCGATATCTTTGACGACTCGTTAGGCGCCCGAATCGACTGGCAACGCAAGCACAGATCGGGCCGTTCGGCTGACAATTTCCACCTCACTCGCGAGACACATTTCCCATGATAGCTCTGTTCTGGATTGCTGTCGTCGCGCACGCCGCTATGATCATAAATGCGACGGCAAATTTGATCATGTTTCGGCGGACTCGGCCCTCCACCTCGGAAGGGGCTGATCCCTTGCCATTTGTCTCCGTCTTGGTGCCAGCCAGAAACGAGGAAGCAACGATTGGGAGGCTCCTGTCTTCTTTTCAACAACAGGATCATCCGCATGCGGAGCTCATCGTCTACGACGATTTGTCTGAAGACTCCACCTGGCAAATTATCACGTCACACCAAGACGATCGGATAAGAGGTATTGAGGGCGGGCCACTGCCCGACGGTTGGGTGGGAAAAGTGAACGGTTGCTACCAGCTCTCACTCGCCGCCCGCGGTGAGGTCTTTCTATTCCTCGACGCTGATACGGAGTTTCTCGGGCAAGGAGCACTCCGGCAAATGTGCGAACGTTATGCGGCCAGGCCTCCTGCCACCATTCTCACCGGAGTGCCGCTTCTGCGAGGCAAGGGCCAACTCATCGTCAGCATGGTCGGAACCATGATCCTGGCGGGTATGCCGTGGTGGCTCGGAAAAAGAGTGCCGTTCGCGCTGATGTCTGGGGTCAATGGACAATGTTGGATGATCGATCGCGCAGTGTATCGTGATCTGGAGCCCCACATCGAGGTCAAGGATCAGGTTCTCGAGGACATCATGATCGGAAGGTATCTCCATCGAAAGGGATTGATGCCACTTCTGGATGACACTCGCTCGGACCTGGCCGTCTACATGTATTCGAGTTTTGGTGATGCCTGGAGGGGCTTCCGAAAGAACACGGCCATGATTCTGGGTCCATCGACTGTGATCTCCCTGCTCAGCCTGAGCGTGTACACGTTTATTTTTATCGTTGCTCCCATCTTCTTTCCGTGGCTACTGCTTTCGATGTATGCCATCAAATTGGTGACCGATCGCACCTCGGAGCTGCCGTGGACGACAACCGCCCTTGCGCCGGTCTCATTTCTGCTGGCTATCGTAATTTCTCTGGATTCAATTGTAACACGTGCGTTGGGCCGCAATGAATGGAAGGGGCGCAGGGTCCCATGAGCTAAGCACCCCATCTCGAATCCACTTCACTGGATCCTTCGCCCACCCGTCATCGCGCAAAATTCTATGTCTGACCTTTTCACAACGGCCGACGGCGTTCGGGCCCGACTCCGCGAGCTAGCAAGTCCTCAAATCGCCGAACATTCTCAGCGCTTTTTCAAAACCGGACCGGGCGAGTACGGCGAGGGCGATCAATTTCTCGGGATTCGGGTGCCCGTGCAGCGGCGCGAAGCGAAGCAAGCGCGCAATCTGCCGTTGGACGAAGTGCTGGACTTGCTTCATACCTCAGTGCACGAGGAACGGCTGACGGCGCTGATCATCCTCGTTAACCAATTCCAGAGAGGCGATGACGCGGAGCAGCAATTGATTTACGACGACGATCTGGGTCGGCAGACGATGCAGGCGGTGCTCGATATCATCGAGGCCGCTTCCAGGCGCTGAGGCTCTCGTGGGATGGCTACCGTGATCGCGCTCTGCACAGTGCAGAAAGTCAGTCCCGAGGATCTGGCGTGTGCATTCGGAGTTATATTGACGTGCTGCACCGCGGTTGGATTGAAACAGCCGTAGGTGAACCACTCCACCTTCACTTCCCGGTTGATCTTCCTTCCCAGGAATGATCCTTCACTTGTCGCAACCCCGTTGAATCAACACTTTTCCTGACATGAATCGAATTACTTTATTGCTTGTGGCGGTATTTATCGTCACAGGCTGCCAAACAACGCCCGAATGGGCCCCCAGTCCCGACGAACCAAGAGCCTTTGTATCCACACTCGGAACTGACACCGTTTCCGTCGAGGTATTTGTACGCGACGGAAACGTCATCGAAGGGGTACTTGTCGAGCGTGTACCCTACACCAACACAACAGAGTACCGCGCAGAATTGGACGAATATGGTCACGTATCGTCCTTCAGCATTAATCGGACGACACCTGCCTCCAATCCCGAAGGTGCCGGGCCCATGGGCGCGAGCATGACCATCGAGGGCGATCAAGCCTCGATTGTCCGCGAAGGGGGAGAAAACCCCGGCGAAAGCACCGTAACCGTTCCTCAGGGAGTTATTCCGAGATTCGGCGGAGCTTCTCCAAACTCCATGTTCGTATTTGAGCAGGTTGCTCATCAGCTTCAAGAAGGAGGAGAGGGCGTAATGCTCGTTGGATTCTCGGGTGCTGATGCCCGCATGAATGCCTCCAGGGTTGTGGCTACGGATACGGTCAGCATGGATTACTTCGGCTATTCATTCTATGGCTGGTCAGACGAGCAGGGTCAATTGCTGGGTGTTTCAGGTGCCACGACGACTTCTAAGGTAGAGGTCCGGCGCATCGCCCCATTCCTCGTCGGCGAGATGGCCGAACGTTGGGCCGCGCTTGACGCTGCTGGAGAAGGCATTGGAACGCCGTCCCCCGGTGCGACCGTGGAAGCAACGATCGCCGGCGCGGATCTTCAGATCCAATACTCACAGCCGGCAAAGCGCGGAAGGGACATTTGGGGTGGACTCGTTCCGAACGGAGCGGTATGGCGAACTGGAGCTAACGCGGCCGTACAGTTCTCGACAAGCGAAGATCTGAGTCTCGGGGGCACGGACCTTTCTGCGGGCAGCTACTCCCTGTGGTCGATATATAACGACGGCACCTTTGAACTGATCGTGAACGCCCAGACCAATCAGTGGGGCACACAGCACGACCCAGAACAAGATCTTTTCAAGGTTGAAATGCAGGCCTCAGAACTGGCTGATCCTGCCGAGCGCTTTACAATGTCGATTTCCGAGACCGATGACGGAGGGCAGATCGTACTTGAGTGGGATGCAACGCGTTACACCGCGTCATTCATGGTCAATAAGGTTGGATGACGGTCTTTACTGGTGCGGCGGGCCTTCTCTAGAGAAGGCCCGCCGCACGACGTTTCATCCATCCTCGAGCACGGCCACTCGTTAGATTCGGAAGTTTCGAAGCGTGTAGGTAAAGTTCAACAGGAGGTAGCGGCCCAGCACGTTGGATGACTGGTCTTCGACGTAAAACTCTGTGACCGAGCGCGAGACATTGGTATTCTGATTCAGGATGTCTGCTACGATAAGTCGCACCTCGCCCCCATTTCCTTGGAGAAATTTGTAGCCGAGCGCCGCATTCAGAAGGATGGATCTCGAATCAAACGAATCGCCGAGGCCACCATAACTGGAATAGTTGACGCTGGTCTCGAGAACCAGAGATTTAGAAGGCATCGCGGTGACCTTTCCGGATGCGCGATACTGCGTGAAATTAGTGTCCAGCTCCGGATAGATGGAATTCTCAGAGATGTTGTAGCTGAAATTTTGGGACAAAGTGAAATCCAGTCGAGGGCTGATATTCGAACTGAGCACAAGCCCTCCATTGAATCCCGTGACTGCAGATATATTCTCTATCGAATTGATGATTCCCGGTGTCCGGGTCCAGGTAACTCCGCCGTTCAGATTCACATTGCTTTTGATGAATGAGGCGGGACGTCCAAACGTAAAAAACGTTCTAAGATTCCGGTACCCATCAAGATTAACTGGACGCGAAAACTGTGATCCTTGCAGAAGGGGAACGCCGCCATCGAGCACGAGGTCGGTCACCGCGATCAATGATTCGTTGCCTATGTAATCTCTACTGGTCGTAAAGGAAGCGAAACCGAAGAATATCCGGCCATTCTGCAGATTTGTGGAGTTGAATCGCAAAGAAAACGAATTGGTGAAGGATTGCTTCAGATCAGGATTACCTGAGGATAGTATCAGCGGATTGCTGTTGTCGATTACGTCCTGTAGTTGAGATATCGACGGTGTATTCGTAGACGTCCGGTACTGAATTCGAAGACTCTTCTGCCGCGACGAGCCAAGTTGTAATTCAATCCGTGGAAGCAGATCGGTGAAGGTCTTATCGACGCCAAACGCTACGGGAAAGGTTTGATCTCCGGTCAAATTTACCGTCTGCACATCGGATCCAATCGTGATTCGAGTGCCTCGATTTCTTCGTGTATAACTGATACCGCCCCGTTGAGTCCAGACCGTGTTGTCAAATTGATTCGACAGGACCGGATCCAGAATCGAGTACGTGTTCGTTACCGGGTCCACCGTATTCGCCAATCGCTCGGAGTCGCTGATCGATCGGCGGGGAGAGTAATTGATCTGTAGCTGCCCGAACGCTCCTATGGGCTCGGTGAAAGCCAGACGGGCAGAAAGGGCCCTTCCCCCACGATCACTGTCTGTCTTCTGATCAATGAGCTGATCTCCAACCCCTCCGTCGAAAAAGAGATTGTTCGAAATTTGTGCGGTATCACCGGTTTGATTGTTGGCACTCGCTGTCAGATTCAATGACAGCGTCCGTCCCTGTTTGTCAAACGCATGACGCATTAACAGGCTCGCAGAGCCGTTGTATCCGCGATTGTCCGACACATAGTCGTTCGTCGTTTCGCTGATCAATTCGGCGGTGTCGAGAACGTTGGAGCCGAAAAGAAAGCTGCTGGCCTGATTGCTCTGGGTACTCAGTCGCGGTGTAAATATGAGCGAATTCTTATCATCAATCGTGTAGGTGATTCTGCCGGACAGTCTATGATTGTTATTGTCCGCCGTAGACGAACTGTTCTCATCATAAAACTGACTCGCATCATCGCCCAGATAATATTCGCGATCCAGCAATGAGGTGCTGGTATTGTCAGACTTGTTGAAGAAATAGCTCCCCGTAACAGACAATTTGGAGCCGATCTGATCGGAATAGTTCAGGCCGATTGCATGCGTCGTATTGAGACCGCCTTGATTTCCTACCAGGAAATTGGATGGATTTCCGCCGCCACCACCACCGCGGCCACCAGTAAATCCGCCCAGTCGAGCCCGATCTCCTCCACCGCCTGCTCCTGAGCGGCCACCTCCTCCACCTGGACGGCCTCCACCTCCTGCCCCTCGACCGCCACCGCGACCACCGCCACGTCCACCAAATCCCGACCGACCCCCTGCAGAGCCCACTACACCCAGAAGGTCATAGATGGAGAAGTTTTGTTGATTGACGTTGTTGGACAGACCGATTATCGAGATACGGCGATCATTATCGAAAATATTGATGTTACCGCCAGAGATGTAATGCTCCTCAGATCCATAGCCACCGTACAGTTTGCCGAACTGTCCGTTACTCTTTCCGGTCAGGGTAACGATGTTGATCGTCTTCTCGGTATTGTCATCCTCAAACCCGGTGAACTGAGCCTGATCGCTCTGCCGATCATAGACTTCTATTCTATCGATGATCTCAGACGGCAGATTCCTCAGGGCAGCTGCAGGATCCTGCCCGAAAAACTCGCGACCATCTACGAGGACCCGACTAACGGTTTCTCCCTGCACCTGTACTTCACCTCCATCGACGACTACGCCGGGTAGTTTTGCCAGCAAATCCTCGGCCGTGGCATCGGGATTAACCTTGAAAGCAGCAGCATTGAATACCGTCGTGTCGCCGCGAACTTCAACTCGTTCCTGCAACGCTTCGACGCGAACCTCATTGAGGAGCATCACGTCATAATTCATTTTCAACAGACCGATATCCAGGCGACCGCGTGGAACGTCTATCCGCCGATTAATGGATTCAAAACCAATAAACGAAAACGTAATATTGTAGGCTCCTGCAGAACGAACAGACAGCGTAAATCGACCGTCGATTCCAGTCACCTCACCAAATCGACGCGTGCTGTCGGCAACCGATACGGCGACCACGTTGACTCCGACCATGAGGGATTCGTCACTCGAATCGACGACCGTACCGGTAACAGTACCGGATCCTGCGTTCTGAGCGAAGGCCGAACCCATAAAAAACAGAGAAGCGACCAGGACTGAAAGGACCTTTTTCATCTAAATAACTATCAATTTGCGTGGAGCAATATCGGGCTTGTAAGTACTCCTTGGACGAGAGCAGGCAGTCTAAATTCCACGTCGTATCGATGTATCCGTATTTAGCACACTTTTGTGACACATTCGTGACAATTTCCCCTGGGTTTCAAGCGTCTTAGGGTTAAATCATGGCATATCTCATGGAGTATCGAAATTGAACACACTGATATCGCGAACGAGAAAGCGTCTCCTCCTCCTCCTCCCTTTGACCTGTCTGGTCATCGCTCTGTTGGCTCCGGTTGAGTCTTTCGCGCAGGATAGCTACGCAATAAGCGGCCTCGTTAAAGAAGCGGAGACGGGAGAAACTCTACCCCATGCAAATATCCGGATTGTCGGAACGACCATGGGTACCGCCACCAATGTGGACGGACACTTCACACTGCTCGGCGTCCCGGCCGGCTTGCACCAGCTGGAGATCACCTTCATCGGGTATTTGCCGTCATTGATCGACATCGACCCAGCGGCATTCGAAGGATTACTGGTCGTGGAGCTCTCGCCGCTGACAACCGAACTTGGTGGGATCGTGGTCACTGCCGAGAACTACACCATCATGAAGGCCGCAGGAGCCGTAAGTCAGATAACACTTTCTCCACGGGACCTTGCAGTACTACCAAATGTGGGCGAGGTCGACATCTTTCGGTCGCTGCAATTGCTGCCCGGAATCAGCGGAACCAATGAGGGCTCCGCGGGACTATTTGTCCGCGGCGGTACACCCGATCAGAATCTTGTCCTGCTCGATGGAATGACGGTCTACCATGTAGATCACTTCTTCGGTTTTTTCAGCGCCTTCAACGCAGACGCCATTAAAGACGTGCAGGTGTTCAAGGGAGGCTTTCCAGCTAAGTACGGCGGAAGAACGTCCAGCGTAGTGGATCTCGCGGGAAAAACGGGCGACGTGAATAACCTGAACGGAGCCATGGGACTCAATCTGCTGTCTGGAAATGGAGTGCTGGAAATTCCGTTGAAAGGCCGGGGATCTGTTCTCATCTCAGCCCGACGATCCTACACCGACATTATTCAGTCGGGACTCTATACGAGTATCTACGAAACCATAACCGGAGACGATATCACCCCGGATACCGACACTCAGGATACGCAGGGTGCTGGTGGCGGCCGGGGCGGCGGTGGCGGTGGAGCACTCGGGGGAGGATTTCGTGGGCCGAATGAAGCGTTCGTGCAACCCGATTTCTACTTCTACGATCTGAACATCAAGGGGACGTTTCGACCTACCGACTACGATGTGTTCTCACTCAGTTTCTACAACGGCGAGGACAACCTCGACAAATCGAGAGATCAACTCCGAGACATCGCGCTCCAAAACAACAGCTCCGTCAGCATCCGAAACGACGTGATTGACCTCACGAACTGGGGAAATGTTGGAGTCAGCGGCAAGTGGTCGAGGCAGTGGTCTCCCCGGTTTTATTCCAATTCTCTCGTTGCCTATTCGCGGTATTTCAGCGACTATGACCGCGATACGCTGATTGAACGTGTTGATGCAGAGGCTGACAGCGTGTCCTTTTCCCGAAACTTTGGCTCGGTGGAGAAAAACCGATTGCAGGACTTTTCGATCCGACTCGACAATGAATGGAAGCTGAATGCAGATAATCTTTTTGCGTTTGGCGCTCAGCTCACACGTGCCGATGTCACCTACGAAAACGTGCGTGACGATACGCTGAGCGTTCTTCAGCGAGACCAGGCCTCAACGCAGATCGCCGTATATGCGCAGAATACATGGGATTACAAAGATCGAATTGAACTGACGGCCGGAATTCGCGGCGTGCACTACGACGCAACGTCTTCGTTTTATATAGAGCCGCGACTTTCGGCCATGGCGAGGCTGACCGATCGCGTTTCAATCAAGGCCGCTGCGGGCGTCTACAATCAGTTCGTCGCTCGGGTCGTGAATGAAAACGTAACCGAAGGCGCACGCGACTTCTGGCTCCTCGCCGATGGAGAGACCGTCGGTGTGAATGGTGCGACACACCTCATCGCCGGTGCCAGTTATGAAACGGCGAACTGGTTGTTCGATACTGAAGTCTTCTACAAAGACATTGCCGATCTCACAGAATTCTCCCTCCGCTACCAGCGCGAGGCAAACTTCGGCCCGGGTGGCCCCAATCTGGTAGCAGACGAACTGTTCTTCACCGGGGACGGGGCGGCCAAGGGCCTGGAAGTGCTGCTGCAGAAAAAACGGGGTCGACTGACTGGTTGGCTCAGCTACACGCTTTCGAATGTGGAACACGTCTTTCCGGGATTGAACGAAGGAGAAGGATTTGCTGCGCTGCACGATCAGGAGCACGAGCTGAAACTGGTCAACAGTCTTCGACTTGGAAAATGGAATATCGCAGCGACCTGGACGTTTGCCACCGGCAAACCCTACACCGCTCCCATCTCCGAATATTCCATTACCCTTCTGGACGGAAGCGAGCTCTCCTACATTCATGTGGGAGGCAAAAACAGTGAGCGGCTACCAGCCTACCACCGAATGGACACATCCGTCCACTACAAGACCCATGTCGGGGGCACGGGACTGGACGTCGGCTTCTCGATTTTCAATCTTTACAACCGATCCAACGTCTGGTACCGGGAATTTGACCTGAGCGAATCGCCGATGGTCACTACCGACATCACCTTTCTCGGCATTACGCCAAACTTATCCATCCGACTCGATTTTTAACCATGAAATCAATCAGACTGCTCCTACTCTCTGCCTTCCTCCTTATTTCCGGATGCGATTCCAGTTCAGACCTCGGATTCGATGACACCTATGTCGTGGAGGCATTTCTCTTCGAAAATGAGCCCGTATCCAACGTTCGGGTGACACTCGCGGGCTCCACCACGACAGACGATCCAACAGAAACTGCGGTTAACAACGCTATGGTGGTGCTCAGCCGTGGATCGGATTCCTGGACTCTGGAATCCAGCAACACCGAGGGGTTCTATCATTACGCGGGATCCGACCTTGTCGTGAATCAGGGGGATACGTTTTCGTTGGAAGTCGTCGCCGGTGGGCAAACGCTGACCGCAGATACGACCGTCCCCTTGTCTCCCCAGGGAGTCAGCGTGTCAACAGACACTATCACCCTGCCCGACTTCCGCGCCGATCCATTCAGATTACGCGAGGTGCTGCAGGGAACGAATGCCAATATTATCGTGACCTGGGATAACTCGAATCAAGACTACTTTTTTATCGCGGTCCGCGTACCCGAACTCTCAGATCCTGACTATATCCTTCCCGATTTCATTCGCGATCGATTTGCAGGATTTGAACGGATTACTGAGCCCACGGTGGAAAACTTCTACGAGGTCCCGTTCAGAGATTTTGAGGTATTTGGAATCCACTACGTCTCGGTCTATCGCGTCAATGATGAGTACGCGGCGCTTTACGAGAGCAGGGAGCAGGATTCGCGCGACTTGAATGAACCTCCGTCCAATATCCGCGGCGGTGTTGGAGTATTCTCGGGTTTCAGTACCGTCCTGACCTCGTTCACGATCATCAAAGAATAAGCGGGGCGCCTCGCCCTCTGATACTGGGGATTAAGCTTCACCCCCTTCTGGGCACGAGCTGTACCCGAACGGCGCTCGATCTCGACCTGGGCCCCCTGGCAAGCGGCAGAGATTCATCATGAAGTCGCGGTATTACGGCAGGGTCTTATTTAAACTGGAGAGCGATTATTCAGAAATCTCTCCAATCGACCATGACCAACCGGCTAGACGATCTCGAGTTGAAGGCGCGCTCGCTTGAGCCCGACGCTGATTCACGTGCAGAGCTCACCCGGCAAGCATTTGACTATGCCCAGACCTATCTCGATTCGATAGCGAGCGCGCCGGCGTACAGCGACAAATTTGTCTCGGAAGACAGCCTCATCCGTGCGGATTTTTCGGAAGAAGGGATCGGATTTGAGCGCGTTCTCGGGATGCTCGAAAAGGACGTCGACACCGTCGGGATTAATACCACATCCGGGCGATTCGTAGGCTACATCCCTGGCGGAGGCCTGTTTCACTCTGCGATCGGCGATTTTCTCGCGGCGGTGAGTAACCGATTCGCCGGTGTTGCTTTCGCCAGCCCTGGAGCCAACCGCATCGAAGATCAGTGCATGCGATGGCTCGCAGATCTTGTTGGGTATCCGGCCTCATTCGGTGGGTACCTGTCTGCCGGTGGCAGCCTGGCCAACTTCACCGCCATTGTGGCCGCGAGGGACGCGCACGACGTCGAAGGCGAGCATATTTCGAGGTCTGTCGTCTACCTCACCGAGCACGCCCACCATTGTATAGACAAGGCGCTACACCTGTCCGGACTCGGAAGGTGTCCGGTCCGCCGAATTGCTGTTGACGAGCGGTATCGCATGGATGTCGATGCCCTCGAGAGCCAGCTCAGGGCAGATGTTGAAAAGGGACTGACTCCGTTTCTGATAGTCGCCACAGCTGGCACGACCAACACAGGATCGGTCGATCCTCTGAGACCGATCGGGAAGCTCGCGACGCGCTTTTCGGCCTGGTATCACATCGATGCTGCCTATGGGGGTCTGTTCGCCCTGTGTGAGGAAACCAACGAGCTTTTCGAAGGCATGGACTTATCCGATTCAATAGTCCTGGATCCACACAAGACGTTGTTTTTGCCCTACGGAACGGGCGCCCTGCTCGTCAGAGACAAGGAGCACCTACTGACATCGCACGCTGCCGGTGCGGATTATATGCAGGATGCCATTCACATTCGGGCCACGTCCGCTGCAACAGTGTCACCGGAGTTAACCAAGCACTTTCGCGGACTTCGGATGTGGCTGCCCCTTCAGGTACTTGGTATTGCCCCTTTTCGGGCCGGTTTGGCCGAAAAACTGCATCTTGCCAGATACTTTTATGATCGCATCTCCGAACTCCCGAACTGGGAGGTGGGACCCGTTCCGGACCTCTCGGTAGTGATTTACCGGTATGTGCCGACCGGGAGCGACGCTGATTCATTCAACGAAAAACTGGTAGAGGCCGTACATAAGGACGGAAGAATCTTTGTCAGCTCGACGAAGATAAATGGAGTATATATGCTCCGGATGGCGGCCGTCTGTTTTCGCACCCACAAGAAGGACATCGACGATATCATCGATGTATTGACCGAACTGGCGTCGCTCATCTTAGTGAAATGAAACAACATGAAGCGACTTGACGGGGCTCCGCGGCATTACGAACATCTTCCAACTTATTCACGGATTGAGAAATGCAGCTGCATGACATTGTAGGAACGATCGGCGTCGCGCTCATCATCGTCACGTACGCGGGTGTTCAGCTTCGGAAAATGGATGTCACTAGTCTGACTTATTCGGCGCTCAACCTGCTTGGTGCCCTCATGATCCTTGTCTCCCTCGCGTACAATTTCAATCTTGCTTCAGTCGTCATAGAAGTCTTCTGGATCATCATCAGTTTGTGGGGTATCGTGGTCTGGATAAAAACCCGGAAGGACACTCCGGAAAACTGAAGATGGGGCGATAATTGAAGATGGGGCCTCCAAGCATGCGTTTCACCTGGACCTTCACCGTGGGCTCTGAGCCGATAGACGTGCACGGCCACGTGAACAATGTCGCATACGTTCGATGGATGCAGGATGTGGCCATTCGCCACACACAAAGTGTTGGAGGCGACGTTCGTGCGGCAGCTGCGGGCATTATCTGGGTTACTCGCTCACACAAAATTGAATATCTGAGGCCCGCTTTCGAGGGAAACGAAATTCAGATCCAGACCTGGATCGAAACCGTAGAGCGAGTGACGTCCCTCCGAAAATATGAGTTCCGAAACACGGAGGGTGAAGTACTTCTGGCAAAAGGTGAGACCAACTGGGTCTGCCTGGATCGGGAAACGGGACGCCCCAAGGCCATTCCCGATCGCGTCATTCAGGCTTACACCGAGCCAGGCGATGCGTCTTAAATGAGGTCGCCCGGCCAGCCTACCTCACTACCACCAGAGATCGACTGGAAACAGTGCCATCCTGGACGAAGCGTAAGAAGTAGACTCCAGCGGAGAATCCTTCTGTCGAGATCGAATTAAAGCCTTCACGCAGCTCCACCTGCTTGACCTCTCGTCCCTGCACATCCAGAACTCTCAGCACGCCCGGTTTATGGGTTTCGATGGAAACGAAGCGGCCTGCCCGTATCGGATTCGGATACATCATCGTGAAGCCTTCTCGCGTCGGCAAGCTTTCGTCCTCGAGTGCAGTAGCTTGCCCCGAGAAGAATCGCTCGGCGAAAGTGAATGCTGCAGGGCCAATCTGTTCGCCAATAAAACGGCCGAACAGATCATCTGCCGGTGGATGAATTCCTCCCCAGATTCGTGAAAGACTGCACTGATCGGAGGCATCCCTGTAGGTTGCCCACTGCAGTACCACGTCCTCGCTCGGACCATCCTCAAAAACGAGAAATTCGTTCTTTGGTGCCAGAAACTCGCCCATTCCGGCAGGGAAATACTCGTCTCCCGTCAACAACGTTAAAATCTCGGCCGCGGCGCGTGAAAAGGTCGAGTGACCCGAGATGTAGCCTGCAAAGGGCGGCGTCACGAACGAGGGTCGTTGGTAGGGCCACCAGTTGTCAGCCAGTATCCAGTCTACTCCCCCGGTTTCTGTAGCGGGATCGAATACATAGGACGGTCCGCGCCACGCCAGCAGTTTGATCTTGTCGACGTTTTCATTGTTGGTCCCGGCCAGAGCGTCTCCTCCCTCCACCATCTCTATGTATCCAGGCATCAGTGGAAGGCCAGCCATGTGGTATCTGGGGAGATTCGGATCCGAACTCTGTCCGAACTCTGCCATCCCTCGAATGGCAGAAACAGGTCGAATGTAGTCGTACCATCCCTTGATACCCCAGGCCGCGATGGCCACATCGTGCATGCCTCCACCCAGTATCAGGTAGGATTTTACATCCCATTCCAGGTCTCTCAGGATGGGCCCCTCACCGCGGAATCGTTTCTCAAGCGCGGGGTGATCACTCACATAGTTGAGCAATGTGAACCAGTGACCCGGAGGTGTTTCCGAATCGGGCCCGTCGGCCCAGAATTCGGCCAGCACGCGTCCATAATCACCGCGGGGAATGATCTGTGCGTCGTACGGTGAGCCGGTAAACGGATTCAGCCGTCGCCCCAGGCCTGGGTCTCCCCCTCCGATCGTGTCATAAAACGTGTCAAAAGACTCCAGATCCCTTGGCATGGTGTCGATATCGACATTTCCGATGGCCGCAGGGGATATATCAATCATCACACCGTCGGTCGGATCCAGGTGCGAGGACCACACAGATACCAGCGCAAAATTCCATCTGTAGTTGTCTGATAGCCCACCTCCATCCTGGATGTCCAAATAAGGTGGTGGCCCTGGATCGAAATACACCCCGTACTCTTCCCCATCGCGCTCGTAAATGTTGAGGTCATCCCGACTGAGCGAAAACGGCTCGACCGAGCCCCACTCGGGTCCAAGGAATTCCGGCGTTCCGAGCGGAATTTCCTGTCCGGCCTGATCGATAAACACGTCCAGCGAGATGGGCTGCCAGCGGTTCATATCGCTGATATTCGGATTGCCGTCCAGAGCCGGAGCAATCGGCGGATTGACCGGGCGATAGAATCTGTTCGTGTACAACTCGGCCTCGTTCGCACCATCCTGGAGGCCATAATTGATGATACACTCGGCGATGTAATTGCCCAGAAATGCAGGATCACCACCCGCATAATCAGTTGATGCCAGCGATACATCATAGCCCAAGTCGTTCATTAGAACGTTATATCTGGCCAAGGCATTTTGCGCGCCAGGAGATAGAGTAAACCGATGGGTCAGGAGCCTGTACGCAGCGTAGCTGATGGCCTTATCTCTGGCGGACTCAATATTAGCAGGCGCAGGTATGCCGCTATAACCGCATTCAAAACCGTTAATGGAATTGCCCAGCATGTAGGGTTCGGACGACGTGTCATAGGCTGCCCAGGAATCCCACATGGCTACCGAAGTGTGAAACAGGTTTCTCGCGTGGACGGTTGGGCGGGCGAAATCCTCTCGAATGGACTGCAAAAGAGCCTCATTCCAGAGTCGCGCAACTGATTGCTGTGCAACGGCGACGGTCGAAACAGACAACCCAACGAGCAGGTATAGAAGAACCTTTTTCATATGCGCCTTGAGGTGAACAAAATAACACCGTTAATATACCGGCATCGTAACTTTGTTTTCGAGGTAAATACTCGTCAATAGTGCCTTTTTGCACATAATCTGGCTCTTCATTGATCAGGATGATTAACAGCTATGTCTGAATCTTATTCGCGAGACGTGGACGCCTACATCGACGGAGTCCAGGAATTCGCCAAACCCATACTGCTCAGGATTCGCGAGTTGTTTCACGAAGCTTTTCCGGACATTGAGGAGACTATCAAGTGGAGCTGCCCTCACTTCGAATACAAAGGGATTGTCGCGCAGATGGCTGGATACAAGAATCACGTCCGATTCATCTTCTGGAAGGGGTCTCTCTTAAGCGGATTTCCATCTTCTCTTTCCCAAATTGGAGATAAAACCCAGATGGGTGCTCTGAACATTAGTTCGCTGGAGGATTTTCCTGATGAAGCCGAGCTGAAAGCGCTAATTCTTGAAGCAATCGACCTCAATGAACGCGGCGTCAAACCGCCTGCGAGACCAAAAAAAGCAGAAGGCCGAGATCGAAATGCCGTCCTGGTTTATGGATGCCATGTCAGCAAATCAACCTGCGTTTACTACGTTTCACCACTTCAGCCCAACGGACAAGCGAGAATACCTGGAATGGGTGACCGGAGCCAAGCGGGAAGCTACCCGAGAGAGCAGGATGCAACAGGCGATTGAGTGGATGGCCCAAGGAAAGCCATGAAATTGGAAGTACATGGACAAGTGGAAATAAATGGATGATGTCATTTACTGACCACGGCGTCGTATTTTCGGCCCCCAGCCGCAAAATCGATTCGGAAATGGATTTTGAATCGTTGACGCACAAAAGACACAAACCCCGTAACTCGAACTCGTTTTCGAGCATATACACTACTGATCGCCCTAAGTATTCGAATAAGCTGAAATGATCGAGAGAAAGAAAAAAGTCCTGGGTCTGAAGAAAGTTGAAACCGAACAGGAGGGAATGTCGGCGTTCGGCCTTGGTGAGCGTGGTTCTTCGTACCTCGAACAGGACGCAGATCGGACCGAGCTGATACGTGAAGATCTTGGATACTCCGAGGAAGAAATCGAAGCACTTTTTTACGAGGGAATCTATCCATATCGGCAAAAAGTCAGTCGCACTGCCTACGATGCCCGAAAACGGCTTCTTCAGATCGAGCTCCTGAAAGTTCAACGATGGGCCAAAGAGTCGGGCCAGCGCATCATTGTGGTCTGTGAAGGAAGAGATGCCGCCGGAAAAGGGGGCACGATCAGACGATTCATGGAACACCTCAATCCTCGTTCGGCGCGGGTGGTTGCACTCGAAAAACCGACCGAAGAGGAGCGCGGACAGTGGTACTTCCAGCGGTACGTACGTCAGTTTCCGACGGCCGGAGAAATTGTCTTTTTTGATCGGTCCTGGTACAATAGAGCGGGTGTGGAGCGGGTGATGAAATTCTGTACGGGAAAAGAGTACAAGGAATTTCTGCGTCAGGCTCCCGAGTTGGAGCGGATGCTTGTGCGATCCGGCACATTGTTGTTCAAGTACTGGTTCTCCGTGACCAGAGCGGCACAAACCGCCCGAATTCTTTCACGAGATACTGATCCTCTCAAAGGATGGAAGTTGAGCGACATAGATCGACTCTCGCGCGATAAGTGGGATGATTACACGAGAGCCAAGTTGAACATGTTTTTTCATACCGATACGGCGGACGCTCCCTGGACGATCATCAAATCGGATGACAAAAAGCGTGCTCGAACCAACTGCATGAATCATTTTCTGTACCATCTGGACTACCCTGGAAAGGAGCTGGATGTGGTAATGGTACCAGACCCACTAGTCGTGGGTTGTCCTTCTCAGGTCGTCGATCAGGACGTGCACGAGTGGTAAGCACCGCTTCGTTTTCCCTTCTATCTCTCCTCTGTTCCCGCTGAACATTCGTTCGGCTGGCGAAATCCTTCGTTTCGTTGTTGCGCCGCCTCAGCTCCCGTCTCTATAAAGAAAAGGCGGTCACCCGACTGTCTGTGTTGTTGGACGAAGCTCTCCTTGCGCTGCGTTCGCTGGATCTGGTTGAGAAAACGTATATGACGGCTCTTGAGCCAAACGAAAACGGCGAGATTGATTACCTCCTTGAAGTTGTGTCGCGAGACGTAGAGTCCATCGATTATTCCCCTGGAGATTGATTGAATATGATGTCAACGTGTTCACCTGTTGGTGCCGCGGTGACTGCACGATTGACGTAAAATTTTCATTTTAACCACTGAAGGCCGGGGCCTGCGGCCCCGGCCATTAAAAACTACCCAACCATGAATCCCATAGCCCCTCGACACACTACGATTGCTGGAATCATTTGTACTGTTTTCGGTCTGTTTGCCACTCTTCGATTCGGCATGGATCTGTCTGCGGGTTCCGTTAACGCGGTCGATTACAACTCCCTCCTCCTGCCCCTGGGCATGGCTCTACTCGATCCGAGCACTTTCTGGCGTTGGATCGCTCGCATCCAACTGTTTTTCCTCTCTCTGGTTACGAGCGCAACTCTCGTTGTCTTTGTATGGATGTCAGACGAAAGTCGCTCGATCACGTTCGACCTCCATGACAATGTCGGCGTCCTCTCGGGCCTCGGAATCATCCTGATTTCCCAGGGTCTCTTTTTGGCGGCCACATTGTGGATCTATTTTTCTATTTTCGCGGGCCCCCTCGAGGATTCCTCGGACATCGATTTCAGTATCAACTAGGCCTGTCGATCGGCCTCGTTTCTTATGTCGGATCAACGTAAAAACGCGGCCATAGCCTTTCTGGAGAGACATCAGATTGAATTCGAGCGATTTGATCATCCCGCCGTTTTCACGGTCGAAGAGGTCACCAGGCTGGTCAAGATCGATCACGGAAAAAGAACGAAGAACCTGTTTGTCAGAGACAAGAGGGGCCGACGGCACGTGTTGATCATCCTCCCTCACGACAAAAGTGTCGATCTCAGAGCACTTGGAGACCTAACAGGGCACGGAAGAGTCAGTTTTGCCTCGCCCGAGCGTCTGCTCAAGTACCTTGGCGTCGATCCAGGTTCAGTCACACTCATGGGTGTCATCAACGATATCGAAAATGCGGTTGAAGTCGTCGTCGATTCAGCCATCTGGGAAGCCGAATCCGTTAGGTGCCATCCCTTGGTTAATACCAGCACTGTCGTCATACCCGCAAGAGGTGTCAGAAAAATATTCGAAGTTACCGGTCATAACCCTCTCATCATCGACGTGCCCTCCAGATGATCCTGATTCAGGCAATTGCCGCGCTAACCGGTCTGATAAGCGTTTACCTCGTCACGCGACAGAATATCTGGTGCTGGCCCACAGGACTGATATCGGTGTCCCTGGCCGCGATCGTTTTTTACGATTCGTTTCTCTACTCCGACATGATTCTGCACGTCTACTATTTCGGCATGAACATCTACGGCTGGATTCATTGGAGTGGAAAGAGGAGTGAAGAGATTATTCTACCGGTCTCAAGGATGTCCTGGCTTCACAACGTGAAATGGATCGTAATCTCAGCAGTCGGCACAGTCATCTGGGGCTGGACCATGAGTACGAACACCAACGCCGCGTTTCCTTTCGGCGACGCCTTCACCACGGTTGCGAGCCTGGTTGGTATGTGGTTCATGGCCCAAAAGCGACTCGAAAACTGGATCTACTGGTTCGTTATCGACGTCGTGGCAATCGTCATCTATGCCCTTAAGGGCCTGTACCTGTTTTCCGGACAGTATTTCATTTTCCTGATTCTGTGCGTGGTCGGTTACCGAGATTGGCGGAAATCCATGATGGAAGCCGAAGTAGCGTGATGGTCTTTTTCTCGTAAGGGTGGATTGCCCGCGTACATTCCAACAGATTTTTCAGGACATTACAGGCAACAGTTCAACGCAACGACACGCAAGATGAAACGTCACTTCGGCCTCTTTGGCCTCTTTGGCCTCTTTGGCCTCTTCGCAGTACTCGCATTCCCTCTTACTGTCCTCGGACAGAATTCCCATAGCCACTCCAGCAGCCGAGTCATCGATTTCCCCGACACGGCCGAGTATTTAAGCCTCACGTGTGACCTGCACATGCACTCCGTCTTTTCCGATGGTTCGGTCTGGCCCAACATCCGCGTCCAGGAAGCACAGCGGGACGGATTGGATTGTATTGCGATCACCGAGCATCTCGAATATCAGCCCCACAAATCCGACATTCCGCACCCAGATCGAAACAGGGCGTTTGACATCGCTCTGGGGTCTGCCGGCGAGAGTGGTCTTATTGTCATACGCGGCTCCGAGATCACGCGAGATCTGCCGCACGGACACGGCAACGCGATCTTCATCCAGGATGCCAATGCGTTGGTCGTCGAAGACGCGACAGAAGCCTATGCTGAGGCCCATCGACAGGGCGCGTTCAGCTTCATGGATCACCCCAATTGGACCTCCCAGCGCAAGGACGGCATTGCCCGCCTGGAGGAGACAAACATTGAACTGATTGAAAAAGGCTACGTCAGTGGTATTGAGGTAGTGAATGATGTCACTTACTCAGACGAAGCCCTGGAAATTGCTTTGAAATACAATCTCGCAATCATCGGGACGTCCGATATTCACGGCCTGGTAGACTGGCAGTACCGCGTTGCGGAGGGCGGTCATCGTCCAATTACGATCATTTTTGCTGAGGAGCGCTCAAAACAGGGACTCCTCGACGCTCTGAATGCCCGCAGAACAGCAGCCTGGTACCAGAACACGTTGATTGGCCGCGAAGAACATGTTTTACCTCTGGTCGAAGCTTCAATATCGGTTTCTAGCGCACGCTACGGGGGGGATACTTCTGTCCTTCGGGTTGAATTGTGGAACAGCTCAGACGCCGAATACTCGCTGAAAAACAGCTCATCGTACCGTTTTCACAACGTCGCTGACATCCTGACCGTTGCGCCCCACCACACTACCATTCTGCTGGTAAAAACCATCACGCGTATTGAAAGCATCGACTTGTCCTTCGAGGTGCTGAACGTAGTCACCGCGCCAGGTCAGCATCCGACCCTTGAATTGTCTGCGATGATCGAAGAGTAGTCGGATCTGCGAACAGGGACCGATTCCTCAATCGAAAAGCTCGAGTTCTACCGCTCCCGATTCGATACCCAGCAGCTTTTTCTTTCGCCACAGACCGCCTCCGTATCCGGTCAGCGATCCGTCGGACCCAATTACTCTGTGGCACGGGATGATGATGGCAATGCGATTGTCACCGTTTGCCCGTGCGACGGCCCGAACCGCTTTTGGATCGCCAATCAGCCGCGCAACATCCAGATATGAAACGGTCGTTCCGTGTTCAATTGTCAACAGTGCATTCCAGACACGTTGCTGAAAATCGGTGCCGGGAAAGGAAAGGGGCACCGTAAATCGGCTCAGGCTGCCTTCGAAATACGACTCGAGTTCGCCGCCAAGTTGCTGGATGAGACGGTTCGCTTCCGGAACGAAAACACATTGAAATCTCTTTTGAATGCGCTCGAGCTGAGTCGGTAACATGGGCCGGTCGATGAACTCAAGGAGACAAATCGCCTCATCGGTCGCACCGGCCAACATGGGTCCGACAGGCGTCTGCAAGCGGTCCAGATATACAATGGGAGCGTCCGCCGCAGCGGAAGCGTTCAATCCAGTCAACTTCCTGACAGCGTCGCTGAATCCAGCAAGTGATTCATATCCATGTTCGAACGCAGATTGCGTGACGGTCTGTCCCTGTTTCATGTGTCCCAATGCTTTTCCCAGTCGCCGTGAGCGGCTGTACGCGTGAAAGGTCATTCCGTGGTTCGCCTTAAACCATCTACGTGATGTCGCAGTGGCTGTCAACGTTTGCGTATCAGGTATCGATCGGTGCGGGAGTGTTTCTGTTGTCCGGCGTGATCGCTTTGATCATAACGTTGAGCACGGTCAGTTTTCAGGCGATATCTGCCGCGTTGGCTGACCCGGTCGACAGCCTGAAAAGCGAATAACCGTCTCCAGTCCAGCAGCATGGATTGCGCGCGACAGGTGCGTTTCCTACTTCTCACCCCATGAGCGAGCAAGGCGGTGCATCAGCACAGCCGTACGAATGGTCTGCATGGGCAGCGTGCTTAGATCGGCCCATTCTTTCGTCGTGTGGGTGCCCTCACCCATCATTCCAAGTCCGTCGAGGGCCATGTCCACATGGCGAGCGGCAAATGATATGTCAGCGGCGCCGGCTTCGTTAGGGTCGACAGCAGTGACGGGCCCGTACCCGACATCCTGACTGACCTGGCTGAACAGGCCAAGCAGGTTCGTGTTGCCCTCTGTCATCCCCATGGGTGGATAGCTGTCCCGAAACGTTATCGTGGCCTGGGTCTTCGGTAGATTATCGCTGAGAATTGCTTCCATCTGTTTCTTTACGCGGTCTCTCTGTTCTGGAGAAATTGCCCGCAGGTCTCCCGCAACGAGGGTGGTTTCCGAAATTACATTCGTTTTTCCGAAAGCTGTTCCCCGGTCATGTTCCGCGTCGTACTCGATGGCCGTCCCGCCAAGAATGACGCCCGGATTGAAGGTCAACAGTTCTTCGCCCGCCAGGTCCTCCTGGAATCGGGTCAATATTCTAGCCGCCTCGAAAATCGAGCCATATCCCGTCTTTTTGGAAAAGACAGTCGAAGAGTGAGCGCGTTCTCCCGTAACTCGCAATTCCCACCCGCTGAACCCCCGCCGAGCGACAACGGCAGTTTTCGGATCACCATCTCCGGGCTCGAAGGCCAACGCGATGTCTGCCGCACGCGCGGCCTCAACGAAAGAGGCGCGCGCTACATCAAGCGGGCGACCAGTCGACTCTTCGTCTCCCACGAGTGCGACCGTAACAGTCATCTCATCCAGAAGGCCAGCCTGATGAAGCGCTCTCAGCGTTTCCACGATGACCACATCGCCTCCCTTCATGTCAATGATTCCGGGGCCTGAAGCCGTGCCATCGTCCAGTCGTTCGAACTTCTGAAACGGACTGTCGACTTCAAAAACGGTATCCAGGTGGCCAATCATGAGAAAATGTGGTCCGCGAGTACCACGCGTGGCAAACAGGTGTCCGGCGCGTCCAAACGTTTCTCCACCTTCCCAGCGTGTCTCAAATCCGAGCGATGACAATTCCTTATCGAAGATCTGGCTGACGGCCAAGACCCCGCCGAAGTTCATGGAACCGCTATTGATATTTACAACGCGTTCCAGCAGCTTAATTGCGTTCTCCACCTCAGACTCGATGAACGAGACCAGCTGTTTTTCCGTATCGGTCAGGGTACTCTGGGCGGTTGTGTTGCGGGTGATAGCCATGGCTAAGAAAAAAATGAGAACGATTCGAAGATTGTTATTGTGGAGCATCACACTGCGAAAGATCGCTATGTTGAACGGGTATGGTGAGAGCCTATGCATGCCTCATGGTTCTGGTCTGATGACCCAAGATACTCAACCCGCTCGTCCACGTGGCACTTCCTGAAAGATGATTCCAGTCGAAATCTGTATTGACTGTTCGAACGAGGATGCGGCGCTCGCGTCCGCGAGCGCCGCACTCAAGGGTGGCGCCCAGCGATTGGAGTGTTGTGCGGATATGCATCTGGATGGCCTGACTCCGAGCCCAACAGTCGTTTCCTCAATAAAGCGGCTCGTTGGGAATAAGATGGAAGTCCTGGCGATGATCAGGCCCCATGAAGGCGACTTTTCCTACTCGAACGAGCAGCTTCAATCCATGTCCGGAAGCATCGCGGCCATGGCCAAGGCGGGCGCGGATGGTGTTGTTTTCGGCACGCTCGTCAATGGGAAAATCGATACGAAGGCCCTTTCTCACCTGATGAAGGAAGCAAACCGACACAATACACGGATCACCTTCCACCGGGCGTTTGATGCGCTCGACTCACCCCTCAAGGCCGTGCAGACCCTGATTGATTTCGGCTGCCATCGCGTCTTGACTTCAGGCACACCCTGGGATAGCACGCTGGGTGCAGCGCAAGGAATTTCGAATCTGAAAAACATCATTCATGCTGCCGAGCGCCGCATCGAGGTCGTGATTGGCGGAGGAATATCGGCTGAGACCGCTTCACACCTCTTCGAGAAACTGCCGAAAGACGGAGTGTCCGTTCACGCGTATTCCTCTGTTCGATCAGGCGGCGTGACAGATGCCCTTAAAGTCAGACAGCTCGTCGATGCAGTGAATGGACTCGGGGGAGCATTTAGTGGCTGAAATGGCCGGCCCTCGAGCCCCTGTCGCTGTCCCTGTCGGCAATCAACCCCCGGTTGATTCACTGTTCACCAGCACATTCAACGAGTGCCGAATACCCGGTGAACATTGAATCCAAAGCCAAAGTCACCATCGAAAAAATTATCTCTCGAACGAGATACCGCATGCTGGGGCGTGATCCACTGTGTGGACGTCACGAAGACCTGAAACACATGACCTCCTGCCTCCAGGTCTATCGAGACTGAAAGCACATCCGTCGTTTTGTCCGAGCGATCTCCAATGACCGGGAGGTATTCAATCAGGAAGGATGCCCTGTCGTTCGCCTCAAACCGTAGAGCCACGCCGATGACTACATGATCGTTTTGCTCTTCTTCAATGTCCCCATTTAAAAGTTCGTTTTTTTCGACCAGATTGAAGTGCGAATAAGCCGGCATCAGTTGAAGCGACACTTTCTCTGATAATTTTCTGGCCAGCAGGATTCCACTGAAATAGGACAGTCGATGTTCAAACGAGCGACCATCCTTCACCGTTTCGGCCGCTCCATCGATAAACAGGCTTACGTGTGCAAGGTCACCCGATATCAAGCGGGCTTTCAGCCGCGCGTCATACACCTTGTCGTACTTGGATCTTCCAATTCCTACGGAAAGCCAGTCGCGCACACCGTAGTCAAATCCGAACCGAATGTTGGCCGAGTTGTCAAGTCCATAAAGGCTCTCGATCCCCCCAGAAACAGGTCCAAAAGCGTGCTGAATGGTGAAGTCCAAGTTCCCGGCTTCCAATTGGGTCACCGACGGAAGAAGTACGATGCTCGGAGCCCAGAATAATTCTTCTGCGACCACAGACCTTGTGGAGCGCTCCCTGGGCATCTGCGCGAAGGCCTCGGAGACGCCGATTAGCAGACAGACCAGGACAAGTACGTAGGTGGAAAAACGATTCATGGCACTCAATGGTCTGGCCCCAAACGAATGTTAATGGAAATCTGCTGTTCGTCATCCACTTTGATGATGAGGAGACGAGGGGGTTTGATCTTATGGTCCTTCAGAAAAACGGACCATGCCGCCACAACGAGAAGATCGCCGTCTTTCATTTCCATCGTACCGATCAATTCGAGCGGCTGTGGCACACCATGGACGGTGAACGTACCCGAGACGGCCGCCTCTTGCGGACCTTCTTTTTCCGGATCGAAGGTCGAGCTCAACGTGCCGAAGAATTCTGCAAACGGATACTCTTTGGTTCCGAGAGCCTTTCTCATATCCTTGTCTCGCTTCCCATTGCCGGTTTTGAGCGTTTCCAGATCGACATAAAAATCGACAATACCAGTTTCCAGATTGACCGCTCCGATGAGTTCGTCGGAACGCCCAGTGAACGAGTGCAAAGGCACGTGAGACCTGAACTCGACATGCCCTTCACCGCTGGAGAACTGTTGCGCTGACGCAGACTCGACCGAGCAGAACATGCTCAGCAGGGAAATCGTCAGGAGAAAACTAATTGTTCTGTGCTCCTTCATCGATCCAGGTGGCTATCAGTTGGACTTGGGCGAGGGAAAGTGATGCCCCTCCGTCGGGCATCTGTTGGCCAAACTGCGGTGCTCCACCCAACTTATCTATCAGAGGGCTTTCAGCCGCGTTTCCAGGGAGGACAACGAGACTCAAATACTGGCTTCCCGCGCTCGCCACGACTGCCGCGTAATTCTCAAGGGACACGCCGTTTCGAGGTCCCGGAATGTGACAGCTGCTCCCCCCGCAGGATGCGGAAAAGATAGGCTGTATCTGCGCCGAGTAACTCACCGGATCGCCGTTTCCACCCATACCTGGAGGATCCGGGTCAACAATCGCGCCGCCTGTGTTGTCCATGGTGTCGGACGAACACGCCGACATTACGAGCATCACACTGAAAATCAGAACGTTTCGAGCAAAGAATTTCATAGTACATCCGGCTGGTTGCATTGTCTTGGTTACAATGTCTTGATTTCATGGTCCCATGGGTAGTCGGCGAAATACCCCATCGATTCGTAGCATACACAATTGACAGGTTACAGGAAAATTGAAAGGAACGAGCTCTCCCACGGGGTAATTTCAAGCGCCCCATTTACTAACGGGAAGCACACTTGACGCAGAGCCTGCTTTCAGGGCGTATTTCCAGACGCCCCGCGGGAATAGAGTCCCCACACGTTACACACGTTCCATACGATCCATTGTCGATCGCCTCCAGAGCACTCTTGATCATCAAGAGGCGTTTCCCCAGACGGCTTTTCCCCGCATTTGAAATGCTCTGGGCCTGAATTGCTTCCATCCGCGTCAGGCGTCCAATTGCATTGTCGGGAGATATACTTGAGTCGGCGGCAGAGTCTTGATCAATTTCAATCCGAATGTCCCGATCCAAATCGGATAACAAATCTCTAAATCTGTCGAGGTCAGAAGGTGTCATCTACGGTGTAGTCGTCAATGGAGGTAGGCACGAGGGTGTCGAAAAGCAGGTTTCGCTATCAATATAAGTTTTTGCGGCTCTCATCCAGAGAACACCCATCTTCCCCTATGAGGCTTTCGGACATGCAGCACCAAACTGAAGACTGTCGGCCTTATACTTCTCCCAGTTCATTCGATGAGGCATTTGGGTGCCCTCACGGACCACAATATCCCACCTTTCCGACAAAATTGTTTTCTGCCATGCGCCGTTTTACCCCGCTGTTGCTGATCGCTGTAATGGTCACCGCAGCTCCCGCCACAGGACAACATTACGATTCTCCAGGTGCAAATTTTGATCTGGCCGCCCGATGGGCGCCTTACCGGATCAATGACATTATCTACTCGACCTCAGTGAGACCGCAGTGGATCGAGGACACCGAAAATTTTTGGTACGAGTGGAAGTCTTCAGAGGGTACTTTCTACTACATCGTCGATTCCAACCGAGGAAGCAAGCGTCAGATTTTCGACAATGATCGTATCGCTGCGGAATTGACGCGCATCACTCTGGATCCCTATGACGGTCAGCACTTACCGATAAAAAAGATCAAATTTATTGACGCCACGACCCTTCAGTTTGAGGTGCAGGGAAGCCAAGACGAAGAAAAAGAAGAAGACGAGATCGGGGATGACCAGGAAGAGGACGACGAGAAAAAGTCGGAAAAATCCAAACCGAAGAAGAAGGTATTCCATTTCGAGTACGATGTACGCAGCCGGACGCTTCGCCAGCTCGAAGATTGGGAAGAGCCGGATAGTCATCCCTCATGGGCAGCTTTGTCCCCGGATGGACAGACTATTCTGTTTGGACGGGACTACAATATCTACAGGATGAGCCGTGAAGACTACGATCAGATCCTTGATGCTCGCCGCGGCAAAACAGGAGATGATGCGGAAGAGGCCGAAGACGAAATTGAGGTGGAAGAAACCCAACTGACGACCGATGGCGTCGAGCACTTCTCCTATGCCAGTTCCGGACGGGGTCAGACGACCGAAGAGGTGGAAGAGAACAAGGACAAAAGAAAACGCGTGTCGGTATCGTGGTCACAGGATTCGAGGCGCTTTTCGACCAGTCGAACGGATCAGCGCGAAGTGGGTGAATTGTGGATCATCCATTCGACAGGAAACAAGCGACCGGAGCTTGAGACCTATAAGTACGCGATGCCTGGTGAAGAACACGTTGGACACGCCGTCATGCAGATCCACGACCTGGAAGCGGATACGCTGGTAGTTGTTCAGAGCGATCGATTTACGGATGAAAACCTGAGCACAATCACGGCTCGTCAGTTCCGTTATCCCGCCAGCGAAGAACCCTTTCGGTCACTGTGGCTCTCAACTAACTCGGATGATTTCTACTATTCGAGCATCAGCCGCGACCTTAAGCGCGTCGATGTGATGAAGGTCGACGCTTCGACCGGCGAGGCCACCGTGCTCATCGAAGAGCGCCTGAACACTTATGTCGAGACACACCGATTGGAGATGCTCGAGAACGGCGATTTTCTCTGGTGGTCCGAGCGAGACGGATGGGGTCACCTCTACCGATATGACGCCGATGGAGCCCTGAAAAATCAAATAACGTCTGGACCGTTCTCCGTGCGGGCGATCCAGAATGTCGACGAATCCGCTGGAGTGATCTACTTCACGGCAAACGCCCGCGAGGATGGTGAAGACCCGTACTTCAATCACGCGTACCGCGTCAACATGGACGGATCGGGTCTACGACTACTGAACCCAGGCGATTTTGATCACCGTTCGACGTTTTCAGAGTCGGGTCAATACTTCGTTGACACCTATTCGAGAGTGAACACTGTTCCCATGATCAGCTTGAGAAACAGTAGTGGTCAGAATGTCCTGGATCTCGAAGAATCAGATTTCTCCAAGCTTATCGAAGCGGGGTTCAAGTTTCCGACTCCCTTCACGGTGAAAGCAGGAGATGGCATCACGGATCTGTACGGGGTGATGTACAAACCATTCGATTTCGACCAAGAAAAGACCTATCCCATCGTCGAGTATGTATATCCGGGTCCACAGACAGAAGCCGTTTCAAAATCGTTCTCAACCAATCGGTACGAGACGGCGCTGGCGCAATTCGGCATGATCGTCGTGACCGTCGGTAACCGAGGCGGTCATCCTAATCGCTCGAAGTGGTACCACAATTACGGATACGGCGACCTTCGAGACTATGGTCTTGAAGACAAAAAGGTCACCGTAGAACAGTTGGTGGATCGCCATGAGTTTATTGATGCCAGTCGAGTGGGCATCTACGGACACTCTGGCGGCGGTTTCATGTCTACCGCGGCCATGCTGGTCTACCCGGACTTTTTCAAGGTGGCGGTGTCGAGCTCAGGAAATCACACCAATGACGTGTACAATCGGTGGTGGTCTGAAAAGCACCACGGGGTAAAGGAAGTCGTCAGCGACTCAGGAAAGGTGACGTTCGAATACGCCATCGACAAAAATTCCGACCTGGCGAAAAATCTGAAAGGCCATCTGCTGCTCACGACTGGCGACGAAGACAACAACGTCCATCCGGCAAATACCTACCGCATGGTGGACGCGTTGATCAAGGCGAACAAACGCTTCGATTTCTTCCTGTTTACAGGGCAACGCCACGGCTATGGCAGCATGGGAGAGTACTGGTTCTGGTTAAGGGCCGAGTACTTCGTCGAACACCTCATCGGCGACTCACAGTGGAGCGCAGATATCTGGCAATTGAACAACGAGAAACCCCGATCGCGTTGAGTTCACCCGGACGGGCTATCATTTTTTCTTGCCTGGCCCGTCCATTTCAATAATTTATCGAGCAATTCTCCTTCGGAATTGGTAGAATCGCAGGACCGTGGCCTGTGGCCAACCGTTCCCCCGAAAAACGATCATGGCAACGCTGAAACGCGCGGGAGGCTGGGCTTCCATCGCGTACACCTTTCGAAAGGCCCGCGAGGCGGGCGGAACGCGGGCGATGTTTAAGGCGCTCCGTTCAAAAAATACCTGCAAGACGTGCGCCGTCGGCATGGGAGGCCAGGCGGGTGGAATGGTCAATGAGGCCGGTCATTATCCTGAATTCTGCAAAAAAAGCGTCCAGGCGATGGCCGCGGACATGCAGCCCGGCATCACCTCTGACTTCTGGTCAAAGCACCCGATAGATCGCCTTCGTCAAGCATCCCCGAGAGAGTTGGAAGCCTATGGCCGGCTTTCAGAACCGGTTCTCGTCTCTCGCGGCTCAGACGCCTACCGCCCAATCGGTTGGGACTCCGCTCTTTCCCGAATCTCTGAGAAACTGGCGCAAACCCGGCCGGATGAGAGCTTCTGGTACTCCTCGGGTCGCAGCAGCAACGAGGCCGCATTCCTGTTGCAGCTTTTCGCCCGTCTGTACGGCACTAACAACGTCAACAACTGCAGTTTTTATTGCCACCAGGCCAGCGGCGTTGGAATGAGCAGCGTAATCGGGAGCGGTACCGCCACCGTCGTACTCGAAGACCTGGATAAGGCAGACCTGGTATTTGTGATCGGTGCAAACCCCGCTAGCAACCATCCACGTTTGATGCGACCTCTGATGAATATCAGAAGACGGGGCGGGCACGTGATTGTGATCAACCCCATCCGGGAGTCAGGCCTGGAAAATTTCAGCGTCCCCTCGGACCCTCGATCCCTCTTCTTCGGAAGTAAGATTGCAAGCCTGATGGTTCAACCGCACATCGGCGGGGATCTCGCGCTTCTCTACGGGATTGCAAAATGTCTGATCGAAAGCGATAGCATCGACCGTGCATTTCTTTCGCAGCACACCTCGGGACATGAAGAGCTACTTGCTCATATCGAGTCTCTTTCATGGGACGAGATCGAATCCAAAAGCGGCGTCGCGCAACAAGTGGTCTTGGAACTGGGCGCTCTTTACGCCGCCTCCAAGAAAACCATCTTTTCCTGGGCCATGGGCGTCACCCATCATGATCATGGCACTAAAACCGTTCAAATGATTGCTGCCCTCGCGCTTATGCGTGGAATGGTTGGCAGCGCCGGGTGTGGATTGATGCCGATCCGCGGACATTCCAACGTGCAGGGAATCGGATCTGTCGGTGTCACGCCACGTCTGAAAGACGCCATATTTGATGGCCTCGTTAATGAGTACGGTCTTGAACTTCCAACGACAACCGGCAAGGACACCATGGCGTGCATGGAATCTGCCTTTGACGGTGACATGAAGGTCGGATTCTGTCTGGGTGGCAACCTGTATGGATCCAATCCGGACTCCGTTTTTGCTTCCAAAGCGCTTTCCAACCTGGATCTGCTTGTCAGCTTGAGTACCACCCTGAATACGGGCCACGCGTGGGCCCTTGCCGATGAAACGATCATTCTCCCCGTGCTGGCGCGGGACGAAGAGCCCTCTCCCACCTCGCAGGAATCCATGTTCAACTATGTCCGGCTCAGCGACGGCGGCGAGGCGCGGATCGAGGGCCCGCGAAGCGAAGTCTCTGTCATTTCCAATCTCGCTGATCGGGTCACCAAATTAAACTCGGCCACCACCCTTCAGGCAATTGACTGGTCGGGTATGGACGACACCAAAGGCATCCGCTCGATGATTGGCCGGGTGGTTCCGGGGTGGAAGGCCATATCCAATCTGGACGAGACACGGGAGGAGTTTCAAATCGAGGGACGCACCTATCACACGCCCCGGTTTGCAACGGAAGATGGACGCGCCCGGCTCCACGTACACGAGTTACCCGCTCTCACGGCTACCGGCCCAAATGAATTCAGATTGATGACCATACGAAGCGAAGGTCAGTTCAATACGGTCGTATACGAAGACTATGACGCGTACCGTGGGGCGCCCAGCAGGGATGTGGTTCTCATTCACCCCGACGATCTGGCAAGCCTTGACGCCGTTGGTGGGCAACGCGTGACGGTAGAAGGCCCTGCAGGGCGCCTGCCAAACTATCAGCTATTCTCCTTCGATCGAATCAAAGCGGGAAACGTGGCCATGTATTTCCCAGAAGCAAACGTCCTGTTGGGTCGAGGTGTGGACGAAAAAAGCCGCACGCCTGCTTTCAAGGGTGCCCTGGTCAGCATCAATGTCTGACATAAGCCGGATTATTCTCGGCAGCTTTTCCGACCTGGTGTCTCTCTTCTAGCCATCCGTGCCGTAGTAGTATTCAAGAACGTCATCGAGTAGCGGCCGCCAGTTATTCCAGTTGTGAGCATAGGGCACCTCGACATAATGCATCGGATATCCTTTCTCACGGAGAATATCTCTCAGCCGTCTGGTTCTGTCCTCATTGTCCCTTCTGTCACCCGAACTGAGAAATATGTTGATAGGCAGGCGGACCGAGTCCTGATACGCTTGGTGAATGGTCGAGACCGGGTGCATCGCAGGCGATTGCATGACGATCCCTTCGAACGAATCATGAGCGTGCAATCCGAAGCAAGCCGAATTCAAGCCGCCGTAAGACAACCCCATGATCGCTCGGCCGCTCCTATCCGGCTGCGTGTTGTAGGTCCGGTCAATCTCTGGGATCAATTCGTCTTTAAAAAAACTGACATAGTTTGGATTGCAGAAAAACTGTCGGTTTCGCCTGTTTTCCCTCAAGTTGGATGGATTTCTGGCGTCGACGAAAACGACGAGCACCGGATTGATCTTTCCAGACTCGATGAGCTGATCCAGTAGGGCGCGCATCCGGCCGTTGGCGATATAGCCCTGCCCATCGGTCACATACATGACGGGAAGATTCTTGAGGTCGTCGTGTCCGCTCGGGATATAGACGCGATACTGCAGCGAATATCCGAGGTGGTCACTCTTGATAAGGATGTCGCGGGTAAGCTCTCCCTTCGGCGGATCCGTAGCGATGGAAGCCGTAGCGACACTCATCAGCAGCAGAGCACAAACAATCTGTTTCATGGACGTGTTCATCGGTAAGAAGATAGAATACCCCCGAGACGGCCAAACAAACCATAGGTTGCTGCTTCACCGGGGAAAAGTAGTTGCACCGAGTCACCAGCTGACACTATTTTTGACAGCGCCGTCCAGCGCGCCTTAGAGCGCACCAACGTGCTGCCCGACGGCTGGCATCATCGACCCAATCAACCGGAGCTTCTCTTGGCTAAGAAAAAAGTTTACTCCTTCGAAGGAGAACGAAGCAGCGTGACCTGGGACTCCGCTCTGTGCATCCACGCCGAGGAATGCATTCGAGCAACCAGTCCACTCTTCGAACTGCACCGGAAGCCCTGGGGGCAGCCAGACCTTGTGGAAGATCGAGAGCTGGATGAAGTTGTGCGAAGATGTCCAACTGGCTCGCTTGCCTATCAAGTGAAGGATGGGTCCTCTCGGGAAGAGGCGGAAGCGGAAAACACGGTAACAATAGCTGTGAATGGTCCGGCGTATATCAGGGGTAAACTCGTGTTCGAGGGAGATGAAGGTGAAGGAGCAACCGAATTTCGAGCGGCGCTCTGCCGATGCGGCCATTCAAAAAATAAGCCTTTCTGCGACAACAGCCATTTAAAGGCCAAATTCAGGGATACTGGTGCGGTGGGCAGGGAAGGCCCGGGATTTGAGGAAGAAGGCGGCACACTGACCATTACGACCAAAGAGAACGGCTCCCTCCGACTGCGGGGCAACGTGTCCATTCGATCCGCCAGCGGTACCATTCGCTGGAGAGGCTCCAAGGTCTCCCTGTGCCGATGCGGGCTTTCCGAATCCAAGCCCTTTTGTGATGGGTCTCATCGCAAAGGCAACTTTGAGGCGGACGGATTCGTTAAGGCGGCCGCCCCAAAACCTGGGCCATAGATACTCGCCAGCTCTTATCCAGCCATGTCGACCTACGTTGTAGCCGCGCTTTACAAATTCGTCACAATTGACGATCCGCCCGCCTTTCGAGATGATCTGTTCAGACTGATGAACGAGAACGGGATTCGGGGCACCATCCTTGTCGCCGGGGAAGGCATCAACGGCACCGTCTCGGGACTGCGTGATCAACTCGATGCATTCCTGAAGCAAGTTCGAATGGACCCCCGACTGCAGGATCTTGAACACAAAGAATCACTCGCGGCGGAATGCCCGTTCCTTCGAACCAAGGTTCGACTGAAAAACGAAATCGTTACGCTGGGAGTGGAAGACGTAGATCCAAATCATCTGGTCGGCACCTACGTGAATCCAGAAGATTGGAACGATCTGATCTCGCGGGACGATGTCGTCCTGATCGATACCCGAAACGACTACGAGTACCAGATCGGATCTTTCAAAAACGCCAGAAACCCTGATACTACCTCATTCAGAGAGTTTCCGGCCTACGTCGAGGAGAATTTGAGTCCTTCGCAGGCAAAGAAAGTCGCCATGTTCTGTACGGGCGGAATCCGGTGTGAGAAAGCCACATCGTTCCTGAAAATGCAGGGCTTCGATGAAGTTTTTCACCTGAAGGGAGGCATCCTGAAATATCTCGAGATTGTCGAGAAGGAAGATTCTCTCTGGGAAGGAGAGTGTTTTGTATTCGACGATCGAGTGACGGTGGATCACAACCTTGAGCGCGGCCATTACGACATGTGTCACGCGTGCCGGATGCCGATTTCGACGCAAGAGAAAGAGTCGGAATTGTACGTCGCGGGCGAGAGTTGCCCCCATTGCCATGAAAGCCTGAGCGAAGCCGACCGCGCCAGGATGCGCGAGCGACAACGACAGATCGAACTCGCTAGAGCCAGGGGCGAACTGCATCTCGGCTCAGACCTCGAGAAGGTTCGATCCGAGCGAAGGGCCGAGAAGATGGCGGCCAAGGAGCGCCAGAGAAATTCCGGGCTACTTTGAACTGGGCCGTGCCGTCTCCCCACTCAGTTACCGCTTGCAGGAATAATCATGATGTGTGCTCGCCAGCCACCCGAGTCCATGATCCACGGGGCACCCGGACCCATCGGCTGAGTCGAGAGGCCCGTTGACTCGGCGGTCGCGTAGGGTGAGTAGATGACATAGCGCAAGCTTGAATTCATGACCTCGCCCGAAGCCTCATCATATGATGCTTCTTCCCCGTAACGGATGTACTGCGTTGCCGGTCCTTCGGTGAACGAGAGGACGCCGCTGGCTATTTCTTCCCCCCTTTGCGTGACCGTTTCCTGACCGTTCATTCCCTCAGCGCGAAGCTCTCTACCTCTGGTGATATAAGCTTCAAGGTCTGCCTGGAAACACGCGGTTTCGAATCCATCCCGGGCTGGGTCGTCGGCCGTGCAGACCAGATCATTGGTTCCCTCCCTGATGGTCCTGTACGTTCCGTTGTCGTTGTATGCCAACACCTTGGCGCCTTCCTTCATGTCATCTGGAGCGGCAGAAACCGCCTGGTTTATGGCGTGAGTATCAGCTGCGTTCTGGGCACACGCGGAGGTCGAAAATAGTAGCGCTACCAACGTTGCCACGGATAAAAATCGAGTCATTGCGAGATTCAGATTGATTGATAGAGGAACACCCATCAGTTCAGGAAGGGAATCGAGTTGAACGCGCCAGAGGGCCGATGGGCTTCTCAAAATGACGCCGGGCAGCTTTTGATCCAGACGAGCCGAAAATTTCCGAATGGGCTCTGTTGGTGACCGCGGCCCCTGGCAGTATCATCCAAAATCATTCACTCGCTCTAGCCTTTCATGAATATCGCCATTCTCGGTCCCGGTGGAATCGCGGATGATCAACACGCGCCCGCCGTTCTGAATCATCCCGATACCTCACTTTGGTCGGTCCTGAGCCGGTCCGCCGAACGAGCTGAGGCGTTCTCGAAAAGACATGACCTGAAAGCACCCAATCCGGCTCACACCGATCTGGCAGAGCTGCTCGCGGATCCTCTTCTGGATGCCGTAATCATTGCGACACCCGACAGGCTGCATTCGACGCAGGTTCTGGCTGCAGCTCGTGCGGGCAAGCACATCCTGTTGGAAAAACCCATGGCGACATCGGTCTCGGAGTGCGACGCCATGATCGAAGCATGCCGGACCAATGACGTGACACTGGCCATGGCCTACCACCTTCGATGGCACCGGGGGCATCGTCTGATTCGTCAACAGGTCTCAAGCGGCATGCTCGGCGCGCTTCGCCACATCCGGGTTCACTGGACTTTTCAGGCACCCGATGGGTCTAATTGGCGCTCTTCGCCTGAAACAGGCCGCTGGTGGGCACTCGCTGCAAACGGCACTCACTGTCTGGATCTAATTCGGTGGATGATGATGCCGACCGAAGGCGAAATCACTCGCATCCTGTCTCTGCAAAGCAGTACAAAGTTTGGCAGCCCGCACGACGAGACGTCCATCGTTGCGCTCACGTTTGAATCCGGGGCAACCGCCGAATTCTGCGTCTCGGTTCAATTTGACTCTCCATCACGGATAGAAATCTATGGCGATACCGGGTCTGTTCTGCTCGATGGAACCATGGGCCGCCACGGAGGCGGTGACATTGTCCTGAATGGCGTGCCCGTATCCTTCCCCGCCGAGAACCCGTTCCAGGCGGAATTCAATGATTTCATCGAAGCAGTTCGAGAGGGTCGCCCTCCGGAAGTCGATGGCAGCGAAGGACGCAGAAATGTGGCACTCTTGCTAGACGCAATAAATGCCCAGAACAACGATTCCAACGCCATTTGATGCCGGTTTTATCCGTATTTTTAGCCTAGGCTAAAAATTTAGAAAAACTATGAATATGCGCATTGTCACTCTCCTTGGTCTGCTTTTGATCGTTCTTCCAGGCGCTCTGTTCGCTCAGGATGCAGATCTGATCACCGACCGTCCGGATTTTACCGAAAGTCCAGTGGCCGTCCCCCAGGGTTCGATACAAGTAGAGCTTGGCGGCACAGCAGAGTCATCAAATTCGTTCACGGTGTATTCCCTGGGAGAAACACTCGTGCGTTATGGATTCTTTGAATCGTTCGAACTTCGTCTCGGCGCACCATCTCGAATTTCGGGAGATGTCGACACCGACGGCTGGAACGACGCGTCCATTGGTTTAAAATGGGAGATTGGTACGATTGCTGACAGATGGGATGTCGGCTTGATAGGCAGCGTGAGTTTGCCGACCGGAGATGAGGATTTTTCCTCAGACGCAGTCGATCCCTCGTTCATTCTCGCCGCAGGCGGACAACTGACGGAGAAAGTATCTTTGGGAACGCAGATTCAGGGATGGTATGGCACGGTTGGCGATGACCGACTGTTCGACTGGGGTGGCACCGTCGTGCTGGGTCTGCCTCTTACTGCACAGTTGAGCGCCTTCGCCGAACTCGCCTTCATAGTGCCCGAAGAGGGCTCAACCCAGACTGTCGTTCACGGCGGCTTTGCGCTTGCTGTGGGTAGACTCGGACAGATAGACCTCCACGGTGGTGTTGGCGTCACAGATGCCGCTCCAGATTCCTTCATCGGCGCCGGGTTTTCATTCCGAAGATGATCCCCTGATCAGACTTCGGCTCTCGGCTTCATTTTGCCCCTGTTATTCGATCAAGGAGACCCTAAATTGGCGCTCCATCGGAATGCCTATCTCCATTTTATAAAACACTTCTGTCGATTGATGAAAAGGTTACTGCTACCTCTTTTTGCTCTTTTCCTGATGATTCCGTCTGCTGCAGCTCAGACCATGGCCCCGAGATGGGAATACGTTTCGAACTTCCCGGATTCCCGCAGTGGGCGCTATGATGACATTGTTTTTCTGGATACCCACCGTGGCTGGATTGTCAATCTGGCGGGCGAGATCTGGAATACAGGAGATGGAGGACAGACCTGGAATTTGCAAATTGATAACGATAGGCGTTATCGATCGGTGGCGTTTCGTGAGGAGGATGGGCCCTTTGGCGAAGTGGGATGGGCCGGGACCGTCGGGCAACCAGAGAGCGTTCTCTGGGAAACCCGCGATGGCGGCGAACACTGGATCGATATATCGCACCGTATTTATGGCAACAAACCCAACGGAATATGCGGCATCTGGACCGTGGGTGACTATGCCTGGGGTGTCGGTGCATATAACGGCACACCAACCATCATCAAGACCAGCGATGGCGGAATAACGTGGCATGGCCGCGCGGTAGGAAATGTGGCCGGCATGCTGGTGGATGTCTATTTCCAAAACGAGTTGGACGGCTTTGCAGTCGGGGGAACTGGCTCGGTGGCATCCGGAGTTGCCACCATTTTACGTACCAGAGATGGTGGTGAGACCTGGAATTCGGTCTTCAATTCAACCCTGAGCCCTGGTGCAAATGCCGAATGGGGATGGAAAATTTCGTTTCCATCCGAAAACGTGGGATATGTATCCGTCGAATACAACAGCAATGGCAGCCCAACGGCCAAACTTCTCAAGACGGAAGATGGTGGAGAAACCTGGCGAGAGATAATGATAACGGGAAGTAATCGGAATGCCGGCTTGCAGGGGATCGGCTTCATTTCAGAAACCACCGGCTGGGCATCAGGTCGCGGGACGACCTCAATAACCACCGATGGCGGCGAATCCTGGCAACAGATATCACACTATAATCCGATCTCCGAAGAAGGCCAACTCGACGGGCGCATGAATCGGTTTTTTGTGGTGAACGACACGCTGGCGTTCGGTGTTGGTCGAAGACTTTATACCCTCTCCGGTGTCGAACCCGTAATTACGGTCACCGAACCATCTGTGGTCCCGGGATCATTTACAATGGATCCGCCCTTCCCCAACCCGTTTACCGAAACCACGACGCTCAGGTACCGTCTCGAGGAGCCGTCGAGTGTGGGTGTTCAAATAATTGACATTCTGGGCCGGATGCACCGCATTTTTCCGACCGAGTTTAAACAGCCCGGCGACTACGAGTTGAAATGGGATGGCCGGGATGATTCAGGTGTCAGACTACCTTCGGGGAATTATATTCTATTGATTGACATTGGTGATTCAATAGAAACCAAGAAGGTCGTCTTCCTGAATTAAACCCGACATGCAGTCATGCCCACCCCGACCCCTCCCAAGCCGGCTATTCTGATAATTCTCGCGCTGGTGCTCTTGGTGCCCACGGCCTGGGCGCAGATAGAGGAAGACCTCATCCTCGAAACGGCCCAAAACGTGATGACAGGGATCAACACAGGGGACGAAGCGCTGATTCGAAGCGCCATGCTGCCTGGAAGTATCCTGGTCTCTACAGGAAATACAGATGGAGTAGCCACCACCAGGGTGACGACGACCGAGGAGTTCGCCTCGGGGGTTGGGTCATTGCCTGCCGACTACCACGAACGGATATTCGAATACGAGATTCATATCCAGAAAGGAGTAGCCGTTCTGTGGGCGCAGTATGACTTCCATATCAACGGCACGTTCAGCCATTGCGGCGTCGACACCTTCACACTCGTTAAGTCCCCAGAAGGCTGGAAGGTGGCCTCCCTTGCCTACACAGTAGAACAGGACGGCTGCAAGGAACGTCCACCCATTCCCGAAAACCGTCCCTGACAATTTGATGCCTTTCGATCTCAGCAATATCGGCTGGATAGTGACGGTCGGGGCCGTTGTGGTGCTCGCTTTGTACCGATTCCAGGTGTTCTCTTCCTTGATTGACTTCAAGGGGCTCAGAAAAAAGTCGATCGAGGACAAGACAGCTGACTTACTCGAGAAGTACCATGAAGAGAATCCAGAGGAAGACTAATCCGTCATCGGGACGTCGAGAATGAGCACCTCGGCGCCCGCAGCAGAGGACAACGTCAATCGCTCGGCATCGGTTACCGTTAACGCATCTCGCGCGCCCACGACCGCGTCTGCGATCTCGAAACTCCCTTCGAGACAAAAAATGTACAGTCCATTTTCGGGTCGGTGTGCGGTATAGTCGATAGAGGCTTCTGCACTCAAATCGACCCGCGAAATCCAGGCATCCTGACCGATTGACAACGACTCTTCTTTCCCGTCAGGCGACACGAGTAGCTGCACACGATTGACCCTTTGAGAGGCCTCAAAGTTCTTTTGGTCGTAACGGGGCTCCGTGTTTTGCTGTCTGGGCGTGATCCAGATCTGAAGAAAAGAGACCGGAGTCTCCGAGGACGCATTGTATTCCTTGTGCTGCAGCCCGGTGCCTGCACTCATCACCTGTGCATCTCCCACCCGGAGCTGTTGGGTATGGCCCATCGAGTCCTCATGCTCAAGAGCGCCGTCGAGCGGAATGGAGATAATCTCCATGTTGTCGTGGGGATGCAGCCCAAATCCCCGTCCCGCGGCCACGGTATCATCATTCAATACAAGAAGCGTCCCGAAATTGGTTCGAGACGGATCATAGTAGCTCCCAAAACTGAACGAGTGGTGCGAATTGAGCCATCCCAGATCAGCGTGCCCCCTTGAATCAGCCTTCACAAGTGTTGAATTCATGTCATTCTTAGCTGGAAACGGATAAATATTGCCTGCTCATCGCGCATACAGGGTTTCCAGAATCTTTCAGGAATCGTATATACTGGCGAGTAGGAGGTGTACCTCCTGTCCAACTCGTAGATCCTACAATCGATTCTCCTGACCCTTATGGTTTTATAGATGGGAAATCCAATCGTGCACATCGAGGTGGCCGGTACAAACGGCCCTGAACTGGAGACGTTTTATGCGAAACTCTTCGGGTGGGAGATTGATCACCGGGGCGAGGGCGATATGCAGTACGGTTTCATCAAAGATGGCAGTGCGGGCCCTATCGGAGGCGGAGTGAGGCACGAGCCTAACGGAAAATCCGAAGTGGTTTTTTACGTCGAAGTGGACGACCTCGCCGCGGCCGTGAGCCGGGCTGAAGCCCTCGGAGCGAAAGTCCGCATTGCGCCCATTGAAACGGGCGAGGTGACCTTCGCCATGATTATCGACCCCCAGGGCAATCCGGTCGGCCTCATTCAGAAATAGGCCGCGACTGAAAGCTCGGAAAGATCCTTTTACCTCTTCAGATCCTGAAGAACCTGCTGGGCGGCACATTTTCCAGAGAGGCCACTCTGTCCTCCCGGATGCGTTCCGGGACCTGCGATGTAGAGCCCGTCGACTGGTGTTCGGTACCTGAACCATCCCGGCATCGGACGCATGTACAGAATCTGGTCGAGAGAAATCTCGACATGATCCAGGCATCCCTCGGGAGCACCAAATTCGCGCTCAATGTCTTTGGGGGTCAATATCTGGTCGTGCAGTACCGAACTGGCGAATCCAGGCATACTCTCATCAAGCATTTGAATGACCCGGTCGCGAAGTGCTGCCGAAGAATCCTCCCAACTGCGGCCACGCAGATCATATGGCGTGAAATGAATCCAAACGTTCATTACGTGCTGGCCCTCGGGAGCGAGCGAGGGATCCGAAATGGATGGAATGGTTGCGCTCAAAAATGGCGTTTCTGGAATTTCGCCGTACTTGACGGCGTCGAACGCCCTTTCCAGATCATCAACCTCCGCTCCGAGCACAATGCGGCCTGAAAGCATCGACCGCGCTTCGGTAGTCCCTTCTGGTGCGCCGGGTACGGTTGGCAATTCGCTCAGCGCAAGACGAAGAATCGACAGTGCTCCTCGACCTCGAATTTGTGTAGCTTTTTCGACGTGGTCCGGCTGCAAGTGCCTCGCGCCGACAAGATCCAGGAGAGTGCTCTTCGGGTCTGCCGTCGAAACGACGGTTCCCGCTTCGATGACTGTTCCATCGGAGAGTACAACCTGGTGTGATCCCTCATTTCCTACACGAACCGAAGTCACCGCGGTCTCCAGCTGAACATTGACGCCGGCTAATATCGCGGACGAAGCCAGCGCCTCCGCAAACGCGCCGGGGCCGCCTTCCGCAAATCGTAAGGAGTGGCCCAGCCCTCCCGTCCAGAACGGATTTTTGTGGAGGAGTGAAAACGCCGAGCCGTCATAGCGCGGAGCCATCCGGGTGCCTCGAAGCGCTTCGGACGCTATCAGAGTCTTCAAAGCCTTGCTCTCAAATCGCTCGTCGACAACGTCTCGGATATTTGTGGGAAGGTAGCGGAGTGCTTCAGGCATGGTCTTCTTCCCCAGCCGTCTGAGTGCCCATCCCAAATGCATGAGGTCCGCCAAGCCGGCAAAGCGATCGATCGTAGGATCCGCGAGCGGCTGCGTCATCGCGGGCTTCAGCGCCCGACTGATGTCGAGCAGCAAGGCTCGCAACACACCAAGCTCCTCTTTATCCGAATCAGAGATAGGCTCGCGCGAACTGATTTCGCCGGAGCCATTCATGTGCAGCGAGAATCCATCTTTGTCGAGCAGTAATCGTCCCCCGCCTTCGATCATCTTGAGTCCATTCGCGGACAGGTTCAAATCCTCAATAATGGAGGGATGGAGCGCTTCGATGGAATCGAACGCGGCTGGAATCTTGAAGCCGGAAGCGAATTCAACGGTTTTGTGGTCCCCCCCAACGACTTTCGAGGATTCCAGGACTACAACCGAACGACCGGCTTTCGCCAGATACGCGGCAGCGATGAGTCCGTCGATGCTCGCGCCGACAACAGCAATTTCGTAGCGGGTGCTCATAGTTTGCCTCCCAGAATCTCCTTGGCTGCGAGCTGGCCGGGCGCTCCCATCACGCCTCCGCCTGGATGCGTTCCCGAACCGCACATGAACAGATTCTTGATCGGCGTTTTGAATCCTTCCTGGCCTGCAACCGGTCTGAGGAAAAAGAGCTGGTCGAGAGTGAGCTCGCCGTGAAAGATGTTGCCTTCGGTCAGCCCAAATGTATGTTCCATGTCCCAAGGCGTTACGACCTGTCTGTGCAGGATGAGGTCCTTGATGTTCGGAGCGTATTCTGCCAAGGTGTCAATAACCGCATCTCCGAAATCCTCTCGGATATCGGGCCAGTGCAGGCCGTCAGCCAGTTCGTATGGCGCGTACGCTACAAAGATTGACATCACGTGTTGACCTGGAGGTGCCATCGACGGATCAATCATCGACGGAATGACAACATCCATGAACGGCTTGCGAGAAAAACGTCCGTATTTGGCATCGTCGTAAGCCCGTTCCAGATACTCGATATCGGGGCTGATGGAGATCGCGCCCGACAGGTAGGGCCGAAGATCTTCACCGCGCGCGCGGACAGGCTCAAGGCATGTAAATTCGGGCAGACCGGATAGCGAAAGATTTACTTTCCCGGAAGAGCCCCTGATCTTGTAGGCGGCAATCTTCTTGTGAAACTCGGGCTCGAGGTGCTCCGGTTCGATCAGTTTTTGAAAGGTTCGTTTCGGGTCAACGCTTGAAACAATGGTAGCAGCCCGGATCTCTTCGCCGCCCTCGATGATCACACCGCGTGCTACACCTTTTTCGATTATGATCTCCTCGATCGGGCATTCTGTACGTATTTCCGCGCCAAAGCTGCGCGCCGCACCTGCACAGGCTTCGGCGAACCCACCCATTCCACCTCGGGGCAGGCCCCAAGCCCTGAACTGACCATCGATCTCTCCCATATAGTGATGCAGCATCACGTACGCCGATCCGGGCGAGCGAGGGCCTAACATCGTCCCAATAATTCCGCTGGCAGCAAGCGTACCCAGAAGCGCCGGCGTCTCAAAAAACTGTTCCACAAACTCAGCCGAACTCATGGTCATGAGTTTTGCAAGATCGAAGAGGTAGTCCTCCTTGACGGAAAACTTTTTAGCTAGAAGACGGAGATCGTTGAGATTGCCAGGGCTCATCGATGTAGCACTGGGGGCGGCGGTCGAGAGCAGCGGGCGCACCGTCATGGCCAGGTGATACATCAACTCGGCAAACCGTTCGTACGCCTCTGCATCTTTCGGCGAATGTCGGATGAGTTCACGCCGGGTGTCTCCCGCATCATGCCATCTCATTACATAATCGCCGTCGCGGGTCGGGGTGAGCGTGCCGTCGAGCGGAAGAAGTTCGAGGCCGTGCGCTGGAAGATTCAGATCCTCTATGATCTGCGGTCTGAGCAGACTGATCACGTAGGAGCAAACGGTGTATTTGAATCCCGGATAGATCTCCTCCGTGACGGTAGCCCCTCCAACCAGATGACGACGCTCAAGAATGAGCACTTTCTTTCCGGCACGAGCCAGGTAGGCTCCACAGATCATTCCGTTGTGGCCAGCGCCAATAATTACGACATCGTACGACTTCATAGTTGATCGAAAACTGGGGGTTGATCGAAAACTGGGGTGATCCGAATGGTCAAACAATCATTGAATAACTGTCAATAGTTTCATATTATGGAATATGTTCCACAATACGGAATACAAGAATACGAAAATAGCAGGAAGACGGCAAAATCCCGAAAATCCGGCAATATTCGACCTCACGTTTAATCAGCCCTAATAATGTCAGCTGGAACCGCTTTTCATCCGCGAACCGAAAAAATCTGCCTCAGCCGAGACTGGCTTCAGTGGTCGGGCTTCTTTGTTGCCAACTCATACAGCGATTTTGCACAACCAGAGTACGCCGCGATCCGACACTCGGCGGCTCTCATCGATGTATCACCCCTCTACAAATACTGGGTGACGGGCCCGGACGCTGTAGCGATGACCAATCGTGTCGTTACCCAGGACACTTCCAAGATGGATGTTGGTCAGGTGCTCTATACGCCCTGGTGTGATCCAGACGGCGCCGTGCGCCAGGAAGGCACTATTTTTCGACACACCGAAACCTCTTTTCAGATCTGTGCCGCCGAGCCGGCCCTTGGATGGCTCGAGCTCAACTCACGGGGATTTGACGTAAGCATTACAGACCGGTCAGACGCCATAGCTGCGCTCTCTCTGCAGGGGCCCAACTCAAGGGATATCCTGAAAATGGTCTCGTCTGTTCCGATAGACGACATGAAGTTTTTTCGATTTGCTCACGGACAGATCGGCTCGGTCCCCGTGACCATTTCCCGAACGGGCTACACCGGGGATCTCGGATATGAAATCTGGATCCCCGCCGAGCACGCAGTCACCGTGTGGGACATACTCATAGAACGGGGCGCTTCTTATCACATTACCCCGTGTGGCCTGACGGCCATGGACACCTCCAGGGTTGAAGCCGGATTCATTCTGATTAATGTTGACTACGTGAGTTCAGAAGTAGCGCGGCTGCCGAGCCATCGAATGTCAGCTTATGAGCTCAACTTGGGATGGGCCGTAAAATTGAACAAGGAGGGCCATTTTGTCGGCCGAAAGGCACTCGAAAAGGAAAAACTGACAGGGCCGAAGCGAAAAGTAGTCGGAATAGAAATCGGTTGGAAACCGCTCGAAGATGTATATGGAAAGGCGAACCTGATGCCCGACCTGCCTCCCACGCCATGTCGAGAGCCCGTACCTGTTTATGATCGTAACGGCACGAACATTGGCCGAGTCACGACACGCGTCTGGTCAGGCTTGCTGAAAAAGTATATCGGCCTTGCTACGGTGGACTCTGCTTTTGCTGCACCGGACACCGAAGTATTCATGGAAGTAACCATTGACTTCCAGCGCAAGAAAGTCCCTGCGAGGGTTGCTAAGACGCCATTCTATCGACCAGCCAGAATGCGTGGATGACGGTGACACACGAGTCACACCATATCGAAGCTCCTAAGGGCACTCAAGCCATTATTCGCGCCATTCATCTGTTAAAGGCCGTCGCCGCAGCGGAGCAGGGAAGCTCACTCACCGAGCTGGCCACGGACCTGAAGCTTTCTCCCTCGACTACTCACCGCATCCTCAGCGCACTTGAGAGCGAGGGGCTGGTTGCCCACCACGTGTCGTCGCACCGCTATACACTCGGTTCGGCTGCCCTGACCATCGGTGCGCATGCCCTTCAGAAAAGTGACATCCGGGCTCTTGCCAGACCGCTGCTCCTGCACCTTGCCGGAGAGAGTGGAGAAACGGCATCACTCGAAATTCCGGTTGAAGGTCAGATGCTCATTCTGGATGAGGTGGCTGGTTCTCAGATCGTGGGAGCACGGGTTGAAGTCGGAACCAGATGGCCGATTTTCGCAACCTCCACAGGCAAAGCGCTTCTGGCAGAGCTCTCCGACGAGGCGCTCGAAGTACAGTTGTGCCACGCTCGCAGGCGATTCACGCCCGAAACGCTTGTGGGCAAGGATGCGCTTCATGCCGATATTCGCGCGACTCGAGAGCGGGGATACGCCATTGCTTCTGGAGAACTCGAACCAGGATACGTAGCCGTAGGAGCCGCTGTGAAGGATCGGATGGGACTCGCCGTTGCCGCTCTGAGTATCGGTGGACCAAACGATCGCCTGAGTCCCGACACGCTTGGTCGCCTGGGTGATCTCGTTGTCAGTTCTGCATCCGAACTTTCCAATCTTCTGGCGGCCCGATAGCCCCGCCGCCCGATAGCCTCGCCGCCCGATAGCCCCGCTGGTCCCGACCGCATCGGACCGGTTATTGGATGCAACGATTCTGCCCGGAACCCCTATAATGGACAGCAACCACCCCTCGCGCTTGACCTGAAGTCCGTCTGAAGGCCGGCCTCCAGCCCTGTTCGATCGGTGGGAATCAGAATCCGGAGGAAAGATATGTCTGTCACGCTACTCATCGGCACGATGAAAGGTGCGTTCATCCTGCGCTCGGATGACCGCATAAAGTGGGATATCGAAGGTCCGCTTTTTCGAGGCTGGAAGGTGAGCACGGCGACGCGAAGTGCAGATGGACGATACTTCGCCGGAACGGCGTCAGACTGGTTCGGGCCCGCCATCCATGTCAGCGATGATCTGAAGGAATGGACTCAAATTGTCGATGGCCCGGCATTCGATCCCGATGAAGAAATCAAAATGAATCAGATCTGGTTCATCGATGCGAGCGCAGAACCCTACTACGCCGGGGTAGATGAAGCCGGCCTTTTCAGAAGTGACGATCAAGGCGCCTCGTGGCACGGCGTCCCGGGACTCAACGGCCATTCCACGAGAAGTGGATGGCACCCTGGCGCCGGAGGGCTGTGTGCCCACGCATTTCTCAGGGATGATGCCAATCCAGATCGGCTCTGGTGTGGTATCTCGGCAGTAGGCGTGTTTGTTTCGACAGACGGTGACGCATCATGGAAACCGATAAATCGGGGAATCAGTCAGATTATCCCCGACGAAGAGCACAAGGAAATCGGATTCTGTGTTCACGCACTCGCCCAGGATCCAGCCAATCCCAACCGAATATGGCAACAGAACCACCGCGGGATGTACATGACAAGCGATGGTGGTGAGGAGTGGACGGAAATACAGACTGGACTCCCCTCAACCTTTGGTTTTCCACTGGAGGTTGACCCGCACTCTGGCGCTCTGTTTTCTTTTCCACTTCATTCGGACGAATATCGATTGCCGGTCGATGGGGCGTGCAAGGTCTACCGCAGCCAGGATGACGGGGCTTCATGGCATGCTTTGACCAACGGACTGCCCGCCTCCGACTTTTACGGCGGCGTTTTACGCGGTGCGATGGACCTGGACGAGCTGCCTACGTGCGGTGTTTATTTTGGCACGACTTCCGGCACGGTTCACACCTCTAAAGACCTCGGCGAGTCCTGGCAAACGCTGCCTGTGACGTTCCCGCGGATTCTGACGGTAAAAGTAATGGAGGCCAGTGATGACTGAGCCCCTCGTACAGGTTCGCGTCCCTAGCCTGCTTGCATCTCATTGTGATGGCCTGCGCGCACTCGCCTCGAGCGGGGCGACGGCCAGGGATGTGCTGGACCGGGTTTGCCTCTCCTACCCCGCGCTGCGAGTACACCTGCTCGACGAAACGGGAGAACTCAGGCAGCACGTTCTTTGCTACGTGGGGGATGTCGATACCCGCTGGCGCGACGGACTCGATACTAAGGTCGAGAACGGCAGCGAGGTAACGATCGTTCAGGCAATCTCTGGCGGTTAAGAGGCGAGGCTTCCCACGGCCAAACGACTAGTCAGCCCGTAGTGACTTCACAGGAGCCGCGACGGCCGATCGAATTGCCTGACAGCTGACGGTAAGCCTCAGGAATACAGCAATAGCATTCAGGCCATATAAAGTTGGGAACTCTAAGCAATAACATATGTATTACCTATGTGTATTCTCGTCAATATTCGACGACTCGCGCAACTCGTGGCGTGAAAGCCGTATCCACGTGGTGTGTGATAGTCGATTACGAAGGGATACAGCTCAATAGACTAGCCCGCTAGACTAAAAAAGAGCATCCACCGGAAGGCCGGAATGAAAGTTTTTGATGCCTATGACAAAATGATGTCACACCCTGTAAAGTATGTTAGTTCAAATTCGTCAACACAATCACTGTTCTCACGTCGTTAACTAGTTAGGACTGAAGGTGCAAAAGGGTCTAATCCTTAGCACCCGAGAATGTAAAGATGCAGAAAAACATGATGTACGCACACGTAATGGCTTCCCTCGGAAGTACTGGCTTCTATCTGGATATCTCCAAGGCAGCACCTGAACTCATCTCAGCCGATGGATCGGCGTCTCTACCGCTCGAAAACTTGAAGGCTGTTCAACTCCTGGCGTTGAAGAATCTGGCTCACGATCAATACGTGAACGGAATGCTCTACGGGGAAACGGATCTGTCTTCACATCGGGCTACATTGAACTTTCTCAGCCGGCTGATTGAGCGGGTCGGACATCCGAGCGCGCGCCCCCATGATCTCCCTGCAAACCGCAGAGCCCGACACGCGTCCCCCCGCAGAGCGAAGAGAGCAGCCTGATTGGGTCAAGTTATTCGGCTGATACTTCAGCGTCGAGCTCCAAACGCAGCTGAACCGGGATGGGATCGTCGGTGAGCGAGCGTAAGTTTGAAATCGAAATGCCCAGAAGACGAACAGGCTTAGTCGGGGGCCCTGGAGCGTGCATCAACAACAGATCCACCAACTCCATAATTTCTTCCTTCTGTCCGCGAAGAACATCTGTTGTTGTCTGACGAGTTGTTATTTCGAAATCGAACGTCTTGATCTTCAGTGTTACCGTCAATCCGAGGAGACTGGCATTCAGCATTCTTGAACTCACCCGTTCTGCAAGATCATTCAGACGCTCCTTCATTTCCGCCACATCGGTAATGTTCGTCTCGAAGGTGCGCTCCGCGCCCAACGATTTTCTGGTCCTTGAGATGTGCACCTGCCGATCATCCTCACAGCGACTGATACGATAATAGTAGCGACCCGCTTTCCCGAAACGACTGACAAGATCCTGCTCTGAAAAGCGACGAAGATCGGCTCCGTTTCTGATACCGATTTCGTTCATTTTCTGCGCGGTCACCGGACCGATACCATAAAACTTTCCGATGGGGAGCGCTGCAACGAAAGCCGCGGCATCGCGCGGGCGAATAACCGTCAATCCGTCTGGCTTGTCGTGATCCGAACCGACCTTGGCCAGAAACTTGTTAAAGGAGACCCCAGCCGAAGCGGTCAAGTTGGTTTCTTCTAAGATCGCTCGTCGAATGTCGCGGGCAATCGCTGTAGCCGACAGTTCGGGTCTCAACGAGTTGGTCACATCGAGGTAGGCCTCATCCAACGAGAGCGGTTCGACCAAAGTAGTGTACCTCCCAAATATCTCTCGAATCTGACGGGACACCTCGCGGTACACGTCGAACCTGGAAGACACGAAGATCAACCCTGGACACTTGCGAGCGGCAACCACGGAAGGCATCGCTGAGCGCACGCCGAACTCACGGGCTTCGTAGCTGGCAGCAGCCACCACTCCACGCTTGGAAGATCCCCCGACAGCAACCGGCCGACCCCGAAGTTCGGGGAAGTCTCTTTGCTCGACAGACGCGAAAAAAGCGTCCATGTCTACGTGAATGATTTTTCTCCCCTCGCTCAAAACACCTTTTCCGAGTGATTCCCGTGGCAGAAGTCGCCGTTGGTCTTGTTTTCACGTTTACATACATAGGAGGCCGTTTTGTTCGAATGGTGTCATGCTTTTTTACTATTCAAAAATCTCCCGCTCGTCTGCCGTCCTGGCACTCTGCGTTTGCAGTGTAATTGCCGCGTGCTCTCCATCGATTGCACCATACTCCTTCCACGCCTATCAGCAGGTCGTCGAATTGAAGGTCAACTCCTTGGATCCGATGCAATTGGCTGAACTACCGTTTTCAGAGCAAGTGAAATCCGTTAAGGACCTGAGGTCCAGGCTGTCTAAGGCCTACGAATTTGCCCGAGGACGGCCCCGTAATGATCACTCGACCAAGCAATGGGAGATAATGATTGATCCCGAGGCCCATTTACTGGGCGGATTTCTGACTCGGTGGGAGGAACAGGGACATCTTTCGCAGTCCTTCATCACCGAGGCTCAGTCGATCGTTTCGGGTGGATTTGATGCAATAATTGGACTGGAAAGCGGGAAAATCGGAAGTAAACAAGGAGGTGGGTCATGAATGTGTACGATTTCATCGACGATTTTCTGGAAAAGTTGGCGGAGGAGCTCGCATCTACGCTTCCTGATCTCAAGGACAAACTGATCGTGGCAAGTCGGGATGCCATTCTGGGTAATGTGTCTCGCGTCGAGACGTGGATGGCAATGCTGGCAGGAGGGCAGCTCACTGAGGAAGAGTTGAGCTGGCTCGTGAGGGCGAAAATGGACCTTAGTAATCTCGTCATTCTCGAGAATTCCGGACTTGCGCTAACCAGGATTGACGCGCTACGCCAGACGATTACCAGAACATTTATTTCGACGATAATGTCTGCTACAGGGGTATGATTCAGGATCCCGCCAGGCCAGCGCGGAGTAGACCAATCCTGCACTTGCTAAGGGTGTAAATCGCCATTATGTTGCACGTTCCGTCCGGCGAGTTCTTCCGCGATTCTGAGCCATTCACTTTTCATGTCCAACACGACGTACCTCGTCACTGCTCGCAAGTATAGACCACTCCTTTTCAAGGATGTTGTGGCGCAGGAGCACGTCACCGAGACATTGAAAAACGCCATCCGTCTCGATCGACTGGCTCACGCTTACCTGTTTACCGGACCCCGCGGAGTTGGAAAAACGACTGCGGCCAGGATCGTCGCGAAGGCCATCAACTGCTCGACTCCCCCCGAAGACCGCGAAGACCGTGCGGAACCGTGCAGAGAATGCGTCTCTTGCAAGACCTTTGAAGAAGGCCGCAATCTCAACATCATCGAAATTGACGCGGCATCGAACAATAAGGTCGATGACGTTCGGGATCTGAGGGAAGTTGTCCGAATTCCGCCGCAAAACGGAAGGATGAAGGTGTACATCATTGACGAGGTACACATGCTGTCCACTCCAGCCTTCAACGCCCTCCTCAAAACCCTTGAAGAACCGCCGCCCCACGCGATGTTCATCTTCGCGACGACAGAGCCTCACAAGGTGCTGCCGACAATCCAATCCCGCTGTCAGCGCTTCGATTTTCGTCGCATTTCCATTCAGGAAATCATCGGTCGGCTTAAATATGTCTGTGAAACGGAATCCATCACGGCTGATGATGCTTCTCTGATGCTCATCGCGCGTAAGGGCGACGGATCCCTGCGAGACGCCCTCTCCGTATTTGACCAGGCCGTATCCCTCTGCGGAACCGCAATTCAACACCGGGAATTGATCACTGCGCTGGGTGTAGTGGATACGGACCTGTATTTCGACGTAACTGCGGCCGTGATGTCAGCCGATAGCGCTGCCATGATCCACATCGTTGATCGAATTGTTCGGGCGGGCTATGATCTGCAGGAATTCGTCGATGGACTTGCAGAGCATCTTCGAAATTTTCTGGTTGCACTCACGGTCGACGACCCCCATTTCATAGAAGCTACAGAAGAGGATCGAGAGCGGATTCGCGAGAAAAGCTCCGATTTTTCAGAATCGACCTTGATGTCCATGATTCATATTGCGAGCGAACTGTCCGCTTCGCTCAGGCTCGCACGCCAGCCCCGACTTCGACTTGAGATGGCGCTTCTGAGAATGGCAAGTTTTCCCTCTTCTGTGGACATTCGGTCGGCGCTCGACAAACTGGACAAGTTGGAAAAGATGGCAGCCGCTGGCGAGATTCGCTTCGTGACCGAACGGCCGTCTCCAGTGACCCCTGCCCCGCCAGTTCCCGCCCCCGTGCCCACTTCGACCCCGACGGCCGCACCAGCGAAGAATCCAGCGCCAGAAGCGGATTCAGTGGTCGCGCCCAGCGCCACGGATGAAACCGTTGCGGCGAGTGATCCCGGTTTGGTAGATGAACCCGTTGCAGCGAGTGAGCCCGGTTCGGTAGATGAACCCGTTGCAGCGAGTAATTCCGGTTCGGTAGATGAACCCGTTGCAGCGAGTGATTCCGGTTTGGTAGATGAACCCGTTGCAGCGAGTGAGCCCGGTCCCGAGACTGAGTCCGAGTCCGAGCCCGAATCGTCCTTCCCGCAGGGGGCTGAGACCGCTGAGACCGACACCCCGACGGAACCGATGCCGGAAGTTGCATCGATAGAGCTCTCCCCCGCCCTCGTTCCGGAAGAGAGACTCGATCCCTTGCCTGCCCCCGAACTCGCTCAACCCCTGCCGCCGACTACATCTGATGCCCCTGCTGCAGATGATGGTCTTTCGCTCTTTGCTGAGGCGCCGGCCATCAAGAATATCCGAGCCCGGCCGGAAAACGAAGCTTCTCTGCAGGTAGATGAGGACGTGCTCGTTCTGGAACCGGAATCCGAAGATGAATCACTCACCGACGACGGACTCGCAGAGTTGAAGGCTGCGTGGGAAACACTCGTTATCGATATCATGGCCAGCGAGAAGCAACTGGGGTCATTTCTGAAACACGCCGTGGTATTTGCCTTCGAAAAAAAGACCATCCTCTTGTCTGTACCCGATGAGTTCCACGCAAAGGCCCTCCGAAACGATCGGGCGAAACTGGCACACCGGCTGACCGAGCTGTCCGGCTCGCACGTAGAAAGGATTGCTTTTCGGATTGAAGCCCCCGCAAGTGAAGAACGGCCCGAAGACTTGAGCGAATCCTCAGCGAAAAAAATTCTTGAGCAGATCTATGACGACCATCCCACCGTACGATCCCTGATGGAGCGTTTCGGCGGGGAGCTCGTATGGTAGGGACTGGGACCGGAACACCAGATCGTTCAATCAATCAGAAACAATCAATTGAGCAGCCCATGAGTGATGGTATGAATATGGCCGATATGGTCGGGAAGATGATGGACATGCAGAAAAAGATGTCGGCGACACAAGAGGTCTTAGCGGCCAAGAGTGTGACTGCAGAAGCCGGCGGAGGGATGGTCAAGGTCACCGCCAATGGTGTCCAGCGAATAACCGGCATTTCGATCGAAAAAGAGGTCATTGACCCGCAGGACCCAGAATTGCTGGAAGACCTTATCATGGCTGGAGTCAACAAGGCCCTCGAGGAGGGTGCGGCGCTAGCGAAAGAAGAGATGGCTAAGACGGCTGGTGGAATGCTTCCGCCGGGAATGGACCTCAGCCGATTCGGACTTTAATCAGGATTCCATGCAATTCTCTTCCGAATCAGTAGAAGCACTGGTCGACCAGTTCGCGAGACTTCCGGGTATTGGGCGCAAGACAGCGCGCAGGCTCGCCGCGTTCATCCTCAAACTGCCCAAAGCTGAAGTCGCTCAAATGGCGGACGCGCTGATCGCTGTGAAGGAGAAGGTCATCTCATGCACCACCTGCTTCAATGTCACCGATCACGACCCCTGCCCCATCTGCGCATCCGAACGCCGCGATCACGAAACAGTGTGTGTGGTCGAGGAGCCGGGCGATGTAATGGCCATTGAGCGCACCCAGGGTTACTCGGGAATCTATCATGTGCTGGGTGGTGCCATCTCGCCTCTGGACGGGATCGGTCCGGAAGACTTACGCATAAAAGAACTGATCGCAAGAGCCGCCAACCCAGCGGAATCCGACCCAATCATTGGCGAGGTCATATTGGCCGTCAACCCGTCTGTTGAGGGTGATACGACCGCCTATTATATCTCTCAACTGCTTGCACCCTTTGAAGTTAAGGTTACGAGACTGGCGAGGGGAATTCCCATAGGGAGCGACCTTGAATTCACAGACGAAGCGACATTGACGCGCGCCCTTCTGGCGCGCGTGTCCATGTGATTCCAGCGTAACCATGTCCCCGTTTTCAAGATCACCGGCGCTCACAAGTAGCATCCTCTCACGCCGAGCCAACGTATTCTTTCTGAGTGGCTTGCTCCTCCTCCTTCTCGGCTATGTAGTGTGGCCCTTTCTGAGGGTCGTATCGCTGGGATCGAACATCGATACGTTGATCACGCTCTTCTCCTCTTTCAGCAGCGCCAACAGTAGGGCCCTTTTCAATTCGGTCTGGATTTCAGTCTGGAGTGTCGTCGGAGCTGGAATCCTGGGCACGGCGATGGCCTTCATGCTGTTCCGTTTCGATTTTCCACTGAAGAAACTGCTCGTGGCCATGGCCGCGCTCCCACTCGCTCTTCCTCCGCTGGTCGGAGTGCTCGCGTTCCTGTTCCTGTATGGCGAGAGCGGCATCCTGCCACGCGGTATCCAGGTGCTCTTGGGACTCGATAGTGTGCCCTTTTCCTTTTCGGGGATGTGGGCGGTCTGGCTCGTGCATGTTTACTCGATGTATGTCTTCTACTACCTTTTCTGTTCGGCGGCGCTGAAGACAGTGGATCGTAGCCTACTCGAAGCCGCTTCGGACCTTGGTGCGACATCCTTTCGCACGTTTCGGACTGTCATTCTGCCCCATCTGCGACCCTCGATCGTGAGCGCTTCTCTGCTCGTCTTCATGATCTCGATGGCTTCTTTTACGGCCCCTCTTCTCTTCGCGGGCACGAAAAACTTCCTGACCCTCCAGATCTACAATTACAAAATGAACGGGAACATGGAGTATTCGGCCACCATTTCGGTGGTGCTGACTCTGATTTGCCTTCTGTTTCTGGTTCTGATGGAGCTCAACCGCCGAGCCTCTGGTGTTGCAACGGCGTCGAAAGGTTCGGCTCCCTCTCCCATCCCGGTTCGCTCCGGAGCCGTAAGAATGTTGGCGCTGATTTCTGTATTGGGAATACTCCTGTTCCTGGCGCTACCCATCCTGACCATCGCCTTGATCTCGTTCGTGAAAGAAGGAAGCTGGACCTACCAGGTTTTACCACAAGCCTACACGATGGAGAATTATATCAATCTGATCAGTGAGCCCGATGTAGCCGCTCCGATGCTGAACAGTCTGAAAATGGCAGGTCTGGCCACCCTCGCAAACATCGTTTTTGGGGTAGCGGCAGCAATTTTTATCGTGAAAGGTTCCATTCGTGGACGATACATAATCCGCATGCTGGCCATTCTACCGTTTGCCATCCCGGGAACCGTCATCGCCATCAATCTGATCATCACATTCAGCGAGCCTACGGTCCTGAGCGGTGGATCCATCCTGGTGGGCACCTTCTGGCTGCTTCCTCTGGCCTACTTCATTCGGCACATCCCTCTGATAGTGCGGTCGACCATCGCGGCACTGGAATCGTACGACGACCGCCTGACAGACGCGTCCCTGGATCTAGGCGCTGGTCCGGGCCGAACCTTTTTTCAAATCGTACTTCCCTCTATTGCACCCGGCATTCTGGCTGGTACTCTGTTAACCTTCGTCACCGCCCTCGGAGAATTTGTGTCGTCGATCCTGCTGTATGTCTTCGACAACCGACCGATCTCCGTCGAAATTCTATCCCAGCTTCGCCTCTACGATTTTGGTGCGGCGGCAGCCTATTCAGTTTTCTTGATGATTCTCATTGGCGGCGCAACCTGGATGGTCTCCAAGTACTCAGATTCGAGCCGCGCGATCGCTGCCTGAGAATGAAGCGATTGTTGGGCGAACCGACTCGGCGCTGGGTCGACTCTCAGTCGGCTTGAGACGTATGGTCGTACAGGACCTTCCAACCCGAGGAATCACGGTGCATGAGCAACGTGTACCGACCTCCGATATCGTCATAGTCTCCTCCCCGCTCCAGGTGCCAGGATCCAAACGTGAGGGCCCATTCGGCCGAGAGGATGTCAATCTGTAGATCGCCGAATTCCAGCGTTCCCATCGACGCCCGATCCGGATAGTCGGTGTAGTACCTTTCCAGGGTTGTGTCCCATCCATAGCGCACCGTCCCCCCTGACGTGAATCGAAGCGTATCGGATTTGACATAATCATCCATGAACGCCAGTATGTCGCCGTTATTCCAGGCATCCTGTTGTCGCATTAAAACGCCCCTGACTGCCTCTCTTTCCGCAATTTCGTCATATTCAGGCGTACTTTGAGGTGTCTGACAGCCGATAACACCGATAGCGAGAACGAATAGGCAAGAAAGAATGCCTGTCCTTGATTTGGGTAGTGATTGGAATTCAGTCATAGTAGCTTGTACGGATTGCCTGGTTCAGAACAAAAATATACAGTCTGGGTAAGCGGAGCCAATTACGGACCCTGACCGGGTATCCCAACTGTTTCGCTGGAAAATTGCCGATTATCACCAGAAATAGTATTCAGATATATACGTCTCTACCGATACAAATCCACTTATTTGATTTCATCAGCTCGGAGTTGGTAAACCATACCATGCCCTGGTATACCCCTTCGAAATTGTCGAAATAAATTACTCGGTATTAGTATTATTGTGCTGAAAAGCCCGGTCGAAACACCAACAGATTCCAGCAAGGATGCCTCCGCGTCCTCCCTGTTGCGTTATGCGCTGTCAGCAGCGATAGGATTGTTTGTGATCTCTATGGTTCTGGTCAGTTCTGCGGCCATCGATCCCGAATACCAGGATTATCGAGCCAAACATGGCTTCATAGCTGTTGCGGATACCGATTCAGTCGCAGTAGATACGCTCGATGTAGACAGCCTTCTGGCGGACTCTCTATTTGTACCCGATTCAGCGCTCGTCTGGCAGTATCTACCTTCTTTCACGCGCGACGCATGGGCGGCCGTTTTGCAGCCGAAGGATCGCCTGATCATGTCCCCCTCTCTGGGTCGATACTGGCAATATTCTATCACGTTCGACACCACTGCGCTGACCTATACGTCCCACGAGCAGGTGGGCGGCGTCGACATACGGTATCCGGTAACGTTGGAGTACGACGCTTACCGGGCCGCACGACTGTCTTACGACCTGAGTCAGAATTGGGAAGAGTTGATTGTTCAGCGCGCGAGATCAGATGAACAACGGCGGCGTGGTGGCCTCGGCTTCAACATTGTGGTGCCCGGCGGTAGACAAAGCGCGTTTCGTACGATTTTCGGAAAAAACGAAGTCGACCTGCGCGTGAACGGTACCGCGGACATACACGCAGGCTTCGACTATCGGAAGAGTGATCAACAGGTCTCCATAACCGGAAAACCCAGCCAATTGGATCCGCAGTTTAAACAGGACCTGAGCCTCGGAATCACAGGAACGATTGGAGATAAGCTCCGCATCAATGTCAATTATGACTCCCGAAACCAGTTCGATTTCCAGAATCAACTCAAGCTCGAATACACGGGCTATGAGGACGAAATCGTTCAGAAGATCGAGGCTGGAAACGTATTTCTGCAAGGATTGCCATCTCTGATCCGCGGCGGGCAGAGCCTTTTTGGTATCAAGGCTGAGTTCCAGCTCGGTGGAGTTCACCTGACCACGATCATGAGTCAGCAAGAAGGCCAATCCAACAGTCTGAACATCGAGGGGGGATCCGAGGAAACCCCGTTTGATCTCAAGCCAACGGACTATGATGAGGCCACCCACTTCTTCCTTGGATACTACTTTCGCAACCGGTTTGAAGATGCCCTGGTGGATCCGCCGAATATCCGCATCTCCAATGGGTTTGAAGGAATCGCCGAAATTGAAGTATGGAAACTGCTCCCCACACGGCCAGAAGAGGAAAACGTCCGCCAGGTTGTCGCAGTGGTCGATCTTGGAGAATCGCCAGATATACTCCAGCAGGCAAATTCGTACACGGCCCAGGAGCTGCCCGCAAATGATCGTGACCAGTACGACGATTCGGACGGAGGCGAAGTCGACACCGATATTCGGGACGGAAATGCTGCGCCTGGCTCCTATCTCCAATCCGTAAAGGACTTGTCCTCATCTGATTTTCAGGTCGGAAAATTCAAGCGTCTAATACGGGGACGCGACTATGATGTCGACGAAGTGCTGGGCTATCTCACCATGCGGCAGCGCATTCAAGAAAGTGAGGCCCTCGCCGTTGCTTTTCGCTATCGAGCCGGCGGACGAACCTTTCAGGTCGGAGATTTTTCCACAGATACTGGTGGTTCCGACGGGGGACAGAACGAAGCAAAGATCTTTCTGAAGTTGATCCGCCCTGTACAACTCCGTCAGCCAGCTCTGGAGGCCAATTTCAATCCAGCAGCGTGGTACCTGGAGATGCGCAACATATACCGGCTTCCCGGTCGCTCCATTCAGCCGAATGAATTCGAGCTCCAGGTTTTCTACGAGCCACCCGGACAAACTGCATCCAAGACGCTGCCTGGAGTTGGCGGAACCCAGACCGTCCTCCAAATACTGGGATTTGACCGCCTGAACGAGGACCTGGCCTTAACTCCGGATGACCAATTCGACTTCTTGGTGAACTATACCATCGTTCCGGGGGAGGGTACTCTCATCTTTCCCTATCTCGAACCCTTCGGTTCAAGGCTGGACCATATCATTGGAATCGGTGGTGGCACACCGGAAGCCCAGCAAGGTCTTAGAGATGTTTTCGTCTTCGACGCTCTGTACAACCAGAAGAAAGCCAATGCCCGTCGAGACAGCCAGCATGATGTGTATCGCATTCGCGGTGCCTACAGGGGATCTGCAAAATCTTCGTACGACCTGAAGGCTTATTCGGGGGTCATTCCAGGATCTGTCCGGGTCACGGCAGGCGGAACTCCGTTGACCGAGAATACGGATTTCGTCGTCGAGTACTCTGGAACGGGGCTGGTTCAAATAATCAATCCAGCGTTTCTGACCGCCGGCCGCGATATAGAAATCGAATTTGAGCAAAACTCCTTCTTCAATATTCAGAAGAAAACGCTCGTCGGTTTGCGCGCCGATTACTTCATGGATGAGCGGCTTTCTCTGGGTGCGACTGTGATGAGGATGACCCAGAAGTCACCCATCGACAAGTATCGAGTTGGAGAAGAACCGATAGCCAATACCATCTGGGGATTTGACGGCGCGCTGAAGCTGGAGCCGCGTTGGATGACCCGTGCCATCGATTTCATCCCTCTCCTGCAGACAAAGGAGCCTAGTAGTATTTCCATAACGGGCGAATTTGCACAGCTCAGGCCGAGCAACACGGAGACTGTCGCCTTCGAGCGGACACGTAAAGACCTGCGCAAGGCGGGAAGAGATTTTTCAAGCGATGAATTGGGTGGGACCTCTTACATCGACGATTTCGAGGGATTCGAAAACACGTTTACGATGATTCAACCGGGCTCTTGGGGTCTGGCCGCGGCGCCGGACTCCATCGGTGCGGTCGATCGTCTCGGCTTGCAGAACAGCATCCGCGCCGACTCTCTGCGTACCAACTGGCGTGGAAATTTCGCGTGGTATCGAATCAATGCCAACATGTTGAGGGAAATTCCGACAATTGCGTACAGCGGGGAATCGATCAAGATCTTCCGGATCGACGAGGTTTTTCCGAACCGGGATACGCGCGCCGAAATTGATCCCTCGCTCGAGACCTTCGACTTCTACTTCAATCCCAAGGAGCGTGGTCCCTACAACTACACGAGGGACCTCAGGGGATTCATGGACCAACCGAAATCGGCCTGGGGTGGAATGACGTTACGCCTGCCGGAAGGCTTCACGGATTTCAGCTTGAAGAATATCGACTTCGTCGAGTTCGTTTTTCGTCCATTTCCGGAGAACGCTGCCACCGACGCGGGTAGGGATGCGCACCTTTACATAGATCTCGGGTCAATTTCCGAAGACATCCTTCCTGACGAGAAGCTGAACAATGAGGATGGATTGTCAACCTCCACGATTACCGAGGGCGGAATTCTGACGTGGGGACGGACCCCGACTGGAGCGCAAAACAGCGTGGTTGATATCGACGACTCATCACGCCGGACCGAAGATCTAGGTCTCGACGGCCTGGCCAGCGGCACGAGTGACTACCCACCCTTCGCGACGGAAGAGGTTCACTTCTCCAGTTTTCTGGCCGCTCTCAATCAAAATTCCACTGATCCCCTGTACCGCGCAGAAGTGGCAAAAGCGCTGGCTGACCCCTCCGGTGATGACTATCATTATTTTGGAAATACCCAGTATTACGAGAATCCGAACTTTTTCCCGAACGTCGCGACTTTTCAGCAACATTTCAGCCACTATTTCTCCGGCCACGAGCTGAACGCGTTCGAAACCCAGACCAAGCTGGCCACCAATACCTCGATCAAACGCGGAAACTCGCGTTTCCCGGATTCAGAGGACCGGAATCTTAATTCCACAGTGGACACGGACAACAGCTACTACCAGTACGAAATTTCTCTGAGCAAGCAGGTCCTTGACTCTCTTGCCGCGCCGCAGCTAGTAGATGACTATGTGGTCGGCGAAGTAACCGATATCGACGGTAATGGAACGGGATGGTATCAGATCCGCATACCGGTCCAACAGTACACCCGGCGCGTCGGTGACATCCAGGATTTCTCTCTCATTGAATTCATGCGTGTCTGGACGACGGGGCATGAGGATCCTTTCACCGCACGTTTCGCGTCATTGGAACTCGTAGGGTCACAGTGGCAAAAGTCAACGCAAATCACGCTGGAACACGAAACGCCATTCGATACGACCGGCACAGACACTCGGCTGACGATATCGAGCATCAATAACGAGGAAAACGCCGAAACCTATCAGCCGCCAATCGGAGCCGTGGTAAGCCAGTCCCGTCTCGCTAGTGGTCGGGTTCAAAATGCCCGGGAGCAATCACTCGTCATCCGGATTGAAAATCTGCCAGCTGGCAAACAGAGAGCCATTTTCAAGACGCAAAACACCGGTCTCGATCTGCTCAAATACTCCAATCTTCGCATGTTTGTACATGCTCACGGAATACTTGCCGACGGAACCAACATCGCCTCGCTGCCCCTTGAGGAAGCACGATCCAAGGCAACGCTGTTTGTCAGACTCGGATCGAATGAGACGAATGACTTCTATGAATATGAGCAGCCGTTGAGCCCCAGTTTCGAAACGGCCGGTTCCTCTGACGAATTATGGCAGACATCCGTCGATTTTGAGGGCATCTTCCGGGACCTCGGATCAATGAACATAGAATTGGGTGCCTTCAATCAGCTGAAGGTGGCACGAGACCGTATTGCTTTCCCGACCGATAGCATCTTTTACAGCGTAACGGGAGGTGAATTGACTACGCCTGATTCTCCGGATGCCGAACTGTTTGCACCACCCGGTACGCGATTGGGAATCAGAGGCACGCCGTCCCTGGGAAAGGTGAACAGTATCGTAATCGGAATACGTAATCCCGCCGACTCAACTCTGACGGGAAACGAGTACGTCCTGGAAGACATCACTATCTGGGTAAACGAACTGCGGGTATCGGGCTATGACTCAGAAAATGGATGGGCGGCTCTTTCCAATATTGATATCAAACTTGCCGATATCGGAAGAATCAAAGCCAGCTTTCAGAGACAGACTGATGGTTTCGGGTCGCTCTCTTCAAGCCTTGGCGAACGCGAACAGCTCAACATCAACAACTGGACGATCACGACGGAGCTGAATGCACATAAATTGATTCCAGAGCGCTATGGCTGGAATCTGCCTATCAACGTGCAGATTCAATCCAACACAACTACACCCCGATTCTCGCCAACACGTGGAGATATTCGACTGGAGGAAATCCTTTCTCAGATTGAAGACAGAGAAGACCTCTCCAACGAAGAAAAATCTACAGCCAAGACCGAGGCTACCGAGGCTGCACAGACTTACACTCTTTCCAGGTCGCTTTCCACCCGGATCGGAAAATCGGGATCAAGAAACAAAATCCTACGCAACACGATCGACGGGATCGCGCTCACCTATTCCCAGGCCACGATTGACGGACGAAGCCCCTCCCAGGAAAGAAATGATTCCTGGAGGTGGGCATCCTCACTCAGTTACCGTTTTTCATCCCGGAAGGTAAAAACATTTCGCCCGCTGTTTTTCCTGGATCCCATTCCCATTCTGAATAAGATCAACGGTCTGGCGTTCAACTACATTCCCGCCACAATATCTACCTCGGGCACATTCAACCGGACCTTCTCGCAAACGCGCGAGCGGCCCATTGTGAATCCGGCTGACACCACCCGAATACCGCTGGACATTCGATTTCCGGTCCGGGAGAAACACGCCTTCACTCACGGACGTGATTTCCAGTATCAACACAACCCGTTTGGATTTTTGAATCTGAGCTTCGATACGTCGACCGATCAAAGTTTCAACCGCGCAGGTGTAGACACCTTGTTCAGTGTCGTCACCCCGGATACCACGTTATTTGGGCAAACCCTGGCAGAAGCAATCGATGCGGGATTGCTTTCTGACACCCAGCAGCTCAACGCATTTCAGATTGGGCTCTTGGACGTTCGGCCTGCCACAACTGTCCTTGGAGAATTTTTGACGGGAAAATTTACTCCCAGAACAGATCGGCACAGCCAAGTTTTCCGGGCCTCGCTCAGGCCGAGATTGAACTCCGTCCGCGCGCTGGACTGGATCCAGATTCAGGACATCGGCTACAGTGTCAATTTTGACTGGCAAAATGGACCGGTCGGGCGCAACACAGGAGCATCAGTACGAAATACGGCTGAACTACGGGGAGGCATTACACTCCGGGTACAGGATTTATGGCGCAAATTCGGATTCTACGAGTCAATTGAGACCATTCAGCAGGCGTATGATCGAGATCGGGAGACTGCGAGGGTTCAGAAGAGGACGGAGAGAGATAATCGGAAAAAAGCTAGGGCGGCTAGAAAATTGGCGGAAGAAAGTGGAGTTGAAATGCCGGAAGAGTTGCCCGTCGAAAAGGCGAGCCGGGAGGACGCAGAAGAAACTGGGTCCGGCCCTGGAGTTCAGGGAAGGTTGGCATCCTTTTCTCGACGACTACTCCTGGCAATTACTGGCATCAGAGACTTCAACGTCACTTATCAGAACTCCAAGTCCGGAGCATCTTCCAATGTCGGGACACCCGTCTATGGAGAATCGGGCGAACTGATAGATGTTGCGACCTACTACAGCTTGCGCGACGCCCTTGGAGGCAAAGGCGCGCCGCTCGCCTACCGTTTCGGATTCAAACGGCAGCTGGACATCGAGGATCGTCTCATTGATCCCTCACTGCAGGTGTCTGATCTACTGTCCGATGTCAAGCGATTCCAAGGCCGAACGACATTAAACCCCACGAAAACGCTTTCCGTGACGCTGAACTGGAACCTGGAACTGAGCGAGAGTGAGACCTTCACGTTCCGTCCGGCGGTGGATGATTTCGGCGCATTAATTGGCGTGGATACAACACTGACCCAGTCAGGAAGCAATAAATCCAGCATCTGGGCTTTCGGCTCTTCCTACCTGGACATGTTCTCCAGTCAGCTCAGCACTTATCATGCGGATTTCAACGCGTTGGGTGAGGACGACCCGATTATCATTCCAGACGCAAATCAGGATGGAAGAACAGTTCTGACGAATGCTTCCGTCGTCAATGATTTTCGCGAAGCGTATGTCAAGGGCGGCTCTACCGTGGATGCCCTGGGCATCGCACCCTTTCCGAAACCGAACTGGCAGCTGAACTACTCGGGGCTTTCAAGCTGGCCTCTCCTGCGTCGACTGACCCAGAGCATCACGCTGCGACACTCCTACTCCGGAGACTACGCTGCCGACTTCAATACCAATACGACCTTTGCCGGATCAGACACAGTGAAAACCGTAGATCTTGGGGGCCGGCGCATTCAGTTTGCGGTAGACGAGTTTCAGATCAACAACATTCGCATCAATGAGAGATATTCGCCATTGATCGCCGCTGATATAACCTGGAAGAACAAGATTACGACCACAATTTCCTGGGAGAAAAGCAATTCATATTCTCTGAGTACCAGTAATTTTGAAATCAGCGAAAACAAGACCGACAACCTTTCCTTCACCATCAGTTACATGAAATCGGGAATGAAACTCCCGTTTTTCGGAAGGAAACTGAACAATCGAGTGACTCTGCAACTCAACATTACAAAATCGAACACCATAGATCAGCGACTTCGCCTGCGACGCGGCCTGGAACAGGCATTGAGTGATCCGGAGTTTCTACTTGAGGACGCCCTTAAGGGCGACAACATCTCTCTGGTTACGGCACACACGCGCGTCATCATGACGCCGCGGATAGCGTATCAGTTCAGCAACCGGGTACAGGCGGACTTCACATTGAAATACGAGAAGTTTGATTCCGAAGACTCTCGCCAGCCCTCCTCCGTTAACATAAACGGAACGTTCAATATTCGCGTCAGTATTGCCAACTGAATTATGTCTCAGACGCAGCACATAGTATTCTGCCGGATGGGCGAATTGGACTATTTGCCTGCCTGGGAGCTGCAACGAAGCCTCCAGAAGCGATTAATTGATAACAAGAAATCAGAAGAACCTGAAAATCTGGCCCATGTCTGCCTGTTAGTGGAGCATCCACCGGTCTTTACCCTGGGTCGGAGTGGAAATGATGCTAACCTCCTCGTAAGCGAGGAGGAATTGCGTATTCAGGGAGCTACGTTCGTGAGAAGTGACCGCGGTGGAGACATCACCTATCATGGTCCAGGACAGATAGTTGGGTACCCAATTCTGGATCTGGATCGTTTCTATACGGACATTCACAGATACTTGCGAGACCTCGAGGAAGTCATCATCCGGACGTGTTCTGGGTTCGATATCCCAAGCGCCAGAATCGAGGGAAGGACCGGTGTCTGGGTAACGCGTACCGATGGTGATGAGCGAAAAATATGTGCGATGGGTATCCGCTGCAGTCGGTGGGTGACGATGCATGGATTCGCTTTGAATGTGGCTCCAGATCTGAAGCACTTTTCCATGATCGTTCCGTGCGGCATCAATGACCGAACCGTTACATCGATGGAAGCCGAACTCCTCGAATCGATAGATCGCAGCGAGATCGAAAGCAGAATCTCGTCCCATTTTGGAGACGTATTTTCAGCTACTGCTGAAATCCTCGATTTTGATGATGCACAGGCCTTTTTGGAAACGTATCTTGCGGATGTGACCGTCTAGCGGTCATATTGCACTGCCGTCCCGCACCCCGTACGACGTGATCCATGTCAGCATTCGATACAGATCTATTCGCCCTGCGCCTCATCGCTGAGACGTTGTTTTACGACGAAGAGTACGAGGCGCTCGGAAACCTAAGTCTGATAGACACCGAAGAGAAGTGCGAGCGATATGTGGCCTCATTCGCCCCGGAAGACGGGCTATTCGTGTTGGAAGAAGCGACGGAGTGGGAAGAATATGAGCCCGGAGAGGCCGATGATATCGGCTACGCACTCGCAGTCGACTCGCGCGAACTGGGCACGTTTGACTCCGCTGAAGGTGTGGCCCAGGAGCTGTTGAATCTGGCAGCCGCGCACAACCTGGCGCCGAGCATAACCCTTTTGTTCGAAGAAGACGAGGGAAACTAGGACTGACAAGGCAGGCCCTCTTGATGCGGCTTCAGTTAGTCGCGCGCCAAAATCCCGCTGCCAGAAGCAGCCAGGAAGTAATCAAGATCAGTCCGCCGACCGGTGCCAGCGCGCCGAGCCATGAGATCCCGGTGACAGCGAGTATTGTAAGGGAGCCACTGAAAACGAACATGCCCAGGCCAAATCCTGTTGCGGCCAGAAGGAATCTGCGATCAGTCCATTTGAATGCGCACAATCCAGCAAGTAGCATGACGACAGCGTGTAATTGCAGATACGACGTGCCTGTCTTGAAGGTGTTCAAGTGGGAGTCGGTCAACATATCGGCCAGATAGTGGGAGGCAAAGGCACCCAGTCCGACCCCAATAGCACCGAAGACGGCCGCTGTGATACACGCTTGACGGGCAGTTAACATTGAGTTCACCGGATGGCTGAAACCTACCCATTTTCTCTCGTAAACTGGGTGGATCTCCGCAATTTGTTGCAGGTTATTCCCGAAGTTACACCCTAGCTCGTTTCTCGGATGGGAATTTTAATCCAAGCAGTGGTGCTGGGCTGCTGAGGTGCCGAATACGTTGTAAACCGGGCCCAAAGCGTCTATCTTTGACGTAACGACCTCGATCGACCTTCTCTTTTTTCGACGAGTCATCTAGTATAAAACATGTCGTTTTCATTTTCTGACGCAGATATTGAGCGCATTGAGACCGTCTTGGGTGTAACAGCCAAGAAGGACCATTCGTTTGCCCGTTTTGAACTGGCAGACGAGCAGAGTGGCCGCCGCGTCACGCTTGAAATCCATCGAAACGTGGAGGCAAGCGGACTGAGTGACGGGGACTCTACGACTCTGGTTTCTGTGTATGCGCCCGCTTCGTTCTTGCAGCTTCAAGGATGTACTGGATTCATCGGAAGCGAAGACCTGGGCGAAGTCATATTTGTGGCTCGCAGCGGAGAAACAGCAAACGGATTGGTTGTAGAGAGAGAGGCTGGTTGCTCGCTGTATGCAAATGTGGATACCAAGTTACTCTCGACCGACTTCACCAAGCTTCCTCCCGAATTGATAATGAGCAGTGTTGCGCTCTCAGTTACCGAGGACTTGTTCGGGGATCTCGGTTAATTCTTGCCAGACCTGTGGGATCTACATCACTTTCTTTGTCAGTCGAACAGAACGCGGAATTCCCCACTGAAGATCGGGTGAAAGACCTTGTCAATGTGGTCTTCGCAGGTGAATCCACGCTGTTTGAATCGGTCAGTGTTGTGCTAGCGGATCACAAAACGGTCCACGAATTGAACCGAAAGTGGCTGGATCACGACTCCAATACAGATGTAATTTCGTTCCTGCTGGAAGACGATCCGATTGAAGGAGAGGTCTATGTAGATGTCGAGACCGCGTCGGAACGCTTCAATGAATTCGGCTCAAACCTGACTGCTGAAATAGAGCGGTATATCGTGCATGGACTGCTCCACCTGTGTGGTCACGACGACGCCTCAGATCAAGAACGGGAGGCGATGCATGTGCTGGAGAACCGTTATCTGGACGCGGCCGGGTAAAGTCTGGCAGCTTCATCGGGCGAAACACCGAAATTATCAGGCCATTTTCCGGAGTGAACGAACGACTTGAGAGACGTGAGCGGGGGTCTGAATGATGTAGAAATGAAGGTTGGGGAATCCCGCATCCACAAGACCTTCGCACTGTTTCAGCGCCCAGGCTATGCCAATTTCTGCCACCTGCTCATCGGTGACAGATTCTATTTCAGTCGCCAGGGCCTCCGGTACGTGGACATTGAAACGGGCCGGAAGCGAGCGTAGCTGGCGCTTGGAAGTAAGGATTTTCAGACCAGGAATAATGGGCACCGTGATGCCCACCTCACGACAGCGCTCCACAAACGTGATGAAGGACTGGTTCTCGAAGAACATCTGACTCGTGACATATTCGGCTCCCGCATCCACCTTGCGTTTCAGATTGAGCACATCCCAAGTGATATTGGGGGCTTCAAAGTGTTTTTCAGGATAGCCTGCCACACCCACGCAAAAATCGGTGGGTGCCGCGTCAATCAACTCTTCGAGGAAATGTCCCTCGTTCATCGCGATAACCTGTTTTACCAGGTCGACCGCAAACTCGTTTGTGGTTCTATCTACAGAAACTGGTTTATTGAATCCGTTGTCGTCACCGCGCAGAGCCATCACATTCTGAATGCCGAGATAGTTCAGCTCAATTAACGCGTCTTCGCTCTCTTCTCGTGTGAATCCTTGACAGAGAAGATGGGGAACCGATTCCACTCCGAAGCGGCTCTTTATTGCCGCGCACAGGCCCAGGGTTCCTGGCCGTTTGCGTTTGACATGCCGCCGCCAGCTCCCGTCTGCCTGTTCCTCGTAGTAGATCTGAGCAGAATGGGAGGTTACATCCACCCATGGCGGGTCAAACTCCATAAGGCCGTCGATAATCTCAAGAATCTCCGATACGGACCCGCCACGCTTTGGCGGGACAATTTCGTAGGAAACCCGAGGAGACCCTTCGTTTGTTAGCAGGTCAATAACTTTCATAACGACGTTTGAATTCGTTTCTTAATCCTTCCTCAATCCGGGAGGCATACCATAAAGGTAATTCCCGGCTGGATTATCTGTTCGAAAATATCGAACGCTCTCCTACCACGACGCCCAGATACTGTTCAATGACAGGAATAGTTTTTTCTACTACCGAAGAAGCAGAGCCCTTCCTCGCCACCTACGAACGAGGGCGTTTTGACGGCCTTGGAGAAGGTGAGACCTACCACGATGACGATTTTTTAGTGTCCATTTTGGGCGTCGGAAAAATTAAGGCGACCCTTCGAACAGAACGTCTACTGGAGGCCTACAAGGTCGACACGCTCGTTCATGCTGGAACATGCACCGCACTCGGCGACGAGTTGGCGATAGGTGAAATCGTAGGTGTGGCACAGGTATTCGAGGGAGATCGCATCGAGTTATCTGCTCCCACGTATCCCCGAATGCCGGTCACCACTCAGTTCGAGTCATTGAAAAACGTTACGCTCGTGACGCAAGATCACACCGTCCAGGGTGCGACAGAACTGTCCTACTGGCAACGTATTGCAGACATCAGCGACATGAGCGGATACGCTGTTGCTTACGTCGGCGCAACCCACGGTATTTCGTGCCAGATTCTCAAGGTTGTAACCGGTCACATGGGAGTAGAGGACAAAAATCTTCGAAAGACCCTGGACAGTGGCTATACCACACTCGGAGATTTCCTCAACGCTCAGATCAACACGTTTCGGGGAGAGTAGGGCTCGGACCTCAGACTGATCGCAGAGTCAGTTGCGCCTGAGATACAAATCGTCGGTCCATCCATCAGGCCACCCTGCTGAATAACCTTCTTCGTAGATGTAGTCGGCATCTGCGGGAACGGTCATCATGCGTTCATGCTCGAAACTACGGATGTCTTTGAACATCACGATTCCACCGCCAGCCGGAGTCCTCGCGCGAGGCTGTAATCTATTTGGACTCAGATCAGCTTCCACCTTTTTCTGAGGCAGGATATTTCTGAGGAAGGTAAAGAGGATCCAGAACAACAGCACGAAGGCTGCGGTTGCTCCCAATATGGTAATCAGCGTGTCCATGGATCGGCGTTTCAATCGGAATTATTCCGCGGTTTCTTTCAGACGTTTCAGACCTCGAAACAGTTACGCGATCTCTCAACAAAAAAAGGGTGGGTCCGGCTGAAGGCCGGACCCACCCAATATCAAAACAGGCTGTTCGCCTGAGCCTGTCGACTCCCTAAGCATCCACGATGCGGGACTCTACTCCTCGTGACCCGGGGGCTCAGGGGGCTCTGTGGGTGGCAGGTCCCGTTCCCCTGCCCGTAGTGCCTCCTCGGCTGCCTCCATCTCCATGATGGTACCCTTTGTCGTATTGGACAAATCACCCCTGTACATCGTATCGAGGAGAATGAACGAGATAAATACGATTACAAACAGAACACCGACCGCAAAAATGGCTGCATTGATCTTGTTATCCCATCTGAGCGCCATGAAAATCACGACCACCAACAGGGCCTTGGTGATGGCGATGAGGAGGGCCACAGGAACGTTCATTACTCCCAGATCCAGGCGCGACGTTCCAACCGTTAAAAGGGTCAGGAAAACGAGCCCTCCAAAAACAATGGAGAGCGTTTTAATCGATGTTATGTGATGCTCAGTGTGTGACACTTTCGATGGTGTGTTGTCGCCTGTGACAGGCAATCGCAGTAGCGACTTATATCAGATACAATAAAGGAAACAGGAAAATCCAGATGATGTCGACCAGATGCCAGTACAACCCACAGATTTCAACAGGTGTGTAATATTCGCTGGAGAAGTCCCCTCTGATGGCCCGAATGGTTATCCACGTAAACAAACCCATTCCAACGAGGACGTGGAATCCGTGTATGCCCGTCATCACGAAATAGATTGAGAAGAATTGCGCGGCGAATGGAACGTTGTACGCCGCATAGTCAACGCCGTGTGATATTCCGTGTGGAGCAAAATTGGCCCCGGGAAAGATTCCGTGTTCGAACTTACTGGAGTACTCGAAATACTTGACGACCAGAAAAGTCAGAGCCAGAAGGAACGTCAGAACAAGGTTGATCACGAGTGCCTTCTTATTGTCCTTCTGGGCGAAATGAATGCCGAGTGCCACTGTAAACGAAGATGCCAGCAGTACGATTGTATTCAGCCCTCCCATGCGCCAGCTCAGGAGCTCTGCCGACTGGGCAAAAACCTCTGGATGCCAGACTCGATAGACCGTGTACGCAACGAACAACCCGCTGAAAAGAAGGATTTCCGTAACGAGAAACAGCCACATTCCCATCTTGGCAGCGTCGAACTGCTGCTCTGACGACACAAAGTGGTGGTGCAGGTGTGCCGGATGATTTGAATGCTCGTGAGCCATGCTAGAACAGATTATTCAGGGTGTGTGATGGGCCTCTGGAGCCCGATTATTGAGCGTTACTTGGGGGAGGTGACGACTTCCGACATCTCGCTACCCTCTTTCTCAAACAGATGCTTGGCGAGGTGGAAGTCATACGCGCCTCGCGTGACAATCGGCGTTTCGATAAAATTATGAGGGTGAGGCGGCGTGGTCGTGTGCGTCCACTCGAGGGTGAGCGAACCCCATGGGTTCAATCCCGCCTTCTTTCCCTTGAACAGCGACGCCAGAAGGTAGAAGGCTATCAGGAACAGACCCGCTCCCAAAATCCACGATCCGTAGGTCGACAGGAGATGGTAGCCCTGAAATTCCGGTAGATAATCGTAATAGCGGCGGGGCATACCCTTTGCGCCCATGATGAACTGCGGAAAGAAAGTAATGTTGAATCCCACGAAGACCAGCCCGGCGGCAATCTTGCCCAACACCTCGTTGTACATCTTGCCGGTCATCTTTGGCCACCAGTAGTGCAAGCCTCCCAGCGCCGCAATGACATTGCCGCCCATCATCACGTAGTGGAAGTGGGCAACGACGAAGTACGTGTCATGCAGATGAATGTCTATCGCCAGAACCCCCAGCAATATTCCTGTAAAGCCGCCAATCGAAAACGTGAAGAGGAACGCTATCGCGTATAGCATCGGAGTCTTGAACTGGACCGACCCCTTGTACATCGTTGAGACCCAGTTAATGACCTTCACACCCGTCGGGATGCCTATCAGATAGGTGATCAGAGAGAATACAATCGAGGAGACGGCGGACTGACCCGACACAAACATGTGATGCCCCCACACGAGAAAGCCAAGAAAGGCGATGGCGACCGACGAAAGCGCGACGAACTTGTACCCCGATACCTGATGTCGAGAGAAGGTGCCCATCAGATCGGAGATGATTCCAAACGCCGGCAGGATCATGATGTAAACGGCCGGATGCGAGTAGAACCAGAAAAAGTGCTGGAACAGAACTGGATCTCCACCCAGAGCCGGATCGAATATGCCAATCTGGAGTGTTTTTTCCAGGAACAGGAGGAGGACCGTGATCCCGATCACCGGCGTCGCCAACACCTGGACGATGGCGGTTGAATAGATCGACCAGACGAACAGCGGCAGCCTGTTCCAGGTAAGGCCCGGCGCTCGCATCTTGTGAACGGTCACGATGAAGTTCAGGCCCGTCAAAATCGACGAGAACCCCATGATGAATACGCCCGCAGAGACAAAGAGTATTCCGTTTCCAATGCTGGTCGAGTACGGAGTGTAAAAGGTCCAGCCGCCGTCTACCCGGCCAACAATCAGCGCCGACATAGCCACGGCTACGCCTATCAGATAGATATAGAAACTCGCCAGATTCAACTTGGGAAACGCTACATCTTTTGCTCCTAATTGCAAGGGCAGCACAAAGTTACCCATCACCGCAGGCACAGCCGGTATGATGAAGGCAAATATCATCAAGACCGCGTGGAGGGTAAAGGTCTGGTTGTAGGCATCGGCGCTCATGATCGTCTCGCCTGGAGCCATCAGCTCGACGCGGACGAGCATGGCAAGGATTCCCCCGGCCAAAAATGCCAGAGATACGGCAATCAGATACATGATGCCGATGCGCTTGTGATCAAGCGTCAGCAACCACGATTTGATCGACCGATCATGGTTCAGATAGTTCACCGATCCTGTATCAGCTTCAGTCATCTCCATCCAGTACTATTTCGGGGCCTGCTAACATTTTAGGTTTTATTCAAGCGATTTCAGGTAGGCCACAAGACCGTCAAGTTCCTTGGCCGACATACTGGAGTAGCCAGCCGGCATAATGGGCTGAAATCCTTCCGCAACCTTAGCGGCCGGATTCACGATGGACTCTCTGATGTAATCTTCGTCGAAGAGGACCGTCGATCCGTCTGCAAGGGCGCGCATGGTTCCGAAACGAGCGTCGAGTGATGGTCCCACGAGTCGTTCGCCATTTGTTGAGTGGCAAATCGCACACTGCTCAAACAATCTTTCGCCGAGCTCTACCGGTGGAAGGTCTTGATTCTGCGAGACGAGCCAGGCCGCAAAATCCACCTCGGAAACCGCTATAACCTGAGCCAGCATGCCAGAATGTTCCGTTCCGCAATACTCGGTGCAATAGATCTGGTATTCACCAGGCTCGGTGACCTCGAACCAGACAGAGGTGTACCGGTTCGGAATAATATCCATCTTGACCCGAAAAGCCGGGATAAAAAAGCTGTGCAAAACATCTTCACTGCTCATCATGAGCTTGATGGGACGCCCCACTGGTACGTACAACTCGGAAAATGACGTCACGCCCTCGGCGTACTCAAACTCCCACGACCACTGCTGCGCACGGACGGTAATGTCGTACGAATCCGGCGGGGCGGAGCTGATTCTCAGAAAAACCTGAAACCCCCAGGTGAACACGATCAGCGTCAGAATGGTTGGTAGCACGATCCATGCAGCTTCCAGCCTCTTGCTCTCGTGAACAGGTTCGGGCACGTACGTGTCATCGGTGCGCCGATATCGGATCATGAAATAGATCTTCACGCCGATAACGGCCACAAAAAGGACGGTACTGGTCCAGAAAACGAACCAGAAAAGGGCATCAACCTCCCCTGCAAATGTCGACATGGCTTCTGGCAACCAGATAGATCCGCTATCGCCCATGTTCAGTTACTTCCCTACTCTTGAATAATTGTTAAGCATTAAACCTGATTCAGGTTCTGTTTTTGATTCCGGCTCTCACGTCTCCAGAAAACGGCCAGTCCCAATCCAATGAGCACCAGCGTTAGCAAGCCTCCCAATTTCATGAGATTGGTGGCGTGCAGCACATAGGAATTGGAAGCCGGATCGTAGCGATAGCAGTAGAGCAGAATCTGATCAATCGCTGATCCCACCTTGCCCTCAGAGGCCTCTACGATCGCTCGACGAACCTTCGTGGCCGAATACTCGATACCGTGGATATACCTTGTCACCACACCTTCACCGCTTGCAAAGACAAGCGCCGAGGGGTGAGCGTACTCTCCTGTGGATTCCATCCATTTGAATCTGAAACCGAGGGCGTCCGTCAGTGCCAGGATGTTCTCCTCATCGCCCACCAGAAAGTGCCAGCCTTGGTCGGCTCCGGCTTTACCCAATTTTGTAAGTACGCGATCTTTTGCTCGCGCCGCCATCTCTGGCGTCTCTCCCGCACCAAAACTGACGGTCAACACCTCGAAGTTTTCACCGGGCGCCCACGCCAGGTCTTGCAGGGTCTCTGTGAGCGATTCCAGAACGATGCTGCACAACATCGGACAGTCGTGATACACCAGATTGATTACGACCGGTTTCTGTGAGCCGAAGTACTTACCGAGGACTACGTCGTCTCCTTTCGAATCCGTGAAGCGGGCCTCCATGGGCAGTGCCTCACCCAATCGCTCGATGAGGCCCACTCCTTTGAAGTCCAACGGAAGGTCAGACGTCTGCGCTCGGGCCACACTCGACGCGATCATCGAGAGGAATAGGACAAGAACGATATTTCGCAAAAGTGACAAGATCTCGGCCGTACTTAGTTGGCATCCCTGATTTCCAGTTCCATCGCACGTTCGATGGGAATCCGGTAGTAATCGCCGTCCAGGTCCACATATTCCTCAAGAAGCGCGGCCCCGTTCATGCGAGTCTCATAGAGAAGGGGGTATCCCGTTTCCTGGGTGGCGTCCATTATTGCCTCTTGAAAACGAAGACCGGAGAGTGCGATGGTAGCGACGACTATCAATACCAGGGCAATGCTGCAGAACGCAATTATGCCCATTATTGCACCGGCGTGGACGCCTTCCGGTTCGACTTCGATCTGTGGAATCGTATTCGAACTCATAATGCTGACTTCAATCAGGTGTTCGTAAACGAGAGCGACTTATGCAGTCTGGGGTCTCTCTGCGGAACCAGAGCATGTCGACTGAGCCGATACATGAAAGCGCCAATAAAGACGCCGAACACGCCTAACCATGCGCTCACGTCGTAAAGACTCATCATTGCATGGTCACCATGCAATACAGGGGCCACAATCCAGAATATATCGAACCAATGAACGACTAACATCCATACGCACATGAATGCGAGCACGGGTAAGATTCTCTTGGCCCACCTTCCGACTAGAATAAAAAATGGAATAATGAAGTGGAAGATCAAAAGGATGGCGCTAAATACCTCCCATCCGTGCTCGAGCCGGTGGCGGTAAAAAATGGTTTCTTCGGGAAGATTAGCGTACCAGATCAGCATGTACTGGCTGAAAGCGATGTATGCCCAGAACACCATGAATCCGAACAAGAACTTTCCGAGATCCTGGTAATGCTCTGTAGTGATGACACCGCGAAGCATTCCGTTGCGCTGCAGGATCATAGCAACGAGTGCGATGACTGCCATGATGGACATGAACGAGCCGGCGAAGAAATACACACCAAAGATGGTTGAAAACCAGTGTGGATCCAGCGTCATCAACAGATCCATTCCACCGAACGCCGTCGTAACTGCTCCCAACGGGAGTCCAATTGCGCTGATCTTGCGCTGTTGTTTCGGGATGGAAGGATCCGGGTCTACATCCTGCCTGAGGCTGAGGGTATAGAGCTTGAACGAGATCCAGGTCCACACGAGAAAATAAAATGCCATCCGAGCAAAAAAGAAGGGCGTATTGAGGTAACTGGCCTTGCCTGCAATGACAGGATCGTAGAATTCACTGGTAGGATCAATCAACTCGAGATGGGTCCAGTGATACAGGTCGTGCATTCCCAGGACAATCGGGATGCCGAGGATAGCCAGAAGAGGGAAGGACCAGATGAGTGCCTCAGGAATTCGACGAATCACGACGCTCCAACGCGCCTTGGTGAGGTGCTGGATGATGACGAAAAAATATCCCCCAAGCGCCAGAGAGAGGCAGAACGACCATCCTATCAGATAGGAAAAAAAGAATTGACGAGAATCAGTTGCCCATCCGACGGCACTAATGACCAATCCGGCAATTCCGATTGCCAGGGGTAACATCCACGCCATCTGTGACCACTTGAAACGGTATACCGGATCAGCCTGACTGGCCGTAGGCTGGAGTGGATCGATCAACCACATCAGCGGGTTGCTACGTTTTACGGTCTGAGACATACAGCTTTCGCTTTTTATTCCACCTGACGCAAGCCAGGCTCTAATCAGTTTTTAACTATTGTTGGCTTTCGGGTACATCCACGGCCGGTGCACGTTGACTGCGCTGCAGCGCCCGGACGTAGGCCACGATTGCCCACCGGTCCCCCACGGGAATCTGTGAGCCATATCCTGGCATCGTCCTGATGCCATCCGTCAGTGCTTCGTAGAAGTATCCATCGGGCCTCCTGCGAAGGAATCCTGTGTGGTAGGATGGAGCAGGGATGTAACCGTAATTGCCGGTCATCAGGATGCCCTTTCCGTCTCCAGCCAATCCATGGCAAACGCTGCAATAGATGTCATATCGCTCGCGACCTCTGTCCAGAAGCGCCTGATCGAGCGTGAGAGGATTGCTGGCAAAGGCTCCTTCCTCGTCCCGCCCGGTCCAGTACACTACGTCGTCTTTCAAAAAACCTCTTGCGACAGTTCCACTAACGGGAAGACGCATCGCGCGACCGTCTTCGAAGAACGGATTCGCTTCCTGGGCTTCAAACTTTTCCTGAGAGTCCATATTCGGATTGATATGGATTGGCGGCTTGTCTGAGAGTCCTCCCTGACAACCACTCATTACAAGGGTTGAAACCAGCAGGACAAGCACTCCAAAAATTTGTGTTGTTCGCTTCATCATAATTGATGTCTCCTTGGAAACGGAATGACCCATTTCCTGGGTCAGTCTTCCTCCCCGGTATCTCGAATGCTTTCGATGTGGCTGGCTCCCATATCGGCAAGCATTTGAGGCGTCGCTTCCATGTCAAACTGCTTGTCGCTCGCCGCGATGTGCAGAAAAAACGCGTCATCGGTTACGCGCAGAAATTCGCGCGAATAGAACAGCGGATTGTAGGGTCTCGGCAATCCATTGAGGGCAAACATGCCAGCGACCGTCAATAGCGCCGCGAACAGAATGGTCAATTCAAACATGACGGGAATGGAAGGCTCGACAGCGAAAAACGGTTTCCCACTAATATTGATGGGATAGCTGACTTCGCCCATCCACCACTGCATCCACGTTGCAAGAGACAAACCGGCGATACCTCCACCGAACGTGATCCAACCGATAATGGAATTGCCCAAGCCCATGGCCTTGTCCATTCCGTGGATCGGAAATGGGCTGTGTGTATCGAAATGACTGTATCCCTCTTCGTGCACCGCTTTAGCTGCACGAAGCAGCTCACCCGGATGAGCAAACTCTGCCAGGACGCCGTACACATCGTCGTCCTGAGCTTCGTAAATGCCCATCGTCGCCTTGACTTGAGTTGCCAGTTGGTTCAGCATGATTGCTCTGATTTCACACGATTAGGGTTAATTCGGTTGCTCATTTTCTGGCGACACCTCAACGGAATGCTCCGCAACATGCCCATCCCCGGCATGATCATAAAAGTGCGGATCGGCCTGCGGCATGACACCTTTGACTTCAGACATGGCCACTTGCGGCAGGAAGCGTAGGAAGAGCAGATACAGCGTGAAGAAGAGCCCGAACGTTCCAACAAATGTTAAAATGTCCACAATCGTTGGCGTGTAGTAGTCCCACGAACTGGGCAGGTAGTCGCGGTGGAGCGAGGAGACCACTATCACAAATCGTTCGAACCACATACCGACGTTGACCAGGATCGATATCACGAACATGAACGGAATACTCCGTCGCAGTTTTTTGATCCAGAAGAACTGAGGGAAGAACAGGTTACACGACATCATCGTCCAGTAAGCCCAGGCATAGGGACCGAACATGCGATTCGTGAACGCATATTGTTCATACTGCACACCGGAGTACCATGCAATGAAGAACTCCGTGATGTACGCAAAGCCGACGATACTCCCGGTAAGAAGAATGATGATATTCATCTTCTCCAGGTGATCGATCGTCACAATATTCTTCACCGCGTACACGTGGCGGGCTACGATGGCCAGCGTGACCACCATGGCGAAGCCCGAAAAAATGGCTCCTGCCACGAAGTAAGGCGGAAATATGGTTGTGTGCCAACCAGGCACAATGGACACCGCGAAGTCGAATGACACAACCGAGTGAACCGAAAGGACCAGCGGAGTCGCCAGGGCAGCCAGAAGGAGATACGCCTTCTCGTAATTGCGCCAATGGCGATTGGCTCCCGTCCATCCCATGGACAGAACTCCCATCACGCGGCGGCGAATCTTGCTCGTTGCGCGATCTCGAAGCGTAGCGATATCCGGGATCATGCCGACATACCAGAAGACCAGCGACACGGTGAAATAGGTAGAAACCGCGAAAACATCCCAGAGGAGAGGACTCTTGAACTGAGGCCACATGTCCATCTGATTCGGAATCGGAAGCATCCAGTAGGCGGCCCAGATTCTACCAACATGAATCCCTGGAAATACGAGCGCACAGATGACCGCGAATATCGTCATCGCCTCCGCCGACCTGTTGATGCCAGTCCGCCACTGTTGCCTGAAAAGGAAGAGAATAGCTGAAATCAGCGTCCCTGCGTGCCCAATACCGACCCAGAACACGAAATTGACGATCGCGTAGCCCCATCCAACGGGATTGTTCAAGCCCCAGACACCGGTTCCATTCCAGAACAGGTAGGCGATCATGATGATCATGATCATCAGGCCGCTCAGAGCCAGACTGAACGCTCCGTACCACGCCAATGGGGTCTTCTTCTCGGTATGAACAGAGACTATTTCTGTAATGTCGTGGAATGTCAGATCCCCAGTAACCAGCGGAGCTTCATCGTGGAAGTCCGCTGTGTATGCTAGAGTCTTTTCCGTGCTTGCCGTACTCACAGGCGTCGCTTTCTTGTTTACTTAATTCTGAATGCTGTTCAGGTCAAATTGGCGTTTGGATTCCGGATGCGTCCCAGGTAGCTGACGCGCGGTTTCACGTTCAATTCGGCCAGTAATTCATAGCGGCGATCCGACATGCGCTTCTGCGAAACCGCACTGCCGGGATCTGCAAGGTTTCCAAAGGTGATGGCGTTAGCCGGACAAACCTGCTGGCAGGCCGTGACTACTTCACCATCGGCAATGGATCGATCCTCCAAATTAGCGGTCTTGTTCGCTCCCCGAATCCGCTGGATACAGAAGGAGCACTTCTCCATGACTCCCCTCGAGCGAACAGTTACATTCGGATTCTGCGCCATGTGAATCGTTTCGGGTAGCGTTTTCGTCCAATTATAAAAATTGAAGCGGCGCACCTTGTATGGACAGTTGTTGGCACAATAGCGCGTTCCGATGCATCTGTTGTAGATCATCTGGTTCGTACCGTCCGGTGAATGGACCGTCGCCGAGACGGGACAAACTTCCTCACACGGAGCATTTTCGCAGTGCTGACATGGAAGAGGCTGCATGACCATCTGTGGATCGTCAAATGAATCACCATCGCCGCTGACGAAGTAGCGATCCAGGCGAATCCACTGCATTTCACGTCCCCGTGATACCTGATCCTTGCCGACCACCTGAATGTTGTTTTCCGCCTGGCATGCTACAACACAGGCGTTGCACCCCGTACAGGTGTTCAGGTCGATCACCATCCCCCACTGATTGTCATGGTAGATGGAGGACGTAATGTAGTCTGCGTTCTTGGGGTGGTCCTTCTCCCAGATCGTTGGGTAATCTTCCCAGTCTTCTCGGATGGGAGTAGGTTCTCCACCTGCGACGAATTTCGGATTGGCCCGATATTCTTCGACCGTCGCCGTGCGGAATAATCCACGCTTCTGTACCTGTATGCCTTCTTCCTTGAGGGCACCGTGATCCTGCGTAGAGGCAACCATATATCCGGAACCGGATTTTGTCACTGTACCCGACGAAATCCTTCCTCCCGTCGTCAGAAGTGCAGTATTGGAGCCGACGCCCGTCGAGATTGCGCCGTGCCCGTACACATCTGTGAAATCATCCAGATCGAAAAAATTGGTCACACGTTCTTCGCGTTCGCTGCCTATTTCGCGGCCGTATCCAAGCGTGATCTGAACCGAGTCGTCGGCCAGGCCGGGCTGAACCCAGACGGGAAGAACGACATCGTAGCCGTTTGCCTCAACGGTCACGGTATCCGTGAAATATTGTCCACCGTCGAGAACGTATCCGAGTCCAAGACGCTCGGCAGTTGCGGGATTCATTTTTGCAACGTTGTCCCAGACGACCTTTGTGGTTGGATCAGGTAATTCTTGCAACCACACATTATTGGCGAACCGGCCGTCGAAGACGGTTGGATCCGTGCTCACGACCACCTCGAGCCCCTCGTGCGCCGAAACATTCAGTTCGGCAGCCGCTGCTGCGACTCCAGAAGCCGAGGCCGATACGGAAGCCGCATCGTACGCGGAGCCAGTTTCGAATCCGTCGTGCACAACCAGGCGCCATCCCTTTTCAAAATTTCCCGACAATCTTTCGCGCCAGGTGGCACGAACCATGTCGTAGCCAAATTGCTCGCTTGCACTCCCCAGCAAACCAACCAGTTCGATTGACGAGTGCGCATCTTCGTACAACGGAGCTATCAGCGGCTGGATGATTGCGGTGTAGCCACTTCGACTGCGGCCATCGCCCCATTCTTCGAGGTAATGCGTCTGTGGAACAGTCCACGTCGAAAGTCGCGCTGTTTCATCGTCATACAGACTGAGGTGGATACGATTCTCAACCGTTTGATAGGCATCTCCGAATCCGGCGACCTCATAGACAGGATTGACGCCCAGCGTGACTACGAGGTCAACATTTCCGGCGCTCATGTCAGCCATCAGCTGGCTCATCTCGGCGGCCGGGTCCGAAGAGTCCTCCAAAACGTCCAGATACGTGACGGTCGTGCCTACGGCCCCGATTGCCGCATTCATGGCGGCGGCGAGCGCGTGAACGCCTACCGGCTGATTGCTACCCGCGACAACGAGACCTGCAGAGCCTGCTCGCCTCAGGTCGCTGGCAACCTCGCTGATCCATGCATGCGAAGAGTGAACACCGCCATCACCCGAGTAGACGCCCATCTCGGCGGCGAGCGCGGCGGCAAAGGAGCTGATTTCAGAAGATTTCAGGCGCAGACGGTGGTCGGCCATACCGCCTGTAATGGAATAATCACTCTCAATGACATACAGGCGGCTCATTTCATCGCCCGAATCCACGTCGCGGCCGGCAGCGAAACCGCGCATGCTCGATACCGGGTCCTCGCTGCTGGAACCGAGAAAATCAGAATCCAGACTGACAATTACCCTTGCGCTGGCAATATCATATACCCCGCGATGTGCACGTCCAAAAGCTGCCTCCGCACCACGAGCCACATTATTGCCCACCGCCTGGTCGTAGGTGACCCAGTTCACGGACGAAAATCGCTGCTCGAGTTGACGCTTGGCCGCGGCAAACGTCATCGACGATGAGGCCTCCGACAGCAGGACGACACGAGAATCGGGTGACAACTGCAGGGCGAAGTCTTTGAATTCCGACCAGTCCGCTTTCACATCGCCGCGAGAAACGCGGCGGAGACGATCCGGATCGTAAAGGCTCAGGATGGACGCCTGCTCGTAGACTCCGGTCTTTCCGAGGCTGTCGGCGTGCTCAGGGTTGCCTTCGATCTTTGTCGGACGTCCGTCGAAGCTTTCCACGAGAAGGGGACGAAGAACGCCACGGAAGGGCATGGAAGTGGCATACTGAATGGGAACACCAGGAACGGTGTCTTCCGGCATGTGGGCAAACGGGACAATCGTTTCGATCGGGCGACGGCAGGCTGTCAATCCTGCCAGTGCCATGGAAGCACCCATGATCTGGAGAAACTGGCGGCGACTCGCTCCCGATGGCGTGTCCGAGGCACCTGGGAGAAATTCTTCTGAACTCATCTTGCGAAACTCGTCCGTGTTCTCAAGATGATTGATGCTTCTCCAATACCGATCGCGGGGGGCTTCCCCCTCGGTTGGATTTGCGTCAATGATTGGAAGCTCGATCATAATCGGTTGGGTATCGATAAGCGGCTGATGCCTCGTGTGACCTCACGGCCGTTCGATCAATAGTGGCAGGCTGAGCAGTTGGTTGGAGGCAAAATGTGTTCGGCCTTGATACGAACCATATTCAGTTCAATGAAGCCTTCAGGGTACTCATACCCCATCGTGGTCACCTCAGAGTTGGGACGTAAATACTGCTCCGGATTCCGGTGGCAATCAAGACACCAGCTCATGGAAAGTGGCTCAGCTTGCGCGACCACTTCCATCTCATCAATCCGCCCATGGCAGGTCTCACACCCAACACCAGTGTTGGTGTGGATAGCGTGGCTGAACTGAGCGAAATCTGGAAGCTTGTGGACCTTTATCCACTCAATCGACTTTCCCGTCACCGAACTTTCCCGAACGGGGAGCAATTTCAGTGACTCCTTCCGGATCTGATTATGGCAGTTCATGCAGGTCTGCGTGGCGGGAATATTCGCGTGCTCAGCACTCTTGACATTCGTGTGGCAATACTGGCAGTCAAGCCCGAGTTCTCCAACGTGGAGCTGGTGGCTGTACTCTACGGGTTGTTCGGGTGCGTACCCTACGTCGGTATACTCCGGTGAGAAATAGTACCAGACAAATGCGATAGCGAGCACGCCGCCTATGCCCGAAGCTGCCAGTGACAGCGACGGTAGAACATTGGCCTTTCTTGAAAAAATCTGCGGCATCCAGAGTGCGGAGTTGAATCAGTTTGCTAAATCACAGAATGCGGCTAAACCTAATCATAAAGAGGCGAAAACGGTAGCACAGGGCTGTTGAATTTCAGGCTAAATAGCTTCGAAGTTTGCGTGTGCAAAACGGCTTTCGTCACGTGATCTATCACTGAGACCGCCCAGTTCACCATTATCGAACTATCCGAGCCAAATCAGCTGAGATGACTTTTTTTATAAAAACGACGCGTCAATAAGATTGAGGCCGCTGCGAGACCCAGAACGAGCCCCCACCATAGTCCTGTTTCTCCCTGTCCGAACTTAAAAGCCAGGACGTATCCAATGACGAGACCAAATCCCCAGTAGGAAATCACCGCCAGGACCATGGGTACGCGCGTGTCCTTCATACCTCTAAGTGCGGCCAATGCGACAACCTGGATCCCGTCCACAATCTGGAACAGGGCGGCCAACGCCAACAATTTTACAGCCAGCGCGATCACAGCCTGATTCGCAGGTACATCCATTTCGAGATACAGTGAGACGAGCCAGCGAGGAGCGAAGAAAAACAGCAGCGCTGTTGCGCACATGAATGTGACCGAGATACCCATTCCAGTGAATCCGGCTACGGAGACACCCGAGAAATCCTTTTTTCCCATTGCTTGTCCCACGCGAACCGAAGTCGCCATTCCAATTCCAAGAGGCACCATGAAAGTGAACGCCGCACACTGCACAGCTACCTGATGGGCGGCCAACTGAGACGTTCCAATCCAGCCCATCATGATCACTGTAGCCATGAACAGGCTCGTTTCAATTCCAATCGATGCTCCTATTGGCCACCCAATTCTGAACAGTTCGTTGAAATAGTGCCCGTCGGGACGGCCCAGCTTCGAAAAAATATGATATTCCTTGAAGGCTTTCTGCCAGCCCACATAGGCCAACAGAACCAGAAAATTAAATGAGTAAACACATGTGGAAGCCCAACCGGTGCCGACCAGACCCATCTCGGGGAAGCCCATCTTCCCAAACATGAGGACGTAATTCAAGCCGATATTCAGGCCGACCCCGAAAATCGCGATGAAAGTCACCGCCTTCGGCCTGGATACCGCTTCTATAAAAGAGCGCAGCGCAATAAACCCGAGAAAGGGGAAGATGCCCCATCCAATGGCTCGCAGATAAGCGCCGGCCAAAGCCACGTTTTCAGGCGTCTGGCCCGCCAGACTCAGGAAGAATCCCCCGTGGTAGATGAAGGCGAATGCTGGAATCGACAAGCTCGCAGCCATCCACAGACCCTGCCTGACGCTCCGACCAACCGCATCATGGTCATCGGCTCCGAATGAGTGAGAGACCATGGGTCCCACAGCCATCAGAACCCCCATGCAGAAAATCAGTGTGTTGAAGAAGATCGTATTGCCCAACGCAACGCCCGCCAGCGCGTCCGGACCGAGCCGTCCAACCATCACGGTATCGACAAAACTCAGCGAAATATGCGCAAGCTGAGTCACCACAATGGGACCCGCCAACATCAGCGTTGCCTTGATCTCGCGACGATACGGAGCTGGAAGCGGCATGGGCATTGTTGAAAAGGAACGACGTCAATAAGCGACGACCAATTATGCAGGTGCCATGATACAGCGTTTCTTGCGCCAATCCTTGGCGCCAGCCCTGTATTACGCCGAGTGTGAGCAACAGGTGGGGAGGACAGGGCCGAAAATGCACCATTCGGGACCTGCATAGGTGATGAACCGTATCTTGGGGCCCGTTTTCCGCAGTAGAGGCGTACCGGACGACGTCCCTATCTAAAATGAATGGAATCATCACCCTCACATGCGAACGAAGAACCCTCCGGTCACATTGACCTGAGCGTTGTAATCGTCAACTACAACGTCTGTGAGTTTCTCATCCAGACGCTCAGATCTGTCGAGCAGGCATCTAGAGACCTGTCCGTCGAGACATGGGTCGTCGACAATAATTCCATCGACGATTCGCTGGCGACCGTCTCCCGGGAATTCCCGAGCGTCAAACTGATAGCGAACGACCAAAATGTGGGCTTCGGAGCCGCGAACAATCAGGCAATCCTGAGGGCCAGAGGCGAATACATCCTGATCCTGAATCCGGATACCATTGTTCAGGAAGACACTCTCGTTCGTCTGAAGTCGTTCATGGATTCGCACGGCGAATGCGGCGCTCTCGGCTGCCAGATTCTGAACCCTGATGGATCCTTCGCCCCCGAAAGTCGGCGCTCTTTCCCTACGCCCGAGACAGCATTTTACCGGATGACGGGGCTCGGTCGGCTCTTCCCCCGAAGCAAGCGTTTCGGCCGTTACAATCTGACGTATCTGGAGCAGGATCAGGAATCGGAGGTGGATGCCCTGAGCGGATCGTGCATGCTGGTCCGGCGAGACGCGTTGCTTTCGGAGAACGGTGCGGGCCTTTTTGATGAGGATTTTTTCATGTACGGAGAAGATCTCGATCTCTGTTTCAGGATCAAGAAGGCGGGCTGGAAAATCTGGTATACACCGTCGACTCAAATCATTCACTACAAAGGGGAAAGCACCAAGAAGGGAGAACTCAAATACGTGAGACTGTTCTATGGTGCGATGTTGCTCTTCCTTGAAAAACATGTTGAAGGCGAGCACTCGACGATTCTCGCGTCCATGCTCCGCGCTGGGGTCATGATCAGGGCAGGTATTTCTCTGATATCAGCGAGCGTCCGGAGAGCGGCTCCGCTGGTGATCGATTTTCTCGGCGTGTACTTGAGTGTCCTCGCCCTCGGTTTCCTCAGATATGAACAGACCGGAGGCAGCCTATCGGCGCTGTTCTATTTCACTACTGCTCCCGCATACGCGATCGCGACGGTAGTCGCGATCGCGAGCGCCGGTGGATACCGCCGTGGCGGCCGGCGGCCGAGTTCACCCGTTTTTATCGGCCTGCTAATAGGATTTCTGTTTGTGGCGAGCCTTTCGTTTTTTATCCAGCCCATTGCCTTCTCCAGATGGGTCGTGGTGGCGAGTTTTCCTCTCGCTTTGCTGCTCCTGTTGTCTTGGAGATTCGCGAGCGGTCGTGGATCCAGGGGCCCTCGAAAGGCCATTTTGGTCGGGGAGCAATCCGAAGCCCAGAGGCTCGAGCGATTACTGATCGGCCATCCCCGCCCTCCTTTCAGAATACTGGGATTCGTATCCGAAGAGATCGAAGGGAACGAAGAGTTTGGCCCGTCACCCTCTGACATTTCTGACGAACAAATGCCCCGGAGACTCCATCGACTGGGCAGGCTCACCAATCTTCGAGACCTCGTGCGAATTCGAGAGTTTGACGACATTGTCTTCGCCGCTCGCGACGTGTCGAACCAGACTATATTCAACACGATGCGCGAACTGAAAGATTTATCCGTGCAGTTTCGCATGCTCAGTGAAGGCCGAGACCACATCATTGGCAAATCTTCCGTAAGCCGGCTGTCCGTCGGTTCACTTTCGGCCAACCCCACGGAGATTGTGGAATTGAGGTCTGCCTTCTCAAAAGGTCTTTTTGAAAAGCTGTTCTCTCTGATCGTCCTTCCGCTGACGCCTGTTTTGTGGCTTATTTCGACCATGACACCCCGAAATTCACTCTTCCGGAGCGGAATTCCGCGGCTCTGGAACCTGTGGAGCGTTCTCCTTGGCGAAAAGGCCCTGATCGGGCACCGAAATACGGATGAGGACCTCATTCCAAAAAACTGGAATCTTCGACCCGGAGTTTTCGCGGTCACGAACACGATGCCTGCTGATGAGTTGGAGTCCGGTGAAATCGTTCGAGCATACTGGTATTATGTCACTCACCAGACACCAGGACTCGATTTGGAGATCATATTGGCGTCCTTTCGTGCACCCACCACGCGCGATCGCGTCTGATTCGGGTAAGTCTCACCAACTGGCCTAACTGCATGCAGCAGAAGAAAAAAGCCCACTTACTTGATTTTGAGCGGCCTCTGTTTGAACTGGAGGAGAAGCTCGAAGAAATGCGACTGATTCGCAATGAAGAGGAAGGGGAAGACCTTGCGAGCTCCATCAGTGCTCTCGAGGAACGAGTGTCGGACCTTCGCACCTCGATCTATCAGAATTTAACCAGATGGCAGCGGGTCCTGATTGCCCGTCATCCTGATCGACCTTATTCGCTCGACCATATTGAGGCCCTGACCGAGGGATTTGTGGAGCTGCACGGGGATCGATTGTTCGGTGATGATCCCGCCATCGTGGGCGGATTCGCGAAATTCAAAGGATCGCGATACGGTTCAAAAGACCAGACGGTCATGATTCTGGGCCACCAGAAAGGGCGGGACACGATGAGCCGTAAATACCGTCGTTTCGGAATGCCGAATCCGGAAGGCTACCGGAAAGCAATTCGATTGATGAAAATGGCGGCTCGATTCGGTAAACCAATCATAACGCTCCTCGACACACCGGGCGCGTTTCCGGGGCAAGAAGCCGAAGAACGCGGCCAGGCGCAAGCCATTGCGATGAACCTGTTCGAGATGGCCAGGCTTCCCGTTCCGATAATCGTCGTAGTTATCGGAGAAGGAGCCTCCGGCGGTGCGCTCGGCATCGGAGTTGGAGACAGGATGTTGATGCTCGAAAACGCCTGGTACTCGGTAATATCGCCGGAAAACTGTTCCGCAATTCTCTGGAGGTCCTGGGACTACAAGGAAGAGGCGGCCAGAGCATTAAAATTGACGGCACCAGATCTTATCAGTCTTGGCATCGTCGACGAAGTCATCGGCGAACCCATGGGAGGTGCCCATCGCGACCCAGACGTCACGTTTGAAGGCGTTGGTAGAGCGATTGCGAGTAACCTTACCGAGCTTCAGAAACTCTCAACGGAAGATCTGCTGACGGCGCGGATCAATAATTTCGATTCGATGGGAGCTTTCAAAGAGGCCTAGTACCGCGGGCTGACCTGGAATGACGGTCAGTCCAATCTCGAAACACCGAGCTCAACCGATTTCATCGAATGCCAGACGCCCCCCACTTGTACCGTCATCGTGTCCGCTTTCGGGAGTGCGACAAGATGGGTGTCGTTTACCACGTCCACTATCTGGACTGGTTTGAGGTTGCCCGTACCGAGGCCCTGCGCGACCTGGGTCTTCCCTATAAGCAGATTGAAGAGAGCGGCTACATTCTTCCGGTCACCGACCTGGCGGCAAAATTTCACCAGCCGGCTCGGTATGACGATGAGATCATCGTGGAAACCAGGGTATCGATCTCTAAATCGGCAGTGCGCATCACCTGCGAATATGTCATCCGAAGGGAGGCAGACGAACTGAAATTGGTAACCGGGCATGTGACGCTTTGTTTTTTTGACCCCGAGCGATCCAGACCCGTTGCGGCCCCCGATGAGTTTCTGCGGATTCTCCGAGGTGATCGCTGATGCGACCCAGCTACGTAACACAGGATGTCCTGGAGCGCATTATTGATCAGGCGCTGGAAGAAGATCTGGCCGGCGGGGACGCTACGAGCCGGGCTACCATTGCCCCCGAGACACGTGCGCGGGGCCAATTTATCGCCAAAGAGTCGGGTGTTCTTGCCGGATTGGAAGTGGCTGAATCGGTATTTCATCGGCTCGATCCCGGTATTCAGATCCATTGGCTGCAATCCGATGGCTCCCAGGTCGTATCGGGGAAGACCTATGGACGAGTTGAAGGAAACGCGATCTCAATTCTTGAGGGTGAGCGTCTGGCCCTGAATATCATGCAGCGGATGAGTGGAATCGCTTCTGCCACTCGAAAAATGGTCGATTTGCTCGAGGGTAGTACCACTGTCCTGCTGGATACCCGCAAAACAGCGCCGGGGCTAAGAATACTGGACAAGTGGGCGGTCCTGCTTGGAGGCGGAAGCAATCACCGCGTCGGACTGTTTGATATGATCCTGATCAAGGAAAATCACATTGCCGCGGCGGGTAGTCTTGAAACCGCGCTGGATAGAACCGCCGAAAAGGGACTGAAAGTGGAGATTGAAGTGACTTCCCTGGCAGAGCTGAAACGAGTTTTGGATCACGGTGGGGCGGATCGCGTGATGTTGGACAACTTCGTCTCCGTCGATGCAGATGGAGTTGTGGACACGAGCGCACTTCTCGAAGCTGTACGACTCGTTCAGGGGCAACTCGAAACGGAGGCCTCTGGCAATATCACGTTGAATGCGGTGAAGGCCATCGCAAAAACAGGTGTAGATTTTATTTCCAGCGGAGCGCTGACGCATTCGGTTCATGCGCTGGATTTGTCGCTACTCGTATCGATCGAAGAGTAGATTCCGGTAATGTGAAAAGAATGCCCCCAGAGCCCGAGAAATTCATCCAGGTTGTATCTTTGCCAGACCCTCACTTCGCACAGCAGCGTATATCATTCCGATAACGGCTACCAGAGCTCTTTAAATTCCAATCTGTGAACCGTTATGCTCCAGGAGCAAAGTCGTCTTTTTCAGCGACTCCTTTTCTTCGCCGATGCTGTCGTCATCGTAGTCAGCTGGATTCTGGCTTACTACACGCGGTTCGAGCTCTTCCCTCTGCTGGACATCTTTCCGCTTCCTGAGTGGCTTCCTCTGTCCATGTACTTGAGGTTCGTTCCTTGGGTCATAGTCCTGCCGATGCTGGTTTTGTGGGCTTCGGGTCTGTACATACCCGATCGCGCACAGCGCATGTCGACCCTCATTTACACTGTCGCCAAAGCGGTTGCCATCGGCATTGTGTTCGTTCTCGCGTCAATGTCCTTGTATCGCGCGTTTTACTTTTCCCGCCTTGTTGTCCTGCTTTTCGCGTTTTATATGCCGCTTCTGATCGTGTCTCTTCGAATTGTGATCCTGGCATACGTTCGGCACGGCCGAAAACAGGGAAAATTCCTTCGAAACGTACTCATCGTGGGCGCTGGGGACGTCGGAATGAGACTACAGGAAGCGTTCAGACAATATCCATGGATGGGATTTGAGACCCTGGGATTTCTGGACGATCAGGCGTCCGAGCGATTGGATGTCGTCGGGACGACCGATGATTTGGGCGCGGTCATGGACCGTTTCGAGGAAGAAGGCCGGCCCGTGCAGTATGTATACATCACCATTCCCATCTCGGAGATGGATCGTATCGTTGAACTGACCAATGAGCTGTCAACTCGACTGGCTCACGTCTGCCTCGTGCCCGATCTGTTTCAACTTGATATCCTGAACAGTAGGGTGACAGATATCGGGGGAATGCCCGTAATTCACATAATTGACGAAGCTCCTATGGAATTTCGTCGAGCGATAAAGCGTATCATCGACATTCTTTTTTCGTCTGCCTTCCTGCTGCTCGCCTCCCCCCTCTTGATCGCCATCGCGCTGGCCGTAAAGCTTTCGTCCAAAGGGCCGGTGTTTTTTCGTCAAGAGCGCATGGGGCTCAATGGCCTGACATTCAACATGATAAAATTCAGATCCATGCCTGTCGGTATCGAAAAATCGACCGGTGCGGTGTGGGCCACGGCTGACGAAAAGCGAGCGACGCCAGTGGGCGCTCTACTGCGTCGACTTTCGCTGGACGAGATGCCGCAATTCTTTAACGTGCTCCGGGGTGATATGTCGGTGGTCGGCCCCCGCCCGGAACGGCCGGTATTTATAAAAGAATTTCGAGACAAGGTGCCCAAATACATGCTTCGACATAAAATGAAAGCGGGCATCACCGGTTGGGCGCAGGTCCACGGATGGCGCGGGGATACTTCGATCGAGAAACGAATAGAATTTGATCTGTACTATATCCAGAACTGGTCACTTCGCATGGACCTGAAAATCATGCTCATGACATTTTGGAGTGGCTTTGTGAACGAAAACGCCTACTAAGGCCCTTATCGAGAATTCTCATTATTCAGGTCCAAAACATATCGTTGGCCTTCGGTCAGCAGGTCATCCTTGAACGTACCTCCTGGGGAGTACGCATTGGAAAGAGGTTTGGCCTGGTGGGGCCGAACGGAGCGGGGAAAACCACGCTGCTGAAACTGATTGCGGGGGAATTGGACCCGGATGGCGGTTCCATTGTGTACTCCGGGCAGAGCGTAGGCTATTTAAAGCAGGAAACGGAGGAAGTAGCAGGAGATATATCGGTGATTGACGAAGCGCTAAAAGCGTTCTCGGAAGTTCTTGATCTGGAGCGTGACGAGCAGAGGCTTATCCAAGAAATGGATGCTCATCCTGATCACGAAACAGCAGAGTACCAGCGCTTCCTGCATGACTTCAATACCGTCCACGAAAAACTGCTGGCAGCTGATATTCACATGATCAGGCCCAGAACGGAGTCTGTTCTGAGTGGACTTGGATTCGACGCTACCGACTTCGATCGCAATCTTTCGACGTTTTCCGGGGGGTGGCGGATGCGGATTGCCCTGGCCAAACTCCTTCTCGTCCAGCCCGATGTCCTCCTACTGGATGAGCCGACAAATCACCTGGACATTGACAGTATCGATTGGCTGGAAGGATACCTGAAGACCTATCCGGGTACGGTTGTTCTGGTGTCGCATGACCGCTATTTCCTGGATCGCATGGTGAATACGACCGTGGAATTAATCCAGGGCCAACTCACCGAGTACGCGGGCAACTACTCCTTTTATCTTCAGGATCGCGTAATTCGCCGCGAGCAGATGCGAGCGGCGTACACCAATCAGCAGAAAATGATTACTGAGACCGAGCGATTTATAACGCGATTTCGGTCAAAAAACACGAAAGCATCTCAGGTGCAGTCTCGCGTCAAGATGCTGGACCGGATGGATCGAGTTCCTCCCCCACCATCGGACGAGGCGTCGATTTCGTTTCGCTTTCCTGAGCCGCCGAGGGCGGGCCGGACGGTATTTGAGATCGATCAGTTTTCTAAATCCTATGAGACCGAAGCGGGTCCCCTGGAGGTTTTCACTAAGGCGGGTCCGATCTTGATTGAACGGGGGGACAAGATTGCGTTGATCGGAAAGAACGGAGCGGGTAAGTCCACCTTGGCCCGCATGCTCATCGGCACCGAACCCTTCGAGGGCACGCGCAAGGAGGGACACAACGTCGAGATAACGTTTTTTGCACAACATCAGGCCGAATCTCTTGACCGCAACGAAACCGCGCTCGATTCCCTTCGCTCCGAGGCCCCGACGCGCAGTGAGACCCAGCTCCGCACCCTGTTGGGGGCATTCCTTTTTCGCGGGGACGATGTGTTCAAAAAGATCGCGGTCTTGTCGGGGGGCGAGCGCAGCCGAGTCGCGCTTGCACGAACCCTGGCCTCTCCCGCGAACCTTCTCATACTGGACGAACCAACCAACCATCTGGACATCCAATCCATCGGGGTCTTGGCTGAAGCGCTCGTGCAGTACTCGGGTACATTCGTCGTGGTCTCGCACAATCGTCACTTTCTCGATCGGGTGGTCAACAAAGTGTGGAGAGTTGAAGACGGAGGCATTCGGCAATTCGAAGGCAATTTCAGTGATTATTTGTGGCAGACCGAGCACGGGACGGCCCGAAAATTTGAGAAGACCAAGAACTCGAAGGCAGATTCTACCGAGGCATCGAAGAGCACCACAACTGCCTCCTCCGGACCGAAAACGAAGGAGCAGAAACGTCTCGAGGCTGAGGAGCGGGTGCGGTCCCGAAAGAAAAAAATCAAGAAGTCGGGCCACAAGAGAGGTGGTTTGAACAATTACCAGCTCAAGATCGAGTATTCCAAAACAGAGTCAGAAGTGGAATCCAAAGAAGTGGTTCGGTCGAATCTCGAGGCTAAATTGGCGGACCCCGGGACATTCGCTGATCCTGTTTCAGGAAAACGACTTCTGGCCGACTACGAGCGAGTCCAGACCGAACTCAAAAAGTTGTACACCCATTGGGAGGAGCTCGCCTCCGAAATGAGCGAGCGCGATCTCACTGAAATCCGGTGACTCGGCGAGCAGTTGAGCCCTGAAAAAGCACAGCTCAAGTCCGATTTTCGCCGAAATCAAAAGGAACCTCCGTTTCCAAGGTCACCTCGGGCAACTAGAGGCCCTCGCTCGTGTAAGTAGGCCAGATGATTCGACTTATTGCTCTCATATCGCTCTTGTCTGTTTCGGCCACAGAACTCCAGGCGCAGATCTACCGGCTGCCTCCTCCCGATACACTGTCTGGAAATTATTTCGGAACTTCCGTCGCGATCGATGGGGCCCGTGCCGTAATCGGAGCTACCGGTGAAGATGCATGTGGAAGCAATTCGGGCGCGGCGTTCGTGTATGAGATTGCTGAATCGGGAGAGTGGGCCCAGGCTGCTCGCCTGATTCCAAAGGATTGCCGTGAAGGCTATTTCTTCGGAAAATCTGTTGCGCTCGAGAACGATCGTATCCTGGTCAGTGCGTACCGAACCTTTGTAAATCGCTCGATATCGAATGCTGTCTACGTATTCGAAAAGGGTGATGAAGGCTGGAAACAGACAGCCAGACTGACGAGTCCGGACAATGACAAGACGGGTCCATTCGGTTCTTCCATCGCGATGGATAAGGACCGCATATTGATTACTTCCGCCGGTGATGCAGCGGGCGCGACGATGAACGGTGTCGGTTTCATCTTCGAAAAAAATCGAAGAGGAAAATGGAAGGTAGCGGCGTCGTTAATTGCGGGGCTTTCACCACGCGCCGGGGTAATGGGCACTGCAAGTGCTCTTGACGGCAACAGAGCGGCCATTGTGGGATCCACGTATTCCAGGGATCGACCCGGAGTCCTGTATGTATTTGATTTCGATACCGAAGACCAAACCTGGTACCAGACCGGTGCGGTTAGAGGGATCAGGGATTTTCTGATCTCCGTGGATGTTTCTGGAGAGAATGTGATCGTGGGCGAAGGGAAGAGCGGCACCGATGGCTCGGGCCGAGCCCGCATTTTCACTGAGGTAGATGGAATCTGGACGACGGTGGCCACTCTCACGCCGTCTGTCCCCTACGCGTACGGTGGGTTCGGAAGCAACGTTTCCATAGACGGATCCGTCGCGCTGGTATCCGGCTTCGACGAGCAGTTGGAGCTCGACATTAACGTGGATCAGGTCGTATACGTTTTCACGTCCGAATCAGGTGCCTGGACCCAACGCAGAATAGTCGATATGGGCCAGACGGCCTTCGGAAGGGCAATCGACATAAAAGACGGCCTGGCACTCATCGGCCAGCCTTCCGAATCATCTCCGGGACAGGCCTACGTGGTTCGGATCAATTAGTCCTTGAACAACGGAGCGTAGATGTGGCAGTAGGGCGAGCCGCCCGTCTTAGCGTAGTAGTCCTGGTGATACTCCTCGGCAGGATAAAATGGGCCCGCGGCAGTCACCTCGGTTGCAATGTCGAGACCCATCGACTTGAGCGTTTCGATGAGCCGTTCGGCCACCTCGCGTTGATCTTCATCCAGATAGAAAATGGCTGACCGATACTGAGTGCCAACGTCCGGTCCCTGCCGGTTCACCTGGGTTGGATCGTGCGTCTCAAAAAACAATCGCGCCAATGTCTCAAACGAGGTCTTGTCCGGGTCGAACTCTACTTCGACGACCTCGGCATGACCCGTCGTTCCGCGGCACACTTCTCTGTAGGCCGGGTTCTTGATGTGCCCGCCCGAGTATCCTGAACGGATCTGCGTGACCCCTTCGGCTTGTTTTAGGTAGTACTCTGTTCCCCAGAAGCATCCGGAGGCAAAGAGGGCTCGTTCTGATCTATTCATCTTTATGTATTTAGCTCAGTAAAGACCGAAAACTTCAGCGCGAATCAATCTTGGGTCGGCTTGAAAACCATGGATATCGAGTTCACGCAGTGTCGTGTATTGGAGTCTGTGTACTGTTCTCCCACGAACACGTGACCCAGGTGACCTCCACAACTGGCGCACAGGATTTCCGTGCGGCGGCCGTCTGCGTCTGTCTTGCGCTCCACAGCACCTGCGATTTCATCGTCAAAACTGGGCCAACCACAACGCGCAGAAAACTTGTCTTCACTACGATATAAGGGATTATCGCATTGGCGACATACGTACGTACCACTTTCGCTGTGATCGTCGTATTCGCCCGAAAACGGCGCTTCTGTACCCTTATGAACGATCACTCGCTCTTCTTCGGGCGAAAGGGGATTTAAGTTTTCCGTTGTCATAAAATAGATAGCTCTCGTCAGAGAATGAGGTCTGGCCGGTGCAACACTACGTCCCACAAAAAGGATTCATTCATGGCACACCTGGCACCGTTCAGTTTAAAGTGAGACTGGATCGATTATTGTGTCCGTTGAACCGTGATACGGACCCATTCAGACGTTTTTATGTTCATACATAGCCGTATTTTGAGAAATTGCATGGTGGAACAAGCCCACCAACAGCTATTTCGATCAACTATGAGACGCATTGTTACAGTCTTCGCAGTCATTTTGCTTACCACGCCAGCGCTGGCTCAAAATGCAGAATTGAAGGTTCAAGCGAGCGCATTGGCCTTTTCACCCCAGAATGCGACATTGGAGGAAGCGGTTCCGGTGCATGTCACGCAGGACCTGATTCACTCTCCTGAAGGCCGCGCAGCTCTCGAGGAATATCGGCGGCGCGTTGAGCTGGGCCTCCTTCCTGTTGGAAAAGGTGGCGGATTTACTCCCGGCGAAACCCGTTCATTTTCGGTGTTGAATTTCGTCACCAGTCTGCGAGAGCAGATTGACTTTACCCTGGTAATAGAAGGGGCGGCATTTAACATCTGGGTCGAAACGGCTGAACTCGCGACATCAGGCGGATTCGTCGAGGAGCAAGATTGGACATCCTTGTCAACAGCTCTGGGAGATATGACACCTCCCGCCTCCTATGATCCTACAATGGGCATTATTGAAATAAATGAACAAGTGTTCGGGCCTCCCTCTGACGTGGATGGGAGTGGAAAGATGGAGGTGCTGGTTCACGACATCAAAGATTCTTTTGATCCGGGCGCCGGAAATCCCTTCTTCACGGCCGGGTTCTTCGACCCCTCCGACCTGACCAATTCCAACAATGCCGACATCATTCATCTGGACACCGTGCCAGCGATGTTTTCCTCCGACGGAACCCGAAAATCCCAGGACTTCGTGTTGCAAACGCTGGCGCACGAGTTCCAGCATTTAATTTTTGCGGTGACGCATGGGGCCCTGGAGCTGTCTTTCATTGATGAGGGCCTTGCGGAGTGGGCCGAAGTGGTGAATGGCTACACCCCCCGCACCATTGACTACGTTCTCAAAGCCGCCGAACTCGCCCGACCACTGTTGGATTTTCGACAGGATCCATTTGCCGGACCGACAGGTGAGGATTATCAGCGAGGCGGACTTTTCCACCATTATCTCTCCGAACGGCTCTCCGTTGAGACGGTCGGTTCGATTGCACGGAGCAACGGTGTGGGTGCGGGAAACTACACGGGGTTGATGATCCAGAATGGACTGGACCCAGATCTCTTCAAGGAATTTGTACAGGGATTTCATGTAGCCAACCTGATAAATAACCAGGCGCTTTCCCCAAATTACGGGTACGAGAGTACGTCCCGGCTCGGCGTTCGAGCCACCGGCTTCCAAACCGTGGACGGCAGCCTTGCCGCCAGTTCGTCCACGTCCGGAAATCTTGAACCGGGCGCCGTGCGCTACCTCAAATGGGAGAATGTTGGAGATTTTCAACTCGACATTACTACCACGCTGGCGAGCCAGGCAGCACATCTTCGCCCTATGCTTTTTCTGGATCCCGCGGGCGGTGTCATGCAGGTTGTGACTCCTGAAGCTGGAGGAGAAACCACCTTTGTTTCAGGCGATTTCGATGAGGTCTTCCTGATTCTACCTCATGCGGATATCACCATCACAGCGAGCGCGTCGTTCACCATAGATGCCTCCTGGGCTACCTACGCTGGAGGAACTCAAACCGAATACGTGGTCTACGACACGGGCGTCATAGATAGTTTTCTCAACAATGGTCAGATCACGATCGTTGGGTCACCCATTGGAGGCACTGCTGGAGACTTTCTTCCGATAGAGGATGAGTTTGCAAACGTGTTTAACGTGCCTGTTGGTGCTGCGCTGATCGAGGTCGAGATCTCACTGTTCTTTATGGATATTTTTGGCCTGGCCACGACGAACGTGCGCGACTTTACGCTGAGAATCTACGATGACGCTGGCGGCGAACCTGGCAACCTCCTGCTAAGCAAGGAACTCAATTTCTTTGCAGCACAGACCGCCCCCAATATGACATTCCAGACGATCGACCTTGCGGGCGATCAGGGTATTCTTGAATCACAGCAGGGAGCGCTCTACGTGAGTGTTGGCAACGCGGGTACCGACGATAATTATGTTTATATGGCGCAAGCCTATTCAACACTATCGGACGAGGACACACCGAGCTACATCTTCCATCCCTTCTCTAACACCGGTCTCAATTGGGCCCCTTTTAATGCGGTTACCGACGCCCAGGGAGACCTCATTTTTGGAGGATTGGTTGTCCCGATCCGGGCGACCATTGATCTGAACGCTGGCAGCACCGACTTGGAAGACGATTTCACTCTTCCGAGTACGGTCTCTCTCAGTCAAAACTATCCCAATCCGTTTAATCCGTCTACTTCGATACGATTTAGTATTCCTGCATCGTCTGACGTGCAACTGAACGTCTTCGATATGTTGGGCCGACAGGTCGCCTCGCTCGTCCACGGTTTACTTCCGGCAGGCGAACACGGGGTAATGTTCGATGCATCTGACCTGGGCTCCGGAATCTATCTGTATTCCATCACGACTCCGAGCCAGAAAGTGACTCGAACGATGACGCTGGTCAAGTGACCCGGCCTTTTCCGTGATCCAGTCTATTCCGCGTCCTGGCGCTCCAGATGAATGACTTCGAGATGTGCAAACGGCAGGGCGTTCCAGGTGTCGAGATAGAGTCTACCGCGGACGCGGATCATTGCCGGGGTTGTGAGTGCGTCTCGGGTCGCGGCATCCATTTTAAGGATATACAGATTGTGCCCGTCGGTCTCAAGAATCACGGCGTTGAATGGAACGTTACCTCGTACGGTGACCATTCCCTCCACAGTGATAATGGCACTATCTTCCAGATGTTGGGTTGCGCAACCGACTGCCGTAATCGACAGGACGACCACGATCAGGCATGCATTTAGCGCCCCGTTCAGTTGGAAGCGATCTCGAATGATGTTCAGGTAGAAACTCATGGCAATCACCGTCATTTCAGCTATCGATCAATTTAGTACCTCCTCTCGCATTATGCGTGCCACAACGTGTTATTCCGGGCTCATTATGAAGGCTAGTGCCTCAATTTTGGCGTTTTTACTGATTCTCGCGGCACCTGTGAATGCAGCAGATAGTGTCCACTCAGATGAGGCAGGTGTAGCGAGCAGGGTACAGTCTCCCCTTTTCGGTCATGCTCACACCATTGGCGCGGAGGGGTATTTCTGCGGGACCGATTTCGAGTCGGAGGAGGCACGTGCAAACCTGGCATCCTACCGGGCCGCCCGTGAAGCCGGAGCGTATCCACTGGCACGCAAGGGAGGATTCCAGCCACCGAATCTCGGAGACAGACAGACTTTTAATGTCAGCGAGACGACCTGGATGACACTTGAGTTTGAACTGGTTGACATAACGACATTTTACTACCTCTGGGTAGAGGTCGCCGAACTCTCGAACGGAAACGTCCAACCCTCTGAGATCAGTCAGTTCAGATCGGCAATGCATGATTCTACACCATCACGATCCATCAACCCGTCTCAAGGAATTTTCGCCAACAATCACGATGTGTTCGGCCTTCCACCGAACGTGGATGGGGACGGCCTGGTGGATATTCTGATGTACGATATTGGGCGCGGATCGGGAACAGTCATCGGGTACGTCTCCCCTTCCGACCTCCTGTCTGATCTTCCAGACGGGGTGGGAAACAGCCGCGACGTCCTCTATTTGGATTCGAGCGAGGGAACAGCAAGTTTCAACACCTTATTCGCCGTTGCGGCGCACGAATACACTCACCTCATACACCAGGCTTACGGGAGCGATCAACCGTTCATCAGTGAAGGGTACGCAGAATATGCCATCGTGATGAACGGAAGCTTCTGGCGTGGCATCAACTATACGTCGAGTGTATCGGAGGTATCCCAACCACTTTTCAACTGGCGCACGGGAGGCGGCCCCGGGGCTCGCGATTACGAACGCGGTGGACTGTTCTTTACGTACGTGGCTAATAGGGTCGGGCACGAGGCGATTGGAGAGATGTTGAGGGACGAGATCAAGAAGGGAGCGACCGGTCTGGATTCGGTTCTCGCCCAACATGGGTCCAGCCTCTCTGATGTCATTCTTGATTTTCACACCGCGAACTTCCTGAATGACCAGACAGAAGATGTGCGATTTGGATACAATGAACCCGAACGATCCTTCCATCACACGTTTTTAACCTCGCCTCCAATTAATGGCGAAATTCCCTCTACGGAAGGAGAAGGTGGCTTCACCAAAAACTTTACTGAGACGATCGAGGCGGGATCGGTTCATTATCTTCGTTTTTCGGACGTGGCAAATTTCATTTACGTCTACGACACGCCGTCTCCCATTCCCATATTTCTTCCAGTTAAACGGCTCAGGAATCGAGCACGCGCTCTGCTCCAACACCATGATGGGACTTTTTCATTCTTGGAGATGGATCCATCTGACACTGAGCGGACCATCACTGGAGAGTTTGACTCGATTACATTCGTCTTCGTCCATGAAAATCCGAACATCGCCATCGGCGATCAGTCCTCGCTCGAAGCTGCGTGGACTCCTCTTTCGTTCGTGACAGCTAGGGAAGACGAAGTCTTCCTACCCTCCTCCACCTCCCTAGCGCAAAATTTCCCTAATCCGTTCAGCACATCCACGAGAATACCGTTAAGTGTCTCAAGATCTCAGCATGTGAGGATTGAGGTTTTTGACCTGTTGGGCAGAAGTATACGTCTGGTAGCGAACGAGACACTTGCAGCGGGTACCCATTCATTCTCGGTCGATGCCGACAACTGGCCTGCCGGAACGTATCTGATTCGTATGAGCACCTCTCGGGGAGTTCAGCACCAAACCATGACGCTCATCAGATAACTGTCAAATCGGCTGACAGAGGCTCACTCTTCAGTGGGTGGCACGGCCGGAAACGCTCCACGAATCAACATTCCCACTTCCAGGGCTTGTTTCTCGTTGTATGAACTTGTCAGAGAGCGATAGTTGAAGATGTCGACAAGCGTTCCGATCAAACAAAATCCAACGGTCAGTAGATAGGCCAGACCCATTCCAACCTGGCCCAGGTAAAATCGATTTACACCCGCGATCCCAAGAAAGGCAAGCAGAGTGGTCATCAGGACCGTGGTATCGTCTTTGCGACGCTGACGATACACGTTGGCAAACTGCGCAGCCTGAGTCTCGTCCATGTCAGTGATTATCTGTGCAACGGTGAGTTGTTCATCGCCCTGGAGCTCGGGAAGGTATTTGATGATTTTAGACATTTCGGCGTTGTTTGCTGCAGACCGACGCGAGTCCAATCTACAGAGTTTTGTCGGTCCATGCCGACCTCAAGAGTGAACCTATTCGGTGCGTCAGAAAAAGAGCAACGACTGGAGAAAATATGTGACTGTTGATAGCCAGACTCCATTCTCCACGAAAAAGAAAACCCATGGCGTGACCCAGTCCACATCCCGGGCATCGAGGTATCCCGATGGCTTTGAACAGACACAGATCTATCAGGGACTCAGCGTAGGGATCGGCCAGTCCGACAGCCAGAAGTCCGACAATCCATATGGACGCCTCAAACAAGTTTCGTCCGAGGGCTGTTGACGGTATCGGTGAGACGAAGGTCATTGGTCGGGCCTCATTCCACACCAACAGTTCGTGAAAGTGGAATCCGAAACTGTGGCGTACAGATGGTTCGCGTATTATCTTGGGGCCTGTGACGGAATTCCAGCAGGATTTTTATTCGGCCCAGCGCAATCCGTCTAAGTCAGGAATGTACAACGAAG